>Ga0157369_10002038_pt1 | contig 24356 bp, 22 predicted proteins | sample C25metaG_FD_113461 | JGI IMG/M metagenome (GOLD analysis project Ga0157369, IMG submission 113461) | Corn rhizosphere microbial communities from Kellogg Biological Station, Michigan, USA - C2-5 metaG | ecosystem: Host-associated > Plants > Roots > Rhizosphere > Soil | place: USA: Michigan... | reverse complement strand
TCGGCGTGACGATTCTGCCCGCGACCGCGCGTGAGGTGCGCGCGGAGCCCGATCTCGTTTCGCGCCCGATCGACGATCCCGCGTTCGTCCGCGCCACCGCGCTCGTGAAGAAACGCAGGCGAACGCTGCCGCGCGTCACGGAAGCCTTCATCGAGCTTTTTTTGAGCCGGCTGTAGCGCATGCTTTATCCTCAGCGGGAGCCTGGCGAGGCGCCATTGTAGATCGGCGGCTGGCCGGCTGGTGGGCCGCTGGCGCTTCTCGTACGTTACGACTTAGCCGGAATAAATCACGCGCATGAAGACATTCCTTCTCTACGTCATCACCGCGATTGCGGAAATTATCGGCTGCTATCTTCCTTATCTTTGGCTTCGGCAAGGCAAAACCGCTCTCGTGCTGATTCCGGGGGCGGCGTCGCTTGCAGCTTTTGCGTGGTTGCTGACTTTGCACCCGGCCGCCGCCGGTCGCGTCTACGCCGCTTATGGCGGCGTCTATATTGCCGTTGCGCTCGCGTGGCTTTGGGCCGTCGAAAGGATTCGACCTAGTGCATGGGATTGGGCCGGGGTGACGCTTGCGCTGGCGGGCATGGCTGTCATTGCTTTTCAGCCGCGGTGAATCGCACCGCCTCCCAATCCAACGGATTGCGCAAAATCCGTCGCCGCGAATTGCGCGATCACGGAGAATGCGATTCCCACGCGTTATCGGGTGGGGCCGCCCTAACGACACTCACCGCTAGCCACATAGACTCTATGAAGCCGCTCTTTCTCGCACTCATCGCAGCCGCCTCTTTCGCGACAGGGGTTCATGCCCAAACCAATGCCACCGGCCCTCTGCCCACCCCCGCCGGCACATTGGCATTCGTGCGCGCGGATCGCGGCTTCGCGGGTACGCTCGACAACCAAGTTTTCGATCGCTTCCAGGCAAACGTGCTGACGCATTTCGACGAAGTCGACGATAAAAACGGCGCCATTATGCGCACGCTGGTTCAAACCGATGCCGGGCCCGTCCTGTACGACTTTCGGGTTCGTCCGCCGCTCGTGCAGCGCACGGGCATGCGTATGAATGTCAAGCGCGTATTTTGGCAAGGCGATGAGGTGGTGATGCAAAGCACGCAAGGCTGGTTCCGGCTCGTTCGCGGCGTGCTGACGAAGCTGCAGTCGTCTAAATCGACGTACCGTTGACCGCGCTTGCCGGCAAAAGATCGGATGCCGGAGAGGTGCGCGGTAAGATGACGGCCAATTCATTCTGTTGGAAGCGCCGCCATGCAAGTGCTGGTTGATGCCGATGCCTGCCCCGTTGTCGTGAAGGACATCCTGTTCCGCGCCGCGCGGCGGACGAAGGTGTGTGTGACGCTGGTGGCGAATCAGTATTTGCGTACGCCGCCTTCTCCGTTTATCAAAGCGCTGCAAGTGCCGGCGGGATTCGACGCAGCGGACAATCGAATCGTTGAACTCGTCGAGGCGGGCGATCTCGTCGTAACGGCGGATATTCCGCTTGCGGGGGCGGCGCTGGATAAGGGCGGGTATGTGCTCGATCCGCGGGGAGGGTGGTTCACCCGAGAGAATATTCAGGAGTATCTAACGATGCGCGATGTGATGGATCAGCTCCGCAGCTCGGGCGTCGCAACGGGCGGCCCGACCGCTTACGCGCCGTCCGATAGCAAGGCGTTCGCTGCGCAATTGGATCGGTTTCTTGCTCGGCATGGGCCGGGCCCTGGAACGGTGTGATGCCGCGCCATGATATCGGCTCTCGACCACTGGAAGAGCAGCGACTTAGGCTGGCGCGCCGTATAATCGGCGCCGGTTATCGACGGACGATCGCTGTCGTCCTTCAAGCACGCCATCGCTTATCGCCCATGCCAAACTTCAAAGCAGCAACGATCTGCCTACTCGCGGGCTCGCTATCTGTGCTTGGCGCCACCTGCCAAGCCGCGGGAACATCCGGCAACCCATCGATCCAAAGCGCCACCCTGCACGCCGATGCCCAAGGCCGCGCGCCGACCAACGCAGCCGCCACGTACATCAATGTCCGCTACGACTACTCGATCGACTACCCGCGCGATGTACTCACGCCAGGCCAAGAAGCCGACGACGGCGATGGCCTAACGTTTTCCGCGAAATCGAGCACGGCGCGAATCGCCGTTTGGGGCAAGTACAACGCCATCGGCTACACGCCAAAGCAACTGCTACGTAGCGAAGAACACGATGGCTGCGCCGACAAGCCAGCGACCTATGAAGTGGCGAAGAAAACCCTCATAGCGTTCTCCTGCCAGACACCGAAGAACCAAATCTTTTACGAAAAGATTGCCATTCACGGCGATACGCTCGTCACTGTCCAGTTCGTTTATCCGCTGATCGAAGAGACGAAGTGGGCTCCCGTGATCAAGCAGATGGTGGCCTCGCTACGGATCGAGGACGATCGCTGAAGGCGGGCGCTCACTCGTCCGCAAAGCTCTCCTTCAACCAATCCCGCATCATCCGATACGACCGCGCCGCAGCCTTGGCGTCATACCGGCAATTGCCCGTCTTGGCCGTCGCTTCCGTCTCGGTGAAGCAATGAACGACATGCCCCAGCTCGACGAACTGCCAATCGCTGGGATCGTGTTTCATCTCTTCAGTGAACTGAGGCACCTGCGGCATCGTAAAAGCATCGTCCGATCCGTTCATCGCCAACACGCGAGCCTTGATATTCGACGCGAGCGTCGGATCGTCGGTACCTAAATCTCCATGAAAGGCGACGACAGCCTTAACATCGGCTCCACTTCGCGCAAGATCGAGCACAGCGCCGCCACCAAAACAAAACCCAATCGCCGCCAGCCGGGTGGGATCGATCGGTGCATGCGCCACCTCGGCCTTCAGTTGATCGAAGGCTTTGCCGATGCGCTGACGCATTAACTTGCGATCGTGATAGAGCGGGGCCACAGCGGCCTTGGCTTCTTCGTCGCCCTTCGGCCGCACATTCTCCCCGTACATATCCGTCAGCAAGATCACATAGTCTTTGCCGGCGATTCGCTTGGCCTTCGCGATGGCGATATCGTTGATCCCATACCAATTCGGCACCATCACCAAGCCCGGGCGCTTAGCCTGGGTCGCATCGTCATAAACGAGGAAGTTTTTGAAGGTCGTTCCATCGATCGAGTACTCGACAGGTTTAGCGACCATCTTGGCGAGCGCCGATGAGGAAGCGAGAACGGCGAGCAACGTAAGTGCAAGGCGAACCAATCGCATGGCGGTTTTCTCTCGGTAGGTTGGGCAAACGATGATGCGCGCCATCGGTACGCCCACCGAGCTTAGCTGACATCAGCGAGCGGGCCGTTGGCTTAACCAGATACTGCCGATCACGAATCCTACACCGGCGATTTGAATCGAGTTCAGTGTTTGATTCAAGAACGTCCATCCGAGGATGACCGCCGTCAGCGGGCTGATGAAGAGCAGCGGCGAGACCACAGCCGAATCCAATCGCGCAATCCCGCGGAACCAGAGGGCGTACGTCAGCGCCGCGCCGATCAACGCGAGCCAAGCGAGCCCGGCGAAATTCATCGCTGTCGGAGCCGGCATGTGGGGGGCGAAGGCGAGCACGATTGGGACCAACAGGACGCCACCTGCCGTCAATTGCCATGCCGTGAAGGTCAGCAGCGAGACAGGCGGCTGCCACTTGCGAGTCAGGATATTGCCGACCGCCATGGAAGCGGCGCCTGCAAGCCCCGCGGCGATCCCCACCGAATCGAGCGTGGCCCTAGGTGTCAGGACGAGCAAAGCGACGCCGCCGATCCCGATCAGTGCGGCGACGATCGACAGCGGACGTACCGGCGTGGAGAGCAGCAATCGCGCTAAAAACACCGCAAACAACGGCTGAACGGCGGCCACCGTGCCCGCGACTCCTCCTGGCAGCCGATAAGCGGCGACAAACAACATGCTCAAAAACAGCGAAATGTTGAGTGCGCCGAGTACGAAGACGCGTAGCCACCAGATGCCTCTAGGCAATTCCCGCACGATCAACAGCAGCAGCAGGCCGGCGGGCAACGCCCGCAACATCGCGACCGTGATCGGCGAAAAATTCGGCAAAAACTGAGTCGTGACGATATACGTGGTGCCCCAAACGATCGGCGCGATGGCCGTGAGGAACACATCGGAAGCGTTAGCCTTCATGCGATTTTAAACACCTCTGAAAGCGGCCGGCGCGGCTTCTGAGGCCAATTGCCGGGCGCGCTACGGCCGACGGGAACGAGCATGACAGGCACTTCATCGGCTGCGAGGCCGAATTCGCGGGCCACGCCTTCTGGATCGAAGCCGCCCATGGCGCTCGAGACATAGCCCATCGCTTCGGCGGCGTAGATCAACGCAGCAGCACCGAGGCTGGCCGAGCGCACCGCTTCGTCACGGGCTTCGCGTGGATCGGCATATTTCGCGCGTGCGCCCTCTTGCCAACTCGCCATGATGTCGGCGCGCATATGCCCTGCTTTGACGAATGGCATCAGCCTGTCGGGCAGCGAATCCGCGTCGGGCAGTACGCCGCAGACGATGAACGTCACGGCCGCGTTGGAAACCTTCGTTTGGCCATAGGCGAGCTCACACAATTTCGTCTTGGCTGCCGGCGTCTTCACTGCGATGAACCGCCAGTTCTGCAGGTTATATGCCGTCGGCGCCCGCGTGGCGAGGCGCACGAGTTCTGTGATCACGGCCTCCCCCAGCGAATGCCAGGCATCGAATTGATTCGCGGAGATGCGCTGCTCGATCACGCCGAGCATGCGATTGGTCTTCATCCCATTCCTTTTTCATCAACGGTTTCAGTAGGATAGGGAATTTACTGACAGATGATAATGTGCGATAAGGAAGAATATTAATTACTGATGGTGAACGATCGATGGATCGCTATACGGCGTTGTTGGTCTTTCGTCATGTGGCGGAGCTCAATAGCTTCGCCGAGGCGGCGCGGCGGCTCGGGCTATCGTCGGCGGCGATCAGCAAGAACATCGCCGAGTTGGAGGCCTATGTCGGCATCCGGCTCATCAATCGAACCACGCGCCGGATGGCGCTCACGGAAGAGGGGCGGGTGTATTTGGAGCATGTCACGCGCGGGCTCGATGCGCTGGCGGATGCGGACGAAGCGCTTTCGCCGATCAGGACAGCTCCCACCGGCACATTGCGCGTCTCGGCGCCGATGACGTTCACGCTCCTGTCGCTCTCGGCGCGCATTCCGCGCTTCCTATCGCGCTATCCCGGCGTCAAGCTCGATTTGCATTTGGACGACCGGCGCGTCGATCTCGTCCGCGACGGATTCGATATGGCGATTCGGGGGAGCGACGCGCTGGAGGATTCGAGCCTGATCGCGAGAACGCTGACGATCATGCCGCATGTGCTGTGCGCTGCGCCGTCGTACTTCGAGGCGCACGGAAAGCCGCGGACGCCTTCTGATCTAAAGGCGCTCAATTGCATTCGCTTTAGCCTGTCGGGCCATGCCGACGTATGGGAATTCAAGAAGGGCGAGCGCATCGAGCGGGTGACGGTCGAGGCGCGATATTCGGTGAATTCGAGCCTCGCCGTTCGCGATGCGCTGCGAGCGGGATTCGGCGTAAGCCTAATTCCGTATCCCTACGTCGAGCAAGATTTGCGGGAAGGGCGGCTGCAGCCCGCGTTGGAGGAGTGGCGTACGGTGGATACGACACTCCATGCGATCTATTCGTCGCGGCAACACTTGGCGCCGAAGGTCCGCGCCTTCATTGCGTTTCTCTTGGAAGAGTTCGGGCAAGCCGATTCAATTACCCCTTCGTCGCCCCAAACGTAAGCCCCGCCACGAAGTGTTTCTGCATCGCAAAGAACATGGCGACCGATGGCAATGCGGCAAGAATGGACCCGGCCGAGACGAGGTTCCAAGCGGTCGTCCATTGGCCTTTGAGCGCGGCGACGCCCACGGTGATCGGCGCGGCATCGTCCCCTTGCGTCAGGCAGAGCGCCCAGAAGTAGTCGTTCCAGACGAACGTAAAAACGAGAATCGCCAGCGCCGCCAAAGCGGGGCGGATCAGCGGCAGGATGATGCGGAAAAACACGGTCCACTCGTTCGCCCCTTCAATGCGGGCCGCTTCCACGAGCTCGAACGGCAACTGCTTGATGAAGTTCCGGAGGAACAGCGCGCAAAAGCCGGTCTGAAACGAGAGATGAAACAGGATCAGGCCGCCGACCGTGTTGTATAGCCCAAGCTTAAGCGAAAGATCCCTGACCGGAATCATCAGAACCTGAATCGGCACGAAGTTGCCCGCCACGAAGGTGGCGAACAATGTGGAGTTACCCGGAAACCGATAAATCGCCAGCGCGAACCCTGCCATTGCCGCGAGTGCGATCGCCCCTGCCACGGCGGGCAGCGTAATCTGCACGCTGTTCCAGAAGTAATGCAGCATGGGCGAGGCCGTCAGCGCCTCTTTGTAGTTCTCGATCAACGAAAAGTGCTTCGGCCAGCCCCAATAGTTGCCTTCGCTCAATTCTTCCGACGAGCGGATCGACGTCACCATCACCGCGATCATCGGCAGCAGCCAAATCACGAGCGCCACAGGCAGCGACAGCTTGTACGCGCGCCGAGGCAGGGGTTTCCACTTCTCAACCGGCATGGGAAACATAGTCAGGACTCCTTAGCGTTCGTTTCTGAGCAAGCGGCGCAAGTGATAGATGATGTACAGCAGCATGATCGCGAACAGCACCACCGCGATGGCGGCCGAGTAGCCGAGCCGGTAGTACTTGATCGCTTGGTCGTACATGTAATAGGCCAGCACCGTTGAGCTTTCGAACGGGCCGCCGCCCGTCATCACCGAAATCAAATCGAAGCTGCGCAGCGCGCCAATGATGGTGACGACAACCGCCATGAACGTCGTCGGCCGCAACTGCGGCAGAATCACGTGCCATAGCAGCGCCCATCCTTTGGCGCCCTCCATGCGAGCCGCTTCGATCTGCTCGCTGCTCAGCGTGGTGAGCCCCGTCAGATAAAGAATCATGCAGTAGGCCGTTTGCGGCCACAGCGCGGCGAGGATGATGCCGGGGGTCGCATAGTGCGGATCACCCAGCACGGGAATGCCATGCCCGACGATCAGTGCGAGCAAGCCGAACGTCGGATCGTAAAACCACGAAAAGATCAGGCCGACCACCACGCCGGAAAGCACGAACGGTGCGAAGAACAACGATTTGACGATGCGTATGCCCGCCACGGCTTGATTCAAGTACAAGGCAATCGCAAGACCCATCGGCGGCGCGAGCAAGAACAGCGCAAGCCAGATGACGTTATTCTTCAGCGCGGTATAAAACGTGGGCGCATGAAACAGCTCGACGTAATTGGCTAGGCCGACGAACGTCGCATCGGTCATACCGTCCCAGTTGTAGAAACTGAGGCGTATCGTCGACAGCACCGGCCAGATCACATAGATGATCACCATGACGCATGCTGGCGCGAGGAACAGACACGCCGCGCGCCGTTGCTGGCGTGCGGTGGGCGATGCGCGACGACGTCCTCGTCCGGTGGGGCGGCCCGCGCTGGGTCCCGGCGTGATGCCGTCGCCCGCGCCGGAAGGGCCGGCGCTATCTGAGCGATGAGTGACGAGGTGAGACACGACAGCCTCCTGATCTAACGTCCTGCGTACGCGTGGCATTGAGCGCCCAATCGATACCGGCGTCAACGCCACGCGCCACTTCCTGCCTACTTACTTCTTATAGATTCGCTGCCGAGTTTGCTCGAGCTGCGCGAGGATCGAATCGATCTTCGTCGGATCGGACACGAATTGCTGCATGCCCTTCATGCCTTCGTCGGCCATTTCCTTCGTCATGTCGCGATCGTAGAACTGCGCAATGCCGCCCTTCGTATTCGACAAGATCTGGAATCCGATCTTCGAGATCGGATCTTCCGGCTCGGGCGATTGGCTGTTCGCCGACAGCGAACCGAGCCCCTGCGCGAGTTGCGCGCCGACATTAGGCGTTTCCGTGAACGCGAGGAAGGCGCGGGCGTCGGCCTTGTTCTTCGCTTTCGCCGGAATGTTGAGCGTTTCGACAGGGCCATCCTCGGCCGTCGGCACGTTCTGATCGATGATCGGGAATTGGAAGTAGCCCATTTCCGATTTCACGGTCGGCGAGAAGCCGCCGGTGATGAACGTACCCATCAGCATCATCGCCGCCTTGCCTTGGAACAGGAACGGCTGCGCGGCGTCGAGATCGTACGAGAGCGAGTTGTCGATGAAGTAGCCGGCGTCGAGCAACTGCTTCCACGTCGTATACACTTTCTTCACGCGCGCATCGGTGTAGGGCACTTCGCCGGCCATCAGCTTTTGATGGAAGGCGTTGCCGTTCAAGCGTAGATCGAGGTAGTCGAACCAACCGGCGAGCGTCCAGGCATCGCGGCCGGCCACCGCGATCGGCGTGATGCCTGCGGCTTTCAGCTTCTTGCAGTCGTCGAGGAAGTCGTTCCACGTCTTCGGTTCATTGGCGATGCCGACCTTTTGAAACAGGTCTTTGCGATAGAACATCCCCCACGAGTAGTAGACGGTCGGGGCCGCGTATTGCTTGCCCTTGTACGACGATGCTTCCTTCGTCGAAGCATAGGTTTTGTCCCAGCCGTTCTTGCTCCAATCGCTCGAGAGATCTTCGAACAAGCCGCGCTGCGCGTAGTACGCCATGCGTTCGCCGTCGTGCCAATTGACGATGTCGGGCGGCGATGTGGTCAGCCATGCCGGCAGCTGCACCTTGTACGCTTCTTCGTCGACGAAGGCGACCTTCACGTCGGTGCCGGGATGGGCCTTCTTGAACTCGTCGATCACTTGCGTCCAAACGGCGCGTTGGCTCGCGCCCTTGAATGCGATGTTCACTTCGAGCGTGCCGGCCTGCGCCGCGGTGGCGAGGGCGCCCGTCGCCAATGCCGAAGCGATTGCGACGGCAGCGAGCATGGTGCGGGGTTTGTACGTCATGCCTGTCTCCTGAGTTCTACGTCGTTGTCGGTGTTGCATTCGGTTCAATCGCGTTCACTGCGCTTGCGTGCGATAAGCCGCCACGCCTTGAGCTTCAATGGCATGCGAACCGATGACGAAAGCGTCGCTCGGTATTTCCGCCGCCAATTGATGCGTGTTCGGCCCATAGTTGAAGACCCATGTCAGGCCGCCGCGGCGGCTCACCCGCACGGCGTCGCCCAGATGCGTCGGGGCAAGGCCCGCTTCGTTGGCGATCCGCGCAAATAGCGCTTGGGTTGACGCTTCATCGAAGAAGCTCGCCAAGTAATGTACGGCGCCACGTTTGACATAGGCGGGGTGGCCATCGCTGAAGACAGCGCGAACTTGCATCGATTCCTGCCCTTCACGGCTCGGGTCGATCTCGATCAAGTCGCGCCAGTGTCGAGCATAGCCTGATGGCACGCTGCCGCTGAAGGTGACACGCGGGGTCACGTTCGGCCGCATCGAATCGACGCGCCATACGCGGGCGGGCATCAGCGAGGCCAGCGGACCGGGTGGCAGATTTGCAGGGATTTGCAAGTCGACCGTCTTCGATCCCGTGCGCGGCCCGAGCACGATATGCGCGCGCGAGCTTTCGAGCTGGCGCACCAGATCATCCGGTACGACAGGCAGCGATGGCACGACGATGAGCTTGTAGCCGTCGAGCGGCGCATGCGTCGAGACGATATCGACATCGAAACCGAGTGCGCGCAGCGCCGAGTAGTACTCGACAACAAACCGCGGATAGTGAAAATCGGCCCCTTGCGGCTGGACTTCGAACAGCCATTTGGCGTCGTAATCGAACACGAGCGCAACGGGCGTCGTGACCTTGCCGTCGGCGTCGACGTGGGCATCGGCCACCGCGCGAATCTCTTGCGCGACGCGTTCGGCCTCGCTGCCGCCGATATCGAGTCGGTTGTCGGGCGTGTTGAGCCCGGCATGCATCTGCTCTTGCGCGAACGGCGCTTGGCGCCAACGGAAATACGACACGCAGCCTGCGCCGTGCGCAAAGGCTTCCCAGCTCCAGAGCCGCACCATCCCGGGCAAAGGCGCGGGGTTGAATTTCGCCCAATTGACGGGGCCGGGCTGTTGCTCCATCACCCAGAACGGCAGCTTCGACATCCCGCGATAAAGATCGTGGTTGAACGATGCAAAATCCGGATGCCCGGTGCGCAGATACCGGGCCTTGATCTCGGGCTCATACCATTGCTCTTCGAGCGCGCCGAGCGGGTAGCTATCCCACGAGGCGACGTCGAGATCTTCGGCCACCTTATAGTGATCGAACTCCGTGAACAGCTGCATGAAGTTATGCGCGATCGGACGCCCTGGCGAATGCTGGCGGATGATCTCGACCTGCATGTGGTTATAGCGCTTCAGTTCGTCGGACGCGAAGCGCCGATAGTCGAGCCGATGCGACGGATGTGCTTCCGTCACCGTGCCGATCGGCGCATCGATTTCGTCGAAGCTGCGGTACTCCATGCTCCAAAACACGGTGCCCCATGCTTCGTTCAACGCTTTGATGCTGCCGTAGCGGGCCTTCAGCCATTCGCGAAAGCGCGCCACCGCGGCCGGCGAATAACTGACGACCGTTTGATGGCAACCGTACTCGTTATCGGTTTGCCAATAGGCCACGGCCGGATGCTTGCCATAGCGCGAGGCAACGGCTTCGCAAATGACTTTGGACGCCTCGAAATACGTGGGCGACGAGAAATCGTAGTGTCGGCGCGAGCCGAAGCCGCGCACGCGCCCATCGGCGCCGACAGGCAGGATGTCGGGATGACGATCGATCAGCCACTTAGGCGGCGTGGCCGTCGGCGTACACATGACCACTTTGAGGCCCTGCGCCGCGAGCGTGTCGATCGCGCGATCGAGCCAGCCCCAATCGTATTCGCCCGGCGAAGGCTCGATGCGGCTCCATGCGAATTCCGCGATCCGTACTTGGTCGATGCCGAGCGCCTTCATCCGTACGGCGTCGTCTTTCCACATGGTCTCCGGCCAGTGCTCGGGGTAGTAACAGACTCCTAGGCGCATCCGATGATCCTCTTGTCGTTATCGCGTTATCGCGTTATCGCTTACGCGTGCTGTTCGATGGTGTCGAGTGGCGCGACGGCGAAGCCGTCCTCGGCAAATAAATGGCAGGCCAAAGCGGAAGCGCAAAAGTGCGCTCGATCGCCTTGCTGTAAGCGAGCATCGCCCGGCGCTTTCGCGATCAGCACGGCGCCGCCCGGTTGTTCAAGATGGACATAGCTGTGCTCGCCGAGCGCTTCGACGAGCGTAATGGCGCGCGTGAGCACGACGGCGCTGCGGTCGCTCGCCCGCGACGCATCGCCATGGGTGGGTTCGAGATGCTCGGGGCGCACGCCGAACGTGACAGGTGCGCCGACGCTAAGGCGCTCGCCTTGCACAGGCAGCCGCATCGATTCGCCGCTCCCTTCGAGCGTGATGCCGACGCCGTTTGCATCGATCGACGCCACCGTCGCCGGCAAAAAATTCATGCGCGGCGAGCCGATAAAGCCCGCGACGAACTTGCTCTTAGGCCGGTGGTACAGATCGAGCGGCGCGCCGATTTGCGCGATGCTGCCGAAGCGGTCGGTGTCTTTACCCGCGTGAAGCAGCACGATTTTGTCGGCGAGCGTCATCGCTTCGATCTGATCGTGCGTCACATACACGACGCTCGCATCGGCGAACTGTCGATGCAGGCGCGCGATCTCGATCCGCGTTTGCCCGCGCAAGGTGGCGTCGAGATTGGAAAGCGGTTCGTCGAACAGAAACACGCCCGGTTCTCTGACGATGGCTCGGCCGATCGCCACGCGCTGCCGCTGCCCGCCCGAGAGCGCTTTGGGATGACGGTCGAGCAGGGCCTCTAGCTGAAGAATGCGAGCGGCGTCACGCACTTTGCGATCGATCTCGGCTTTCGGCGTCTTCGCGAGCTTCAGGCCAAAGGCCATGTTCTCGTAGACGGTCATGTGCGGGAACAACGCGTAGCTTTGAAACACCATCGCGACGCCACGCTGCGCGGCCGGAACGTCATTGACGAGTTTGCCGCCGATCGACACATCGCCGTCGGTCACGTCTTCGAGGCCGGCGATCATGCGCAGCAACGTCGACTTGCCGCAGCCCGATGGGCCGAGGAACACACAAAACTCGTTCTTGCCGATCTCGAGGTCGACATCGCGGATCACCGGCGGACCGTCGCCGTAAGCCTTTTGAACACCGCGTAACGAAATGCTCGCCATCGTGCCGTCTCCATGTTTTAATCAGCCCGGCACGGAGATTAAGCGCTTAATCAGCTCGCTTCGAAAAATCGATCGCTGTGCGATCGAGCGGCTGCGTCTCCGTGTTCGTTCTGATAGTGCGGCTAATCTTGCCTTGGCCTACGAGATCACGCAAATGTTGAATAACCGTCCCATTTAGTGAGATGCCATGCCTACGTTGAATGAAGTTGCGCTTCGGGCGGGGGTCACGCCCGCGACCGTCTCGAACGTGCTGCGCAACAAGGGGCGCGTGGGTGAGGCGACGCGGCAGCGGGTGCTCGACGCGGTGGCGGAACTGGGCTACCGGCCGCATTTGCCGGCGCGCGCGCTGGCGGAGGGGCGAGCGCCGACGATTGCGCTGATGGTATCGAGCATCGCCAACCCGTTTTATCCGGAGTTCGCCCTAGCCGTGGAGAACGCGCTGCGCCGCAAGGGGCGGTTTCTCATCATCTGCAATACCGACGGCGATCCGCAGACGGGCCGGGCCTACCTCGATCAAATCGCGGGCACTTTGTCGGAAGGCGTGCTCGTCATGAATGCGAACCTCGATTTCGATGATTTGCGGATGACGGAAGGGCGCGGTGCGCCGGTGGTGCTGTGCATGTGGGAGCGGCCGCTCGATCCGCCGGGGTTACCGTGCGTGGCGGTGGATTTCCGATTGGCGGGGGAGTTGGCGGCGCAACACTTGTTGTCGCTGGGGCATCGGCGGATTGGGGCGATCATCGGCAGCAAGGTGTACGGGATTCATGCGGCCCGTTACGACGGGTTTCTCGATGCGATGCGAGCGGCCGGGCTCGATGGTTTGGCGGCGCCGGTATTGCATGCGCCCGATACGACGCAAGGCGGCTATGGCGCGGCGCGCGAATTGTTAAAGACGCATCCGGATTTGACGGCTTTGTTCACCACGAACGATTTGCCGGCGCTTGGCGCGATGCAGGCGGCGGCGGATTTAGGCCTGGATGTGCCGCACGATTTGTCTGTCGTTGGGATTACCGATATTCAGCTTGCTAGGGAGTCTCGGCCGGCATTGACGACGGTGGCTGTGCCGACCGTGGAGGCGGCGGAGCTAGCGGTGGAGTTGTTGCTCGAATTGATCGAAGCGCCGGGGTGGAAGGCTACCGCTGGAGCGCCGGGCGAGGCCCGCATATGCGTGACTTCGCCTCCGGCTCTGGTGGTGCGAGGTTCGACGGGAGAGGTGCCCAGCGATCGTAAGCGTTAGCGCGAAGACGGATCAACGAAGCGGCGCACTGCGGCCGGTTCGTATTCGGTCGAGGCGAACCACATCGTCAGAACATTTTGCTTCGCCACGCCACGCGTGAGTACGGCTCACCACGTGCGGCCGAGGTGAATGCTACGCACTGCTCGGAATATTCCGAATTCAGTTATTGACCTGGCGTGTCGTGGGCGATAGCTGGGTAAAATCCCACCCTTAAAATTATTCGAATAACCGAGGGCCGATCTCCATGGGATCCCAATTGCTGTCCGACACCGCATTCGCGGGTGGCGGGCAAAAGGGTCGTTTGCTTCGGCTGGATACGCCTTTAGGCGCGGATTGGTTGCTTCCGCTGCATGCGAAGGGTGTTTCCCGCTTGGGGCGAGACTACGAATTCGTCGTCGATGCGGCTTCCGTCAAAGGCCGTGAAATCGATTTGAAGGCTTTGATCGCGCAGCCGGTCACGTTGTGGCTGCAGCAAACGGACGGTTCGTATCTACCGCACCACGGCTATGTGACGACGTTCTCACGCTTGGGCAGCGATGGCTATTTGACGTTCTATCAATTGCGGTTCTCGTCGTGGATGTGCTTTTTGCCGTTGCGCCGAGACATGCGCGATTGGCAGGAGCAGACGGGCGAGCAGATCATTGCTGATGTCTTCGATGAACACCCCCAGGCGCAGGGCGCGTATCGCTTCGATTTGCGGCAGGCGATGCCGCAGTATTCGAACCGCGTGCAGTGGGAAGACGATTGGAACTTCGTGCATCGCAGTTTGGAAGAGGCGGGGGTGTTTGGTCGCTTCGAGCAGGCGAATGACGGCAAATCGCACACGCTCGTGCTGATGGACGATTTGTACTTCGTGCCGCAGCTTGAGCAGAAGACGGTGCGGTTCAATCGCACGGGGCTCCGGGAGGAAGTCGATGGCTTCACGCAATGGAAGGAACAGCAGCAGCTTCAAAGCGCGAAGCTGACGACGCGTACGTTCGATTACAAGCGGCCCGATCTGCCTAAGCAAGTCGACAGCGCGATTAGCCCGAACGACGATGTGCCGGCGCAAGGCGAGGTGTACGACTATACCGGTTCGTATAGCTGGGGCGTTCGGGATCGGGGCGAGCATCAAAACGCCATGCGCGTGGAATCCTGGGAATCGCAGATGAAGCGATTCCATGCGATCGGCAGCCTGCGCTCCGCGATGACCGGCTTGTGGTTCACGCTGCAAGGGCACCCGATCCACGATAAGGAACCCGAGCAGGATCGCGAGTTTGCGATTTTGGAAACGCGCTGGACGATTCGCAACAATCTGCCTGGGATGGATGAGGTGGCGGATTTTGCGGAGAGCTTACGCTCGGAAGTCGCGCGGGCAGTACGCGCGAACGCTGGTGGTGTAAAGGTCCGTCACCCTGACGGCAGCGAAGGATTCTTCCAAGTCGAGATCGAAGCGCAGCGACGTCGTATGCCGTTTCGCAGTCCGTTCGAACATCAGAAGCCGGTTCTTGAACTACAGACCGGCATCATCGCTGGGCCCGATAGCGAAGAGATTTACACGGATTCTTTGAATCGCGTGAAGGTATGGTTTCCGTGGAATCGGCGTAACGAAGGCGATGAGAAGGCATCGGTATGGGTGCGCGCGGCATTTCCCGATGCGGGCTCGAAGCGAGGCGGGCACTTTCCGCTACGCAAGGGCGATGAAGTGGTGGTCGGCTTCATGGGCGGCGATTGCGATCGGCCGGTGATTCTTGGGCGTATGCACGGCGGGCCGACGCCGCCGGTGTGGCATACGAATGGACTGCTCTCGGGTTATCGATCGAAGGAATATGGCGGCAGCGGGTTTAACCAGTTAGTGATGGACGACGCCACCGGGCAGAACCGCATTCATCTTTATTCGACCAGCGCCGATTCGCATCTGCATCTTGGGTACTTGATCGATCACAACGGCAACACGCGTGGCGGGTATCTCGGAAGCGGCTTCGATTTGAAGTCGAACGCGTATGGTGCGATCAGAGCGGGGCAAGGGCTCTACGTGTCGAGCCATCCGACCTCGGTCAAGCAACCGATGGATGTTCGGCAGGCGAGCAGCCAACTCGTCAACGCAGAAAGCGTCATCGAAGCATTATCGGACGCCAGCACGAACCATCAAGCGGAAAGCTTGAAATCTGGCTACGACGCGCTCAAGGCGTTCACCAATGCGACACAGCAGAGCATGGCGGGCGATGCGTCGGGGGCAGGACGAACGGCGGGCGGTGGCGCGGGCAACGCCAATGGCTTCGCGGAGCCGATCATGCTGATGGCGAGCCCCTCGGGCATCGCGCTATCAACGCAGCAATCAACGCAAACCGCAGCCGACCAACATGTGAATGTGGTCAGCGGCGGCAGCACGCATATCGCAAGCGGCAAATCGTTGATTGCCTCGATTGGCGAGAAGCTGAGCCTGTTCGTGCAGAACGCCGGGATGAAGCTGTTCGCGGCGAAAGGCAAAGTCGAAGTGCAGGCGCATTCGGACGGGATCGAGCTCACGGCGCGAAAGGGCGTAAAGGTGATCTCGATCACGGAGGCCGTCAAACTCGCGGCGCAGCGTGAAATCTTGCTGACGTCTGGCGGCGCATACATCCGCATCAAGGACGGCAACATCGAAATGCATGCGCCGGGGACCATCGATGTGAAGGGCGCGAAACGCTTGTTCAACGGGCCAACGCGTATGGATGTCAATCATCCAGCTTTCAAGGATATGCCGACGAAGCGCCTGACGCTGCGAACCGCCGCATCGCCGGCTTCCATCAGCGGTGTCCCCGCAGGCATGCCCTACAAACTTTATGCCGACGGCGCGCTGATCAAGCAAGGCGTCATCGACGCTACCGGCCAGCTTCCGATCGACCACCATGCCGCCACCCAGGCTTACAAGCTTGAATTCGTCAACGGCGTCACGCATACGATACCCGTGCCTGGGGACTACCGTGGCGACGCGGCCAACGGCGGCACGGCCAATCGCGGCTTTCAATTTCACGAGGCGAGTACGGCTAAGGACGTTACGCCACCTGGGGATCGCGCATTACATCGCCGCCGCTATGACGATTTGCTCGATCCCGAACGCGGAGACTAATCCATGGCCGATCCAAACCACATCGTGACGCCCCTCGCACAGAACGAAACGTCGCAGGCAACGGTTTGCCTGCCGTGGTTCGTCGATCTGGCGCCAGAGGGGCCTTCGGAATTTCATCCTCTTCCGGCGTCATACCGGCCGTTGGTCAACGGCGAGGAGGCGTTCGGCGCCGTGCGTGATGCGATCGCCGGGGCGAAGCATACGGTCGACATAATTTGCTGGGGCTTTCAGCCGTCAATGTATTTCAAGCGCGGCGTCGCAGGCGCCCCGTGCATTGGCGACTTGCTAATCGAGAAGGGAACGCAAGGCGTCAAAGTCCGCATCTTGTGCTGGCTCGACAGCGCGCTGATTGCGCAGATTTCCGAGGCGTCGATGCCGGAGTACGGCACGGCGCGTATCTTTACGCAAAACGAAACGCACGAGCAGCGGGCCTACGACTGGCAATGGTATCGGCGCGCGAAACTTCCGCGGTCGCACGGATCGAGCGGAGGCGGTGCTGCCTCGCGTCGGTCTTCCATCAACGCACCGGCGCTCGATCAGGCTTCGATTTTGGGTACTTCGCTGCGCGACATTGGAATCGAGGTGGTGACGCGCGATTTCTCCATGCAGGACCGCCATGAAATCATGTATCGCGAGTCATTGGCGCGTCGCGTCGATCCGAGCTTGCGCCGACGTACGATAGCCGCGTACGGAGCGGAGCCCTCCCACCACCAGAAGATGGTGTTGGTCGACTACGAAGCACCAGAGCGAGCGGTGGGATTCGTGATGGGCCACAACATGCTGGACGCTTACTGGGACGATGATTCGCATAGCTACGTGCAGCGCGCGCCCCATCTTGGGCGCAACGGGGCAACGCCGCGGCAGGACATGTCGGCGATTGTGACCGGGCCGATTTTGGAGCACTTGAACGTCAATTTCTGTCGAGCGTGGGAACGGGATGCGAAGGAGGATTTGCTCGCCACGCGCGGGCCGCTTGCTGCACAGCTGCAACTGCGTCGTGATGCGGGTACGCCGGTGATGGCGCAGATTACTCGAACTCAGTCGCAAGAGGGCGTGCGGAACATTAAGTCGCTCTATCTGCAAGCGGTCCGAAATGCGGCTCAGTTCATCTACGTGGAGAATCAGTACTTTCGTTGGGCAGCGTTTGCCGATCAGATCAGGGAGATCGCTCGAGAACACGCCGCTTGGGGGCGTGATCCTGGTAAGCATGGATCGATTCACTTGTTCGTGGTGACGAACTCAACCGACGAAGCGATCGGGATGGGCGCCGGGACGACTTATGACATGCTGGCGAGTCTTGGACGGGCGGATGTGATGCCGGCCGTGGCGAGAATCGAGCGGGCGGACGCGCTGCGTTCCGAGCTGACAGATGCGAAGAGGCAAGAAACGATTGCGAACACGCAGATGCGCAGCGGTGGTGGGGCGGAGGCGCAATCGGCCGCAGAGCAGGCGCATGCTCGTCAGGTGGAGTTACAGCAGCAGATACGCGACAACGAGCAGCGGCATATCGTGCCGACTGAAATCCAGGGCCTTAAAATCCACGTCTGTACGCTCGTTGCGCCGGATTCGCCGGGGGACAATTGGATGCCTGTTTACGTGCATAGCAAGATCATGATCATTGACGATGTGTTTCTCACCCACGGTTCGGCGAACATCAATCGACGAAGCATGGAAGTCGATAGCGAACTGAACATTTGCCATGAGCATATGGGCGTGACACAGCCGCTGCGTCGACGGCTGTGGGGGATTCATACGGCGGGTCAGGGGGCGCAGGACGCCGCAGCCGATGCATTCGATTCATGGGCTGACATTATCGGCCGCAACGCTTCACATCGGAAGACAACGAAAATGCCCGTTGCTTCGCTAATTGGCTTCATGCGCATGTCGCCGAGTCGAACCCGGCTGGATTAAACCAATGAGTAGAGTCCCTTTCATATTCATCGCACTGCTACTGTGCGCCTGTTCTAAGAAGGAAAATCAAATGCCGGCTGCCGCTGACATGAATGCTGTTCGCGCCAATGTTGCGTTCACATGCACTCGAGAATCAGATCGTCTGCCGCCGCTGGACCCTGAAGCCAACGCGGTGTTCCTCTACGGCCGGTATCTGGAAAGAAGCGATGGGCCCAAGGATTTCGATGCGATCGCTCGCTATTACCGAATTGCGGCCGCTTACGGGCATTACAAGGCCAACCACAACTTACAACTTCTGATATCCGAAGGTGCGGCATCATCGCACGACCCCGAGCGCGAGACGATCGATCTGGCAGAGCGGTTGATCGAGGCGGGCATCCCCGGTGGCTATTACGACATGGGACATTACCTCGAGCTCGGCTACGGCGTAAAAAAGGACGCCGACAAGGCCCGCCGCTTTTTCCGCAAGGCAGCCGACTTGGGTAGTCCGGAAGCGCAGTATTACGTTGGCGATTTGCTCTCGCCGCCGGACAGGGCGCCGGAAATTGCGCGGCAGATGATGGAATGCGCAGCCGATCAAGGCTACGGAAAAGCAGCCAGTTACTTAGGGATCGATCTCTCATCAAATGAGCTTTATTCGCAAGCTGTTGTTGCATTTCAAAAGGGGGTAAAGTCAGGCGACTCTCAATCCGCCTCCTTTTTGGGAAATGGTTTTAAAGGCCCGTCACCGTCCGAGCGCCTCTACTACCTCGCACTTCCGAGCGATCCTGAAAGATCGAGACGATACCGCGACATTTTGCTATTTCTGCGCAATAACGAAGGCCGTAACCCCAAGGTCCCCGACATCGACAAGATTGTCCCGTTGCCGCCGGCCAAGCTGCCGGCATGGGACGGCACCTTCCAATGGGAAAAAGAGCAAGCGGCAGCCGTGCCGCCCGCGAAGCCTTCCGAGGACCTTATCGACCGTCTAGCCAAGGCAAAACATCTGAATCCCGCCACGGGCTTGCCGCTATCCGGAGACCTGAAGAAAGCCTCCAGTGTTTCCGATGAAGCCGAGCCGTCTACGAACATCCACATGGCCGAGCCCGCTGGCCGCTTACCAATCGGTGCGGTCGCCTTTAGCGGCGATATTTGCCCCGAAGACGGCGTGTGGTGCGCAAATCTCGGCGAAAGGCAGGCCGACGGCGGTCGACGTCGGTTCGCCAAGGGTGAAACGTTGCCGCCGCTCGTGATTCAAGCGCCGCGTCAATCAGGCTTCCTCGGTCGCTGGACAGAACCGCGCGAGTCCACCGAGCGAGTCGTCTGGCAACTCACATCGTATTCCGATCGAGCCTGACACCGAAACCCGGCCTGCATCGAGCTAACGAGGTATCCGATAAGACATGCAAAAGCGCGGGCAGCAATTGCCCGCGGTGTTCCTCACGCACGGCTCCACGAGCATATGGGCGTGACACAGCCGCTGCGTCGACGGCTGTGGGGGATTCATACGGCGGGTCAGGGGGCGCAGGATGATTCGGCGGCGGCGTTCAAGCAGTGGGGGCGCACGATTGCAAAGAAAGCAGAACGTCAGGCGAAAGGTCAGGCCCCGCTGGCTTCGCTGATTGGCTTTATGCGCGCATCAACGAGCCGGACTCGGCTGGATTGAATCTATGAAAAAGATTGTGGTGATTTGCCTCGTGTTGCTGCTGTGTGCCTGTTCAAAAAGGGATAATCAACTGTCGCCTGCTAGTGATCTAAACGCCAAGCTCGCTTTCACCTGCGTCCATGAAGCGGATCATCTTCCGGTGCTTGACCCAGAGGCAAACGCTCTGTTTACGTACGGTAGATATTTGGAAAAAATTGATGGTCCAAAGGACTTCAATGTGATCGCTCGGTATTACCGAATTGCCGCAGCCTATGGTCACTACAAAGCCAATCACAATCTGCAACTGTTGGTATCGGAGGGGATGGCGTCCTCGCCGAATCCCGAGCGCGAAACCATCGATTTGGCCGAGCAATTGATCTCAGCTGGTGTGCCGGGAGGGTACTACGACATGGGCCACTATCTGGAACTAGGCTATAGGGTGAAGCAAGATGCCGACAACGCGCGTCGCTACTTCCGAAAGGCCGCCGACCTAGGTAATCCTCAGGCGCAGGCATATGTGGGCAACTTGCTTGCACCGCGTGATCGCGCGCCAGATATTGCTCGACAGATGCGACGATGTGCGGCGGAGCAGGGGTACGGCGCTGCCGCCAATACGCTAGGCATCGACTTTCAGGACGATAACCTCTTCACTGAGGCGGTGGGTATGTTCCAAAAGGGCGTGGAATCGGGCGATTCGCTATCGGCACTAGCGCTCGAAGAGGGATTTAAGGGCCCGCTATCTACCGACCGACTGAACTATCTGGCACTTCAAGCTGATCCAGAGCGGTCGCGTCGTTATCGGCTGATCGGTAAGTTTCTCGACGCGAACGAAGGCCGCAACCCCAAACTCCCCGACATCGACAAAATAGTCCCCTTGCCGCCGGCCAAACTGCCGGCATGGGACGGCACCTTCCAACGGGAAAAAGAGCAAGCGGCGGCCGTGCCGCCGGAGAAGCCTTCGGAAGAACTGATTGACCGTCTCGCCAAGGCGAAACATTTGGATCCTGCTACTGGCTTGCCGTTGCCCGGTGCGGCGGGCAAACGGTCCGAGGAGACAACGCCGCCCGCGAAGCCCGCCTCCCCAAACGCCGACGCTCGGTTGCCGATCGGTTCAGTCGCCTACAGCGGCGACGCTTGCCTGGAAGACGGCTTATGGTGCGCGAATCTGGGCGACAGAGAAGCGGAGGGCGTCCATCGCCGATTTACGAAAGGGGAAACCTTGCCGCCGCTCGTGATTCGAGCGTCGCCTCGACCCGGATTTCTCGATCGCTGGCGAACACGGCGCGATTCCCCGCAGCGAGTAGTGCAGCAACTAATTGCCTATTATGAGCAAGCCTGAAGCGAACTCCGCCTTGACGTCGACGTTCCTGAACGACCGTCAAGCACAGCCCTGACACTCCGGTCGGTCCTGGGTGAGGACAAAAACCGGTAGCGAATCCAAGCGCTGCTTAGCTCGCGGTACGCGGTTCGACGGTACGTGTGCGCGACCGCGATCGGCCTTGACGTGAATACGAGTGAAAAAGTGGCCCGCTGTGATGCGCCTCGATTCCGCTCAAGACGTGAATGTCACGCGGACGTCCTTTTTGCGTACTAGGTACTTCGGACCTTCGGGCGAGTCGTTGCCCTGGATCATGCCCGCCATATGTCGCGCGGTCCCTCCGCCGGGCAAAAGAACTTCATTAGCGTCGGCGAGAGTCGGCATGACATAGCCCTGCGTCGGTCCAACGAAATTGTGTTGTTGCTTCATAATCCAATGCAGATTAGCCGCGAAGCTATGGTCGGTATTCGCCATGTTCTTCAGCGTATCGTCGTGGAAATGCCGCAGCAATTCGTCGGCGCTTTTATCAAATTTCTTACCTGCAGCGCTAAGGCACGCGTCGACCTTCACCTTAATGGCCTTCGGAAGGCGCAATTTGGTGAAAAATTCCGCGACATCATCAACCGACGTCAGTTCACCCGCGTCCGATCCAATGACCATGCGCCCGGCTCCACCGTGTCCGATTAGGCGTACGCTCGCCCTTGGGTCGGTAATGCCGGTGAAATTCATTCGCACCGAAGCGGTACCTCTACGCGAACGTTGGTACAGATCAGTGTAAGCGGCGGCTTCGGCTGCCGTTCCGCTCTTGGGGGCCGGCAGCCCTCGTTGCCCAGCAAATCGCGCATACTTGCCTACCCATCTGTCTTTCACGCTGAACGTCCTGAGATACTCCTTCGCCTCTTGATGCACGGCTTGTCGTTGCGCCTCGTCCTTGAACACCGGCTTGATCATCGGTTTCGATTTCAAGTACTTGTGCGTGTTTAGTCCGATTACATTTGCGACGAACGCATCGACGTGATTGTGCGGGCTGACTGCGTAGCCTTTTGCCGGCTGTTTGCGCGCGGACGTTGGCCTGGATCTTTCGAAAAAAGACATCGTCCCTCCGATTTCTTACACGACGTATGGTCAGCCTAGCAGAGCGGTTTTTCGCGTGGGCCGTTATAGGCCGCTTTCATGACGCCGCGATCCCCCGCCCAAAAAGCAGAGCGTGACGCTCGCAACAGAGAACGGTTCGACACAGCACCCCGTTTCCCGAGCACCATTTACCTAAACAAATCGAACTCGAACGTCTCTCTTCCGAAGACGAATAGGCGGACTTCCGGGTGCATCTGTTGCATCGAAACTGGCAACCATATGTTGGCCATTCTCGTCATTCGGTAAGAGTGTTTCGCCAGCCGAGACCAACGTATACATTAAATAGCCGTCCGTGGCGCCAGCAAAGCCATACTTCTGCGTAAAAATCTGGTGCAGGTTGGCAGCGAAGCTGTGGTCGATGTCAGCAATTTCGATCAGCGAGCGATCTCTATAGCGTCGCAGAATTTCGCCGCTGCTTTCGTTGAGCTTCCTGCCTGCTCCGCTGCAGCATGCATTAACTTTCAGTAAAGCATGTTTGGGAAACTGTAACTGTTGCAGGAAGTTTGCAACCTTTTCGACCGGTATCGCTTCCCTGGTATCGGAGCTCAAAGCCATACGACCGGCTTTACCGTGCGCGAATAGGCGCACGGTCGGGCTTCGATCGGAAATGCCGGCGAAATTCATGCGAGCGGACCCTCTGCGAGTTCGTAGGAAGAGGTCAGTGTAAGCCGCAAGTTCTGCTGTTTCCCGGTTCATTGGCCTCGGGAGCCCCCTTGCCGCCGCAAATCGTGCGTACCTTCCCAGTAATCGGCCTTTTGCGCCAACGGTCCCGAGTCTCTCTTTCGCGTATTGATGCAAATCTTCTCGTTGTGCGTCGTCTTTCGGTATCGGCTTAATCAGAGGTTTTGATTTTAGATATCTGTGCTCGTTCGTTCCAACTGTATTTCTTGCGAAATTACCCTCATCTCTGTGAGGAGAGATTGCATACTGTTTGGCGCGCTTAGGCGCAAGCCTCAGCCTTTCAAAAAAAGACATCGCGCGCTCCCATCTCGCTAGCGATGGCACGCGCGAACGCGCCGGCAGCGCGCCCGCCTGCGCCAACCCTCACAAATAAAACATCCGATCCTCATCCGATTTCGTGGCATGCGGCTCCGCTTCCCCACGATCTTCGTAGAACGCAAGCACGGCTTCGAGCACTTGATCGGGATCGTCGATCACCTGCATCAAGTTGATGTCTTCGGGATTGATGAGCTTCATCGGGACGAGCGCCGACTGGAACCAATCGAGCAGCCCCTTCCAGAATTCGCTGCCCACCAAAATGATCGGCACATGCCGCGACTTCTTCGTTTGGATCAACGTGAGCACTTCGGCGAGTTCATCCAACGTGCCGAAACCGCCCGGCATGACGATCACCGCATCCGAATTCTTAACGAACGTGACTTTGCGCGTGAAGAAGTGGCGGAAGCGCAGCGAGATGTCCTGCCATTGATTGCCCGATTGCTCGTGCGGCAATTCGATGTTCAGCCCCACCGAAGGCGCTTTGCCCGCGTGCGCGCCTTTATTGGCGGCCTCCATGATGCCCGGGCCGCCGCCCGAAATGACGGCGAAGCCGGCGTCGGACAGCTTGCGTGCGATTTGCGTCGCGAGTTTGTAGTGGGGCGAGCTCGGTTTGAGGCGAGCCGAACCGTAGATGCTGACGGCTGGGCGAATCTCCGAGAGGTACTCGGTCGCCTCGATGAACTCTGCCATAATCGTGAACATCTGCCACGACGCGCGGGCCTTCTTGGCCGTTGCGCGTTCTTGATCTGCGAGCGATCGCAGACTCGGAATCACTTTTCTCTTGTTCATAATGCCTGCAGAACGGAACCTGAAAGGTAAGACCCTCGTTTTGGTCGACGGATCAAGCTATCTGTAT
>Ga0157369_10002037_pt1 | contig 24356 bp, 18 predicted proteins | sample C25metaG_FD_113461 | JGI IMG/M metagenome (GOLD analysis project Ga0157369, IMG submission 113461) | Corn rhizosphere microbial communities from Kellogg Biological Station, Michigan, USA - C2-5 metaG | ecosystem: Host-associated > Plants > Roots > Rhizosphere > Soil | place: USA: Michigan... | reverse complement strand
GCGTCCGGCCTTCCTCGAGGTCTACCTCGACGCCAACCAGCTCTTCTATCGCCCCGTCAGCTCAGACGAAGGCGGAAGCGAGGAGAAAGCAGCCGGCATCTTGCTGTACAGCGCTTAGCTCTCTTGAGTTCTAGCAAAAGCCCCCGGGTCACCGGGGGCTTTCTTTTGTGCGAAGGATACTCAGTCTACTTCGCGAGTTCCCCGGTCTCGATGCCGCCTTCTGATGAAAACGACGATCCTACGGTTCCCGTGGTGGCTGTCGCACGATTCAAAGCGAGATCCTGCCGCAGACGAAAAGTGGCTTCGATTCCCGTGCAGTGTGCCGCAAGAAGATTCGCAACCCGATATTCCCGGAGCTTGGCCGCAGTCCAGTCAATCTGGTCGTCGCTGGCAGCAAACAAATGCAGCCCGCCGACAATTCCGTGAATCGGCTTGCTATCAAAGTGCTTTTCGGTGAACGTCGCAATGTTCACGATACCCGCATGTCCGCAGCCGGTTACAATCACCAGGCCTTTCACCGTATTCAGCACCAGCGATTGGTCTTCGGGAATGTTGTCCTCGATCAGGCCGGCAGTTGTCTGCACGCGTCCGGTGCGGGTCCAATTATGCTCCGGATACTGCCGAGGCACCGGCCCGGTGAGCCACGCGCCGGAAAACAACTCCGAGCTCTCGGAGAGCACAATAAACTTGCCTCCCGTGGCCTCGAATTCCTTTCGGATCGCGATCATTTCGTTGCGCTCACCGGCAGGGGATGGACGGCTGCCGAAAATGCCCTCCGCAACGTAAGCGATCGACAGAGCCTTCGGATTCTTCTTCATCAGTTCGCGACGCAGCGCCATCAATCCGCGAACGTGGTCCCAGTGGTTATGTGTCAGGATCACATCCTGGACATTCGACAGATCGACATGAAGGTCGCGCGCGTTCTCAAGAACCGTCTCCGGGTGAGCTCCAGTATCGACCAGAACCCTGTGTCCATCTGCCTCAACCAGCGCGGCAAAGCCCCATTCGCCCGTGCCGGTTGGCTCGCCGACAAGCATTGTCGAGAGGATCGTGATCTTGAACGAATGAATCAGAGTGTCAGTGCTCTGCGCGTTTGCGAGTGTGAATCCGCTTCCAAACAGCAGGAGAAGCACGCAGCATTGGAGCCTGCTATTTCTCTTTCGACACTCTCCATCGGTTGTCGCCCTCTTCATCTTCCGTCACCACATCTTCGAGTCCAATACCGGCACTTGAAATTCAACACCTAGGCCTGCCGTGCAATGCTGATAACCGTGAGGTCATCGTCCTGGCCAAATTGCTGGGCGGCTTGAGCTACGGCGTGCACATTGGCGCCCTGGCGAAGCAGAGACTCAACTCCCGGAAATCCGAGCAGCACTCCGGTTTGGTTCCGCGCTTCGGGAACGCCATCCGTCAGCAGAACTGCTCTATCGCCGGCAAGCAGATCCAGCGAGAACTGGGTGTAGGCAGCACTCTCCGTCATGCCCAACGGCACGGATCCTGGGGAGGAAAGTTCCGCACCATTCACAAAGGGTGGCGGATGGCCGGCGTTGGCGAGTGTAAGACGTCCCCCCGTTTCGAGACGAACGATCAGACATGTGGCAAAGCCTCCATGCGCTCGGCCGCATAGCCGCCGATTCAGTTCGGCGAGGATCTCTGCCGGTTCCTCGGTAAACGAAGTTACGACTCCCAACATTCCCACGATCATTGAAACGATCATGGCAGCGCTTAGACCCTTACCGCTGACGTCGCCAATCACTAGAAGGGTGCGCCCGCTTTTCAGGCCGATCATCTGAAGGAAATCGCCGCCCACTTCAGCCGCAGGACGATACACGCTCTCGATGGCATAGCCGCTGATGGAAGGTAGGACTTCCGGGACCATGACGCGCTGAACTTCGCGAGCCGCAGCCATTTCGCCGTCCAGCGTAGCCTTTTCCGTCTGGGTTTTGGCGTATCTTCGTGCCTCGCTGATGGAGACATGAACAAAGCCGATATAGCCAAGGCAGACCGTGATGATCACGGCAATGCCGTCGAAGGACATCCGTGAGTGCAGGCGGTCCATCTGCGCCGTATTTAGCTGGGTTTGTTGCGGTGCGTTCGGGTAATGGTTCGCAAGGAAACCCATGATGGTGAATTGCACTGCCATCATTGGCAGCATCGCAATCCAGAAGCGGTTTCGAAGGATGATTCCGCTGGCTGCGTAACCCATTGCGAAGACACCGATGAGAACCACCGAGATCGCATATCGGGGTGTCGACCATCGGCCCATGTCGGTAATGTCGTTCGCAATGCCGATTCCCGCGAATACGCAGAACACCGCCGCAAGGAATACGATCCTTGTTCTGAGGGGTGTCGATCGCCAGGGAACAGCTGCTCTCATCCGGTTCCGATCAAATCCTTTGGACTTCTGCGATGAGCGTCCGAGCCCACGGATGGGGTGAAGGGAAGAGGACTTGGAGCACGTGGTTTGGATTCTACTCGACCCAACTACTCGGGCGAAGCTTGGATGTGCCCTGGACGGTGCTCCTCACCCGGAGGCGGACGCGCGATCTCAGTTATAGCAAAGTTTGGAAACTTATCAAATCTGTATAAATTTGCTAATCTTCCTATAAACCGATGGATCCGATTCGCAACCCGTATGCTCCCGGCGCCGGCAGCCCGCCACCTGAACTCGCCGGCCGACACGAAATTCGGCAGGATATCGAAATTCGCCTGCAGCGGCTGAGGTTGGGCCGTCCCGCTAAGAGCATGATGCTGGTGGGGTTAAGAGGTGTCGGCAAGACCGTCCTCCTGGACCAGATGCGGCGTGACGCGGAGGCCGGTGGTCTTCATACGGTCCGAATCGAAGCTCCGGAACAACGCTCCCTCCCGGCAATCCTGGCGCCGGCACTCCGGCTGGCTCTCCTCCACCTCAGCAAGAAAGAAGCTGCAAAGGACTACGCCGTCCGGGGTCTGAAGGCGCTCGCCGGATTCGCGGGTAAGCTGAAAGTGCACTATCGCGATATTGAAGTCGGGCTCGACTACGCTCCCGAACCGGGGCTGGCGGATAACGGCGACTTGGAGCTTGATTTAGGTACGCTGCTGGCCCAGGTAGGTGCCGCCGCCAGGGCAGCCGAAACGGCAGTGGTGCTGTTCATTGACGAACTCCAGTACGTTGATGAGTCGCAAATGGCAGCCCTGATTTCGGCATTACACCGCTGCGCGCAGGAGCAGTTGCCGGTCACGATTGTCGGAGCGGGTCTTCCACAATTGCGAGCACGCATGGGCGACGCGAAATCGTATGCGGAGCGTCTGTTTGATTTTCCGGAGATCGGGCCGCTCAGCCCCGAAGACGCGCGGGATGCAATCGTGAGGCCGGCCGAGAATGAGGGCGTCATTCTTGAGGACCCGGCGGTAGATCTGATCATCGCGAAAACGCAAGGCTACCCCTACTTCCTTCAGGAGTGGGGCAAGCATACCTGGGATCTTGCTCCGGCCAGCCCTATTCGTTATGAAGACGTCGTAAACGCCTCGGACGAAGCGGTGGCTGCTCTCGACGAGAGCTTCTTCCGCGTGCGCTTCGATCGGTTAACTCCGACCGAAAAGAGATATCTTCGCGCCATGGCTGAACTCGGTCCCGATCCGCAGCGCTCCGGTGATATCGCCGACCAGCTTGGCCGAGGAGTCACTTCTCTCGCTCCAACTCGGGCGGGTCTCATTGCGAAGGGAATGATCTGGAGTCAGACACACGGCGATACAGCATTCACGGTTCCGCTCTTCGATGAGTTCATGAAGAGAATCATGCCGGGCGACGCGTGGAGGCGTGGATAGAGATTCTGCGCGGTTTGCAGAGCGCCATTTCTGAATGCCATCACACACAAGCCAAGACCTTGGTCCCTCGGTATGAGCCGTACCAATCCTAGTTGATGGCAACAAAGCGGTTACCGGTCACTTCGTCTGCACACCGCTCCTCGCCGAGGTATATACTCGGTTTCCTCATTGGTTCCTCGACTACCGTTCCGTTTTCAAAATTGGAGATCCAGGTGATTCATCGAAGATTGTTTTCCAGCGCCATCGCGATCTGCGCCGGCGCGGTATTTCTCTGTGCCCAGGCGCTTCCCGCGCAACAATGGAAAGCCCCAACCAGCATGAAGAAGCTTTCCAACGGGCTGACGGTGGTGGTGTCAGAAGACCACTCGGCGCCGACATTTGGCATTTGCGTGAGTTATGGAATCGGCTTCCGGCTTGAGCCAGAGGGACGCACCGGCTTCGCGCATCTTTTCGAACACCTGATGTTTGAAGGGACGCCGAATGCGCCCAAGGGCGTTCTGGATCGCGTTATCGAGGGCGGCGGCGGCGCGAACAACGGTGACACTCGCTACGATTACACGGAGTACATCGAGACGGCGCCCATCTCCGCCCTTGATCCCGTGCTGTGGATTGAAGCAGACCGGATGAAGACGCTCGACTTCTCGACCAAGAATCTCGATAACCAGCGCAACGTCGTGGAAGAAGAAGTAAGGGTCAACGTCATCAACCAGCCTTTCGGGCTCTTCTTCGCGATTGATCTTCCCGGCAAAGCTTTCGATACGTATCCAAACGCGCACAACTTCTACGGCGACTTCAAGGATCTGGATGCCGCCAAGATCGAAGACGTGAAAGCGTTCTACGAGAAGTACTACACGCCTGGCAATGCGGTCATTGCTGTCGTCGGCGATGTGAAACCAGACGATGTCTACGCAAAGATGGAAAGGTATTTCGCTCCCATCCCGTCGCGCCCCACTCCTGCAAAGCCTAAGGTAGACGAGCCTCCGCAGAAGACGGAGCGCCGGTCGAGCGAGACGGACAAACTCGCCAAGGTACCGGGTCTCGCTATCGGATACCGCATGCCCCCGCATCGCTCTCCCGACGCGCTCGCAGCTGCCGTAACGGGAGAGTTGCTCCACAACGGTCAGGCCTCGCGACTGTACCAGGCTCTGGTGAAAGACAAGCAGGTAGCCCTCTCCGTCGATGGCGGCGTGAACTGGCCTCTCGGAACTCCGTTTGAGTATGCGGGCCCGACCCTGATGACTTCGTTCATTGTCTATCCGCCAAACGTGACCGAAGACCAGCTGGTTGCCGCGTACGATGCGACAATCAAGGACCTTGCTGAAAATGGACCGACCCAGCAGGACCTTGATCGCATCGTAGCAAAGATGCGTTCCGACATGTATGGCAATCTCGAAATTCCCATCAGCCGTGCCTCGGCGCTTTCGCATGCGGTCCTATTCGACGGGAACTTCGATTCGGTATATCAGTTGCCGGAGGAACTCTCCAAGGTGACTGCGGCGCAAGTGAAGGCTTTCGCGGCCAAATATCTCGTCAGCACCAATCGCACCATTATTAACCGCGTTCCGGTGGGCGCTGCCGAAAAGGAAAAGGGAGCGGGACAATGAAAATTCTCACGATCGCATGTGTCTTTCTCTTCATTGCTGCGCAGTTACCGGCGCAGAAGGAGACACAGCTTCCCAAGGATCTGCCTGCTTACGGACCCGAACGGCCTCTCTCTGCTCCAAATGTCAAGATCGCAAAGCTCGACAATGGCCTGACAGTCTGGCTCGTCTCCGAACCTGGATTCCCCAAAGTCGCGTTCAGCATGGCCGTGCGCGGCGGATTGGCGGCGGATCCTTCCGATCGCCCCGGGCTCTCGCAAATGCTGGGGAACACGATCGACCAGGGTACAAAGACGCTAAATGCGAAGCAGATTGCGCAGCAGTTGCAGGCTGCTGGAGGCGATCTGAACGTCAGTCCCAGCAAGGACTCCATCATCCTTTCAATCGGCGTACTCAGTGCGAAGCGGGATGATGCGCTCACTGTGATGTCGGACCTCGTACGCAACGCGACCTTCCCTGATGCAGAGGTCACTCTCGCCAAGCGCAATACCCTGGACCAACTGCGCCAGCAGGAATCACAACCATCATTTCTGGCCGGACGCACGATGGCGAAGGTTCTCTTCGGTGATCATCCGTATCACGTCACCTCTGCTACTGAGCAGTCGATCAAGGCGTCTACCGCGGATGACTTGCGCAAGATCTACGCCGAGCGTTTTCGTCCCGATCAGGTGCTTCTCGTCGCAGTTGGAGATTTCGAAGCCGACGGTATGCTCAGTGCCGTTAAGAGCCGCTTTGCCGAGTGGAAGGCTCCTTCCACCGTACCGGTGACGATTCCGTCTGCGACCTCAACCGCACCTCAGCACGCCATCTACGTGGTTCCGCGACCCGGCTCTGTGCAGACAACGCTGGAACTTGGTTCATTCGGTCCGGTGCGCAGCGCAGAAGATTTTGAAGCCGCGCGCGTTGCCAACGCCATCTTCGGAGGGACCTTCGGCTCGCGCCTGACCCGGAATATCCGCGAAGACAAAGGCTACACCTACTCGCCGTTCGCCACCCTGCAGACCTACCAGGCAGCCGGCCTGTTGATTACGCGCGCTGATGTCCGCAATGCAGTGACGGCCCCGAGTCTGAATGAGATGCTTTACGAACTCAATCGCATGGTCACGACCTCGCCTACCGAGGAAGAACTGCGTACAGCCAAGCGCTTCCTGGTGGGCATCGAGGCCATCCAGTTGCAATCCCGTGGAGCGGTTTCAGGCGAACTGGCTCGACTTTGGGTGAATGGCTTATCACCTGACGCAATTGGAGCCTATGGCAAGAAGGTTGCAGCCACTACGGCGGAGGATGTGGACACCGCGGCAAAGAAATACTTCCCCGCTGCGAAGACCGCAATCGTGGCCGTAGGGGAGGAGAAGGTCGTGCGCGACGCTCTCGCTCCGTTCGGCTTACCTCTGCTTTCCGCGCCATAGTGCGGCTTCGAGCCGCGGAAATGTCCGGCTAGTCTCCTCAAGGCCCTCACAGACGGACCAGAGCTTCGCCGGTTTGCGAGGGCAACCCACTTGAGTTCCGTCGCTGACTTCCCGAATCGATGATTTACTCTTGTGCCATCCAGATTTGCCCCATTCCCATCTGGACCAGCCCAAGAGAGGCCATGAGAAAACTTCCTTTCGTCTTTGCTGTTATCGCACTGTTGTCCGTCGCCGCTTCCGCCCAGCAGAAGAATCTCCCAGTTGACGACCTGGATCCTAACTTCAAAGCTCCCGCACAACAGAGCGACTTTGAAAAGCGCGTGGTCATGGTTCCCATGCGCGACGGCGTCAAACTCTACACTGTCATCGTCGTACCCAAGGGTGCCAAGGGCGCACCCATCCTTCTCGATCGCACTCCCTATGACGCCGCGAAGCGCGCCGAGCGGTCCGCGAGCCCACGCATGGTCGAGGCTCTGCCACTCAGTGACGAGGTCTTTGTCAAAGCGGGGTACATCATTGTCTATCAAGACGTGCGAGGCAAGTACGGATCGGAAGGTCCGTACATAATGACACCGCCGCCTGTGAACTCCGGCTACAACCCCACAGGCGCCGACGACACGACCGACGGCTACGACACCATCGACTGGCTCGTAAAAAATGTCCCCGAATCGAACGGACGTGTCGGGATGATCGGTTCCAGCTATGAGGGATTCACTGTTGTCATGGCGCTTCTCCATCCCCATCCCGCGCTTAAAGTCGCCGCGCCTGAGAGCCCAATGGTTGACGGCTGGATGGGAGATGACTGGTTCCACTACGGAGCTTACCGCCAGCCGAACATCGATTACATGCTCAGCCAAACTACAAAACGGGCCGGCGGCGTGCCCGTGCCACATCCGAATTTCGACGAATATACCGGTCTGCTCAATGCCGGTTCTGCAGCCGGATTCGCACACGAACTTGGCGCGGACGAACTCCCTTTCTGGAAAGTTACGCTCGATCACCCCTCCTACGACGGATTCTGGCAGAGCCAGGCACTCGACAGGCTCATCATCAAGCAGCCGCTCTCCGTGCCCACGATGTGGGAGCAGGGCCTTTGGGATCAGGAAGACATGTGGGGCGCCAATCACAGCTATCGCGCTCTCAAGTCCATCGGCACGCCCGACGCAATGAACCACATCGTGATGGGTCCCTGGTTTCACAGCCAGGTCAACCGCCCCGGCCGCAAGCTCGGACCGCTGGTGTGGGCCACAGATACAACTGCCTGGTGGCGCGAGAAGATTCTCCTGCCGTTCTTCAATCAATATCTGAAGCCCGGCTCACCCAAGGCCGACACGCCCAACGCGCTCATTTATGACACGGGCCTTGACAAGTGGGACACGTACAGCACGTTCCCGCAATCGTGCGAAAAGGGATGTCCTTCGATATCGAAGCCTCTCTATCTCGAGGCTGGCGGCAAGCTCTCCCTCAAACCACCCACGGCGTCAGAAGAGAAATACACCGAGTACGTCTCTGATCCTGCAACCCCCGTTCCCTATTTGCCCCGTCCGGTTACTCATACCGGCTGGCGCACCTGGCTGGTCACCGACCAGCGCTTTGTCGACGGCCGCCCAGACGTCCTAACCTACGTTTCTGACCCGCTGGAGCAGTCGATGAAGCTTTCCGGCGAGCCGATGGTCCACCTCATCGCATCCACAAGCGGCACCGACTCCGATTGGGTCGTGAAGATTATCGACGTCCAGCCCGAAAGCGTTGTCGAGCCGACCCAGCAGATGAGCGGCTATGAGCTTCCAATCGCTACGGATATCTTCCGCGGCCGGTACCGCACCAGCTTCGAGCATCCCGCGGCAATCGAGGCCAACACCCCACTTCCGTATGTTTTCACTCTGCCGATGGTCAACCATACTTTCCTGCCTGGCCACCGCATCATGGTGCAGGTGCAGTCCACGCTCTTTCCGCTCTACGATCGCAATCCACAGAAGTTCGTCCCCAACATCTTCACGGCCCAGCCACAGGATTTCCAGAAGGCGACACAACGCATCTGGCACGCACCCGACCACGCCAGCTTCATCAGCCTTCCGGTTCTGCCCGTTACTGCACCTTGAACAATCATCCAAACGAACTTGAAGAGAATGCAGAGCGAATGCCTCCGGGGTATCGGAGGCATTTCCTTCCTCTTTACTCTGCGTGCACTGAAGCCCGTCGATTTTGCTGGCGTATGTCTCCATCGGCCGGGGATAATGTCAACATTTCTGACAGGGCCTTCCCCGGTTGAACCACATCCAAGCGCCTCCAGGAGCTGCCTCCCATGGCTGGCATTGTCGTACCGTCTACACTTCAGGGTTCGGCTTTGGCACGAGCTGCCAAAGCTCCGCGGCACGCCGGGTTCGTCCGGCTAACGCACTGGCTCACCTTCCTCTGTTTCATGGCGCTCCTCGTGAGCGGGCTGGAAATCGTGATTTCTCATCCACGGTTTTACTGGGGCGAGACCGGCAACGTGAATATGACACCGCTGTTCTCGCTGCATATTCCCTCGTCACGCGACACCGTTCCTACGGGATATGGCTACGTGATGCCCGATCAGAACGGCTGGAGCCGGGCGCTCCATTTTCAATCCGCGTGGGCGCTGGTGATTGTTGGAACTGTGTACCTGATTGTGGGCCTCTGGACCGGGCACTTTCGCCGGAACCTTGTGCCGGCGCAAGGCTCACGCAATCTCCGCGCGCATTTGTCTCGCATCGGGCAGTATCTTCGTCGAGCTCCCAACGAACCAGGTGAAGTTCATTCGTATAACGTGCTGCAGAGAACAACGTATCTGTCGGTGATCTTCATCCTGTTCCCGATGATCATCTGGACTGGGCTCGCCCTTTCCAACGCGTTCGATGCCGCGTTCCCATTTGCCGTGAACATGCTGGGAGGCAGGCAATCCGCGCGCACACTTCACTTCTTCATCACCGGAGCTCTTGTGCTTTTCCTGGTGGTGCACGTAATCATGGTGGCCGTCTCGGGTTTCAGGAGCCGTATGCGCGCAATGATCACCGGGAATACCACTCCTGACAAGGAGCAGCTATGAAGCCGATATCCCGCCGCAAGCTCATAACCTCGGGTCTCGCGACCGTCGCAGGCGCGACAGGGTTGGTCGCCGCGGGTCGCATCGCTCGGCGTTACGGACTTATTCCTCCCGACTCGAGCGGTATTTACGGGCCTGGCGAAACCCTCACCTACGCCGCCCAGCGACTGTTGACCCGTCATTCCCTTGCTCGCGAGTTCCCCCGGAGCATGATGTCAAAAACGCCATTTGCGAATGAGATCGCGCCCCTCGATGCAGCATTCAAGCGCTCGCAAGCGGGCGGATTTGCCGATTGGCGTCTCCACGTCGGCGGCATGGTCGCGCATCCTCTCTCGCTTTCTGTATCCGACCTTCGCTCCATGGCGCGTCGCAGCCACATCACGGAGGTTAACTGCGAGGAAGGATGGTCCTATGTAGCGGAGTGGATTGGAACGCCCTTGAGCGAGGTGCTGCGTGAAGCCGGAGCGATGCCGCAGGCGAGGTATGCCGTCTACTTCTCGACCCAGAGCGACTGGTGGGACAGCATCGACATGGCCGATGCGCTTCATCCGCAAACTCTCCTGACGTGGGGGATGAACGACGGCGATCTCCCCGTCGGCTTCGGAGGGCCACTCCGCATGCGTGTAACACGCCAGCTTGGCTACAAGAGCGTGAAGTTCATCACTCGGCTCACCCTGACGGATTCGATGAAAGGGTTCGGCAAAGGGCTGGGATCGGCAGCGCCCGAAGGAGGATATGCCTGGTACGCAGGGATGTGACATCGAATGTGCGAATTGGTCTCGTGTTCCAACGTTCGGAAACGAATGGGAACGAATGCTGACCAGCGAACTCGCTGGTCTCCAAAATTTGTGCCATGCCGTAGCATAGAAGTACTTCCAAGCGAGGTGCAGCATGGCCGAAAGCCTCATCCCCTCCCAGCTCAGCGCCGAAGAGATCAGCAACCTTACACGCCAGACCAACTACGGTACATGGCGCGTGCAGAAAACGTGGAAGCCACTCACCATCACCGACGCTGAGGGCTGCTGGATTACCGATGCGGCGGGGAAGCGCTACCTTGATTTCAGCTCGCAGCTTATGTGCGTCAACCTCGGCCACAAGAACCGCGCGGTCGTGGAGTCCATTGCGCAACAGGCGCGAGATCTAGCCTTTGTCGGACCGGTCTATGCAACGGAGGCCCGCGCCAGGCTAAGTGCCAAACTTCTTGAAGTACTCCCGGCCGGACTCGAAAAATTCTTCTTCGCGACCAGCGGCACAGAGGCCAATGAAGCGGCATTCAAGATAGCTCGCATGGTGACGGGAAAAAGCAAGATCATTTCGCGCTACCGGTCCTATCACGGTTCAAGCATGGGGTCGATCGCGGTCACCGGCGATCCGCGGCGCTGGGCAATGGAGCCAGCCGGCAAAGGACACAACGTCGCCTTCGCACCCGAGACAAATTGCTACAAGTGTCCGATCAGGCACACGTATCCGGGCTGCAATGTGGCGTGCGTCGACTATGTCGAGCACATGATCGAGAACGAGAGCGATGTCGCGGCCATCATCGTTGAGCCGATCGTCGGAACCAACGGCGTCCTTATCCCGCCGCCGGAGTATTTCCCACGCCTGCGCGAGATCTGCAATCGCCACAGCGTGTTGATGATTGCTGACGAAGTGATGACCGGCTGGGGACGCACAGGCAAATGGTTCGCCGTCGATCACTGGGGCGTGAAGCCTGACATCCTGGTTACGGCGAAAGGCATTACCTCCGCTTATGTTCCTCTCGGACTTTGCGCGACGACAAAGAAGCTGGCCGATCACTTCGAAGATCGCTACTTTTCGCACGGGCATACTTACGAAGCTCATCCCATTACGCTCGGTCCGGCAGTGACAACCATCGAGGAGATGCAACGGCTTAAGCTCATCGAGCGTGCAGCCGAGTTGGAGCCGTATGTGCGCCAGAAACTGGAAGGGTTGAAAGACAAACATCCAGCGATCGGGGACGTTCGCGGCCTCGGACTCTTTTTTGCGGTCGAGCTGGTGAAGAGCCGGATAACCAAGGAGCCGTTCAACACTATGCGTGACAAGGTGGAAGGCAAACCAATGGTGGTCGATCAGATCGCGGCGAAGATGATGGCAGACGGCGTTGCCCAGCAGTCCTGGATGAGCCACTTCGTCATCGCTCCGCCGCTGATTGTCACGAAGGAAGAGATTGATTTCGGCATCGATGCACTCGATCGGCACCTAGGCATTGCCGATGCGCTCGTTGATTAGCAGATAAATTTCGCCTTGCTGCTGGATGCTTTTATTGAGTTTCAGTCAAACACGACGGTCTTGTTCCCGTAGCAAAGAATACGCCGGTCGAGATGCCACTTCACGGCACGGGCAAGCACCAGTCTCTCCAGATCGCGTCCTTGCGCGACAGATCCTCGACCTGATCGCGATGCGAGATCCATGCCACGTCCTGCTCAATGATCGGTCCGTCGTCCAACACCTCCGTTACATAGTGGCTGGTCGCGCCAATCAGCTTTACGCCCCGTGCGTGTGCGGCGTGGTAGGGCTTTGCTCCGATGAAAGCCGGTAAAAACGAGTGATGCACATTGATAATTGCGGTGGGGTAACTCGCCACAAATCTGGGCGACAGAATCTGCATGTACCGCGCCAGGACCACAACCTCGATCCCATATCGTTCAAGGATCTGAAGCTGCCGCGCCTCAGCCTCGGCCCGAGTTGCAGCACTCGCCGTCACATGCTCGAACGGAATCCCATAGTAGGCCGCGAGCCTTTCGACCTCGCGATGGTTCGAGACAATCACGCGAATTTCGCAGTGCAGCTCGTGCGACTGCCAGCGGTGCAGCAGATCGGCAACGCAGTGAAGGTATTGCGAGCAGAACAAGGCGACTCTTGTCGGCAGGTTCATCACGCCGACCTGCCAGTGCATCTCCAACTCCTCCGCAATTGGAGTGAATGCCTTGCTGAATTTCACCAGGTCGAATCCGGATGAGGCCGCGGCCGCGTCGACACTTGCGCTGGCATTGAGCGCCCACTCAACGCGCATGAAGAATTTCCCGAGATCATGATCCTGGTGCTGATCGGCATGCAGGATATTTGCTCCATGCTCATAGAGCAGCCCTGATACGCGCGCGACCAGCCCCTTGCGGTCGGGGCAGTCGATGAGCAGAACGGCAGTATCCTTCATAATCATTCCAGCTTACGGCATCAGCGGGAATACGTCGTCCAGCGCCTCAATGCGATCAGGCATTGCAACGACTCTAGAACGCAAGCCGGCCCGGGGATTGCGTTTCGGGCGCAGGCCCCATCGTTGACAACTGCTTGCGAAGCTTTCCCGCAAGGTCTTCGACGATGCGCAATTTCTGCACGACCGGGTGGGGGATGCCGTCTTCAGCAAGCGCAAGCTGCGATTGCAGCAGTAGCCCTGTGACCGTGTTCTTCAGCTCAGTTCCAATATCCTCGCGTGCCGCCATTCGAGCTGCGGCCTGTTCTCTCTGACGTCGCTGAAGGGCAGCGCGGATCTCGCGAATGATGCGTGCTGCTCCGGCGAGCGCGAAATTAATCTGGATCGGGATTGCCAGCCCTGAGGCTTCCCAGATGGCTTCAGCAGCCTGGGGATCGCACTCGGCAAGAGTCTCATCGACTATCACTACCGCAAAGCTTCCCTGGCGGAGTGCGTCCACTGCTCCACGGCGGCCGCTCGCAAATTCCACTTTCATTCCCAGTTGCTTCGAAACGACTTCTGCGCAATTACGTACGCCTTCTATCCCGCTGACGATCAGGATGCTCATCGCAACTCCTCTGCTCCATGCTGTATGTGGTGCGCTCAATTCGCACGATGCCCATCGGCGGCTTCGTATTCCTTCAGCTTGCGATAGAGCGTTGTCTTCCCGATTCCGAGAAGCTTGGCGGCCATCAGCTTGTCTCCATTTGTCACCTGGATTGCGCGGATGATCTCATTGCGCTCTCTCACGGCGAGAGGAACGATTCCTTCTTGGGGAGCAGCATCATTCTTGCGGACGGCCGACTTTGCTTCGTGGAGGCAGGCAAGAGCCAGGTTCTGCAACTGCGTGGGCAGGTTCCCGAGCTCTATTTCACCACCGGAAGCCATGGTCACTCCATGCTCCACCGCGTTCTCCAGCTCGCGCACATTTCCAGGCCAGTCGTACTGCATCATTGTGCGCAGCGCATCATCGTGGATGCTGAATCGGCCAGGGTGAGCGCAATGAACTTTGTTGAGGAAATGTGCGACCAGCAGGGGAATGTCTTCCTTTCGATCACGCAGGGCCGGGAGACGCAGATTCACCACGTTCAATCGATAATAGAGATCTTTGCGAAACGCGCCGCGTTCTACCATGGCCGCGAGATCGCGGTTGGTCGCGGTCAGGATGCGGGCCTTGATCGGAATGCGTTGTGTTGAACCGACGGGCCGAACCTCCTTCTCCTGCAAAGCACGAAGAAGTTTGGCTTGCAGATCGAGCGTAAGTTCGCCAATCTCATCCAGGAATACTGTTCCGTTGCCCGCAGCTACGAGCAATCCGTCCTTGGAGTGAGTCGCTCCCGTGAATGCGCCTTTCACGTAGCCGAAAAGCTCGCTCTCGACCAGAGTGGGGACCAGCGAGCCGCAATCAACTGGCAAGAAGGGCTTTTCGGAGTTCGGGCCGAAGGTGTGAATTGTGCGCGCCACCATCTCCTTGCCCGTGCCACTTTCGCCCAGGATCAACACGGGATGAGTGGATTGCGCCACTTTGGCCAGAATCCGATAGAGCTTCTCCATCTGAGGCGCGCGACCCATCATCTGCCCCATGCCATCCTGCAGCTTTAGCCGCTCGCGAAGTTGCCGCGCTTCATTGTCAACGTGACGGTGCACGCCAACGCGTTCGAGCGCCGAGGCGAGCTCATCAAGACTGAAGGGTTTGTTCAGGTAGTCGGCAGCCCCGCGATGCATTGCAGCCAATGCCATTGATGCCGAGTTCAGCGGAGCCATCGCGATGATGGCGACCCGCGGGAACAGCATGTGAATCTCTGCAACGAGTTCGAGGCTCGCGCCACCCCTGCTTGGAAGATCTATTAAGATGATGTCCGTCGGAAATCGCACGAGAGTCGATGCGACCCGATCTAGCTTGGCAATCCCTTCCGCCTTGTACCCCAGAGTCTCTGCGATCTCGACGCAGGCAGACCTGGCTGCTTCGTCTGCATCGACCACCAGAACATGGAGTGTGGGCAGGTCGGACGGAATCTGACGTTGTGTATTCATGTGGTGTGAGCCAAAGAATGATGGAAGCATAGTATTCGCCTTGTTTATTCCGGCTATGTGGGCCAGATCACGAATGTTCTAAGTTGAGCGCTAGCAACGCTTGCAGGCTGATGGATCAGGGCTGAACCGGCAATTCAATCTGGAAGCACGCGCCGACCGGATCGCGGTTGGCCGCGTGGATCATACCCCCCGCCGCCTCCACAATAGAACGCGTGATGGAGAGCCCCAGGCCGCGGTGTGCCATGGGCCATCCGCCGCTCGTTGGATCTTCAGGTCTGGTGACAGGAGTTGGTTGGAACATTTTTTCAAGCACCTGGGGACTCAGACCAGGACCATTGTCTTCTACGTTCACGGTGACCCAGGGGCTGTTATCGGGCTCTCCGCTGCTCTCCCGGAGAGAGATGTGAATCCGGCCCACACCGGACATTGCTTCTGCAGCGTTTCTAGTCAGGTTCACCAGAATTCGTGTCAGGTCCTCGGAAGTCATTCGAACCGGCAGCGCACCTCCCTGCACCTCTACTGTGAGAGCGACAGTCGGTCCTGCCAGGGAGGAGAGCAGGTTACGGTTTGCCAGGACCTCTTCGGCGATGTTTCGTATTGGCTCGGCGGGTATGTTCTTCCACTTTTTCGCGTGCAGCGTCCTCATCTGCTCAGGCTCGGTATGCGAAACACCACCCTCGCTGACTACCCCTCCGCAGTCTAATGAATCGCTGGAAAGACCGGTCAGCTTCTCGACCAGTCGCCGGCTTGCGGCAGCAACGAGGCGCAGTTCTCCGCCATAGTGAACAAAGGGTGGTGCGAGAACGCCGGGCTGTCGCAGCAGATCACAGTAAAGGTCCAAAGCTGTGACCATGTTGCGTGCGTCGTGAGCTATTTCGGCGACGCTTTCGCCGTGATTTCCAAGCATTGTGAGCGTTGCGACCACTTTGTCCGCCCTTTTCTGTTCTTCGTGGTCCAACTCCGACAACTGTTCGAGTTGATGCATTTGTGTATTCCTTCCAAGCAATCTGGGTTAAGCCATGCACGCTTTCGCCTTTCTCTAATACACGCAGCGTGCCAAATTCGGACAGGTGTTTTAAGCCGAACAAAGAAATGAAGTTGCGAGCTAAAATGGGCGCAATCTGGCCTGTTCTAGAACATCTGCGGATTTCCCGATTTGGGCTCCGCCATCGAGGCCGGATGACTCAAGCGCAGGCACAGCAATGTGTTAGGTCCGAAGAGCAGGCAAATTCCCAATATGGCCCCTCCCGAAATGGAAACTCGATTCGGTCCGTTCCGACTGTTCCGGTTCATTCCCGTACAATCGCGCTATGAACGGCCCAGAAAATCCTGCATTTTTCCGTCCCGGCGATCGAAAACCCGATCAACTTCGACCCTTGTCTCTGATCCCAGGCTTCGTGCAGACTGCCGAAGGCTCGGTGCTTGTCACGGTTGGAAACACACGCGTTCTCACCAACGCCACCATTGAGCAGGGAGTACCCGCCTGGCTTCGCAACTCGGGCCGCGGCTGGGTGACGGCGGAGTACTCCATGCTGCCGCGCTCAACAGTGACGCGTACCCCGCGCGAGAGCGAACGCGGCAAGATCGGCGGCCGCACCCACGAGATTCAGCGCCTGATTGGCCGCAGCCTGCGCTCGGTAGTTGATATGCAGGCGCTCGGCGAGCGAACCGTGATTCTCGACTGCGACGTGATCCAGGCGGATGGAGGCACACGGACAGCGGCTATCACCGGCGCGGCCGTGGCCCTCGCAATCGCACTGAACGCGCTGGTCAAAGCCGGAACCCTGAAGCAGTCTCCACTGAAGCAACTGATTGCGGCTACTTCAGTGGGGATTGTGGGCGGCACGCCGCTTCTGGATCTCTGCTATGAGGAGGACTCTCAGGCAGACGTCGACATGAACGTGGTGATGACGTCCGACGGCGGACTGATCGAAACCCAGGCTACGGCGGAGAAGGGAAGTTTCTCGCGCCACGAACTGGATGGCTTGATCGATCTCGCCGAGGCCGGGCTCAAACAGATCTTTGATATCCAGAGAGCGACGCTGGCAAGTTGATTGGGGGCGGCGAAATTGCTTACGCGCCGATCCTCGTTGAACGCTGCCCGGCTATCTACTTCGTGGCAATTGGCAATTCAATCGCGCTCCGGTGCTCCGGCGAGTGGTAGATACGCTGCGTCGCCTTTTTGTAGTCATCCGGCTTGGCCCAGAAGATGCTCGGCACGAATGTCTGCGGGTTACGATCGTAGAGCGGAAACCAGCTTGACTGCGCTTGCACCATGATCCGATGTCCGGGCAGGAAAATGTGATTTGTAGTCGGGAGTGCGAATCGGTACGACAGTGGCTTGTTCGCTTCGATGGGTTTTGGATCGGCGAGGCTCTCACGGTAGCGACCACGGAAGATGTCCATGGCTACCGGTAATTGGTATCCGCCGAGGTTAGGTTGCCCGGCCACTTCACCCGGGTAGACGTGAATCAGTTTGACCACCCAATCCGAGTCCGTTCCCGACGTGGATGCGACCAGGTTGGCGATGGGCTGTCCTCCAATATGAAGAGGTTCTTTCAGAACTTCCGATGTCCAGGTGAGAACATCCGGGCGACCAGAGGCTTCGCGCTGCTCATATTTAAATCCTTGGATGATGCGATCGCTGCCTGATGAACTTCGCGATCAAGGTGAAAAGGTCTCCGGCGGATGCCATTCCATTGAGGTCAGGCGTGATGCAGATCCTTTGCTTGGTTGTAATTACCGTGGGCGAGCGGTTTGCCCATGTGCGCTTCGGCACACTTTTCGGTTGTGTGGCTCTGCTACCATAAAGACGATTGCAATTCCCGCCGCAAGCCAGGCAGAAATTTCTGAGGCGTACGGTCGGTCGAATTCCTTGAGAGTTCATCAGAAGGAGAATTTGCTATGCCTTTAGTGTCCATGCGGCAATTGCTCGACGAGGCCGCCAAGGGCGGTTATGGCGTCGGCGCGTTCAACGTCAACGACATGGAACAGATCCAGGCCATCATGATGGCGGCGAAGGAGACCAACTCGCCCGTTATCGTGCAGGCCAGCCGTGGCGCGCGCCAGTTCGCCGAAGATCTATACCTGTTCCGTCTGATCCAGGCTGCTGCTGAACTGAATCCCGACATCCCGATCGCCATGCACCAGGACCACGGAAACAGCTTCGAGACCTGCAAGAGCGCCATCGCCCTCGGCTACACCTCCGTGATGATGGACGGCTCGCTGAAGGAAGACGGGAAGACTCCGTCGACGTTTGAAGAGAATGTGGACGTGACACGTCGCGTGGTGGACTATGCGCATGAGCGCGGCGTAACGGTGGAAGGCGAGATCGGCGTACTGGGCGGCGTCGAAGACGGACACGGCGCGGGCGGATCGGGCCTGGAGCACATCACGGATCCCGACCAGGCTGTCGAGTTCGCGGAGCGCACCGGAGTCGACGCGTTGGCAATTGCTATCGGCACCAGTCACGGCGCATACAAGTTCAACAAGAAGCCGGATGGCTCAGTGCTGAAGATGGATGTGCTGATCGCGATTCACAAGCGCCTGCCGCACACCCACCTTGTGATGCATGGCAGCTCCTCGGTTCCGCAGGATCTGCAGGACATCGTCAACAAGTACGGCGGCAAGCTGAACCCGACATGGGGCGTTCCGGTTGAGGAGATTCAGCTCGGCATTCGCAACGGCGTGCGCAAGATCAACGTGGATACCGACAACCGGCTGGCGATCACGGGCGCCATCCGCAAGGTGTTCGCGGAGACCCCGGAGAAGTTCGATCCGCGCGACTACTTGAAGCCCGCACGCGAGGCGATGAAGAAGGTTGTGGCTCTGCGCATGCAGCAGTTCGGACAGGCGGGACACGGCAAGGACTATACGCCACTTCCGATTGAGAAGATCGCAGAGGGCTACAAGAGTGGCGCGCTCGATACGCGTCCGTCGGTAGCAGCAACTCGCTGAGCTTCTGGCAGGGTTCAAAACAGGATGGCCGCTCCGGGAATTGGAGCGGCCATCGCTTTTGGGCTTTGTGAATGCGGCTACTGATCGCCACCGAGGACGTTTTCAACCGGAGCGATGAACCCGAACAAACCGTGAGACTCGTCTTGCGGTCCGGCCGCGAAGAAGAGGTTATTGGCCGGTCCTGAAGTGCCGCCGCTGCCGAACGCGATTGCCCAGAGCCCGTCGATAGCGATCGGGTTATTGCTGGCGTCATTCAAGTGGCCCTTGAACTTACCGGTGACCGGATCGAACACCGCGATCTTGCCGGTGCCGAACTGGCCCACAAGAATGTCATGGCTGTATGCGCCGAAGTCGGATGGTGCCTGCGCCATGCCCCAGGGAGCGTTTAGAAACCAGCCGTGCTCAAGGCGATGGATGAGGTGTCCCCAAGGCGTATAGACGTCGACGTATCCAAGGCCCATGCCGGCCACTTCATCATGCTTCTGGTCGTCCTGCTTGGCGTAGCTGACGTAGAGATTGCCACCAATGTTTTGGATATTGAAGGGAGCGAACCCTGATCGAACATGATCGTCGCGGAAAGCATCTCCTCCGAGCGAGACGGGATTGAAGAACTTGTCGTAGACGCGGATGCGTCCTTTGCGGAAGTCTGCCGCGTAGAGGAAATTGGCGATCGCGCCGCTCTTGGTGTCACTGATGGTGGCCATCGCCAGCCCTTTGAAGACGGATGCACCCTTTGTATTCACCTTGATGACCGCGGTGGTGCCGACGCCGCCGTTCCAGGCGGATATGGTTCCGTCTTCTGTCGCGAAGATGAACAGCGCCGGACTTTTGGGCGCCAATTCAAAATCGCTAGTTCCATTGAAGACCTGGCCCGTTGGAGTTCCAGTTGGGTTCTTGTTGGGGTCCCCACTGGGAATCGTGACGACGAGCGGCGCGATCGTTCCAGTTCCGGTGTATAGCGTGGACTTTCCGGTCCCGTTGTCGGAGATCCACCAGGGAGTACCTGTGCCGCGCGACATTCCCCATCCGTTGACGAGGTTGGGGTCGTTGGTTGTGTCGGAAACAAGGTTTGTCTGCTTGTAATGTTGAAGTTGTTGGGCCTGGACCGCGACTCCCGACGCAAGCAACGCAGCCAGCGCAGTAGTGAGGGGCTGTATGGAGCCCCGACGTCCGAGAATGTTAAACATAGATACTCCTCAGGGCTGGTCAAATTTCGCTGATCAGCGCAATTCTGCCGGGCGAGAGCATATTGCCTCAGCGAGGCAAAGATAGAAGGAAGGAGATGGAGTAAGTGTCAGCGAATTGTCACTAGGCGGTCATTCCTTCGTTTGGGAAATTCGCATTGAGCAGGAATAGGGGGTTACTCCCTGGTAACCACCCTCGGAAAAGAAGACTGGGATAGCGACCCGGATCCTGCTCACATCTAAAGCACTTGTTCTCTTCGGGAACCAGCTGTTTTGTGGTTACCACTGTGCATCGCTTCGGGTTGCTTCCTTTCTTCATGTACACAGCATCAAATGTTCTTATGTCCGTCCATCCCCTATCCATTTGGGCGGAAATCCCCTGTCGGGACACCTCGCACCAGAGCGCAAATCTGGAAGAATGCACGTCGTGAGACGATATGAAGTCTTTCGGGCCTTCTCTTCGGGTCTTTTTGACCTTGGTTGCAGTATCAGCCTTCACAGCCAGCGCCTCAGCCGCGGTTCCAACCGTATCCATCAAAGCCAGTTCCAACAGCATCACTTCCGGACAAACTGCCACCCTGACGGTGACTGTGGCGAGTGCGGCTTCGGTTCATGTAACAGGATCGAACGGCACTTCCTACACGCTGCCGTACAACGGCGGAACGCTCAAGGTGGCGCCAACCTCCACCACTACGTATACGGCGACCGCAACGAACTCGAGCGGCAGCGCCAGTGCGCAGACCACGATCACAGTGAGTGGCTCGGGCGGCGGCACGTCGGGGGCTCCGACAGTCTCCATTAAAGCCAGCTCCAGCACCATTTCAGCTGGACAGAGCGACACGCTGACGGTGACAGCTACCAATGCTGGTTCAGTCAAGGTGACTGGATCAGACGGCAGTTCGTTCAGTCTGCCTTATAACGGCGGCACGCATACCGTCGCACCGACTTCGACCACCACTTACACGGCGACAGCGACAAACTCGCACGGAAGCACAACGGCGCAGGTGACGATTACAGTGGGATCGAGCGCACAGAATCCGACGGTGTCGATTTCGGCGCAGAACAGCTCGATCAGCCAGGGCAGTTCTGACACGCTGACGGTGACGGCAAGCAATGCGACCACCGTGACGGTGACGGGTTCGGACGGGAGTTCGTACAACCTGGCGTCGACGGGCGGCACGGTGTCGGTGACTCCGACGAGCACGACAACGTACACGGCTGAGGCGAGCAATGCATCGGGAACGACGGCTTCGGCGCAAACCACAGTGACCGTAGGAACCTCATCCGGCGGTGATGTCAGCAAGGTCAAGCACGTCATCTTCCTACTGCAGGAGAACCGTTCGTTCGACAGCTACTTCGGCATGCTGAACCCCTACCGGAGATCGAAGGGCTGGAACGTCGGCGATGATGGAAAGACTTATGACGTGGATGGAATCGACGACAAGCTCAACACGATCAGCAACAAGGATGATGAAGGAGATACCTACTACCTCTACAAATTCCGCACCACTTGTATCGATGACGACAGCTCCGACTGGCTCGCCAGCTACGGCAGCGTGAACCGCTACAACTTCCTCACCACGCGGCCAATCAACATGGATGGTTTTGTGCACACGGCGGAAGGCTTCGCAAAGAGCTGTAGTGCATCCGGCAAGTGCGGTGGCGCCTACACGGACCTGACCGGCGAACGAGCCATGGGGTACTACGATCAGGATTTCCTGAACTACTACTACTACATGGCCTCGCAGTTCGCGGTATCAGACCGGTGGTTCTCGCCGATCTCAAGCAAGAGCACTCCGAACCGCATCGCGACCTTCGCAGGCGGCACTACGCAAGGACTGGCGTACGATCGCGGTCTCGATGACAACGTGAGCCAAGAAGTCTCGCAAACCATTTTCCAGGAACTGAATAACGCCGGTGTTTCCTGGAAGATCTACTATCAGAAGACGTCCTCGGCTTATCCGCAGACGATGTTCTCGCAATTCAGCTACGCAAATAACTTCCTCTATCACAAGACGAGCACCAACACCTGTACAGGGACGACGCAGCCATCCAGCGTAGTCGGAGACTCGACCAATTCGTTCTGTATCGATCCCCATCACCTTGCTCCGATTTCGCAGTACTTCACCGATCTGACGAACAACACGCTTCCTGCGTTCGCGTTCATCGAAGCTAGCGGCAGCGATGAGCATCCTGGTTCGAATCAGTCCATCCTGAGCGGGCAGTCGGTCGTGGCAAACATCATCAACAAGTTCATGGCGAGCTCGTCATGGCAGAACTCCGTCTTCTTCTTCTCGTACGACGAGGGAGGCGGCCCCTATGATCACGTCCCACCGGTGCCGGGGCACTCCAACCAGAACACCGATGCGTCGCTTGGCTCCATCCCGGACATCTCTTCAATTGCGGTAAACCCAGACAGCTACAATCCGTGTCTACCCCCGACGACCGGCCAGTACACACTTCATTGCGATTTGCGACCCAGCAGCCCCGGAGCGCACAGTGGAGACGCGGCTGCGGTGCAGGGATTCAAGGCTCAACTCGGGTTCCGGGTTCCGAACATCATCATCTCCCCGTTCACCCGGAAGCATTACGTCTCACACACTCCAATGGATCACACCGCGGTGATCAAGTTCGTCGAGAGCCGGTTCATCAGCTCTTCGGCACATTTGACGAACCGTGATGCCGCGCAACCCAATCTGCTTGAGTTCTTCGATTTCAATGCAGTGCCGTGGTCAACCCCACCGAGCCCACCCACCCCGGCCTCAACCTCATCGCTCGGGTACAATCCGTGCCTGCCCGCGAGCATGGGGCCGTAGTAAAAGCGAGTATCACGGCAAGCTGAGTACCAAAGAACTCCCGGGAGCCAACCAGCTTCCGGGAGTTTGCATTTGGTTTGGTACTCTAAAAGGCGCGATGAATGGGGACAGAGCGCGATCTGACGGCTTCCTTTTGCTCTGTCTCGGGGCGCTAATTTTCGTCGCGACCGGGTTTGTCATGATCACAGCTCAGGGTGGGATTGGGCTGGATTTCAAACTGGCGGTCTACAATAGCGCGCGTTGTCTTTTCGAGCATCGCGACCCTTACAATCCAGCAGATTTGTTGCAGATGTACAGAGAAACCGGAGGGAAGCTTCCTCCGGACTGCTGCGGGGATCTCGAAACGCTGCTTTCAGAAACCCGCTATGTCTACCCGCCAACAAGCTTTGCAGTGACCTTGCCGCTCGCGATCTTACCCCTTCGCGTCGCTTTTGTTCTTTGGACCCTGTTGGCTGCTGGCGGATATATCACGGCAGCGGCAATGGTGTGGGAGATCGGGAAGGCGCACGCGCCTCGCCTTACCGGGGCGCTCCTATGTCTCCTGTTGGCAAATAGCGGTACCCTCATCTGCACAGGAAACGCTTCTTCGCTCGCTATCAGCCTGAGCATCATCGGCGCCTGTTGTCTCCTTCGGGAACGAGCGGTGGTTTTCGGCATCGTTTGCACTGCAATGAGCCTGGCGCTCAAACCGCAAGACTCATATCTAATATGGCTGGCGCTGTTCCTCATGGGAGGAACAGTTCGCAAGCGAGCGATGCACACAGTGGCCGTATTCGCCGGCGCTACAGTTCCCGTGCTGTTATGGGTCTGGCACATTGCGCCGCACTGGTTGAGTGAACTTCATTCGCACGTTTTGTACATGATCGCTCCGGGCGGGATGGGCGATCCTGGACCAGCCAACGTTTTGAAACGCGGCACAATGGCCTATACGAACCTTCAGTCTGTACTCAGCCTCATCCGGGACGATCCACGCTTTTACAACCTGGCAAGCTATGCGATCGGCCTCTTGATGGTAGGGATCTTCGCTGTTGTATCCCTGAAGTTCCAGAGCGATAAAGAGGATCGCTGGTTGGCAATTGCGTTTGCCGCCGGGGTTACCTTGCTGCCGTCTTATCACCGCAACTATGATGCGAAGCTTCTGCTTCTCACAATCCCTGCTTGTGCGTTGTTGTGGTCGCGCAACGGTCCCATGAGAAAACTTGCTCTTTTCGTGACCACCCTGGGATTGCTGATGCCTTCTGATTTGCCATGGGCAATCTATTTGGCTCTT
>Ga0157369_10002035_pt1 | contig 24367 bp, 22 predicted proteins | sample C25metaG_FD_113461 | JGI IMG/M metagenome (GOLD analysis project Ga0157369, IMG submission 113461) | Corn rhizosphere microbial communities from Kellogg Biological Station, Michigan, USA - C2-5 metaG | ecosystem: Host-associated > Plants > Roots > Rhizosphere > Soil | place: USA: Michigan... | reverse complement strand
GCTGAGCCCGACTTTGAGGCGACGCCGCTCGGCGCCGAGCGACCCCAGGGCGCGCTCATGCGCGCGCAGAAGCTCGCGCGCCGCATCGAGAAACGTGCCGCCCGCGGGCGATAACCGCACCGACCGCGGCGTGCGCTCGAAGAGCGGCTTGCCGATATGGGCTTCGAGGCGTTTCACCTTCAGGCTGACGGCCGACTGCGTGGTCCCGAGCAAATCGGCCGCTCGCGTGAAGCTGAGCAAATCCGCGACATGGACGAACGCCCGAACGGCGTCGAGATCCAGCACTTTCATTTCAATTTGAAATAGAAGAAATCACGATTGATTTCTGTTAATTATGGATGATAGGCCGTATTCTGCCTACAACATCAACACGAATCAGGAGAAGACCATGCCGCTCGCCCGTATTTCTCTGCCCGCCGGCCGTTCCCCCGAATACAAGAAAGCGCTCGCCGACGGCGTCTTGCGCGCGCTCGTCGACACCTTCAACGTCCCGCCTGACGATCAGTTCATGGTGCTGACGGAGCACGCGGCCGAGGATCTGATCTATCACCGCAGCTACCTCGGCATCGAACGCAGCGATGGTTTCGTCATGATTCAACTGACGGTCAGCAATACGCGGCCGCTCGAAAAGAAGCGGGCCTTATACCGCCGCATCGTCGAGCTTCTGGGCGAGAGCCCGGGCGTGCGCAAGGAGGATGTCTTCATCAATCTGGTGGAAGTGCTGCCGGAGAATTGGTCGTTCGGCAACGGCGAGGCCCAATACGTTCCGGGTTGAGCACGGCGGTCGGGCTCGCCGTGAGTGCGAGCTTGGCTACATTTCGTCGTGCGTCGGGGCGCTCAAGCCTGTGTAACATGAAGGCCGGACATCATGGGGGCAGCACGCATGCCGGCCACTGTCGAACTTGTACTTGCGCTCGACGCCACCGCCGCGAGCGAATGGATGGCCGGACCGGCCGCGACGGCTGTACACGCCGGTGCGAAGGGCGCCGGCAAGACGCCGCGCGGCTCGCGCGCGCGTACGAAGCCGAAGCCGAACGCGGCGGCGGATGTCGATGCGGTTGCCGCCGGGGCGGCCACCTCCGATATCGGCGCCACGCTCGCTGGCGCGATAAGCCGCATGCCGGGCGTGGTCGCGCTCGGGGGCGCCGAAGCAACAACGATCCACATCTTGCCGGGGCACGAAGCGTCGAATGCGTCGCTGCGCGTCCTGCTGGCTGTCGAGGCGGACGGCGAGAGGCGACTGACGGCGAGGAACATGACCGAACTTTCCCCGGGCGTGTGGCGATGCGAGACGGTGTGCGATGTGGCGCTGCAAGAACACGCGGTCGCGCCTGTCGAGCCGAGCGAGGCTGCATCTGCGTTTATTGAAGCGACACTCGGGAAGCAGGGCAAGCGTCCGCCGCCGCCCGCGCTTGCGCTGCGGCGCCGCGCTTGGCGGTGGACCGGCGCTGACGGGGCCGTAGTCGATATCGAGCTGCAGCACATGGGCCTCGCATCGGCCGATGCGGCCGCCGACAGCACGCAAACGCCGGGTGCGCGGAGCGATCCGGCAGCATGTGTGACGTCGGGCGAATCGGCCGAGCGACGCGTCACGGCGATCGGGTTTTGCGAGTTGCGCCTTGCTTCGCCGATCATCGAACGGGAACCGACGACTCGCGCCGCACATACCGCCTCGCCGATACCGGTAGCGACAGCGCCCGCGACTGCGCAGCGCACGCGGGCGGCCACCTCGGCAAGCCTCTCCGAGGGCTCCCCCGATCGACCCGATACCGCCACTCCGCCCTCACCCACGATTGCTGCGCTGCAAGCGCTTTTCACCGCAGCCGGCGCGTTGGCGGACACGTTGCCGGTCTTTCCCGCGTTGATCGACGGCTTCGCGCGCGCCTGCGAAGGCACGCACGCCACGGGCGACGCACCGGCGCGCGCGGGCCACATCAACCTCACGCCTGCACGGAACCCGCACGACGCGCTGATCGCTATCGGCGCGTCAATCGCGCGGCACTGGTTCGGCAACGAGGCCGGTGTGCGCGTCGGCGCAGATCCCGAATACGTCCATCAGATGCGCGTGGCGTTGCGTCGTCTAAAAACGTTGCTGAAGACATTTCCGCGATGGGCCGACATCGCTTGGCAGCGTACGCTGGCCCCCGAACTCGATTGGCTGAGTGCGCTGCTGGGCCAGGCGCGCGATCTCGACGTATTCGTCGATACCACGCTTGCTTCGCTGGCCGCGGCGGACGTCGAACCTGAGGCTTGGGCGACGTTACGGGTTCGCGCTGCCGTGCGCCGCGAGGAAGCCCGCACGCAAGTGCGCGAAGCGCTACGCAGCCGCCGCTACGCCGCGTTGAGCTTAGCTTGGCTTAAGTGGCTCGCGATGCAGCGATATGCACCGGGCCCGCACGCGATGCGCGACAAGTCGTTGGCCGACTACGTCGCCAAGCGCGTACGCAAGCACTACTCACGCTTAATAAAGAAGCCCGCGTTGACCGAGTTGACGCCGATCGAACGGCATCGCCGGAGGATCGAGGCGAAGCGGCTGCGCTACACCCTGGAATTCTTCGAGTCGCTGGCTTCACGTAAAACGCGGCGAAACGTATCGAAGCAGCTGAGTCGAATCCAAAGCGTGCTGGGCGACGGCAACGACATGACGAGCGCGTTGCGCTTTCTCGAAGCGCTCGATGTCCCGCCGTACCAGCACGGCTATGCGCGGGGATGGTGCGAGGCCGTGCTGCGCTGGTCCGCCGCCGAGGGCGAGCGGCTTTTGCGCGATTTACGCAAGCCGAAAATCGTCCGCACGCATTGAGCGCCGCCGCTGTTTGGCGATGGCCCGCCGCCTATAATCCGGATTTCCTCCCAAGTCACCTTTCTGCTTGCTCATGGGCGAACATTCTTCCGCGCCGGCGCCTGACGCCGAGGGCGCAGCGGTTCACGTCGAATTGGGCGGCTCCGTGTGGTTGCGTGCGGGCCATGAAACCCTGGGCGGCGCGGCGCGTATCGCGCTATTGGCCGCCATCGGTGAAACCGGCTCCATTACGTCCGCGGCTAAGGCGGTTGGCATCAGCTACAAGGCCGCATGGGACGCCATCGACGCGATGAACAATCTGGCCGGCGAGGCGCTCGTGATGCGCTCCGTGGGCGGCAAGGGCGGCGGCGGCACCACGCTGACGCGGCGTGGCCGGCAACTCATTGAGACGTTCCGTGCCGTCGAGCGCGAGCATTGCAAGTTCATCGAACGCGCGAGCGAGGCGATCGAGCATTTCAAAGGCGATTGGGCATTGATTGGGAGGATGAGCATGAAAACGAGTGCGCGCAACCAACTCTATGGGACGGTACGGGCCGTCACGCGCGGCAGCGTCAACGATGAAATTTCGCTCGCCTTGCCGGGCGGCCAAACGATCGTTGCCGTAGTGACGCACGAAAGCACGGAAACGCTGGGGCTCGCCGTCGGCGCGCCGGCGTTCGCGCTGATCAAGGCGTCGTGGGTCATGCTGATCGCCGAGGACGCCGCGCCGGGGCAGCCGTTGCGCCTTTCCGCCCGCAATCAATTGCGCGGCGTCGTCACGCAGGTGACTCGCGGGGCCGTCAACGCGGAAGTTTCGCTGACGCTCGACGGCGCGGCGGAAGGGGCCGCGAGCCCGAATCCGACGACGATCACGGCGATCGTCACCAACGAAAGCGCCGAGACGCTGGGCCTGGCGGAGGGCAAACCCGCGATCGCCGTATTCAAGGCATCGAGCGTGATTCTCGGAACGGCCGATTAAATGATCGGCTAACGCGATCAACGCGGGGCGTTGCCCTTCGTGAATGCCTCATAGCGCGCGCCTTCCTGCACGTGGCCTTGATCCACTTGTACGACTTGATCGCCGAAAACGGCGACATCGGCCTCGTCGTGTGTGATCAGCACCATCGGGATGTCGAGCCGCGTCTGCAGATCTGATAGCTCCCGCCGCATCCGCTCGCGCATATTGGCGTCGAGGGCGGCAAACGGCTCGTCGAGCAGCAAAATCCGCGGTTCGGCCACCAGGGCGCGAGCGAGCGCAGTGCGCTGCTTTTGCCCGCCCGATAGCTGCGCCGGGTAGCTCCCTGCAACAGGCTTCAAATCGAACGCATCGAGCCAATATTCGACATCGCGCGATCGATCGTCCGCGCGTGGGTTGAGCCAGCCGCGCCGCAGCGCGAACGCCACGTTTTGCCGGACGTTCAAATGCGGGAACAGCGCGTAGTCCTGAAACAGGTAGGCCGCACCGCGCGAGCGCGCAGGGACATCGATGCCGCGAGCGGCGTCGAACAATGGCTGCCCCCCGAGCAGAATCGCGCCGCTGTCGGGCTTGAGCAAACCCGCGATCGCTTGCAGCGTTAAGGTCTTGCCCGCACCGGACGGCCCGAACAAAACGACGCGCTGGCAATTCCCCGTAAAGGAGATCGACAACTCGAAGCGGCGGTGCCGGGCAACGAGTGTCTTTTGAATGTCGACGATGAGTGTCATGGCGGCGTATCGCTCTCGCTAACGCGAGCTCAGCAGCGTGTGTTGCGGCACGAGCCGCCCCGCCACCAGCAGCACCACCACACAGACGATGGACGTGACGAGCACCATAAAATTGGCCGCGTGATCGTCGCCGGCCTGCACGGCCGAGTACACCGCCACCGAGAGCGTCTGGGTTCGGCCCGGCAAGTTGCCGGCCACCATGAGCGTCGCCCCGAATTCCCCGAGCGCCCTGGCGAACGCGAGCAGCGCGCCGGCGATGATGCCGCGCGCCGCGAGCGGCAGCGTCACGCGAAAGAACAGGGCCGTTTCGCCGATACCGAGCGTACGCGCCGCGTGTTCCAACTGCGGATCGACGGATTCAAAGGCCGCGCGCGCCGATTTCAGCACGAGCGGAAACGCCGCGATCATCGAGGCGATCACAGCGCCTTGCCAGGTAAACACGAGGCGAATCCCGAACGTATCGAGCCACGCGCCAATTGGGCCCCGCCGCCCGAGCAGCACGAGCAAGTAGTAGCCGAGCACGGTGGGCGGCATCACGAGCGGCAGCGTCAACAGCGCATCGACGATGTCGCGCGCGCCTGAGCGCCAGCGCGCGAGCGCCAGCGCGACGGCCACGCCGAACAGGACGTCCAGCGCCGTTGCCCAACCGGCGACTTTCAGCGATAGCGCGAGAGGAATCCAGGTGTCTTGCACGGGGTGGGCGCTCGAACGGGGTTAACGGTCAATGCGCGGCAGGCGGCTGGAAGCCGTACTTCGCGAGGATCTGTTGTCCGTCCGGCGATAGGACGAACTGCGTGAAGGCGCTTGCCTCGGCTGCGTGAGCGCTGCCTTGCACCACTGCGATCGGATAGGTCACGGGCGTTTGCGTGGGGACGATGGCGGCGACTTTGACCGCCTTGGGCATCATCGCGGCATCGGTGCCGAACACGAAGCCCGCCTCGGCCTCGCCTCGGGCCACGTAATCAAGGCTCTCCCGCACATTGGCGGCGAGCACGGCTTTCCCGTTCACGATCTCCCAAGCGCCGGCATGCTCGAGCGCGGCTTTGGCATAGCGTCCGGCCGGTACGGACGCCGGATTGCCAAGTGCGATGTGCTTTACCTGCGGCAGCGCCAACGTGTCGCGCAGCGATCCCGCCGGCAGCGTGCTATCGGCGGGTACGACCAGGACGAGCGAATTGGTCGCAAAATCGCGCCGCGGACCGGGCGCGACGGCTTTAGCCTCGACGGCCTTATCCATCGCTTTCTCGTCGGCCGAGGCGAACACATCCGCGGGCGCCCCCGCGACGATTTGCTGGAGCAGGACGTCCGATGCGCCGAAATTGAGTACGACCTTCGTGTCCGGGTGCGTCTTCTCGAATGCCGTCGCCATGCCGCGGAATGCGTTTGTCAGGCTGGCGGCGGCCGACACGATCAGTTCATCGGCGTGCGCCGCGGTTTGCACCGATAGGGCGAGGACGGCGGACACGCTCAGCGCGAACGGGCGGGCATAACGGCGGGCGGCGGACACCGGGAGAGTCATGATCGAAGGGTGAATCGTTGAAACCGTTATCGTAATATACCGAAGGTGATAACGCATTAAGCATCATGCGATGCCGGCCATACGGCCGCACCGATAGCGGTGCGGCGCTGTGATTCGATGGTTCGATTAGGAAAAAGTCACCACGGGCGGGGTTTTCGCCGCGCCGAGCAACGACGAGGCGCCGGCATCCGAGGACGGCAGCGCGGCGCTGCGGCCTGACGGCGCGATGGGCGCCGGGCGCGGCGCGTCATGCCCGACGCGCCACCGCGCGCGGATGAACGGCCGATCGCGACCGGATAAATGGAGCGCGATATGAGTGATCCAATGCTGAGTGGGCACGCGCACATCGTGCAGCGCCACGGCCACCATCAGCAGGCTGACCGCCACCGGGACGGCCGACAGCTTGCCAGGCTTCGCATCCCACGCCCACCAGACGAACAAGACGGCCGAGAGCGCGCCGACGATGCAGCCGGCCACGGCCTCCGAAGGCGAATGGGCGCTGAGCACCACGCGCGAGAGGCCGACCGCCACCCCCGCGGCCATCCCGCACGCGACGCCTAGCAGGCGTACGCCGGCGCGGGCCGGCAGTAGGGTGAGGAAGAAGGCGACGGGATAGACGGCGGTCGAGAGCATCGCATGCCCGCTGACGCCGGTGAAATCCCATTCGCGCACGCCAACGCCCCACCCTAAAAAGGCGATCTTCGTGAGCGTGACCACCAGCGCCGCGGCGCCGACGATTCCGAGCCAGCCGGCTGCCAGGCGCCACGAATAGCCGAGCGCGAGCCACAGCGCGATCGCGACCGCCAGCGGCAGCGTCAGGCCCGCGCCGCCGAGGCGCGTGATCGAGAACCAGAGGTGAAGGGGCAAGTCGTGCATATCGAAAGTGCGCCGGCGACGTTAAGCGCTAGCCGCGCGGCTCCAAGCTACTTAACGCGCGACCGCTGTGAGACGACGACACGCGAGGATGGAAGGGACAGTATAACGAGCGCCGGCGCTTCTGCGCGCCTCGGAGGTGCGATCGCGAACGCCGCGCCGAGTTCCAATCGATGGGATGGCGCGGAAGGGAGCGTCGTCCGAAGAGGGTATATTGTGCATTGCGTCATAAAGTTGTGTCGCAACTGTTGCATCCCTTTTTAGCGAGCGACGTCCTATGACCAAAAGTCTGACGAAACTCTGGCTTCAAGGCCTGAAACGCTTGATGACGAGCGTGCCGGCTGCGCAGGCGGAGTACCTACGCGAAGCGACGAAGACGAAGCGTCGCAAGCGCGCCGATCCGGCGCGGCGCACATCCGAAAGCGCCGCGCGTCCGAAGCCGGCGCGTACCGCCCGCGAATCGCGCGAGCCGCGGGAGTCCCGCGTGCGGCCGCGCGCGGGGGCCTGGATGAAGGGCGACTGGACGCGCTCCTACCACTCCGCGCCGCCGTTGCCGGGCCGGCTGGTCAATCACTTGTCCTATGGCTTGTACATCCCGCCGAAGGCGGCGCGGCGGCCGATGCCATTGGTGGTGATGCTGCACGGCTGCAAACAGACGATCGACGAATTCGCCTTGGGCACGCGCATGAACCTCGTCGCGGACGCGAACGGCTTCGCCGTCGTGTACCCGGAGCAGTCCAAACATGCGCATGCCCATCGATGTTGGCATTGGTACGACGATCGCGATACGGCTGGGCTGGGCGAGGCGCGGGCGGTCGTTTCGCTCGTCGACGCGCTGATCGAACACCACGGCATCGATCCCGAGCGCATCTATTTAGCGGGCCTGTCAGCCGGCGCCGGCCTGGCCGCCTTGCTGGCGCTCCATTACCCTGACCGATTCGCGGCCGTTGCGCTGCATTCGGCCCCTGCTCTCGGGGAGGCGCATTCCGGCATGACCGCCATGGATGTGATGCGGCGCGGGGCGCGGCGCGATCCGGTCGCACTCATCGACGCGATGGTGGATACGGCGAGCTATCCGGGCATGCCGGCCATCATCGTCCATGGGGAAGCCGATCACGTCGTCGCACCCAAAAACGCTGAACAACTGAGCACGGCGTTTTTGCGGTTGAACGGCTTTATCGACGGGGCGGGTACCCTCGTGGCCGGTGAGATGCGCGAAGCGCGCCATGGCGCTGCGCATATCCAGGATTATTCGATCGGGAGCCGCAGCCTCGTGACGCTCTGCCGTGTCGGCGGCCTCGGCCATGCCTGGGCGGGCGGGGACGAAGCGGTTCCTTTTCATTCGGAGACGGGGCCGGATGCCAGCGCAATGATCTGGGCGTTCTTTCGGGAGCACCGTCGGCGCTTGAGCGCCGCCGCGCGCCGGGCCGCGGCACGATAATGAAAATAGGCGGGAGGCGATGATAGGCGGCGCGCAAGGTGACCGGCGTCCGACGGCGTTGCAGTGCAAAAAAACCACACCTCGACATTGCGCTGGCGCAACCCTAGGGTTTTCCCTATAATTAGGGTTATTGCTTAGGTGTTAACGCCGATCAACGCACCACACGAGGCCACCATGTTCCTGCTTAGCCGCCTGTTTCTGCTTCTGACCCAAACCGCCGACGAACGCCAAAAGGCCCGCAACGACGCCTACTTGGCCGAAGCGACCGATCTTTACGATCTCGAATTCCGTATGCGCAAGCTCGATCGCGACGCGGCTGTTGCTCATCCCGCATGGCAGGCAGCGCGCTAATTCAGCGCGCTGTTAGCGATCGCGCCCGCAAGCATCACACGGTGGGCGCCCCGGGCGCATCTGCCCGGCTCGGCTCCTGCACGCCATAGCAGCCACGATACGTGGCGTAGAACGAGCAGTAGAGCATCGTCGTCAACGTGATCGACGCCGGAAATAGCACGGTGAACGCGTATTGGCGCGCGCCGATGGCATCCATCAATAGCGCGAGCCCGGTCGATACCACCATCGCGGTGGCGAGCCACAGCAGGCCGTAGACGATAAACGCGCCTCGGTTACGCCAGCACGTCACGAGGCTGAAGAACATCGCCTTCACCGGCGGCACGTCATGCCACGCCGTGAGTACCGGCGCGAACCAGAACAGCATCGCGACGGGCACATAGCAGGCAAACGCCACCAGCCCCGCCGTCAGCAGCGAGTCCCCCGAGAGCGTATCGGGCGAGACGTCCTGCGTGCCCATCATCAGCTTGAACAACACGCCGCCGTCGGCCAGCGCCGAACTCGCAAACACGAGCGCGATGACGACCAGATACACGCCGCCGAGCTCGAGCAGCCGTACGGCCGCCGTGGCGCCGTACGACCTAAAGCCATCGGCGAGCACGGTCGGAAACACGATTTTGCCGGCCACCGTGTCGCGGCATGCGGCCATGAACCCGACGGCAACGCCGGGGATCAGCACGAGCGGCAGCAACGCACCGACGAACGGGATCATCGAGACGGCCCACATCGCCATCAGGTACGTGAAAAAGATCACCAAGAACCCAAGCGGGTTGCGGCGGAAGAGCCAAATGCCTTGGCGATACCAGATATAGCCGGTTTTTGCGGAAACTTCGGTTAATTGCATGTAGTTGACGCACTCAAAGCCGCGTCGCCGGTTAGGCGCTCGCGCAAGATGCGTTCGAAATGAGTAGGATCGTGCGGCTTGAGCATCTGAGCCTCACGTGGGAGATAAAAGTCGTATAGGCGCGACATCCAGAAACGGTAGGCGCCCGCCCGCAACATGTCGGTCCAGTGGCGCTGTTCCTCTTTCGAGAACGGACGCACCGTTTGATAGGCTCGCAGCAAAGCGTCGGTACGCGACGCATCGAGCTTGCCCGTGGCCAGATCGACGCACCAATCGTTGACCGTCACGGCCACATCGAACAGCCACTTATCGCAGCCCGCGAAATAGAAATCGAAGAAGCCCCCCAGCGTGACCGTATGGCCTGTGCGCCGATCGGCCGCATTGAACAGCACGTTGTCGCGAAACAGATCGCAATGGCAGGGCCCGCCCGGCAACGCCGCGTAATCGCTCGATGCGAAGAAGGCCGCTTGGTGCGCTAGCTCCGCTTCGAGCAGCGCGCGTTGCTCGGTGGCCAGGAACGGCGCCACTTGGGGCGCTGTCTCTTGCCACCAGGGCAGGCTACGTAAATTCGGCAGATACGGCGCGAAATCGCGCCCGGCGAGATGCATCCGCGCGAGCATTTGGCCCACTTCCGCGCAATGCTCGACGGCAGGGGCCAGTTCGGGCGCACCGGGCAGCTTCGTGACGATGGCGGCCGGCTTGCCGTGCAGCAGCCCGAACAACGACCCATCATGGCGCGGCACTGGATCGGGCACGGGTACCTGATGCTTGGCGAGATGGCGCATCAGTTCGAGATAGAACGGCAACTGCTCGGCCGTGAGCTTCTCGAAGATCGTGAGCACATAGCCGCCCCGGGTGGTCGTCAGGAAGAAGTTGCTATTTTCGATGCCCGAGGGAATGCCGCGGAAATCGACGACATCGCCGAGATCGTAATGGCGCATCCACTGCGTAAGGTCGGTTTCGGTGACGGCGGTAAAGACGGCCATGCGTAAGGCTTCGAATGCGAGTTAGGGGGAGAACCGGTGCGCCTGCGCGGCCATGCGCGCTTACGCTGCGCAGGCGATCGATCGATCGACGAATCGTGCGCAGCGGGCGGAGCGATGCGGATCAGTAGTGAAGGTTGATCGACGGCAGGCGAGTGCTCGGCTGGGCGCTGCTGTGGACCTTCGGCGAGATATCGGGCGATGCGCTCATTTGGTAATGCGTGCCGAAATTCGAGTGAACGTCGATTTCGACGGGCTTGCCGCGATCGCGATATTCGGTGATTTCGGTGCCGTTGGCGCTTTTCTCGTAGAAGCTCGGCTTGCGCGGCACATCGTTGATGTCGACCTTCGACGATACTTCCGCCGCGGGACGATTGATCTTGGCCAGATCGGGCAGGCCCGCCGCCTCGTTGGCGGCGCGCTGTGCTTCGCGCGCTTGCGCGTCATCGGCGGGCGCCGCGGCGAGCGCGAGGCGCGGGGCGGCGGCGAGACTCGCGACGGCTAGCGCCGCAAGAACGGCGGCGGAAAGGTACGACTTCATGATCGGTCTCCGGAAGATCCCTGAATTCTAGCAAATGCGCCCCTCGATTCGCCCGCGACGCAGCGAAAACATCCGTGCGAGCGAGCGCACGCCGCGTCCGCCGCCTGCGGGCCGTGCGTCGGCGCTTCGTGGTAATGTCGTTGCAACGAACGAGCCGAAACGAATGATGAAAAACGACCTAACGCCGCATGCGCGCGCCATGCATCCCGCCGATTTTCCGACCGAGGCGTTGAGCGACGCCGCCGATGCCGTCACGCGCTTGTCCGAGATCTACGAAGCGAATGCGGCCTTCTTGCGCGACGCCTTCGCGCGCTATCGGCGCAACGAGCCGTTCCATGAACGCGTGCGCGCGTGTTACCCGTTTGTGCGCGTGCGCACCGAGGTCAACACGCATGTCGATTCGCGCCGCTCGTACGGATTCGTCGCGGGGCCCGGCGTATTCGAGACGACGGTGACACGCCCCGATTTGTTCGGCAACTACTATCGCGAACAATTGAGATTGCTCGCCAAAAACCATCATGTCGCGATCGAAGTGGGCGTTTCGCAGCAGCCGATCCCGATTCACTTCGCCTTCGCCGAGGGCATCCATCTCGAAGGTGATCTCGGGCGCGATCGATTGATGGCGATGCGCGATGTGTTCGATACGCCCGATTTGGCGGCGCTCGACGATCGCATCGTCAACGGCACCTATGAGCCGCTCCCGGGCGAGCCGTTTCCGCTGGCGTTGTTTACGGCGCCGCGCGTCGATTTTTCGCTGCATCGGCTTAAGCACTACACGGCCACCTCGCCGACGCATTTCCAGAACTACGTGCTCTATACGAACTATCAGTTCTATATCGACGAGTTCACGAAGCTCGGCCATCAATTGATGGCGCATACCGACGATGAAGAACTGCGCGCCTATCGGAGCGAGTACACGTCGTTCGTCGAACCCGGCGACGTGATCACTTACAACGCGAATCTCGGCGAGCAGCCGGACGAGGGGACGGCCCCGGCGCGGCTCCCGCAAATGCCGGCCTATCATTTGAAGCGCGCCGACGGCAGCGGCATCACGATGATCAATATCGGCGTGGGTCCGTCCAATGCGAAGACGATCACCGATCACATCGCCGTGTTGCGTCCCCATGCTTGGGTGATGCTCGGGCACTGCGCCGGGCTGCGCAATACCCAGAGGCTCGGCGATTACGTGCTCGCGCACGGCTATGTCCGTGAAGATCACGTGCTCGACGCCGATTTGCCGTTGTGGGTGCCGATTCCCGCGCTGGCCGAGGTGCAAGTGGCGCTGGAACGTGCCGTGGCCCACGTGACGCGGCTCGAAGGAGTGGAATTGAAGCGCGTGATGCGCACGGGCACGGTGGCGAGCGTCGACAACCGCAACTGGGAGCTGCGCGATCACCGCGAGCCCGTGCTGCGGCTCTCTCAGAGTCGGGCGGTTGCATTGGATATGGAAAGCGCCACGATCGCCGCGAACGGCTTTCGGTTTCGGGTGCCGTACGGCACTTTACTCTGCGTGTCCGACAAGCCGCTGCATGGCGAGCTCAAATTGCCCGGCATGGCCGATCAGTTCTATCGTGCGCAAGTGGATCAGCACCTGCAGATCGGCGTGAAAGCGATGGAGTTGTTGCGGATGAACGGGCTCGACCGGCTGCATAGCCGCAAACTGCGCAGCTTCGCCGAGGTGGCGTTTCAGTAACGGCCGACGTGCCGGCAGGCGAGCGGCGGCCGCTCGTCGCCTGTCCCTATTTCGCTTCAGGTTCTAACGGCGCGGCCGCTTCTTTTTTTTTGAATTTTTTCGGAACCGTCCGAATGTAATCTGGTCGTAATGATCAGTCGAATTTATCCGAAAGGTTAATCGACTTTGTATTCGACCAGCCTTCAGGAGGACGTTGATGAATCACGCGAAGCGCCTGTTGCTCGCCAACCGCGCTTGGTCGGAAGAAGTGGCGGCACGCGATCCCCATTTCTTCGAAGGGCTCGCCTCGGGGCAGCAGCCCCGCATTCTTTGGATCGGTTGTTCCGACAGCCGTGTGCCCGCCGAGCGGATCACGAATGCGCAACCGGGCGAGCTGTTCGTCCATCGCAACATCGCTAATCTCTACACATCCGACGACGGCAATGCCTCGAGCGTCATCGAATACGCCTTGCATGTGCTGCATGTCGAGCACATCGTCATCTGCGGGCATCATCATTGCGGCGGAGTGCGCGCCGCGCTTTGCGCGCCGTCCGATTCGCTGCCTGCCGTCAATCGGCGCATTGCGGGCTTGCGCGAATTGGCCGAGCGGCACCGTGATGCGCTAAACGCCATCGACGATTTCGAAGCACGCGTCGATCGCTTAGTCGAGTTCAATGTGATCGAGCAGGTACGGCGGCTGCGGGAATCGCCGATCGTGCGAAGCGCCCCCCATCGTCCCGCCGTGCATGGCTGGGTATTTGGTTTGCGAGAAGGCTTGCTGACCTCGTTGACCGATGCCGAGGGTTCGACGGATGCGTCCGCGCCGCTGCGCGATGCCGCTTAGGCACGTAGTCATCAGTCGTTTAGTCGTCTTCCGTCCCAGCTAACGGTCTAACCATCGCCCATTTTTGCTCGCCGCGCATGACGCGCGGCGTGGGCAAACTCGTCTTCGCCATCCCATCATGGACACTTCCTCTCCGTCGCGTTTTTCGACTTTGCGCAGCGATGTATTCGCCGGCATCGTTGTTTTCCTGGTCGCCTTGCCGCTTTGTCTCGGCATCGCCACCGCCTCGGGCGTCGATCCCTTCGCGGGCCTCGTATCGGGCATCATCGGCGGGCTCGTCGTGGCCTTGCTCAGCGGATCGCATTTGAGCGTGAGCGGCCCGGCGGCCGGCTTGGTGGTCATCGTCGTCTCGGCGATCGCCTCGCTCGGCAGCTTTTCGGCGTTTCTCGCCGCGGTGTTGATCGCCGGTGCGTTGCAAATCGGCTTCGGCTTGCTCGGCGCCGGACGCGTGGCCAGCTTCGTGCCGGCTGCCGTGATCAAAGGCATGCTCGCGTCGATCGGTCTCATCTTGATCATTAAGCAGGTCCCGCTCGGCGCGGGGCTCATCGCCGGCGCCGATGCGAAAACGCTCCATGCCGCCGCCCTATCGACACCCTTCGGCCAGATACTGCCGGTCTCGCTCGTGCTGTGCGCCGTCTCGGTCGCGCTGTTGTTCGCGTGGGAAACGCCTAGCGCGAAACGCTTTGCCTTGGTGCGCGCGGTGCCGGGCCCACTGGCCGCCGTCGCGCTCGGCATCGGCGTAACGGTGCTCCTTGATTGGATCGCACCGTCGCTGGCCACGCCGGTCGAGCATCGCGTGTCGCTCGAGGCGCTCGGTTCGTTCGGCGCACTGGTCGATGCGATTTCGATGCCCGACTTCACGCAGTTGGTCGATCCCGATGTCTGGCGTGTGGCGATGACGCTTGCCATTGTCGCGAGCCTGGAAACGCTGCTGAGCCTTGAAGCGTTGGAGCGGATCGATCCGAAGCGTCGACGCGTGTCGCCCGATCGCGAGTTGAAAGCGCAAGGCGCGGGCAATATGGCTGCCGCGCTGTTGGGCGGCCTACCGCTGACGGCCGTGATCGTCCGTAGCTCGGCGAACGTCCATGCCGGTGCGCAGACGCGCATGTCCGCCTTCATCCACGGCGTGCTGCTGCTGGCGAGTATTTTTGTGCTGACGGCCGTGCTCAATCTCATTCCGCTGGCCAGTCTCGCTGCGATTTTGATTCAAACGGGCTACAAGCTGGCTAAGCCGCGGCTCGTCATCGACATGGCGCGGCAGGGCGTCGATCGCTTCGTGCCTTTTGCGGCGACCATCGTCGGCGTGCTCGCGACGGACCTCTTGATCGGTATTGGGATCGGCATCGCGGCGAGCATGCTATTCGCGATGCGAGCCAGCTTCGCGCGAACCTTTATGCTGACGCGTCACGACGATTACTACCTGCTGTCGTTGCGCAAAGACGCGACGTTCTTCTCGAAGCCGGCGCTCACGCGCTGCCTGGCGCAGATCCCCGAGCGCGCCACCGTGCTGATCGACGCGGAACGGGCCGACTTCATCGATTCGGACATCCGTGAAACGATCGATGCGTTTATCGATGAGGCGGGGCGTCGACGCGTCACGGTCGAGCGAGTGCGTTGGCCGCAAGCCGCGAAGCGTGAAAGACGGGCCGAAACAACGCTGGTGCCAAGAGCGGCGGGCTAACCGGAGATCGGTTGCAACGGGCTAGGACAGCGGCTGCAAAGGGCTGGGAGAGCGGCTGCCGCTGGCGCCCAGCCCGTTCGTCTTCCCGTAACCGGCTATCATGTGCGCAAATCGAACACCAACGAACCTTGCGCCTGATCGGCCGGAGAGATTTATGGCTTCCCCTCAAGAGAGCGTCAGCATGGCGCTGTTCTGCGACTTCGAAAACGTCGCGCTCGGTGTGCGCGATGCGAAGTACGAGAAGTTCGACATCAAGCCCGTGCTCGAACGGTTGTTGCTGAAAGGCAGCATCGTCGTCAAGAAGGCGTACTGCGATTGGGATCGCTACAAAGGCTTCAAAGCATCGATGCACGAAGCCAGCTTCGAGCTCATAGAAATTCCCCACGTGCGCCAATCGGGGAAGAACTCGGCCGATATTCGGCTCGTGGTCGATGCGCTCGATCTTTGCTATACGAAATCGCACGTCGATACGTTCGTCATCATCAGCGGCGATTCCGATTTTTCGCCGCTCGTCTCGAAACTGCGCGAAAACGCGAAGAAGGTCATCGGGGTGGGCGTGAAGAATTCGACGTCGGATCTGCTCGTCGCCAACTGCGACGAGTTCATCTTCTACGACGATCTCGTGCGCGAACAGCAGCGTGCCGCCGCCAAGCGGGAGTCGCGCGAAGCGAGCGCGACAGCGAAACGCGTTGCCGACGAAGACAAGCACCCGAGGGCGGAGATGGAATCGCGCAAAGCTCAGGCGATCGCGATCGCCGTGGAGACGTTCGATGCTTTATCCTCGGAGCGCGGTGAAAGCGGCAAGATCTGGGCATCGGTGCTCAAGAGTGCGATCAAACGGCGCAAGCCCGATTTCAGCGAGTCGTACTACGGATTTCGCGCATTCGGCAATTTGCTCGACGAGGCGCAAGCGCGTGGCTTGCTCGAGGTAGGACGCGACGATAAATCGGGGGCGTTCGTCTATCGGGCGAGCTCGGCGGCGCCGGAACCGGCGCGAGCCGATGCGCCGGTGGCCGCGGCTTTGGCGCATGAGAATGGGACTTCGGCAGAGGCAACGGGGAATAAAGGCCGGAAACGAGGCAAGAGCGCGCGCAAGCAAGGGCGCGATACCGCGCCGCATGGCGGGGCGGCGCAAGGCCACGCTAGCCCTGCCGCGGCGATATTCGAAGAGGCGCCGACGTTCGAGCCGGAACCGCGAAATGAAGAAACGGTTGCGGCGGAAGCAGCGAGCAACCGGAGCAATGAGGCGATTGACGCGACCATCGATGAGGCCGTCGATAAAGCGGTCGATAAGGCCGTCGATAAGGCGGCAGCGCCGAAGCCGCGTCGCGCGCGCAAACCGTCTGCGAAGACGGCTGGCTCGGCGGGCTCGACCGGCGCCAAAAAATCGCAGCGGCAGCCCGCGACGGCGGCCGCCCCGGGGATCGACCCCACCACCGCATCAGCGGACGAGCTTGACGCGAAGCCAAAGCCGAAGGCCGCAAAGACGCCCCGCAAGTCGAGCGCGCGAACTGCTCGCGCGCGCAGCCGTCCGCTTGACGGCGACAACACGTAGATAAGCAGAGCTTAAGGATTCACCCCGGAGAATGTCAGTGTTTACTTGTAGAAATCAGAGCTGCCAGGCGCAATGGGAGCTGTCCGACGTTGTCATCAAAAACGAAGGGCAGGGCTTATTGTTTCGCTGCCCCATGTGCGGCGCGCGAAATTACGTGGAGAAATTCGAGGCCGACGATGGCACGGTTCTCTACGAGCAGATCGAAGGCAAACCATTCGTGTGACCCTAAATTTTGTTGGAACGCCGTCCTTTTTCCCGTCAACCGAATCCCGCCTTTCTGCGTTGTAATGGGTCACAAGATGCTATATCGATCGGTCGGCAGCCGCGGCGCTCCATGCGCCCCACCCGTTGTCTCGGTTCTGACGCACGGCGGCTGATTGCCGTTGCGGCGGTGGCCGGCTCGCACGATCGACCACAGGAAAGATGCTCGGAAGGATTGGGGACAGCAGTGTGAAGGTCATCGCAGCGTTGTGCGCGAAGGTGCGGCAGGTCGATTACAAACGTTTGCTGTCGCCCGCCATCGCGCTGGTCATCTGCATCCTGCTGCTGTTCGCCTTGCAGGAAATCTCGCAGAGCATCAACTATCACTCGGTCAGCCGGCGCCTGTTCAACATCGCGCCCGGCAAGTGGATCGCCGCGCTCGCCGCTACGGCGCTGAGCTTCATTGCGCTCGTCGCGCGCGACGAGATCGGGCTGCGTCACGTCCAAGCGAAAGTGCCGCGCCCGCTGCTTTGGATCGGCGCCACGGCCGCCTCCGCGCTCGGCAATATCGCCGGCTTCGGCGCGCTCACGGGCGGGGCGGTCCGCTGCCGCGTTTACGGTGCGGCCGGCGTCACACCGTCGCAAGTGGGCCGGCTCACGGTCTTTACTAGTGTTTCGCTTGTCTTGGCGTTGCTGCTAACCAGCGCGTTGGGGGCATTGTGGGATACGACGCTGCTCTCAGCCATGACGCACATCGCGCCAGGCGTACTGCGGGCCGCGAGTCTATCGACGCTGGTCGCAGTGGCCGTGGCCATCGCATGCTGTGGCGTACGCACGAAGCGCATCGAAACGCGGTGGCGTCGGATCGCGTTCGGTATTCCCGCTCGCGCCGATTTGATTGGGCAGATCCTGTTCGGCGTCGTCGATATCGTGGGCGCGGGAGCCGCGTTATGGGCCTTCTTGCCGGTCACACAGGCCGACTTCATCAGTTTCATGGCGGTGTATTCCGCCTCGCTATTGCTCGGCATCGTGGGGCATACGCCGGGCGGCGTCGGCATCTTCGAATCCGTCATGGTGTTCGCCTTGCGCGGGGATATCACGACGCCTTCGCTCGTCGCCGCGCTGTTGGCCTATCGCGCTGTCTACTTCGGCTTGCCGCTGGTGTTGTCCGCGGGCGTGCTGGCCGCTTATGAAGGCCGCGCGTTGCGCGCGCGCTTGCCTCTCGGCCGCGTGGCCCGCATCGGCCGGATCGCACCGCTGTTTCTCTGCCTCATCACGTTCGTCGCCGGCTCGATGCTGATCGTATCGAGTGCGACGCCCGCGTTGGCGCATCGATTGGCTCAACTGCGCCAACTCGTTCCGCTCTGGGCGCTCGAAAGCTCGCAGTTGGTCAGCGGAGTGGTGGGGGTATTGCTGCTGTTCGTCGCGCGCGGGCTGCTGCGCAGGCTCGATGCGGCTTGGTGGGTCACCGTCGCACTCACGGCGGTGAGTCTCGTGCTGTCGGTCATCAAGGGCTTGGCCTTCGTCGAGGCGGGCATCTTGTCGACTTTGCTGCTTCTCTTGATCGGCACACGCCGCCATTTCAACCGGCGCGCCGCGTTGTTCTCCGAGCCCTTCACGGGCGGATGGCTGATTTCGGTGGCGATCGTTCTGATGTGCGCCGCGTGGGTGATGTTCTTCGCTTACCGCAACGTGCCTTATCGCAACGATCTCTGGTGGCAGTTCGCATTCGATGAGCGCGCGTCTCGTTCGCTGCGCGCGATGCTGGCCTCGGGGTTATTTGCAACGGCGTTTTCGGTCTGGCAATTGCTGCGCCCCGCGGCGGGACGTTTCGTCCATCCGAGCTCGGAGGATCTGACCGACGCGGTGCAAATCATCCGCGCGCAAGAGCGCAGCGACGCCGGGCTCGCGATGATGGGCGACAAGAGCTTTCTGTTCTCCGATTCGCGCCAGGCCTTCCTGATGTACGCGAAACACGGCCGCACGTGGGCGGCGCTGCACGATCCCGTGGGGCCTCGCGAAGAATGGGAAGAACTGATTCGCAAGTTCGTGATGCTCGCGCATAAGCATGGAGGACGGGCGGCCTTTTACCAGGTACGCGCCGATTCGCTGCCGCTCTATCTGGATTCGGGCTTGACGTTGATGAAGCTCGGCGAAGAGGCGAGGCTCGCGCTCGACGGCTTCGATCTGAGCGGCCCGAAACGAGCAGCCTTGCGTTACTCGCTGCGCCGCGCCGAGCGCGACGGTTGCACGACGGAGGTCATCGATGCCGCCGCCGTTCCGGCGCATCTCGACATCCTGCGCGAGATCTCCGATAGCTGGCTCAAGAGCCGATCCGCGCGCGAAAAAAGCTTCTCGGTGGCCGCTTTCAGCGAAGCGTATCTGGCTGCGCAATCGGTGATGCTGGTTCGCGAGAATGGGGTGCCGGTCGCGTTTACGACCTTTATGACGACGGATTTGAATGTCGAGGCGACGGTCGGCGTCATGCGCCATTTGTCCGACGCATCGCCCTACGTCATGGACTATCTCTTCGTGCAGCTTGCATTGCATTTGAAGAGCGAGGGTTATCGCAGTTTGAGCCTTGGCGTCGCGCCGTTTTCTGGCGTGCAGCCTACGCCGATGAGTTCACCGCTGCATCAACTGGGATCGATGGTGTGGCGCTTCGGCGGGCGTTTCTACAATTTCCAAGGCTTGCGTGCATTCAAGGGCAAGTTTCAGCCACGCTGGGAGCCGCGTTATCTCGCGGTGTCTGGTTGGGCGAGCGCATTGCTCACGTTGGTCGATCTTTCCATCCTGGCGGGCGGGCGCCGTTCATGACATTTCATGCAGCATTGAGCAAATTTAAATGGCTCGCCGTTCTGGCGGGCTTGTCGTTTTGTGTCACCGCGCAGGCGGCCGAATCGCGGGTGTCCGGCGGGCGTTATGGCGATGTCACCGTCGAATGGCCGCAGGGCGACATGCGCGGCTTCGTCGTGTTGTTCTCCGCGGGGAAGGGCTGGACCGATGCCGATACGCAAGCGGCTCGTGCATTGGCGCGAGACGGTGCGTTGACGGTCGGCGTCGATACGGGGCGTTATGCGGCGAATCTCGCCGCGACGGGGCGGGATTGCCGGCACCTCGACGGCGACGCGGAAGCGATCAGCCATCAACTCGAACGTCAATTGAAATCGGATCGTTACTTCGCGCCGATCATGGCCGGCGCCGGGCAAGGGGCGACGCTTGCGCTGCACGTTTTAGCGCAAGCGCCCGCCAATACGATCGCGGGCGCCGTCGCCATCGATGCGGACGCCAGCCTGCGTAGCGATTTCCATCAGTGCCCGCCTGATCCGACGGTGAGCCGCGGCAGCGTGTTGCCGGGATTCGTCGAAATCGGCGTGAGCAAACAGAGCGCGGTGGGCCCGTTGCAACAGGCGGTGCGCTCGGCCGTCAAGGAAGGCGCCGATTCGCCCGGCTTTCACTTCGATAAGGATGCGAACGCTTTGATGGCGCCGTTCTTGGCGAAGCCGCCACATGTGTTCGCGCCGGCGACGACGCGGGCGGACCAATTCGCCGCGTTGATCCGGCCGCATCTGCGGGCGGATACGGCAGGGGAGCAGGACGTATCGGATTTGCCGCTCGTCGAATTACCGGCGGCGCACTCGCGCGGCATGCTGGCGATCGTCATGTCGGGCGACGGTGGGTGGCGCGATCTCGACAAAACGATCGGCGAGCAATTGCAAAAGGATGGCGTCTCGGTCGTGGGATGGGACAGCCTGCGCTATTTTTGGAGCGAGAAGACGCCGGAGCAGGTGAGCCGCGATCTCGCGCGCGTGCTTCATGTGTACGGCGCGCGTTGGCATGCGAATTCGTTCGCGCTGATCGGCTATTCGTTCGGCGCCGATGTGATGCCGTTCGCCTACAACCGATTGCCGCCCGCATTGCGTGACAAAGTGGCGATCGTCTCGCTGCTTGGCTTTGCGCGGGCGGCGGATTTTCAGGTGCGGGTGACGGGCTGGCTCGGATTGCCGCCGAGCGATAAGGCGCTGCAAGCCCAGCCGGAAGTCGATCGCGTACCAGCCGGCTTGGTGCAATGCTTCTACGGCGAAGACGAAGAAGATACGTTATGCCCGGCGCTTGCGGGAACGCGCGAAGTGATCCGCACGTCGGGCGGACATCATTTTGGTGGTGGATATGACGCGCTCGAAAAGCGGATTCTCTCGGGATGGGAGAAGCGGATGTCGTTGATTGGCGGCCAAGCGAGTGCGAAGTAGCCTGGCTTGATGGCTTGCACTTGCCGCTGGGGAAAGGGCAAGTGTCGGATTTTTCTCCCTTCCTGTTGAAAGCAGCAAGCTCGGAGTCACTAGGCGTGCGATCGTTCGGGCGTGTTCATATCCGCAACCCTCAGCTTTAAAAGCTACGTGACTGCTTCCCCGCTCGCAAAGGGCGTCCGGGTCGGGGTCAGAAATAGTTGTTGAGCTATCCCGACTCTCGTCGGGTGCCGAGCATGCGCGCTTTTATCGGTGCTCGACCGTTGCGCAACCGACGCTGCGAATTCTCCTCTTTTAATTGGCCCGTGCAGTTAGGGAGAGGCCTATCACGGGTTCGTTTTCGCGACAAGAAGGCTTGGCTCCGACGGGGGCATGACTTACTACCAGCTTTCGTTCTCATCTTGGATGCGATTTTTGCGTCATCGAAAGGACGCGAGAATCTTTCAAAACCGCACGACAGCGGACATCCTGGCCGAGGTATTTGAAGGCCATTCCCATGCACCCGGGCACTATCGATTCGATTTGCACGGCAGTGGTGCGACGCACTCGTACTGCACGCAGTACGACAGCGACCACAACTTCGTGCATCGGCTGATGGAGTCCGAAGGTTGGTTCACCTACATTGAGCAGGCCGAGAACGGGAAGTCGCATACGGTCGTTGTCACCGACGATATGTATCGCTTCAAACCGCTCGACACGCAAGACGTCGATTTTTATCGCGCCGAAAGGTGGACAGGTGCTGATGCCCTCGTGGAGTGGAGCAGCGAGCGCATCGTCCAAAGCGTTGCATACGGCATGCGTACCGCCGACTACAAGCGGCCGAGCTGGCCAAAAGAGCGCTCGGGCATTTCAACGGATGAGCATTGCGAAGTCCCCAGCGAACTCGAAATCTATGAGTACGCCGGCCACTACAGCTTCCCTCCAGCAGAGGGAGGCACTGACCGGGGCTCGCTCGCGGTGCAGTACAGCCTTGAAGCGTACGAGTCACGAACCAAGCGCTTTTATGGCATCGGCAGCGTCCTATGCATGGATGCGGGGCGGTTGTTCCACCTCAAGAACCATCCAGAGCATGACTCGGATGAAGCACAAGACCAGGAATTCGCAACGATTGCGGTCGACGGAAGTCTCGTTCCGCAATGCTCTGAAATTGCAGTTCGACGGTGCAGCGGACCTTGTGCATTCAGGCAATCCGGTAATGTGGCTCGTGATGGTTGTGGCCACCATACCGACGTTCATTCAGTCGGTCGTGTATTACATCTCGCAGTTGACGTGCCGCGAACCGGTGTGGCCCGAAGCGGTCGAGCGCGCATGTACTCCTCTACCGCGACCCAAACGGAAGGAGTTGCTTCATGAACCGCAGATTCATTCGCAAGGGAGACAAAACAGACCGCAACGGTTTGGTGACGGACGGTATCGGGAATTCGTCGTTGCAAGGACAGCCTCTGGCCTATCTCGGTGCATCCGTGCAATGCCCCGCGTGCGGCACGCAGGGCATCATAGTCAGTGACGGCTCTCCACGCACGATGACGGTAATGAATAAGCAAATTGCCCTTGAAAATGACCTCTGCCAGTGCAAATGTGACCCGTTGCCGATGGTCGTCGCATCGCAGGCACTTGGTTCCATCAAGACTTAGCGGCCTTTTGCCTTTTCTGCCTCGTATTCCATGTCGCTGCCATTCGCCAGCGCATCAGACACAGTCGAGCGCGGGCGTCGCCCCCTCCCTCCACTGCCACGTCGGTCAAGTACGATAGCCGGTTCCAAAATAGTCAGTCTAATTTGGGCGAAGAGGTTCCATTTGCCCTCTCATCGCGAACAGTTAGAAAGCACGGCAATGGGCCCATCTCGCCCTGAAAAGCCCCAAGAAAGCTAGCTAATGGACTTCCCGAATGCTCTCTTGGGGAACGCGAAGGTATTCTCCTCGAAAAATTAAAGTCTTATGATTTATTGCCGTCATACCGACATGGCACCGCGTGTCGGGCACAGCGCGTGACCAAATAAACAACCTGCGTTTCGGAGACCAAATGAAAGTCGCCAACCTTTCCATAGCTCGAAAGCTCTACACGACCTTCGGCGCCGTTATCGCTGTGCTGGTGATCCTCGGTGCCACCTTCTATTCGTTCTTTTCGTCGGTGACGAGCGCGAACCGCCTGAACGTCCATACGTATCAGGTCATCGATGAGACGCGGCTGTTATCCGAAAGCCTGATCAATATGGAAATGGGCCTTCGCGGCTACGCGCTCGTCGGCGAGGACGCCATGCTGGAGCCGTACCTCACCGGAGCGAAGTCGTTCAAAGAGCGCGTGGCGGCGATGCGGAATCTCACGAGCGACGACCCGCGCCAACAGGAGCTGCTGCGCAAGCTCGAAGCGCAGGAATCGCAATGGGTGTCGACCTTCGTCGACAATCTGCTCGCAAAGCGCAAATTGGTGCTGGCGGTCAGCATGACGATGGATCAATTCGTCGACGCGTACAAGGCCAACACGGGTAAAGCGCAGATGGACGCAATGCGTGCAACGCTCGACGAGATCGCCGCCAACGAGTCGGCGCTGCTTGCGGTGCGGGCGGCACAGGCCGAGTCACGGCAAATGCAGACTCAGGTCGCGCTGATCGGCGGCACGTTGTTGGGCGTGGTACTCGCGTTTATTTTCGCGACGTGGATCTCGCGTCTCGTTGCTTCGCCGTTGCGTGAGGCGGTAGCCCATGCCGAAGCGATTGCCGCGGGCGATCTGACGCGCAAGATCGATTCGCGCACGACCGATGAAGTCGGCGCCTTGATGCGCGCCTTCGGGGGCATGCAACAGAAGCTCGCCTCGGTCATCTCCACCATCAAAACGTCGACCGACTCGATCAACGTTGCAGCGGGCGAGGTCAGAGCCGGCAATGCCGATTTGTCCTCCAGGGCGGAGCAGCAGGCCGCCTCGCTCGAGGAGACGGCATCGAGCATGGAACAGTTGACTGCGACGGTGAAACAGAATGCCGACAACGCCCGCCAGGCGAGCGGGCTCGCTTCTACCGCCTCCCACGTAGCCGACAAGGGCAACGACGCCGTGGGCCGTGTCGTGGCGACGATGGGCGACATCAACGAAAGCTCGAGCAAGATCGGGGAGATTACCGGCATCATCGAAGGGATCGCG
>Ga0157369_10002034_pt1 | contig 24368 bp, 31 predicted proteins | sample C25metaG_FD_113461 | JGI IMG/M metagenome (GOLD analysis project Ga0157369, IMG submission 113461) | Corn rhizosphere microbial communities from Kellogg Biological Station, Michigan, USA - C2-5 metaG | ecosystem: Host-associated > Plants > Roots > Rhizosphere > Soil | place: USA: Michigan... | reverse complement strand
TCAGCCCGTGTAGCCGGGCGGGCCTCCGCGGCCGGGCATGAAGCGATAGGTGATGCGCCCCTTGGTCAGATCGTAAGGAGTCATCTCGACCAGCACTTCGTCACCGGTCAGAACGCGAATCCGGTTCTTGCGCATCTTGCCGGCCGTATGGCCGAGGACCTCATGGCCGTTCTCGAGGCGGACGCGGAACATCGCGTTCGGCAGCAGCTCCACCACCTGCCCACGCATCTCGAGCAATTCTTCCTTGGCCAAATGATCTCTCTTCCTGTGCTGACGAAAAGTCGCGGAGGCTTAGCGGCGCTCTCGCCAAATGTGAAGGCAGGCTCTCCTAGATCGTCAGGATGGTCGAGCCCGTCGTTTTCCGCGCCTCGAGCTGACGCTGCGCCTCGGCCGCGTTCTTCAAGGGGAAGCGCTGCTTGATCTCGACCTTCACCTTGCCGCTCGAAACCACGTCGAACAGCTCGCCCGCGCTTTGCTCCAGCTCGGGGCGCGTCGCGATATAATTGTAGAGTGTCGGCCGCGTCAGGTAGAGCGAACCCTTCTGCGCGAGGACGTTGGGTGGCATGGGATCGGGCGCGCCGGACGCATTGCCGAAGCTGACCATCAGCCCGCGCGGCCTCAGGCAATCGAGCGACTTCATGAACGTGTCGCGTCCGACCGAATCATAGACCACCGGGAGCTTTCCCCCGTTCATGATCCGACTCACCTCCGCGACGAAATCCTGACTGGTGTAGAGGATCGGATGCGCGCAGCCGTTGGCGCGCGCCAATTCGGCTTTTTCCTCGGTGCTTACGGTGCCGATGACCGTCGCTCCGAGCGCCGACGCCCACTGACACATGATGAGACCGACGCCCCCGGCGGCCGCGTGGACCAGAATCGTGTCGCCGTCCTTCACAGTGTAAACCGAGCGGAGAAGCATTTGTGCGGTCATTCCCTGGAGCATCATCCCGGCCGCCTGCTCGCACGAGATACTGTCGGGCAGCTTCACCAGGCGGTCGGCGTCGATCAACCGCTCCTCGGTGTAGCCGCCGATAGGGCCGGCGTAAGCTACACGGTCGCCCTGCTTCACATTGGTGACGTTTGCCCCGACCGCTTCGACGATTCCGGCGCCCTCGACGCCCGGGGTGAACGGCATCTCTTGCGGATAAAGGCCAGTGCGGTGGTAGACGTCGATGAAGTTCAGCCCTGCGGCTTCCTGGCGGATCCTGACCTGCCCGGGGCCGGCATCGCCGACTTCCACTTCCTCCCATTTGAGGACTTCGGGACCGCCGGTTTCGTGGATTCTGATCGCGTGAGTCATGGCGGCGCTTCAACGCCCATCGAGCACAAAAGAAAAGCCCCGCCGCGGACTGGCCGGGCGGGGCTTTGAAGGTCGAGCGGCTAAATCTTAGACCGCCGCGTGCGCCGCCAGCGCCGCGAGCAGGAGCAGGGCGACGATGTTGGTGATCTTGATCATCGGATTGACGGCTGGGCCCGCAGTGTCCTTATAGGGGTCGCCGACGGTGTCGCCGGTGACCGCGGCCTTGTGGGCTTCCGATCCCTTGCCGCCGTAATTGCCGTCCTCGATGTACTTCTTGGCATTGTCCCAGGCGCCGCCGCCCGAGGTCATCGAGATGGCGACGAACAGGCCGGAGACGATCACGCCGAGAAGCAGAGCTCCGACCGCGGCAAGACCCTGTTCCTTGCTGGCGATCGCACTGATCACGAAATAGACGATGATCGGCGCGAGCACCGGAAGCAGCGAGGGAATGATCATCTCCCGGATCGCCGCGCGAGTGACGAGGTCGACCGTGCGGGCATAGTTCGGGCGGACCGAGCCATCCATGATGCCGGGATTGTCGCGGAACTGGCCGCGGACTTCCTCGACGACGGCGCCCCCGGCGCGGCCGACAGCGGTCATGCCCATCGCCCCGAACAGGTACGGCAGCAGAGCGCCGAGCAGCAGGCCGACGATCACATACGGGTTGGACAGGCTGAACAGCGCGTTGAGGTCGCTGGTGACGCCGATCTGGCTTCCGAACTCCTTGAGGTCGGCGGTGTACGCGCCGAACAGGACGAGTGCCGCGAGACCGGCCGAGCCGATCGCATAGCCCTTGGTCACCGCCTTGGTGGTGTTGCCGACCGCGTCGAGCGCGTCGGTGCGGGTACGCACGTCCTCTTCGAGGCCGGACATCTCGGCGATGCCGCCGGCATTGTCGGTGACTGGGCCGTAAGCGTCGAGCGCGACGACCATGCCGGCAAGCGCAAGCATCGCCGAGGCGGCAAACGCCACGCCGAGGAATCCGGCGAGCTGGTAGCTGGCGATCAGGCCGACGATGATCACGATGGTTGGAAGCGCCGTCGATTCAAGGCTGATGGCGAGACCCTGGATGATATTGGTGCCGTGGCCGGTCTGGCTGGCGCGTGCGATCGACTGAACCGGGCGATAGTTGGTACCGGTGTAATATTCGGTGATCCACACGATCAACGCGGTGACCGCGAGGCCGATAAGGCTTGAGTAGAAGAGATCCATTCCGGTGAAAGCCCCGCTGACGCTTCCCGTCACGGCATCGACCGCCCCCCCGCCGATCTGCGCGTTGAGATTGTCGCCGAGCGAAACCCGGAACGCGCCATAGATCGCCGGGATGGCGAGGATCGTCGCGGTCCAGAAGCCCTTGTAGAGCGCGCCCATGATCGAGCCGCCCTTGCCCAGGCGGACCATGTAGGTGCCGATAATCGAGGTGATGATGCACACGCCGCCGATCAGCAGCGGAAGGATCATCAACGGAAGCAGCATCGGCGAGGCGCCGAGCGCGAGAGCGACCGACACCATCGTGATGCCGACGGTGACCACATAGGTCTCGAACAGGTCGGCGGCCATGCCAGCGCAGTCGCCGACATTGTCACCGACGTTGTCGGCGATCACAGCCGGATTACGTGGATCGTCCTCGGGAATTCCCGCCTCGACCTTGCCGACGAGGTCGGCGCCGACGTCGGCGGCCTTGGTAAAGATGCCGCCCCCAAGACGAGCAAAGATCGATACCAGCGACGCCCCGAGCGCGAGCGCAGTGAGCGCGTTGACGACCGCGCGATCATTGGGAGCATATCCGCCGGGGCCGGTCAGGTACCAGAAGAGTCCCGAGATCGCGAGCAGCGCCAGGCCGGCGACCAGCAGGCCGGTGACGGCGCCCGCGCGGAACGCGGTTGTAAGGCCGCTCTGCAGGCTTCCACGGGCCGCTTCGGCCGTGCGGACGTTCGCGCGGACGGAGATATTCATGCCGATGAAGCCCGCCGAGCCCGACAGGACCGCGCCGATCAGGAAGGCGACCGCCGACAGCGGCTTCAGGAAAATTCCGATGATGATGGCGACGATGATCCCGACGATCGCGATCGTCGTGTACTGCCGCTTCAGATAGGCGGCGGCGCCTTCCTGGATGGCGGCGGAAACTTCGACCATGCGCTGGTTGCCCGGCGACATGCCGAGGACCTGGCGGCTGGTGACGATGCCGTAGAGCACGGCGATGATGCCGCAGATGATTGCGACATAAAGCAGGTTCGAGCCGGAATTCATGGGTTACGCTTCCCCGTTTTCTTTAGGCAAATAGGCCCGGCCGCGGAGACGCGGCGGCCCGTAAAATCGGCGATTCTTTAAGGGGCGTTTGCGCGGCTTGCAACCACGCGGATTGAACGGGTTAGCGAAGCAACAGCGCGCAGGTCATGCCGCAGGCCAGGCCGCTAAGGCCGATCAGCCATTGGCGAAGCGGAAATGCCGCGATAGTCGTGACCTTGATGCTCAAACCCAAGCCTTTCCGGCAGATCGATTGGCGCGCCGCCACTGGTGAGCGAGAGTGGAGCCTCACCGGCGGACAGCAAGCCGATGCGCGAGATTCTCGTTCCTTGCGGTAAAGAAAGTGTTGCGGGGTCCAGTTCCGGTGGAAGCGCAGCGAGAAGCGCATAATCATCGCCGCTGCTCGCAGCGAACAGGCGAGCATCCGGGCCCGAGCCGCGTTCGCTGTTGAAGGCGATCGAGAGCGGCAGATCGTCGAGCTCGATCGTGATCGAGCAGCCGCTAGCCTCGGCCATTCGCCGCGCGTCGAGGAGCAGTCCATCGGAAATGTCCATCATTGCATGAGCATGCGGGGCCAGCGCGACGCCGGCACCCAACTGCGGCACCGGCCGTCGATAGATATCGACCAGCGCGCCCACCGCATTCGCGTCCGCCTGAAGTAGCTCCAGACCGGCAGCAGCATCACCGATGGTGCCAACCAGCCATAAGAGGTCGCCATTCCGGCCTCCGCTGCGATGGGGGACGGTGGCTCCGGCGCGCCCGATCGCCGTAAGACCGAGCACTCGTGGTGCGCCCTCTGGCAAAGCGATCGTGTCGCCACCGATCAGCGGTAGCGCATAGCTTTCGCATGCATGCTCCACCCCGGTCAGGAATTCGCTTTCCCAACTTCCGTCGCCAGACATCGTAAGCGAGAGGAGAGCGCCGGCGGGCGTCGCTCCCTTCGCCGCGAGGTCCGACAGGTTTACCGCGACGAGCTTCCAGCCGACGCTGGCGGGCGGATCGCCGGGGAGGAAATGAACGCCCTCGGCAATGCTGTCATGGGTGATCGCCAAGCCGTCGAGAACGGCCACATCGTCCGCCAGCCCTCGCGCTTCGGGCGAAGTCGCGATCAGCCGAAGCCGCTCGATGACGTCCTGCTCGCGCATGATCAGGCGCGCGCCGGTCGGGCCTCTTTCGCGATCGCGTCGAGGAGGCCGTTCACGAAGCCGCTCTCGCGCTTGTCGTAAAAGGCGTGCGCGACGTCGACATATTCGGAAATGACCGAGCCGACGGGAACGTCGGGGCGGGCGATGAGCTCGTAGGCTCCGGCGCGAAGGATCGCTCGCATCGGGCGGTCGAGACGTTCGAGCGTCCAGCCTTCGGCGAGCCGAGCGCCGATCAAACCGTCGATCTCGTTGCGACGGGCATCCGCGCCCGTGACGATATCGTCGAAGAAATCCCGCTCTGCGTCGTGATAGGTCTCGTCCTCGATCGTCGCCCCGAGCCTGTGCTCGTGAAACTCGCGAAGCAGCCGAGGTAGCGGGGTCCCTTCCATGTCGTGCTGATAAAGCGCCTGAACGGCGGCAAGGCGCGCGGCCGAACGCGAACGGGAGCGGGTGACGGTCATCGCGGGCCGCGATAGCGTGCGCGGCCCGGATTCGTAACCCTCAGGGGTAGCTGACGGTCTTCGGCACGTCCGGGATTGGAATGAATTCCTTGTCGTCGCCGGGAATCAGCGGGAATCGCTGCGCCTTCCAGTCCTCTTTTGCCTGATTGATCCGGTCGCGTGACGAGGAGACGAAATTCCAGAACACGTGGCGCGGCGTCGCGAACGCCTGTCCGCCCATCAGCATGGCACGGCCTCCGCTCGCGCTCGACAGCCGCGCTTCATGGCCAGGCCGCAGCACGTAAAGAGTGAAGAGCTCGAGGGGCTGACCATCGAGCTCGGCATCTCCGCCGACGAGCATCACGGCGCGTTCGTCCGCGCCGGCTTCGATGGGGATCGATCCGCTGCCGCCAAAGTCGATATCGGCGTAGATCGTGGGCGAATCGCACCGCGTCGCTGCAGTCGCACCCCACAAACTGCCCATCAGCACGCGGGCTCTAGCCGCTCCGTCTTCGACCAGTGGAAGCCCGCTCCCTGGCACGTGATCGAACGCCGGCTCGACCTCTTCGCGGCCGTCGGGAAGCGCGATCCAGGTCTGCATTCCGTAGAGGCTAGGTCCGTCCGCCCGGACCGCCTGAGGCGAGCGCTCCGAATGGACGATCCCGCTTCCTGCCGTCATGAGGTTGATCGCTCCGGGCTCGATCACTGCGTGGCTGCCAATGCTGTCGCGATGATCGATTGCGCCCTCGAACAGATAGGTGACGGTCGCGAGGTTGATATGTGGATGCGGGCGGACGTCCATTCCCTGGCCCGCGGGCAGGCGGGCCGGCCCGAACTCGTCGACGAAGATGAACGGCCCCACCATCGTCCGCTGCTTCGCCGGAAGCGTCCTGTTGACCTTGAACGCGCCGAGGTCGTGCGTGACCGGCGTGATCGTCTCCAGGACCGAACTCTCAATGGTCGCCATAATCATTCTCCTGGAGCGGTTGCGCGGATCGACAAGGCGTGGACTCGACTGTCCATGAGCTCTCCGAGCGCCCCATAGATCATCCGCTGCCGTTCGACACGGCTCTTGCCTTCGAAGGCCGCGCTCTCGACCTTCAGCGTGAAGTGACTCTCGCCTGCCGGATTGTACCCGCCGTGGCCGCGATGCTGCTCGCTGTCGTCGATCAGCTCCATCTTCATCGGGGAAAGAACCGAGTTGAGGCGGCGGAGCATTTCGGCCGCGACCGGACCGGTGGTTTGGGCGTTCATGACCTTTATATAGTGGGGTTCAATGGCATCGAAACAGGCAAGGATGCACGGGCGGGTCGAAGGGGCGAGAGCGAGGTGCGCCGTCCCGGGTTGCACCGAGCCGGGCGAATATAAGGCGCCGCTGGCGGCTGCGAATTTCGACGGGCCGGGAAGCTGGCGTTTCCTGTGCCTCGACCATGTTCGCGAGCATAATGCGCGATACAATTTCTTCGAAGGCATGAGCCCAGAGGAGATTACGCAGGCGCAGCATCCGCTCGCGGGCTGGGACAGGCCTAGCCGGCGCTTCGCCGCGAACGGCGCAGATCCGCCGCCGAAGTGGAGCGACTTCGCCGATCCGCTGGAGGCAATCTCGGGCCGGTTTGGCCACGTCCGAGAGCGCGCCAGACCGTCGCGTTTCAGCAAGGACGAGGGGCGTGCCCTTTCGGTTCTCGGTCTTGGCGAGGAAGCGGACCTTCACGCAATCCGGCAGCGTTACTCGAACCTCGTTCGCCGCTATCACCCCGACAAGAACGGCGGCGACCGCCGGCACGAAGGAAAGCTCGGCGAGGTGATCTCCGCGTACCAGCTGCTGCGGAAGGCGCCTGCTTTCGCTTAGTCGCGATCGGGTGCGCCGAGCGGGAAATAGGGACGGTACGGCCGCCCTTCATCGACGGCACGGGCGACGGCAGGATGCTCAAGCAGCCGCTTGCGATAAGCGGCCAGCCTCGGGCGGGACGGTCCGATCTCCTCCACCCAATCGGCATAGAAGAGCGACGGCGCCGCGGCGCAGTCCGCCAGCGTGAATTGGCCACCGGCTGCCCAGGGACCTTCGCCGAGATTCGCCTCGAGCCAATCATAAGCCGTGTGCAGCCGTTCCCGCACGCGCGCGACTCCATAAGCGTCGCGCGACTCTTCCGGACGAAGCGCGTCGCCAACTGCAGCCTGCATGTTGCCCATCACGTGCAGGTCGAAGAAGCGATCGAGGAAACGCACCCGTTGGCCGAGCTGGCCGTCCGGGATCCAGCGGTTCGGACCCGGATGAGAGCTTTGGAGATATTCGATGATCGGCGTCGACTCGAAGACGGCCGTGTCGCCGTCGACCACCAGCGGGAACTGACCAAAAGGGGAGTGCCGCTTCAGCTCTTCGATATTCTTCGGATGATCGGGGGCGACCATCCGATAGTCGAACGGAGTTTCGTCGGCCCAGAGCGGGATCAGAACCTTTTGCGTGTAGCTGCTGAACGGGTGCCCGAAAACCTGAAGTGTCACCAACTACCCCCTGCCATTTCCGCCTGGCGCGCTTTCTCGCGCTCGCTCGGTTGCTCGGTCACATAGCTGCCGATTTCAACCGGTCCAGCGGGTTGGTAGGAGGCAACGATGTTTCCGCCGTCGGAGACATAATGCTCCGTCATCTTCAGCGTCCGCGGTGGAGTGCCGTCGCCGAACAGGCGCTTGCCCTGGCCGAGAACCACCGGCGTAATCATCAGCGTCAGCCCGTCGAGTAGTCCGGCATCGAGCAATTGCGGATAGAGCGTGCTGCTGCCTTGGATGACGATGTCGGGTCCGTCGCCCTGCTTGATGCCGCGCAGCTCTTCGATCGCACCAACGCGTTCGCTATTCTCCCAGGCCAGCGGCTGGTCGCGATGGGTGACGACATATTTCGTGCAAGCGTTGAAGGGGTCGCGGATGCTTGCCATCCGATCGCTGGCATAGGGCCAGTAAGCGGCGAAAATCTCATAGGTCCGGCGCCCCAAGAGCAGGTCGAACGGCCGCCCGAAAATCTCGCCAATCTTGCGATCGATCGCCTCGTCGCCGACGGGCGGAAGCCAGCCGCTGAACTTGAACCCGCCGGTCGGGTCTTCGCTGGGGCCGCCGGGCCCCTGCATCACGCCATCGAGCGACAGGAATGCCGCGCCAATGATCCTACGCATCGGCGGTCTCGCCGCGAAGCGCAGCTTCGATCCGGGCGACGTCGATCTTTTGCATTGTCATCATCACTTCGAATGCGCGCTTGGCGGCAGCGCGGTCGGGGTTATCCATCGCCTCGAGCAGCACGCGCGGCGTGATCTGCCAGGAGAATCCCCACTTGTCCTTGCACCAGCCGCACTCGCTTTCCTTGCCGCCGTTGTCGACGATGGCGTTCCAGTAGCGGTCGGTCTCTTCCTGGTTTTCGGTCAGGACCATGAAGCTGACCGCCTCGTTCGGTTTGAACATGTCGCCGCCATTGAGACCGACGAAGTCCTGGCCAAGGACAGTGAAATCGACCGTGATTTCATAGCCCTCATCTCCGCCCGGAGAGGCCGCCGGCGCCTGGTGCGCCTTGCCCACGCGGCTGTCGGGGAAAACGGATGCATAGAATTCGGCGGCCTTGCGGGCTTCGCCGCGATCGAACCACAGACAGGTGGTCATCTTGTTGGTCATCGTTTGCTCCCTTGATGGTCAGATTGCCCGTCGGCGCAGAACGAGGGCGTCCCCCGGGCCGTGGACGGCCGCAAACAGCAGCCCCGCGATGAAGGTGAAATGGTCGACGAAGAATCCGAACTCCATCGGGTTCGCTTTCCAATGGTCCGGCCCGTGGAACGAGAAAGCGAGGAACAGGACGTAGGCGATCGCGACGATTGCGGCCTCGGAGAAGAAGAGACCGGTTAGGAAAGCGATCGCCAATCCGGTCTCGAAGAAGGCCGCGACCCACGCCAGCAAGTGCGGGACAGGGAAGCCTGCTCCGGCGATCTCCGCGGCCGTGGCGTCGATGCCCATCAGCGCAAATTTGAACGCTGCGGCCATCGCGAACACGAAGGCGAAGATCAGCCGGGCGACGAGGATCGCGGCGGTCTTCATTTATGCCTTGCCGACGAGCGCGAACTCGGCGCCCTGCGGGTCTGTTCCGATGACGATGTGGTCGCCGCCGGGAACCTCCATCGGTCCCATCACGACCTTGCCGCCCTTGGCTTCGATCACGTCCTTAGCCTTCGAGATCGACGGGACTTTGAAATAGAAGCGCCAGTGCGGCTGCTGTCCGCCCATCGCGCCGGCAATCGCTCCGAGCGTCAGTCCTTCATTGTCGATGAAGCGATATTCGCCATGCTCTCCCATCGGCATGAAGTTATCGGTCGTCCAGCCGAACTGCTGGCCGTAGAATTGCCGGGCGGCGACAGGGTCGCTGGTCGACAGCTCGTTCCACGCGCAGCGACCCTGATCGGTCGGCGAGAAGACCGAGCTCGGCTCGTTCTCCTTCCCTGCGGGCGGGATCGGCTTCATCACATAGAAAGGCGCGCCCTGCGGGTCGGCGACCATCGCGATCCGGCCAACATTGGGGATGTCGGTCGGCGGCAGGAGCGCCTTGCCCCCCGCCGCCTCGATCGAGGCAACCTTTCCGTCGACGTCGCTGGCGTTGAGATAGCCGAGCCAGGTCGGACGAGCGCCGTGCTGTTGCATCTCGTCGGTCAGCGGAAGCAGGCCGCCGGCAAAGCTTCCGTCGGCGGTGCCGATCATCCGGTAGCCCTTGAACTCGGCAACGCCCTCGCCGATGTTCCAACCGATTACCGCGTCGTAGAAGACCTTCGAGCCTTCGGCGTCGGGAGTCATCAATTCATACCAGATAAAGTCGCCTGGCGGGTTCGGGCCGGAGCGGTTGTGCTGCGTCCTTGCGGGCGCTTCCTCGGTGCGGACGTCAGACATTTCGACCTCCTTCTTCTTTCCAGTTGTGTCGAGCTTTTCAGGCGGTGATTGGGGGCGCTGCCTGCCCAATTTCCTGCTTGGCGGTGTCGAGAATTTTATCGAAGCCGCCCCAGAACATGCGCTTGCCGTCGAACGGCATTTCACCCTGCGGCCTCAGGCTCTCGTCGGCCATAATCGCCTTCCAGGCTTCGTCGCGCCTGCCCTTGTCGGGCCATTCGATGAAGGAGAATACGACGCCTTCGCCGTCTTCCGCCTTCACCGCGCGATAGAAGTCGGTGACCTCGCCCTTGGGCACGTCGTCGCTGAACGCCTCGACTACACGCGTCGCGCCGTGCTGGCGGAAGGCGGTCGCCATTCTGGCGGCGAGCTCGCGATACGCCTCACGCTTGGCCTCCGGAACCGGAACGACAAAGCCATCGACATAGCCGCCGCGCTCGCTTCCTTCCTCGACGATCGCGTCGAACCCGCCAAAGATCATGCGCTTGCCGTCGAATGGCATCTCGGAAAATTGCTCCTTGATCGTAGGATCGCTCATCATCTTGGCGTTGGTGGAGTCGCGCGTTTGCCGGTCCGGATATTCGAACCAGGCGAAGACGACCTTCTCGTCGGGCTTCGCGTCGACGGCCTTCCGGAAATCCGTGACCTTTCCTTCGGGAATGTCGCTGTCCCAGGCTTCGACCTGCTGCTGTACGCCGAGCCGGAAGAGCACCGTCGCGCCATCGGTCGCGTGCTTGATGTAAGCGCCCTTGTTCGCTTCGGGCACCGGCGCAATGAATCCTTCGAAATAGGTCATGCTGCTGCTCCTTCTGGTTGGTTCTCGCGATAGGTCGTGAGTTGATCGTTGAGCGCACTCTGGAACGCCGGGCGCGCTTCTCCACGCTTCACATATTCGGTCAGATTGGGGGTATCGCCGAGCAACCCTCCCTTGTTCGCGAGCCTCAGGACGGTGACCATCATCAAGTCTCCGATCGTGAAGCGGTCGCCCTCGAGCCACGAATTCTCGCCCAGCCGGTCGGCAACCCGTTTGAGCTTCAATCGGGCAAATTCATCGGCGCTCGGCTTCCTCAGCTTCGCCCATTCCTGCTCTCCGTAGAAGGCGTCGAGCAGCACGCGGTGCTGAACGGCGGGTTCGACGCTGTTGAGCGCGGCATAGGTCCATTGGATCGCGCGGTATTTACGCTGCGGATCGCGCGGAAGAAGGGATTCGCTCTTCTCGCCGATGTACTGGAGGATGGCTCCGGTTTCGAAAATCTGGACGATCCCGTCACTGAAGCACGGCACCTGGTCGAACGGCTGCTCCTTCAGATAGTCGATCGACCGCTGCTGGCCGAGCAGGCGAACTCGATAATCGAGACCCGCTTCCTCGAGCGCCCAGCGGACGCGCAGGTCGCGGACCAGGCCCTGGGCGAATTCAGGGACCCACGTGAAAGCGGTGATCTCGATGCTGGCGTTGGGGTCGATGGCCATGTGCCTTCCCTCCTATCGTTCCAATGTTACGCGGCGGTGGCTTCGTTTTCGACCGGATGCGCGCCTTTTTCGGCAAAGTCCGGGTCCATCCACATCGGCGCCCACTGGTGGCCGTCGGGATCTTCGAAATCGCGGCCGTACATCGGCCCGCCCTTCGTCTGGTCCTCCTGCGAAACGTCGATCTTGCCACCCGCGGCGCCCGCGGCCTCGGTGATCTGGTCGACTTCCGCAGGACTGTCGCAGGAAATGCAGAGCAGCACCTGACTGCTGTTGTTCGCGTCCGCAATGGGCTTGCGGGTGAACGTTGCATAAAAGGGGTGAGTGAGCAGCATCACGGAGATGGTGTCGCTGAGCACCATCATCGCCGCCGCATCGTTGCTGAACTTCGGTTCATTGCGGAAGCCGATGGCTTCATAAAATGCCTTGGACCGTTCGAGGTCCCGAACCGGCAGGTTCACGAAAATCATGCGCGTCATCTTTTCTCTCCTCTCGCGACTCGATTCGCTTGCCTTTTGCGTCCGGAAGTTATAAATTGCAACTGTGCAGTTAGAAAAAGTAACTAAACCTCGGCGAAACGAGGAGAAACGGCGGTTCGAGGACGCTTGCGGGCTGGCCCACGCAATGGAATTGCTGGGCGAGCGCTGGGCAATGCTGGTGCTTCGCGAACTCGCCTACGGGCCGCGACGCTTTTCCGAATTGAAGGCCGACCTGACGGGGATCAGCGCGAACGTCCTTGCCCAGCGCCTGACCGAGCTCGAGTCGCGTGGACTGGTCCGGAAATTGAAGTTGGCGCCTCCCGCGTCGATCCAGGTGTACGAAGCGACGGAATGGGGGCTTGAGGTCGTCCCGCTGATTGCCTCGCTCGGCAAGTGGGCAGCGCGGAGCCCGTGGCACAACCCGGCGCTGCGGATGAGCCATGTTTCGGTAATCATGTCCTTCCAGACGCTGATTTCACCCGAGCTCGCCGACGGCCTCGATGCGCGCGTCGGCTTCCAGTTCGGCGACGTCAGCTATGTCACCACGATCCAAGACGGCCGGCTCGACGTCCAGCGCGGGCCAATCGAGAATTGCGACGTCGAGTTCATCGGTGCACCGAGCGAGATCGCAGCGGTAGTCCACGGCGGCGCGCCCCTTGAAATGATCGAGGTCAAGGGAGACATGGAGTTGGCGAAGCGTTTCCGGACGCTGTTCCCGCTCCCGCCAAAAATTGGCTGAACATTGAGGCGCCGCAGCGCTTCCCCTAAGGCACGCAGGATGACCGATCTTCCCAACGCAGACCCCGAAAGCCGCGCGGAGACCCTGATGGCCGCCCCCGATAAAATCGCGAAGGTTCGCGAACTTTTCGGCGTGGATTCCGACATGGAGGTCCCGGCCTTCAGCGAGGCGGATGAGCGGGTACCCGATCTCGATCCGGCCTACGTCTTCGATCCGGATACGACGATGGCGATCTGCGCCGGCTTTTCGCGCAACCGCCGGGTGATGGTTCAGGGCTATCACGGCACCGGCAAGTCGACCCATATCGAGCAGGTCGCCGCGCGGCTGAACTGGCCGCTCATCCGGATCAACCTCGACGCGCACATCAGCCGGATCGACCTCGTCGGTCGCGACGCGATCGTGCTTCGCGATGGCCAGCAGGTCACGGAGTTCCGGGAGGGGCTTCTGCCTTGGGCGCTTCAGCATCCGGTCGCGCTGGTGTTCGACGAATATGACGCGGGCCGCCCCGACGTGATGTTCGTGATCCAGCGCGTGCTCGAGGCCGAGGGCAAGCTCACCTTGCTCGACCAGAACCGCGTGATCCGCCCGAACCCGTGGTTCCGGCTGTTCGCGACGACCAACACTGTCGGGCTCGGCGATACGACCGGCCTCTATCACGGCACGCAGGCGATCAATCAGGGCCAGATGGACCGCTGGAACATCGTCACGACGCTCAACTATCTGCCCGCCGCAGTCGAAGCGCAGATCGTCCTCGCCAAGTCGGGCGAATATGACGACCCGAACGGCAAGGAGATCGTCGACAAGATGATCAAGGTCGCCGAGCTCTCGCGGCAGGGGTTCATCAACGGCGACATTTCGACCGTGATGAGCCCGCGCACGGTCATCAGCTGGGCGCAGAACGCGCACATCTTCAACGATGTCGGCTATGCGTTCCGGGTCAGCTTCCTCAACAAGTGCGACGAAGCCGAGCGCCCGCTCATCGCCGAATATTATCAGCGCGTGTTCGGGGAAGACCTGCCGGAGAGCGTGGTCGGAAAGGCCTAGATGGCCGAGCGCATCGATCTGTTCCGGCGGGCCCTGGCCGGCGCATCGCGGGCGATTGCGAAAGACCCGGAGGTGGAGGTGATCTTCGCCTCCGACATCGCGCCGGCATCAGGCAAGACCGCGCGAGTTCCGTCGCCCGGTCCTGCTCTAGAACGCAAAATGGTGGCCGAAGCGCGCGGCGCGGCAGATTCGGCAGCGCTTCGACTGCGTTTCCACGACCCCAAAATTCACGCCCGAAGCGCGCCGATCGACATTGACGCTCGCGCGGTGTTCGATGCGCTGGAAATGGCTCGGGTCGAGGCGCTCGGCTCACGCGCGATGGGCGGCGTCCGCGAGAACCTACGGCATCTGACCGAAGCGCGCGTCCGCAGCGACGCCATCGTTCGTGCCCGCGATGCGGAGGAGGTGCCGCTTTCGACCGCGGTCGGCCTGATCGCTCGCGAGCGGCTGAGCGGCGAAGCGCCTCCGGCAGCGGCAGCCGGGGGACTGAAGCTTGTCGCACCCTGGATCGAAGAAAAGGCAGCGACCGAGCTAGACGCCTTGGCGATGACTCTCGATGACCAGGCGGCGTTCGCCAAGCTTTCGCGACGGCTGCTCGAGGATCTCGACCTTGCAGCGGCCGAGGAGCCGACCGACGAGGAGCCGGACGAAGGTGGCGACGAGGCCGAAGGCGACGACGGCGGCAGCGACGATAAGGCCGAGCAGGGCGAGGAAGGCCAGCCCGGCGGCGGCGACGTTGAAATGCGAGGCGAGGAAACCGAGGATCAAAGCACAGAAGGCGAATCCTCGCAGGAGATGGAAGCGGGCGAAGACGACGCCGCGCCCGGCGACGACCTCAGCGAAAGTATGTTCGCCTCGCCCAGTCGCCGCAATTGGGACCTTTCGCCACCGACCGACTACAAACCCTTCACGACGCGCTTCGACGAGATCGTCGAAGCCGAAGAGCTGTGCGACGAGGAGGAGCTCGGCCGCCTGCGCGCCTATCTCGACCAGCAGATGGGCGGGCTTTCCAACGTCGTCACCCGCCTCGCGAATCGCCTTCAACGCCGCTTGCTCGCCCAGCAGGCAAGGAGCTGGGATTTCGACCAGGAAGAAGGGTTGCTCGATGCCGCACGCCTCGCCCGCGTCGTCGTCAGTCCAGGTCATTCGCTGAGCTACAAGATCGAACGCGATACCGAGTTCAAGGACACGGTCGTCTCGCTCCTGATCGACAATTCGGGGTCCATGCGCGGAAGGCCCATCGCGATCGCCGCAATCTGCGGCGACATCCTCGCCCGAACGCTCGAGCGTTGCGGAGTCCAGACCGAAATCCTGGGTTTCACGACCCGCGGATGGAAAGGCGGGCAGAGCCGCGAGGCATGGCTCGCGGAGGGCCGCCCACCGAGCCCGGGTCGCCTCAACGACCTGAGGCATATCGTCTACAAGCGCGCGGACGAGCCTTATCGCCGCTCGCGCCGAAACCTCGGCCTGATGATGCGCGAGGGGCTTCTCAAGGAAAATATCGACGGCGAGGCGCTGCTGTGGGCGCACAACCGCCTGATCGCCCGTCCCGAGGAGCGGCGGATCCTGATGGTGATTTCGGACGGCGCTCCGGTCGACGATTCGACCGCAAGCGCCAACGGCGGGACCTATCTCGAGCGGCACTTGCGGCAGGTCATCGAGTGGATCGAGAAGCGCTCGACGGTAGAGCTGATCGCCGTCGGCATCGGTCACGACGTGACCCGCTATTATGAGCGGGCGGTGACCATCATGGACGCGGAGCAGCTTGCCGGAGCGATGGTCGAGCAACTGGCGAGATTATTCGACAACCCATAAAAAAATGGGCCCGATGCACATACGCGCACCGGGCCCCCCTCGTTACGCGACGCGAGGGAACTTGTCCGTTTCCAGACGTGACGGGGAAAAGGGGAAAACCCCGCCGAATGAGCAGCTTATGCCCGATTCGTGAAGTATCGATGCTGAACGCGCGGTGCAGCCCGCGTTCAGGAAATTCTTTAACTTCAGTAAGTTACGTCCTTAGGCTGCAGCCGCTTCCGCGACCTTCTTCGCAATCTCTTTCTTGAGCTTGCGGACCTTGGGACTGAGCTTGTCGTCGCTGGTCTTCAGCAGCCAATTGTCGAGCCCGCCGACATGTTCAACCGAGCGAAGCCCGTGGGTCGACACGCGCAGCTTTACGCTCTGGCCGAGCGCATCGGAAATCAGCGTGACATTCTGCAGGTTCGGAAGGAACGTGCGCTTCGTCTTGTTGTTGGCGTGGGAAACGTTGTTTCCCACCAGCCGGCCCTTGCCGGTCAGCTCGCAAACCCGCGACATGGTGATCAATCCTGATTTTTTCTGGACGGACCTCTACAGGCCCGAAGAGCGCCGCCCGTTACCTGCTCGATGCCGGTTCGTCAACGCCGAGCGGCAACCGAACAGCAATGTCTGCGTTGGTTGGCGAGCAGCGATTGGGAGGCCGGACGATGCGCGCAATTATCTTCATACTGATCATCGCCGTCCTCGTGATCATTGCCGGCATCGCGACCGGCTTCCTCGACATCAACCAGATCCGGGGCGCCAAGACGCCGCAGATCGCCGCTACCGCCAACGGTGTGACGGCCAAGGGCGGTCAGACGCCCGCATTCGATGTCGAGACCGGCTCGGTCAAGGTCGGGACACAGCAGAAGACGGTGACGGTTCCGACGCTCCAGGTGCAGAAGCCCGCGCAGAACGAAGCCACCCCGACCACCAACAACGCGATGTGACTTCGCGAGCCGCGTCCGCTAGCGGCGCGCCCATGAGCTTTCCCCTTCCGCCGCCGATGCGCCGAGCGCTCGCGCTTGCTAGCGAGGCAGCGGAGGCGGGCGAGGTGCCGGTTGGCGCTGTCGTCACATGCGGCAACGAAATCATCGCGGAAGCGCGCAATGGCATGCGCGGCACATCGGATCCGACGGCACATGCCGAAATGGTCGCGATCCGCTCAGCAGCGGCGAAGCTCGGCACATCACGCCTGGATGAATGCACCTTATGGGTGACCCTCGAACCCTGCGCCATGTGCGCTGCGGCCGTCGCATTGTCGCGGATGGAGGCGCTTCGCTTCGCCGCGGAGGATCCTAAGGGCGGCGGCGTGTTGCACGGCGCGCGAATTTTCGCCCAGCCCACCTGCCACCACCGGCCGGACGTGCTTGGCGGAATCGGAGAGGAAGAGGCAGCTGCTCTCCTGCGTGGATTCTTCGCTGAGCGGCGCTAGCCGGTATAGGGCACGAGTCTGATTTCGACGCGCCGGTTGGCTGCCTTCTGCTCCTCGCTCGTCTCCGGATTATAGAGCGGGGCCGTTTCGCCGAGGCCCTTTGACGCAATCCGCGCCTTCGTCACTCCATGCGCGGCGAGATAGGTTGCAACCGCCGCTGCCCTTTTCGCGGACAAGGCCTGATTCCCCTGCGGCGTTCCCGATGTGTCGGTGTGCGCGAACACATCGACGAAGGTCTGGCTCCTGGTCTTCACAGTCCGCGCAATCTCGTGGAGCGTGGCGTCGAACTGCGGCTTCACAGCCGAGCTTCCGGAATCGAAGGTCAGCTCAGCCGGTATCCTGACGACGACGGAATCGCCCACGCGAAGCACGTCGAGGCCGATTCCGGCCGTCTGCTGCCTCAGCTCCGTATCCAGCCCGGCCATGTAGCTCGGCGCTGCTCCGGCGCTCAGCGGACGGATTTTCGCCGAACGCATCTTCGTCGCCCGGGATTTTCGCCCGCCGATGACGTCCGCATACAGGTAAGGAGCGTTGAGCCCGAGCGGAGTAAAGGCAGCGGGCCTGACGAGGACCGGTGCCGGCGGCGCGGTGTTGCAACCTGCCAGGAGGGCAATCGAACAGCCGAGAAGGATCGCACTAAGGCTGCGCCGGAGTGACATCAATTGAGCTCCCACCACCAAAAATCGTCAAACCGGCGTGTAGCACGGCAGGTTCCGAATCGAACCAGTGCTTGTGAACGCAGGCCGCGCAAGGTTACAACCGCGGGCCCACGCCTATGAGCGACCATTTAGCTCCCATCCCCTGGCTCGACGTCGTCCTGATCCTCGCCTTGATCCTGCTTAACGGCGTTCTGGCGATGAGCGAGCTCGCGATCGTGTCCTCGCGCGACGCCCGTCTCAAGGCGATGGCGCGAAGCGGAAGCAGCGGCGCGCGCTGCGCGCTCGATCTCGCTTCCCAACCCGGGCGCTTCCTGTCGACGGTCCAAAGCGGGATCACTTTGATCAGCATCATCAATGGCGCTTTCTCCGGCGCGAGCCTCGGCGAACCGGCTGCCGAACGGCTCCAGCTCGCCGGGATCAACGAAGGCACCGCGCACACGCTGGGTTACGGGATCGTTGTCGTGCTCATTACCTATGTATCGCTCGTGATCGGGGAGATCGTGCCCAAGCAGATCGCGCTGCGCTCTCCCGAGCCTCTCGCCGTCATCGTTGCGCGGCCAATGAAATGGCTCGCCAGGATTACCGCGCCATTTGTCTGGCTGCTCGACCGATCGAGCCTGCTGATCTTCAAGCTCTTCGGCCTCGACCGGGAATCGAAGAACCAAGTGACAGCGGAAGAACTTCATCTCGTCGTCGCCGAAGCGCAGAATGCGGGCGTTCTCGAGGAAAGCGAGCGGGCGATCATCTCGGGGATCGTTCGGCTCGCCGACCGGCCGGTGCGCGAGGTGATGACCCCACGGACCGAGATCGACTGGATCGACGTCGATTCGACGCCCGAGGAAATCCAGCAGGCGCTGCTCGAATCCCCGCACACGCGAATTCCCGTCGCCGACAATTCGGTCGAGAACATCGTCGGCGTAATCCAGATCCGTGATGTCGTCGCCGCATTGCTCGAGGGCCGGCCGCTCGACCTCAAGCATTTATGCCGCAAGGCGCCCGTCATCCCCGACCTGATGGACGCGATGGACGCGCTTGCGGTGCTCCGGAGCGCCGACGTGCCGCTCGCGCTTGTGCATGACGAATATGGCCATCTCGACGGGATCGTCACTCCCGGAAGCATCCTCGCCGCGCTCGCGGGCACGTTCGCGCATGACATAGAGCAGGGCGACGAACCGCCGTTGCTGGAACGCGAAGACGGAAGCTGGCTGGTTTCTGGGGCAGCCAACGCTGAGCTCTTGTCAGACCGGCTGGGGATTAACCTCCCCGACGATCGCGACTATTCGACTGCTGCCGGTTTCGCGTTGTCGGTGCTTAAGCATCTCCCCGAAACCGGCGAAAAGTTCCGGCACGACGGCTGGTCGTTCGAGATCGTCGACATGGACGGCCGCAAGATCGACAAGCTGATTGCGTCACGCCCGCGCAAGCGTCCCGCGGAGGCGCAGGTGGAAGCGGTCGGATAGGGGGGCGGGAACATGGTCATCGTTGCTGCAATGCTGGCTGCAGCCGTCCAGGCAGATCAGGCTACGGAGCTTACGAACCCGGCGGACATCGCGGTTGCGGGATCGGTCGAAGACGCTCTGAATGCGCTGGTGAAAGAGGCCGGCTCCTGTAAATCGCAAGGCATGGCGTGTGCCTGCAGCCTCAAGCCAGGCCTCCGCCGCCTCAGCGCTGCCTATCATTCTGCGATCAGGCTGCACCCGAGTTGGAATGATGCCGCCGTTCAATATGTAAAGCGAGCAAATGGACGGTCGCTTACGACTGCGATCATGTTTCCAGCGGTCAGACGGCAGCTCGAGATGTGTCACGTACCCTGATCGGGCGAGCTTGCCTAAAGCTTTCCGAACCTCTGCTCGAAACCGTCCGTGTCGTTGCGGGATAGATAGTCGGCCTGCTCGACCACGCGGTCGCGGGTGATGCGGCCGGCAAAGACGCCGAGCTGCTTGTCGAGCCGCTCCACTTCAACGGGCGAGAGGCTGGCAAGCTGGGCGAAATTGACGAAACCGGCTCCGTGAAGCGCCTCTGCGAATTTCGGTCCGACGCCCTTCATCATGCATAGATTGTCGCGCGGCACGTCGCCCTCGAGCGCCACGTGGATCGGTGCCCGGATGATGTCACCCGCGAGATCGGACGTCGCCGCCGCGGCTTCACCCGCGATCCCGCGGCCTTCGCGGGGATGAGTCTGCTGCATGTGTGGCCGGATGGGGGCGCTGTCCGTCAGCGTGACCCGCTGGCGCGGCCGTAGGAACAGCAGCGCAAAGATGAGCAGCAGCGCGACCGCGATGAGGATGATCGGCCAATATCCCTGAACACTCTGCATTCAATCACCAGTTCCATTGTGCGTTGTAGCGACGGCGAAGCTCGATCAGATAGGCGACGAGCAGGCCGAAAAGGAAGCCCAGGACTGCGACCAGGCTGCCCTCGACGATGAGCGGCAGGCCACCGTCGTTCGCCGACCAGGCCGTGTCGGATACGCCGGGCACGTCGTCCATCAGGCGGGCGAGCTCGCTGCGTTGAAAATCATCGGCCTGCCCGGAAAGCGACACCCGTCGTGTGAGCGGGCCGTGGTGCAGGTGGGCCGTGACCTGCGTCATGTCATAATAGACGAGCGTTTTCTGGAGCCCGCGCTCAACCTCGGCCGAGAATCGATCCGCGCCGCCGAGCGGTCCGTGCCACAGCGCGGCAAGCGCGATCGTCCCGACCACGCCGATTGCCAACGAGACGTAACGCATGCGTCGGCGTCGGAAAGCGATTGCGCCGGCGATGATTCCGACTGCGATTCCCGCGCCGAACGCGGGCCAGAAATAGGCCCACAGCGCGCTCACGCGCCCTCTCGAGCAAGCTCGCGCCAGCCGATGTCCCGACGGTGGAAACCGTCGGCGAAATCGATCTGGTCGACGGCCCGATAGGCGCGCGCCCTGGCGTTGGCGAACGTGTCCGCCACCGCGGTCACTGCAAGAACGCGGCCACCTTTGGCGACCAGCCCGTCGTCAGCGAACGCCGTGCCCGCGTGGAACACCGTCACGCCTTCAACTTGTTCCGCTGCGTCGATCTGGCGGATCGCCCCACCGCTCGCGGGAGCGTCCGGATAGCCGCGCGCGGCGACGATCACGGTCATGGAATGCTTTTCGGAAAGCTGCGGTGTGGCGATTTCACTGAGCCTCCCCGTCGCAACCGCGTTGAGCACCTCTGCAAAATCTCCATCGATGAGCGGCATGATCGCCTCGCATTCGGGGTCGCCGAAGCGGACATTATATTCGATCAACATGGGCCCTTCGGAGGTCAACATCAGGCCAGCATAGAGCACGCCGCTGAACGGAATGCCCTTTGCCGCGATGGCGCGAGCAGTGGGAAGTACGATCTCGTCCATCGCCCGCCGCTGCAGCTTGTCGGTCAGCACAGGCGCCGGCGCATAGGCCCCCATTCCGCCGGTATTGGGGCCGGTGTCGCCTTCGCCGACGCGCTTGTGGTCCTGCGCCGAGGCAAGCGGAACGGCCGTCTCGCCGTCGACGAGCGCGAATAGGCTGGCTTCCTCGCCTTCGAGAAATTCCTCGATCACCAGCGGCCCATCGCCCGCCGCATCGATGGCAGCTTCCGCCTCTTCTTCAGACATGGCGACCGTCACGCCCTTGCCCGCGGCGAGTCCGTCGGCCTTGATGACGACGGGAATCCCGAAACGCCCGAGCGCTGCGCGCGCCTCGCTTGCCGATTCGACCCGGACATAGTCGGCGGTCGGGATATTGTTCGCCCGGCAAAGATCCTTGGTGAATCCCTTCGAGCCTTCGAGCTGCGCCGCCGAGGCGCTCGGACCAAACACTGCGATGCTCGCCGAGCGCAACCCGTCCGCAACACCTGCAACCAATGGGGCTTCGGGTCCGATCACCACGAGGTCGATACCGCGGCCCCGGGCTAATTCGACGACCGCTTCAGGATCGCACGGATCGATCGTCACGCACTCGGCCCAGCGCGCAATCCCTGGATTGCCCGGCGCGGCAAACAGCTTGTCGCAGCTCGGCGATTGCCTAAGTCGCCATGCGAGCGCATCCTCGCGCCCGCCCGAGCCCAACAGCAGAATATTCATGGACTTTCCCGAAGAGACACGCGCTGGCCTGTTAGCGAACGCCGCTCCCGGCGACAATTCGCCTGCGCTCACGGTCACCGAGCTTTCCGGGGCGCTCAAGAGGTCGATCGAAGACGCCTTCGGCCATGTGCGCGTGCGCGGGGAGATCAGCGGGTTCAAGCGGCATGGGTCGGGCCACTGCTACTTCACGCTGAAGGACGAGAATGCCTGCATCGACGCCGTGATCTGGCGGAGCAATGCGGTCGCGCTTGCCTTTCTTCCTGAGGACGGCGCCGAGGTTATCGCCACCGGCAAGCTCACGACCTATCCGGGACGGTCCAAATACCAGATCGTCGTCGAGCGGATGGAGATCGCGGGCGAGGGCGCGCTGCTCGCGTTGCTCGAAAAGCGCCGCAAGGCGCTCGCCGCGGAAGGGCTGTTCGCTCCGGAGCGGAAGCGCAGGCTGCCGTTCCTCCCGCGGGTCATCGGCGTGGTCACCTCGCCGACCGGCGCGGTGATCCGCGATATTCTTCATCGGCTCGAGGACCGTTGCCCGACGCACGTCATTCTCTGGCCGGTGCCCGTGCAGGGTGAAGGGGCGGCGGCGAAGATCGCGGCGGCGATACGTGCCTTCCCTTCGATCGAGCCAAGGCCTGACCTGCTGATCGTCGCTCGCGGAGGCGGCTCGATCGAGGACCTTTGGCCGTTCAATGAGGAAGAGGTGGTACGCGCCGCCGCGGATTCGCCGATCCCGCTGATCTCCGCCGTCGGGCACGAGACCGACACAACACTCGTCGACCATGCCGCCGACCGCCGAGCGCCGACACCCACGGCGGCTGCGGAAATCGCTGTGCCGGTTCGCAGTGAGCTGATCGGCCAACTCGGCGAGCTTTCCCATCGCGCGCAGCATTGCCTCTCCCGCCGCGCCGAGCGCTGCCGCGAACGCTTCGACTTGACCGTCTGCCGCTGGCCGCAGCCGCAGACGATCTTCGCGCCCATCACCCAGCGGCTCGACGAAATTGGCGAACGCCTGCCGCGGTCGCTTGCCGCGCGTGCAGGAACCGCCCGCGGTGATCTTAACCTGGTCGCGGGACGACTCCGCCGCGACCTTCTCGACCAGCGCATCGCGCGCCTCTCTGAAAGGCTGAGCGCCGCCTGGAAAATGGCCGAGCTTGTCCACCCGGAACGACCGCTGTCGAAAGGCTACGTCCGTGTGACCAGCCGCGACGGCGTTACTCTTACGCACGCGCGCGACGCGCGCGAGGCGCAACGGCTGACGCTCCACTTCGGCGACGGCGCGGTGGATGCCGCGGTCGAAGGCCAAACGGCGCGATCACCCGTTGAGCCCAAGCGCCGCAAACCCTACATTCCTTCGCAGCCGGGCCTGTTCGACCCGGCAGAGGAATAGACCATGTTGATGACCGGCAGCGGCCGCGCCGCGCGCATCCATTATCTGCCAGGCACCTTTCGCCTGCTGAGCGATGGCGACCATGTGGTCTGCGCCGTCACTGGCGCGCGCATTCCGCTCCACGAGCTCAAATATTGGAGCGTCGAGCGGCAGGAGCCCTATGTCGACGCGGAAGCGAGCCTCGAAGCGGAGCGTCGAGCCGCGCGCCGCTAGTGGATGCGGCGAACCTTCACCGCCGGCTGTCCGCTGATCTCCGCCCAATAGCTTCCCAGCGCGCCGTGGCTGATCGTGACCGCGACGCCGCGCTTCGGGTCGAACACTTCCGAGGGTTCAGTCGATTCCCAGGTCGATTGCGGGTCCGTCAGCGTGATCCGGAAGAATCCGTTCGCGATCGGTTGGAACGATGCCATTGTTGACTTCAGCTCTTTTGGCTCGGCGTCCGCTTCGGAGTTCTTCGAGCCCGAGAAAAACGGCAGGCTGCCGATCGAAAAGCCGAACAGCGACCTGCGGACCTGCCGCACCTGGCCGCGGTCGACGATCGTGACATCACCGCTCGCGGTCGCCGAAACGAGCGCCGCGGCAGCGCGATCATAGCAGGTGAGCCTGGCGTCGTTTTCCTTGATCGATTGGCAATTCTGAACCGCCTTCACCAATTGCGATCCACCGATCTCGAGTTTGGGCGGGGGAGCAGCCGTCGTAGCGGCGCTCACCAGCAGCAGAGCGGTCAACATGAAGCCCTCCAACGGCGACAGGCACTTACCCCAGACTGACGATCTGCAGCCGAACTTCAAGCTGTGCCCCAAATGCAACACAGTTGAAATGTTCTGCAAGCGTACGGCCTGCGTTGATTGTCACCTTTGTCATGTTTGGCCATAACCCCGTCCACTAAAGTACGCCCAGTCATGCGCGCTGTGTTGGCGCATGCGTCTCGGGCGAAGGTTCATCGAAGGGGACAATCATGCGAATTTCAAGGACCGCTCTGCTTGCAACCACGTTGCTGTCGGGCGTCGCATTTGCCACTCCAGCATTTGCCGAGGGCGCACAGACGCCGCCCGTCTGCCCGCCCGGAACGGCTGTGGGCACCAATGGCTGCGTTGCTCCTGAAGCAGCGCCAGCGCCAGCGCCGGCCCCGGCTCCGTCGGGTGGCGAAGCGATCGTCGTCACCGGTTCGCGCATCGTTTCCCCGAACATCACCTCGCTCGCCCCGGTCCAGGTGGTCGGCGAGCAGGACATCAACCGGTCGGGT
>Ga0157369_10002030_pt1 | contig 24395 bp, 25 predicted proteins | sample C25metaG_FD_113461 | JGI IMG/M metagenome (GOLD analysis project Ga0157369, IMG submission 113461) | Corn rhizosphere microbial communities from Kellogg Biological Station, Michigan, USA - C2-5 metaG | ecosystem: Host-associated > Plants > Roots > Rhizosphere > Soil | place: USA: Michigan... | reverse complement strand
GGCTTCAGGCTGTTCGTCGAGATCTGCGAAGACTTCTGGGCCCCCACCCCGCCTTCGACCGCCGGTGCGCTGGCCGGGGCCACGATCCTCGCCAACATGTCGGCCTCGAACATCGTCATCGGCAAGTCCGACGAGCGTAAGGTGCTCTGCCAGGCGCAATCCTGGCGCACGGCGTCGGCCTATGTCTATTCGGCGGCGGGCCATGGCGAGAGCACGACCGACCTCGCCTGGGACGGCCAGGGACTGGTTTACGAACTGGGCGACCTGATGGCGGAGAGCGAACGCTTCAGCCTGCGTCCGGAGCTGTGCATCGTCGATGTCGATACGCAGCGCATCCTCGGCGAGCGCATCCGCTTCAAGACCTTCAACGACAACGCCGAGGCGGCGGGGCGGCCGCAGGACAGCCTGCGCGTCGTCTCTTTCGACCACCGCCCTGCGCGAGGCGACGTCGGGCTGGTGCGTCCGATCCGGCGCTTCCCGTTCGTGCCCAACCGCCCCGACAGGCTCGACGCCGATTGCTACGAGGCCTTCAACATCCAGGTCGACGGCCTGATGCGCCGTTACGAGCAGACCCACGGCGACAGCATGATCATCGGCATTTCCGGCGGCCTCGACTCGACCCACGCGCTGATCGTGGCCGCCAAGGTGCTCGACCGCCTCGACCTGCCGCGTGCCCTGATCCGCGGCTACACGATGCCGGGCTTCGGCACCTCCGAAGGCACGAGGTCGAACGCCTGGAAGCTGATGCAGGCGATGGGCATCACCGCGCAGGAAATCGACATCCGCCCCGCCGCGCGGACGATGCTGGAGGATATCGGCCACCCCTTCGGCCGCGGCGAGCCGGTCTACGATGTCACGTTCGAGAACGTGCAGGCGGGATTGAGGACCGATTACCTGTTCCGGCTCGCCGGGCAGCATCGCGGGTTTGTCGTCGGCACCGGGGACTTGAGCGAGCTGGCCCTCGGCTGGTGCACCTACGGCGTCGGCGACCAGATGAGCCATTACGCGGTCAACGCCGGCGTGCCGAAGACGCTGATGCAGTACCTCATCCGCTGGGCCGTGCGGACCAACCAGTTCGATCCCGCGACCGACAAGGTGCTCGAGGCGATCCTCGCTACCGAGATCAGCCCCGAGCTGGTGCCCGTCGGCGAGGACGGCGAGATCCAATCGACCGAGCAGAAGATCGGGCCGTACGAGCTCAACGATTTCTACCTGCACCACACGATGCGCTACGGCCAGCTGCCGTCGAAAGTCGCGTTTCTCGCCTGGCACGCCTGGCGCGACGTCGGGCACGGTGCCTGGCCGGCCGGCTTTCCCGACGCAAACAAGAACGCGTACGACCTGCCGACCATCCGCCGGTGGATGGAGAGCTTCCTCGAGCGGTTCTTCGAGTTCAGCCAGTTCAAGCGCAGCGCCATTCCGAACGGGCCGAAGGTCTCGGGCGGCGGCGCGCTCAGCCCGCGCGGCGACTGGCGGGCGCCGAGCGACGCTGCCGGCGCCGTGTGGCTCGACGAACTGCGCGCGAACGTGCCCGAGTGACGGCCGCCCTGTGGAACTCACGCGCCCGCCCGCCGTTGTCTCGCGCGCCAACATAAGTGGGGAGACATCGAATGCGCATTGTCATCATCGGAGCCATGGCCGCCGGGTTGATCCTTTCCGGATGCTCGCAGCAAACCCAGGAAAGCGCGGCGAGCGCGGCCGAAGGCGCGGTCTCCGACACCGCCAGCAATCTCAGCGTCGCCTCCTCGGAGGTCAGCAACGCGGCCGACAATATCGGCAGCGACAATGACGAGACCAGCGTGACATCGACGGCATCGACCTCGGCCGGCGGAACGACGACCACGACGACCACCACCAGCACCGACTGATCGCCTGCGGACAGCGCAGGTTCACGACCGATTTGCATGGATCCGCAGGCTTGGCGGAGAATTGGCCTTGCCATCGCCCGCCCTTGAGCCGCTATAGTCGCGCGAACGACTGGAGAGAGGGACGCATGCAACATCGCAACTGGAAGGGCGCCGCCGCACTGGCCGTCGTCGCGTTCGCCGGCGCGGTTGCCTTGACGGGGACCCGGGCGGACCGCGCGGTGGCGGCCACGTCCACCGCGCCCGCGTGGACCATAAAGCCGGGCGGGACGCTCGGCTTTTCCGTCGGCAACGGCTCGGATTCGATCGCCGCGAATTTTGCGAAATGGGGCGGAACGGTCAACTTCGATCCCGACAGCCCGGGAAATGCCGCGATCCATATCGACGTGGACCTCGCCAGCGCCGTGATCGGCGACAGCTTCAAGGACCAGCTTCTGCAGGGCGACGAGTTCTTCAACACCCCGGCCACACCCACGGCAACTTACGACAGCACCTCGGTGACGGCGGATCCTGCCGGCGGCTTTGTCGCCCATGGAACGCTCAGCCTGCGCGGAATGTCGATGCCCCAGGACCTCAACTTCAAGCTGACGGGCTCGGGCGCCGAGCGTCATGTCGAGGGCCACGCCTCGGTCGACCGGACGGCCTACGGCATCGGCAACGGCCAGCACGGCAACGGGCTCGACAACGCCGTCAAGGTCAGCTTCGCGTTCGACGCCACGCGCCAGTGATGTCCCGCCCGGCCGCTCTCGTCACCGGGGGCGCCCGCCGGATCGGCGAAGCCATCGTGCGGCGCTTCGCCGCCGAAGGGTGGCACGTCGTGGTCCATTGTCACACCTCGGCCGAGCAAGGCGCCGAGCTCGCCGCCGCGCTGCCGAGCGCCGAGGCCGTGACGTGCGACCTTGCGGATCCGGCTGCAGCCGTCGCGATGGTCGAACGCCTCGCCGGTGATCTGGACGATTGGCGCGTGCTGGTGAACTGCGCCTCGGTGTTCCGGCCCGACGAGGTGACTTCGCTCGACGCCGAAGTCTTCACCGAAGCCATGCAGGTGAACGCCGCGGCGCCGGCGGCCATGGCGCAGGCTTACCTGCGGCTCACTCGCTCGCGGGCCGGGAGGCGCGTGATCGAGCTTACCGACCAGAAGCTGGCCAACCCCAATCCGGACTTCTTCAGCTACACCGTGAGCAAGCACGCGCTGGCCGCGACCGTGCCGATGATGGCGATGGCGGCCGCCCCGGCCGACCGGGTCTTTGCCCTCGCCCCGGGGGCCATCCTGCCGAGCCATGACCAATCCCCGGCGGAAACCGAGGTCTCGCACCGCATGAACCTGCTCGAGCGCCGAACCGGTCTCGAGGAAGTGGCCGATGCGGCATGGTTCCTCGCCACCGGTCCACTGGCCAGCGGGCAGGCGCTTTTTGTCGATTCAGGCCAGCATCTGCTAAGCCAGCGACGGGACGTGATGTTTCTGGCGCGAGGAAAGCAAGCATGAGGAAGCATCGCCTGTCGACGCGGCTATGGCATTGGATCAACCTGCTTGCGCTGGCGATCCTGTTCATGTCCGGGCTCAACATCTCGAACGCCCACCCGCACCTCTACTGGGGCCAGGCGGGGTTCGATCCGAAAACCGCATGGTTCAACGTCGCCCACTTCCCGGGCTGGGCGACAATCCCCGCGCACTACAGTCTGGCTGACGCCCGCTGGTGGCATATCCTGTTCGCCTGGGTCTTCGCCATCGGCCTGCTCGTGTTCATGCTCGTTGCGCTGTTCAACGGCCACTTGCGCCGCGACATCGTCACCCGCCGGAAGGAGTGGCGCTGGTCGGAGATGAGGGCCGACATTGCCGCCCACCTTCGCCTGGATTTCCATCACGGGGACGGCAAATACAATTTCCTGCAGAAGGTCGCCTACGGCGTCGTGCTGTTCATTTTTCTGCCGCTGATGATCGCATCGGGAATGGCGATCAGCCCCGGCACCGATGCCGCCCTTCCATGGCTGGTGGACGTGTTCGGCGGCCGGCAAAGCGCGCGCTCGATCCATTTCCTCGTCGCCTGGGGCCTGTTCGGCTTCCTCGTCATCCACGTGGTGCTGGTGCTGCTGTCCGGCCCTGCGCGGCAGATCGGCGACATGATCACGGGAGGACGCAGCGATGAAGCGGCGTAACGTTCTTGTCGGGCTCGGCGCGAGCTTTCTTGCCGGGTGCTCGAAGGTTGCGGATACGAAGCCGATGAAGAAGCTGTTTGCCGCGGCCGAGAATTGGCACCGCGACGTGCAGCGCACGCTCGGTGGGCGTGACGCCCTGGCGCGCGAATTCTCGCCGGCCGACATCTCGCCGTATTTCCGCAGCAACGGCACCAGCGATCCGGGGACGGACAGCTACGCGGCGCACGAGGCCTCCGGCTTTGCCGACTGGCGTCTCGCGGTCACCGGGCTCGTCGCCGTGCCGCTATCGCTGTCGCTCGCGCAAATCCGCGCCTTGCCCCAGCGGACCCAGATCACCCGGCACGATTGCGTCGAAGGCTGGAGCGCGATCGGCCAGTGGACCGGTCCGCAGCTGAAGACGATCCTCGACATGGCGCGGCTCAAGCGCGAAGCGCGTTACCTCGTCTTCCGCTGCGCCGACAATCTCGGTGACGGCGACTACTACGAGAGCATTGATCTCGTCGATGCGTTCCATCCGCAGACGATCGTCGCTCACGAGCTCAACGGGGCCCCCTTGCCGGTGCCGAACGGCGCACCGCTGCGCATGCGCATCGAACGCCAGCTCGGCTACAAGCAGGCGAAGTACCTGGTCGGCATCGAAGCCGTCGCCAGCCTGGACGGCATCGCCGGCGGCAAGGGCGGATATTGGGAGGATCGTGGCTATCAATGGTATGCCGGAATTTGATACAGGCAATTGACAAGACCCGCGGGAACCGTTTTCTCGCTCCCGCAATGGGGAAACGGACCGGATTGATCGCATGAAGAGGGGAATGCTCGACCGGCTGCTGGCCGCGCGGGTCAAGCGCGGGCAGCTCAAGCTTACCTATGCTTCGGGCCGCACGGTGACCTTCGGCAAGCCCGACGACGATTTTCCCGACGTCGCGGTGCGCTTCACCGACGACAAGGTCGCGCGCGATATCCTGATGGACCCGCGCCTTGGCGCGGGCGAGGCTTACATGGCGGGCCGCATCGTCATGGAGCGCGGCGGGATCATGGAGTTGATCCAGCTGATCATGGGCAACAACCCGTGGGAGGGCGAAGGCAAGATGCTCGCGCCGACGTTCTCGCGCCGCGTCGCCCGCCGTGTCAGCTTCCTCGTCGGCCAGTTCAACCGGCCGAGCAGCGCCAAGCGCAATGTGTCCCATCATTACGACATCGGCAACGAGCTCTACAAGCACATGCTCGATTCCGAGCACATGCAATACAGCTGCGCCTATTGGCCGCGCGAAGGCATGACGCTGGGCGAAGCGCAGGAAGCCAAGCTGGCGCATATCGCGGCCAAGCTTGCCGTCGAGCCGGGTAACACGGTGCTCGACATTGGTTGCGGCTGGGGCGGAATGGCGATCTATCTCGCGCAAAAGTACGGTGTCGAGGTCCATGGAATCACGTTGAGCGAGGAGCAGATCGCTCTCGCGAAAGAGCGGGCCGAGGATGCCGGCGTTGCCGACAAGGTGCGGTTCGAGCTGGTCGACTATCGCGAGCTTGACGGGCGCGGGTTTACCTACGACCGGATCGTCTCGGTCGGCATGTTCGAGCACGTCGGCACACCGCAGTACGAAACGTTCTTCCGCACCTGCCACAACCTGATGAAGCCGGACGGCGTGGCGCTCATCCACACCATCGGCCGCATGGGCGGGCCGAGCCGAACCGACGCCTTCACCGACAAGTACATCTTCCCCGGCGGCTATATCCCGGCCCTCAGCGAGGCGATCACCCGCAGCGAGAAGATGAAGCTGATCGCCACCGATATCGAGAACCTGCGACTGCACTATGCCAAGACGCTTCGCGCCTGGTACGGGAGGTGCATGGAGCACAAGGATGAGATCGTCGCCCTGTTCGACGAACGCTTCTTCCGCATGTGGACCTTCTATCTTTCCGGCGCGGCGGCGGCGTTCGAAAGCGGCGGGCTGTGCAACTACCAGATCCAGTACGCCCGGAGCCGGAGGGCGCTGCCGCTGACTCGCGACTATATCGAGGCCCGCGAGCGCGCCCTGCTCGGTCAGAATGAGCAGGAGCAGCTCGAAAAGGTTCTCGTCGGCGGCTGAGTTGCGTCCTCGCGGTGCGCATGCGACGTGCCGCTGATGCCGGATCGCCCTTCCCTACCCGCTTTGAACCGCGGCGCGGTCTTCGCCCAGGCCTGGCCGATCATGCTCGGGCAGGCCTCGATCCCGCTCGTCGGCGTGGTCGATGCGATCGTGATCGGCCGCACCGGCAGCGCAGCCGCGCTCGCCGGTGTGGCGCTCGGAGCGACGATCATCAACCTGATCTTCTGGACGTTTGGCTTCCTGCGCATGGGAATGACCGGTCTCACCGCGCAAGCCGACGGCGCCGGCAGGCGCGACGAGATTGAAGCCCTGCTGGTGCGCGGGCTGGTGATCGGCATTGCCATCGGGCTCGTGCTGCTCGCGTCGATGTGGCCGCTGCGCGAGCTGGCCTTTGCGATATTTGCCGGCGGCGAGCTGGTGACCGGGCAGGCCCGCGCCTTCGTCACGGCACGGTTCTTCGGTGCGCCGGCATCACTGGCCGTGTTTGCGATCAACGGGTGGCTGTTCGGCCTCGGGCGTACGAGAGCGGCGCTCGCACTGCAGCTGATAATGAACCTCGCCAACATCGTGTTCGACGTGACGCTGGTGTTCGGCCTCGGGATGGGAGCTGCGGGCGTCGGCTTCGGCACCTCGAGCGCCGAATGGGTGGCCCTCGCGACCGGGGTCGTGTTGGTGACCCGCATCGCCGGCGCCAGCCCGCTGGTGCTGGCCCGCCGAGCCGGGCGCTCGATGCTGTTCGCGCGCGACGCCATGGCGCGGCTGTTCGCGATCAACCGGGACCTGATGATCCGCACGGTCGCGTTGCTGGTCCTGTTCGCCTGGTTCGCCAACGCCGGCGCGCGGCTCGGGGCGGTGAATCTCGCCGCCAACCACGTGCTGATGCAGTTCGTCAGCGTCGCGGCCTTCATTCTCGACGCCTTCGCCTTCACCGCCGAATCCCGCATCGGCCAGGCCATAGGTGCCGGCTCGCGCGCGCAGTTCCTGCGCGCGGCCCGCCTGACGCTGGAGTTTTCGCTGGCCTCGGGTTGCGCCTTGGCGATCGCGTTCTGGACTTTCGGAAGCTTCGCCATTCGGTTCATCACCACCGACGGGGCGATCCGTGCCACGGCTGCCTCGTTCCTGCCGTTCGCCGCCCTGGTGCCGCTGATCGGCATGCCGAGCTGGATGCTGGACGGCATCTTCATCGGCGCCACGCGCGGTCGCGCGTTGCGCAATGCCGCGGTCCTCGCGACGCTCATGTACCTCGGGAGCGATCTCGCCCTGCGCCCGCGTGGCAATCTCGGCGTATGGCTGGCCCTCTGGTCGAGCTATCTCTACCGGGCCGCATGCCTAGGCGCGTACTTACCGGGCCTGCTTCGATCGCTTGGACCGGGAAGCGCTGTTGCGGGCGAGAGGCCGACCGCCTAACCCTTGAAACCATGCGAGTCCTTCGCTCCGCGTGCCTTCGCCTGCTGTTCGCCCTTGTCGCCTTGTTTGCCTTCGCCCAGCCGGCATGGGCCAAGGTCGAAGTCGAATTCCACAGCTTCAACGGCTCGCTGTTCTTCGGCCGCTATCCGCACACCTTCGTCGTGTTCAGGGGAACGCTCGAGGACACCGCGCAGGCCGTCGACGAGAACTTCGGCTTCACCGCCAAGCATATCTCGCCGTCGATCCTCACGGGCCCTGTGGAAGGCGAAATCTTCGTCGAACAACCCAAGTGGATCGAGAAGACCAACAGGCATTTCACCGTCACGGTGGACGATGCGACTTACCGCAAGATGCGCGCGGAAGTGGACTTTTGGGCCCATCATCCGGGCAAGTTCTACGACCTCGATCACAACAACTGCATCAGCTTCGTCGGCAAGATGGCCGAGATGGCGGGCCTGAAGGTCGATTACCCACACGACCTGATGCGCAAGCCGCGGGCGTGGCTGAATCACGTCTCGGCCCTCAATCCACAACTCCACGCCAAGCCGATTAAAGGCTAGGGACAGCAGCCGAACAGGGGGATCGAAATCATGAAACGTACCGTCAAATTGAGCCTGTCAGCGTTGGCTTTGCTGGCATCCGCAGCTCTGCCAGCCCAGCAACCGCCCAAGATCGGCGCCGCGCCCGTGTCCCTCTCGACGAGGCCGTACGTCTTCGACACCGCCGAACAGCACAAGATCAAGGTCTCGGTTGTCGCCAAGGGCTTCAAGCGACCGTTCGCGATCGAGTTCCTGCCAAACGGCGATCTGCTCGTGACCGAACGGGGGGCAGACCTGCGCGTGATCCGCGCAGCGACGACGCCGGGCGCCGTGCTCGATCCGCAACCGGTCGCGGGCATGCCCAAGCCGCCCACGGGATCCGCTTTCAGCACCGGATTGCAGGACATCGCGCTCGCCCCGGACTTCGCCACCAGCCACTGGCTCTATTTTACCTACAACGAGCCGGCTCAACGACCGGCCGACGCCGACGCCGGCACCCCTGCGCTCTATAGCTTCGGCAAGCTGACGGTCATGCGCGGCAAGCTCGAGAACGGGAAGCTCAGCGGTGTTGAGACGCTGATCCAGGGAGGCCCGTCCGCCGCGCTCGGCTCGCGGCTCGCCTTTGCCAGGGACGGAAGCTTGTTTATCACCAGCGGCGGGGCGTTCGGCAAGACGTCGCAGGACCTCAATACCATCTATGGCAAGGTGCTGCACCTCAATGCCGACGGCTCGATCCCGTCGGGCAATCCCTTCGTCGGGCGAAAGGACGCCAATCCGGCGATCTATAGTTATGGCCACCGCGACCAGCACGGCCTGACCGTTCACCCGGTGAGCGGGGACATAATTTCCGCCGAGCACGGCCCGAACGGCGGGGACGAGGTCAACCTGATCAAGCCGGGCGGCAACTACGGCTGGCCGGACTTCACGTACGGCCGCAATTACGACGGCGGACCGCTGTCCGACACGCCGGTCGGGCCGGGCATCGAGAAGCCGCTGCTGGTCTGGCTTCCCTCGATCGGCCCTTCCGGCCTGCTTTTCTACGAAGGGGACAAGTTCCCCGCCTGGAAAGGCAACCTGTTCATCGGCAGCGCCCAGTGGGGCGAAATCCCCGGCACCGGCAGCCTCCAGCGAGTGGTGATGAACGACACTTATGGCGAGTTGCGCCGCGAGGCCTTGCTGCAGGACCTCCACCAGCGCGTGCGCGATGTCGTTGAGGGACCCGACGGGTTCATCTACGTGCTGACCGATGGGCCCGAGAACGCCGTGCTGAGGATAGAGCCCGCCCCCTAGCGCTACGGGTGCCGTTCGTTCATCGTCTGCCAGCAGAGCGCGACCAGCCCTTCGAGAGCGTCAAGATCGACCCTGGCCAGTTGCTTGACGTAAAGGCAGGCCTTGCCTGTCGAATGGCTGCCGAGGCGCGACATCAGCGCGTCGGCCTGGGGCTGGCGTGCGCCATAACCGTCGAGGAGGTAGAACGTGAGCGCCCCCTTTCGTGGACTGAAACCGGCCCTGCAGATGGTGCCCGTACGGCCGCTCTCGTAGCGGTAATCGTAGCTGCCATAGCCGATGATGCTCGGCCCCCACATCTTCGGCTCGACCCCCGTGACGCGTCTATAGATCGCATCGATCGCGCGAGCCTCGTCGCGCCTTTGCTCGTCCGGCAGGCCGGCAATGAAAGCCTCGACAGTCACCTCGGTCGGCTTCGTCTTCAGTTCGGCCTTTGCCATCGTGACCTCCCCTTGTCCCCCGCGTCTCACTTGCTAAGGGGGCGCGCGCATCGTGCTCTCCCTTTCATCGAGGAACAACGCCCATGTCGGACATCAATCGTGTCGTTCTCGCCTATTCGGGCGGACTCGACACCAGCGTGATCCTGAAGTGGCTGCAGGTGACCTACGACTGCGAGGTCGTCACCTTCACCGCCGATCTTGGCCAGGGCGAGGAACTCGAGCCCGCGCGGGCGAAGGCCGAGATGATGGGCATCAAGCCCGAGCACATCTACATCGATGACTTGCGCGAGGAATTTGTCCGCGATTTCGTGCTTCCGATGATGCGCGCCAACGCGCGTTACGAAGGCGATTACCTGCTCGGCACTTCCATCGCCCGGCCGCTCATCTCGAAACGGCTCATCGAAATCGCCCATGAGACCGGTGCCGATGCGATCGCTCACGGAGCGACCGGCAAGGGCAACGACCAGGTCCGCTTCGAGCTTTCGGCCTACGCGCTCGATCCCGACATCAAGGTGATCGCCCCCTGGCGCGAGTGGGACCTCACCAGCCGCACCGCGTTGGTTGCCTGGGCCGAGAAGCACCAGATCCCGGTGCCGAAGGACAAGCGCGGCGAGAGCCCGTTCTCGACGGACGCCAACCTGCTGCATACCTCGAGCGAGGGAAAGGTTCTCGAGGACCCGTGGGGGGAAGTGCCCGACTACGTCTATTCGCGGACCGACAACCCCGAAGACGCGCCCAACCAGCCGGAATACATCACCATCGACTTCGCGAAAGGCGACGGCGTTGCGCTGAACGGCGAGGCCATGACGCCGGCGAGTCTGCTCACAGAGCTCAACGCGCTCGGCAAGAGGCACGGCATCGGTCGGCTCGACCTCGTCGAGAATCGCTTTGTCGGCATGAAAAGCCGCGGGATGTACGAAACGCCGGGCGGCACGATCTATGCCGTTGCCCATCGCGGGATCGAGCAGATCACGCTCGACCGCGGTGCTGCGCACCTCAAGGACGAGCTGATGCCGCGCTACGCGGAGCTGATCTACAACGGCTTTTGGTTCGCCCCCGAGCGCGAGATGCTGCAGGCGGCGATCGATCTCAGCCAGCAAAAGGTCAACGGCACCGTTCGGCTGAAGCTCTACAAGGGCCTCGCCCAGGTGGTCGGTCGCAAGAGTCCCGACAGCCTCTATTCGGAGCGCCACGTCACCTTCGAGGACGACGCCGGCGCCTACGATCAGCACGACGCCGAGGGCTTCATCAAGCTCAACGCCTTGCGGCTACGCCTTTTGGCTAAACGTGATCGTGGATAAGTGACGGTAATCACGGCGGGAAGTTGAGTTATCCACCGTTGTCCACTGGCAATCCTGGCGAAAGTGGATAAGTCGACCGGTTTCCCATTGCCCGACTCGGATTCGGCGAGCATCTTCAACCCATCGAGAGCAGGGATTGGCTCTTCGGATGGACGGGGTAATACCCTGAAAGATGAAGAGATTTTGGAACTGCCTTCGACGCGACGGCGAGATGCCGCGGGGTGGAGGAACGAAAGCCAAAAGGGTCTTCGGACGCTCGTAACTTTCGAACCGTTGAAACTCCGAAGGTGCGCAGTCGGCAGGCCGGGCTTTCCGGCCGGCTTGGACAGAAGGGCAGTGCCCCGCATTGCCTGACTTGAAGAGCAGGGCCGATTGACCGGTCGCGGAACTGCCGGGCGGTTTGGACGAGGTCTTCGGATTTCATCCGTCCCCCGACGGAACCGGCACCGGCGCGAGCGCCGGGCGACATAGCAGCGCTGCCTCACGGCTCGCGTGCGAAAGACGTCAGGCGTCAAGTTCTTCGCTTCGGTGAAGACCACACGCCGGTGAGAGTGGGGTCGGCCGCAAGGCCGGCCCCATTTCCGTTTTTGTCCCGGGCACACCGTTGTCCCGATCTTGGACTCGGGCGGGACCGGTTCCACGACTCACGGCGAGTCGAGCCTCAAATGGGGCCGAACGAAGGCAGCGGGGTTCCTTTCGGGGCGATTTAGCGGCTAGCCCAAACCCGTCATGGACGGGAACAACACCATGAGGCTGCGCGCGCTGCTAGCTGCAGCGGTCGTTCTGGGTCTCGGCGGGGCGATTGCGCCTGGATACGCCAAGGACGCGGCGCCGATCGACGGCGCAGCGGCGCCCGTCGCCGACCTCACCGAACCTGCCGCTCCGACCGACGACAGCGCGTCCGGCCTCGCTGCGACCGGCGCCGCCGTGGACCAAGGTATCGCCGACAGCGACAACGACGAGAACAGCGCGTGGGAGCCGATCAGCGGCGGCATGGCCAGCTGGTATGGCGCCGAGCTCGCTGGACATCGCACTGCCAGCGGCGAGCGCTTCAACCCCAATGAGCTGACCGCCGCGCACCGCACCCTGCCCCTCGGCAGCCTTGTGCGGGTGACCTATCACGGCCACAGCGTCGTCGTGCGGATCAACGACCGCGGGCCGTTTGCCGGCCATCGCGTGATCGATCTGTCCCGCGCCGCCGCCGAGCAGATCGGCCTGCGCCGCGCCGGCAGCGGCCAGGTCACGCTCGCCGTCGAGGACGACGGCGACAGCGCCAGCGCTCAGTAAGCCCTTTTCCTATTTCTTCGAGAGCTGGGCGCGGATCGCGCCCTTGGGATACTGCGTCGTGTGCACATTGACGTAGAACCCGGCCGGATTGGCGAGAATCTCGCTCACCAGCGCCGGGGCGACGGGGGCGCAAGTGTCGGCGATGTCGTGCACCGGGTTCGCCAGCGGGACGACGACCGGGCCGGCGGTCTGCGCATCGCCGCGGTGGATGTGCGCCATGGTCGGGCTCGCAAGGCTGCCGACGCCAAGAGTGTAGCACACCTGGCCCTTGGCGGCGTCGAACCAGCCGGAGAATTCGCCGTTACCGTTGGGGTCACCCGGCCCGGGCACTTCTGCCTTGCCGTCGAGCGTGGCGACGAGCGGCGTGCCGGTGTGGGTCGGCGCCGCTCCCCCGCCGGCGGTGGTCGTGCAGGCGGCGGTCAGGACGGTCAGGGAAACCACGGCGGTGATCGGCTTCATGGCGGACTCTCCTCATGTGAGACGCGAGAAGAACGCGACAAGGCGCCCCGCGGTTCCGGCGAGTCGGGCACGCGAATGAGGGGGAGGACTCGCACGGCCTCCCCCTCTCTCGCCTTGGTGCAGGGCGGATCGTCGGATCGCCGAGAGGACTGGGCCCGGCCGTCCGCCAACTCGCCACCGCGTCGGCCGGTGGAGACACCGGCCTGTTCCGCGCGTGCCGGGCATCGGGGGTTCGGCCGTGGCACGCATCTGAGCGAGTCCCGAGCCCCGTCCCGCGTTTCCGACGAATCGGCGAACCGTGCCGGGCACGCGGGCGACGGAGGAACCCGCCAATGTGGGTTAGTTAATCGTGCCCCTCGTCCAGCGCGCCCGGGACAGGCCTAGCCGTACGTCTGCGCCATCAGCGGCGCGCTGGCGGCGCCTTGCGGGTAGGCCGCGTTGTCGATCTTCACGACGTAGTTGCCCGGGCTCGCCAGGAGCGCCTTCGCCACGTCCGCGCCGATCGAAGCGCAAGTCCCGCTAGCGCCGTCGACCGGCGTTTCGAGGTTGACCACCTGCTGGCCCTTGTCGGTGACGATCCGCGCGCCCGTCACGCCGTCGATCCCGGCCACGTTGAGCAGGTAACATAGCTGCCCCGCGGCGGGGTCGACGACACCGGTGAAGTTCGCATTCCGACCAGCGAAGCTGGCGGTGACCGCCGGCTGCGGGCTGTATGGCTGCGGCGCCCGGCGCGGCGGCCCGGGCGGCGGCGCGTTGGGCCGCTGGGCCTGCTGCGGCGGCGCGGCCTGGCCCTGCGGCGCGTTCTGCTGCGCGGCGGCCGGAGCGGCAAGCGCCAGCGCGCCGATCGCGCAGGCGGCGGTCTTCAGCATCGAGTGCATTGTCGATCCCCTTCCCTGTTTCATCATCAGCCGATCGCCACGCCGAGCGCGGACGTCAGCGCCCCGCTCGCAGCGACGCCGTTCGGATAGGCCGCGCTGTCGAGCGCAACGTAATAGTTGCCGGGCTTGTCGGCGAGCATCTTGGCGAGGCCCTTGTCGACGTTCGCGCAGGCCCCGCTGGTGCCGCCCGCGCCCGGCGCCTGCAGCGCCACCACCGGGGCGTGGCTCTTGGCGTCGCGGATCGAAGCGCCGGTGACGTTCTGCGCCCCGGCGGCGAAGATCATGTAGCACAGCTGGCCGGTGTCGGTGTTGTCGACCGCGGAGAACGACCCCGTCCCGCCGAGCCCGAGATCGGCGCCGAGCACCGGATAGGGCCGCCATGGGGGCGGAGGCGGCGTCTGCGCAAAGGCCGGCGCGGCCAGCGTCGCGATCCCGAGAGCAATGGCGGCGAACCTGACTGAGCTGTGCATCGATGGGACTCCCTCTTTCTCGTTTTTCTCCAGTCGAACAAGGCGTTGAAACGGTGTTTGATTCCGTCAAGTGGAGTGTTCCTCAATGCGGGCGCCGCCGTCAAGGGCGGTGCCCGCCAGCCGCGGCGAGGAGGCGGGCCCCACGCCAGCTCTTCACGGTTCTTGCTCGTCTTGCGCATCGCAAGTTCGAGGGAGAACGCGCGCCGCTTCCCGCGCCCGCGCCCGTGCACGGAACGATAGCAGAAACCGATCCCGTTATGCGCAAAGGGAGGCAGTTGGAAAACGAAAGAATATCGCGCCCGACCCTGCGACGTCGCGCGCGGACGCTAGTCGCGCCCGGGGCGATCCTCCGGACCGATTCCGTCCCACAGCCGCCGGCGCCGCCTTTCGTAGCGCAGCGTGATCCGGCGGCAAATCCACTCGCCGGCAAACCAGGTGGCGAGCAGCAAGGCGATGGCGATGACTAAGCCGACGAGGAGAAAGGCGGACACGGTTGGCTCCCATGACAAAGGCGGGAGCACGTCCGAGGTGTCTCTCTGTCGCTAAGAGCCCAGGTACAGGTCAGCGATGACGGCTTTGTACACCTGTTCGATGCATTCGCCTAACGATATCGGCCGCGCGCCGATGACGACGGGTTACCTCGGCGCGGTCGCTGCCTTTCGGCGCGCGGGCCTACTTTTGCTCGGTCACCTCCGGCCCGCTCTCCCCTTGCGCCGAAGCCTCGCCGCCCTTCGTTTCGGTGTCCGCTTCCCGGCGATAGGCCGCGGCCTCGCGCGAGGCGGCCGAACTGTCGGCGGCGACCAGTGTCGCGTCTCCTGCGCGGGCGCCTTGCGGATCGCCGGGCGAATAGGGCCTGTCGAGCTTGGTGGCGGCGGGTAGGCTCTCCCATGCCGGGGCGGAGTGATGCGCCGCCGTCGCCTCGCTCGTCGCCGCGGCCGACCGTGCCTCGGCGCTCGCCGGTGCGGCTGCGGTTGCAGGAGTGGGGCTGAAGATGGCGCAGAACGCGAGCGTGAGCAGCGGCTGACACATGGGGCACCCCCCGGTGCTTTCCCGAGCGCGGCCCTGGGCAGAGTGTCTGCCTCGGCGTGACCGGTGTCAAACGATTACCGGCCGGTTCCTTCCCGGCAGGGGGGGAACTAGCCGTTGGCGCTCAGCGAAAAAGCCAGGATGAACGGCACGACGACGAAGACGATCGCTGCCGGCATCAGCCACTTGTGGACGCTTTGCATGACCCAAACCCCACTCGATAGGTGGCATCGTGCGCTGCGAGGGTAAGGATTTGGTTTAGATCGGGTCACCCTCGGGACGGGACCGCGGCAAGCATCGCAGTCGGGTGACGGAGGGGAAACCAGGCTCGGCGAAGCGCCTGCAGCGGCTCCCCATACCACGCTTCGCTCGGTCCCTCTCCCCGGCACAGGGCATGAACTCGATCGCCCGGCGCCCGGGGGCCGACCGCACGCGATCGAGGCGTCCCGCAAGCGGACCACCGATGAGCGCGAATGGTCTTAATGTCCGGATCGGCCCGCGACACCCGCTTGATCAAGGCCCCACGCGATCCGCTCGCCGCACAAGCGGCAGAGGTACTAGATGAGCAGCTTCGGGTCGCGGCGGGGGAACATGGCGCTAGCCCTTCTCTTTCCTGCCTTCGCCCCAATCCTCGCCCGCATGGACCAGGCGCAAGATTTCCACCTCGTCGCCGCTGACGCGATAGGCAATGATCGTTCGCCGCGTATAGGGCGTCGTCCGCAGACCGGGCTCGAGATCGTCGCGCGGGGTGCCGCGCTCGGGAAACTCGGCGAGTTTCGCAGCATGCGCCTCGATGCGGCTGGAGTAGGCGAAGGCGATGTCTGGCTCCGCGCGCACGGCGATCCAGTCGTAGAGGGCGATGAGGTCGGCGCGCGCGGCGGGGCGCCAGACTACGGCGTAGCGCTTCACGCGTTGTCGGATTTGGAGCTGCCCCTGGTGTGATGCGCGCGCAATGCGGCAAACACGTCCGCCTGCGGGATCGACGGCGCGGGATCGGCAAGCGCTTCCTGAACGCGCGCCTTGAGGACCGCGTCGAGCACCTCCTCCTCCCGCTCAAGCGCCCGCAGCCCCGCGCGAACAACCTCGCTGAGCGAGCCGTAGCGCCCCGAGTCGACCAACTCACGTGCCATGTCAGTGAGCGGACCGAGGGTGACGGTGACGGGCCTGGCGGAGCGGGTGGGCATTGACGAATTATATGACAGTGTCATAGCGAGCGCAAGCAGAAGGAGCGCTGAGTCTAGTGCGATGTCACTGCGACGGAACCGCTTAAGTCAGGGATCGCGCTTGTTGTGCCGGCGGAGCCGGCGGGTGAATTGCTGATCACTGAGCCTACTCTGCCGCCTCCCGCGCCCTCTCCAGCATCGGCTTCAGGTACTGCCCGGTAAAGCTCCGCCCGTTTGCTGCGACCTGCTCCGGCGTTCCCTCGGCGACGATCTCGCCGCCCCGCACGCCGCCTTCCGGGCCGAGGTCGATGATCCAGTCGGCGGTCTTGATGACATCGAGGTTGTGCTCGATGACGACGACCGAATTACCCTGGTCGACGAGGCGCTGGAGGACTTCGAGGAGCTTCCTCACGTCCTCGAAGTGCAGGCCTGTGGTGGGCTCGTCGAGAATGTAGAGCGTCTGCCCGGTTGAGCGGCGGCTGAGTTCTTTCGCCAGCTTCACCCGCTGGGCCTCGCCGCCCGAGAGGGTGGTCGCCTGCTGGCCGACCTTGACGTAGCCGAGGCCGACCTCGTTCAGCATGTGCATCTTGTCGCGGATCGGCGGGACCGCCTTGAAGAATTCCTCCGCGTCCTCGATCGTCATGTCGAGCACGTCGGCGATGCTGAGGCCCTTGAACTTCACCTCCAGCGTCTCACGGTTGTAGCGCCGGCCGTGGCATTCCTCGCAAGTAACGTAGACGTCGGGCAGGAAGTGCATCTCGATCTTGATCAGCCCGTCGCCCTGGCACGCCTCGCACCGGCCGCCCTTGACGTTGAAGCTGAAGCGCCCGGCCTTGTAGCCGCGCGCCTGCGCCTCCGGCAGGCCGGCGAACCAGTCGCGGATCTGGGTGAAGGCGCCGGTGTAGGTCGCCGGGTTGGAGCGCGGGGTGCGGCCGATCGGCGACTGATCGATCTCGATCACCTTGTCGCACAGCTCGAGGCCCGTGACCTTGTCGTGCGGGCCGGCGATCACCCGCGCGCCGTTCAAGCTGCGCGCGGCCGAGGGATAGAGCGTGTCGACCACCAGGCTCGACTTGCCGGAGCCGGAGACGCCGGTGATGCAAGTGAAGGTGCCGAGCGGGAACGCGGCGGTCACGTTCCTGAGGTTGTTGGCCCGTGCGCCGTGGAGGGTGACCGCGTGGCCGTTGCCCTTGCGGCGCGCGCGCGGGACTTCGATCTCGCGGCGGCCGGTGAGGTAATCGGCAGTGAGGCTTTCCGTGCACCCGAGAATTTCGCTGAGCGGGCCCTGGCACACCACCTCGCCGCCGTGGACGCCGGCCCCGGGGCCGAGGTCGACGATGTGGTCGGCGCTGCGGATCGCGTCCTCGTCGTGCTCGACGACGATCACCGTGTTGCCGAGGTCGCGCAGGCGCTTGAGTGTTTCGAGCAGCCGGTCGTTGTCGCGCTGGTGGAGGCCGATGCTCGGCTCGTCGAGCACGTAGAGCACGCCCGAAAGGCCGCTGCCAATCTGGCTGGCGAGGCGGATGCGCTGGCTCTCGCCGCCCGACAGCGTTCCGCTGGTGCGGTCAAGGTTCAGGTAATCGAGCCCGACGTTGTCAAGGAAACCCAGGCGCTCGTTGATCTCCTTCAAGATCGCGCGGGCAATCTGGTTCTGGGTGTCATTGAGCTTGTCGGGCAGCGCGGCGAACCAGGCCTTGGCGTCGCTCACGCTCATTTTCGTCGGCGTGGCGATGTCGGTCATCGCCACCTTCACCGCCAGCGCCTTCTCGTTGAGCCGCTTGCCGCCGCAGGTCTCGCACGGCTGCGCGGTCTGGAACTTCGACAGCTCCTCACGCATCCACGCGCTGTCGGTCTGCAGCATGCGGCGGTTGAGGTTGCCGATCACGCCCTCGAACGCCTTGCGCACCGTATATTCCTTGCGCCCGTCCTTGAAGGTCAGCGGCACCGCGCGCCCCTGCGTACCGAACAGGATGACCTCGCGGTGCTCGGGGGCAAGGTCATCCCACCGCGTATCGAGGTCGAAATCGTATTCCTTCGCCAGGCTGGCGAGGACCTGCATGTAGTACGGACTCGGCGGGTTCGACTTGGCCCACGGCACGACCGCGCCCTGCTTCAGGCTGAGGTGTTCGTTGGGCACCACCAGCTGCGGGTCGAACAGCAGCTTCTCGCCGAGGCCGTCGCACGCCGGGCAGGCGCCCTGCGGGGCGTTGAAGCTGAACAGCCGCGGCTCGACTTCCTCGATGGTGAATCCGGAGACCGGGCAGGCGAACTTTTCGCTGAAGACGATGCGGTTGGGGGGGATGCCGGCGCCCTTCAGCTCGCCGCCGGTGACGTTGGCGCCGCGCTCGTCTGCCTCGCGCCCCGGCACGACACCCTCGGCGAGATCGACATACGCCAGCCCGTCGGCCAGCTTCAGCGCCGTCTCGAAGCTGTCGGCGAGGCGCGTCTCGATTCCCTCGCGCACCGCCAGGCGATCGACCACCACCTCGATGTCGTGCTTGAAGTTCTTCTCCAGCGCCGGTGCCGCCTCGATCTCGTACAGCTCGCCGTCGATGCGCACGCGGGTGAAGCCGGCCTTCTGCCACTCGGCCAGCTCGCGTCGGTACTCGCCCTTGCGCCCGCGCACGACCGGCGCGAGCAGATACAGCCGCGTGCCCTCAGGCAGCGCCATCACCCGGTCGACCATGTTGCTGACCGTCTGCGCCTCGATCGGCAGCCCGGTGGCGGGCGAGTACGGCACCCCCACGCGCGCCCATAGCAGGCGCATGTAGTCGTAGATCTCGGTGACGGTGGCGACGGTGGAGCGCGGGTTGCGGCTGGTCGTCTTCTGCTCGATCGAGATCGCCGGGCTGAGGCCGTCGATGTGCTCGACATCGGGCTTCTGCATCATCTCGAGAAACTGCCGCGCGTAGGCGCTGAGACTCTCGACATAGCGCCGCTGCCCTTCGGCGTAGATTGTGTCGAACGCGAGGCTGCTCTTGCCGCTGCCGGACAGCCCGGTGATCACGATCAGGCTGTCGCGCGGCAGGTCGATGTCGAAGCCCTTGAGATTGTGCTCCCGGGCGCCGCGCACAGAGATGGTGGTGAGACTCATCGAGAATGGATGTTCCGCAAATGTTCGCAGGCGTCAAGAGGCCCCGAGCGGCGCCCCCACAGGCTTATGGGAAATGTGGGGCCCCGACCCGGAAATGCAACGCGCCAAGTGCCTAGAGCGGCTTGGTTTCTCCGTCTTCGAGCCGGTGCGTGCAGCCGAGCGCCGCCGGGTCGTCGGCCTCGCTCAACGCGGCGACGGTTCGCCGGCCCTGCGCGCGCAGCTTGCGGGCCGCCTCGCGGTCGTGGCCGAGCGGGAGGAAGACCGCCTCGGGGCGCGGCTCGGCGGCCTTGACCGCCTCGACCAGCGCCTCGGGGTAGAGCGAGAAGCCCGTTGCCGGCTCGTCTGTGCCGCCGATGCGGTACGTGCCGCCGCGTCCGAGCGTGCCGCGCACGCCGTCGGCGTAGATCGTGAAGCCGAACCAGCTCTGGTAGGCCATGCCGTGCCGCTCGCTGGGGTCGAGCGTGAGGCGCGCGCGGCGGGCGACGCGCTCGGCGATCTGCTCGATGCCGGCGATCCGGCTCGCGAGCGCGCCTCTGGCATCGATCGCCGACAGCTTCTCGATCGCCTGTTGCAACGGTCCAGCGGCGTAAAGCAACGGCAGGTAAGCCGCCCCGCCCGCCTCCTTCAGGGCGCCGGCATCCTTGGCGTCGAGCTCGCGGCGCACGGCGGCGACTTGCCCGGCATCGAGCGGGAATTCCTCGGCGGCGAGCGTTTCGACAAGGTCGGGCAAGTTGAAATCGACCGAGATGCCGCTCGCGCCCATCGCCTCGAGCGAGGCGATCGCCAGCTCGACGATCTCGGCGGCGGCCGGCGCCGTGTCGCTGCCGATCAGCTCGGCGCCGACCTGGAGCGCCTCGCGCCGAGGATCGAGCTGGTTGCCGGCGATCCACGCGACCTGCCCGGCGTAGCACAATCGCAGCGGCCGGGGCCGCCTGGCGAGCCCGGTGGCGGCGATCCGGCCGACCTGCACTGTAATGTCCGAGCGTAGCGCCAGGGTGCGCAGGCTCTTCGGGTCGACGAAGCGGAACATCTGCCGGGTGGCGAAGCCGTGCATCCGCTCGGCCATCGAGCGCTCGAACTCGATCAGCGGCGGGCGCACGCGGTCGTAACCCCACGAATGCATCTTCATGAGCGCGGCCTGCTCGACCCGCGCCGCCGCCGCCGCGCCTTGCGGCAGGCGGTCCTCGAGCCCCTCGGGCAAAAGGTCGCGGGTCGGGTCGGTCATCGTTCGAGACGGGCTTTCCTTCGAGACGAGCCTTCGACTACGGGCTCCGCCCTTCGAAGCGGCGTCTCGAAGGACCGCCCGGCCATAGCCGCTGTTCGCGCTAGAACGCCAGTGCCTTGACGTTCTTCACGCCCTGCAACTTGCCGGCCTTGTCGACCACCTCCTGAGGGATCGGCTGGTCGACGCTGAGCAGCAGCACCGCTTCTCCGCCGGCGTCGCGGCGGCCGAGGTGGAAGGTGCCGATGTTGATGCCGGCCTCCCCGAGCAGCGAGCCGATGCGGCCAATGAAGCCGGGCGCGTCCTCGTTGACGATGTAGAGCATGTGCCCGTCGAGATCGGCCTCGATGCCGATGCCGAAGATCTCGACCAGGCGCGGGTTGCCGGCTCCGAACAGCGAACCGGCGACCGAGCGGTCGCCGAGGCTGGTCGCCACGGTGACGCGCACCAGGGTGTGATAGTCGCCCTCGCGCTCGTTCCTGATCTCGCGCACTTCCATGCCGCGCTCCTTGGCGAGAAACGGCGCGTTGACCATGTTCACGCTCTGCGAATAGTGCTTCATCAGCCCCGCCAGCACGGCAGCGGTGATCGGCTTCTGGTTGAGCTGCGCCGCGGCGCCCTCCACCTCGATGCTGATCTTCGGCAGGTTGCCTCGGGCGAGCTGGCCGACGAGACTGCCGAGCTTTTCGGCGAGCGCCATGTACGGCTTGAGCTTCGGCGCTTCCTCGGCGCTGAGCGACGGCACGTTGAGGGCGTTCGTGATGCCGCCGGTCGTCAGGAAATCGCCGATCTGCTCGGCCACCTGCAGCGCCACGTTGACCTGCGCCTCGCTGGTCGAAGCGCCGAGGTGCGGCGTGCAGATGAAATTCGGCGCTGAGAACAGCGGGTGGTCGGCGGGCGGCGGCTCGACCGCGAATACGTCGAGCGCGGCACCGGCGATGTGGCCGCTGTCGAGCAAGTCCTTCAGCGCCGCCTCGTCAATCAGCCCGCCGCGCGCGCAGTTGACGATGCGCACTCCCTTCTTGGTCTTCTCGAGCCGTTCGCGGCTGAGGATGTTGCGCGTCTCGTCGGTCAGCGGTGTGTGAAGCGTGATGAAGTCGGCGCGGGTGACGAGCGTTTCGAGATCGACCTTCTCGACGCCCATCTCGACGGCCCGCTCCTCGGTCAGGAACGGGTCGTAGGCAATGACCTTCATCCTGAGGCCGAGCGCGCGGGATGCGACGATCGAGCCGATGTTGCCCGCGCCGATCAGGCCGAGCGTCTTGCCGGTGACCTCGACACCCATGAAAGCGTTCTTCGGCCACTTGCCCTGCTGGGTCTGGGTATTCGCATCGGGCAGCTGCCGCGCGAGCGCAAAGAGCAGGGCGATGGCGTGCTCGGCGGTCGTGATCGAGTTGCCGAACGGGGTGTTCATCACCACCACGCCCTTGGAGCTCGCGTAGGGGATGTCGACGTTGTCGACGCCGATCCCGGCGCGGCCGATGACCTTGAGGCTGGTCGCCGCGTCGAGGATTTCCTTGGTCACCTTGGTGGCGGAGCGGATGGCGAGGCCGTCGTAGCGGCCGATGATTGCCTTCAGCTCTTCGGGCGTCTGGCCGGTGATCACGTCGACCTCGCAGCCGCGCTCCTTGAGGATGCGCTCGGCGTTGGGGTCCATCTTGTCGGAGATGAGGACTTTGGGCTTGGTCATGGTCTTGGATCCCATCAATGGGTCGTGATCCCCGCGAGGACGGGGATCCAGGGTTGCTCTGGGCCGCACTGGGCTCCCGCTTGTACGGGAGCGACGAACGAGTGTTACAGGCTCGGGAGGCGGCTCAGAGCTCGCCGTTCTTCAGGCGCTCGTAGGCCCACTCGATCCACGGCAGCAGGCGCTTGATGTCCTCCTGCTCGACCGAGCCGCCACACCAGATGCGCAAGCTCGGCGGCGCGTCACGATAGCCGTTGAAGTCGTAGCCGATGTCCATCTTCTCGAGCGTGCCGGCGATCTTCTTCGGCACGGCGGCCTGCTCCTCGGCGGACAGGCTCTCGTACCAGTCGCCCTGGAAGACCATGCACACGCCGGTATTGGTCCACTTGGCCCTGTCCGGAACCATGTTGCGGACCCACGGCGTGGCTTCGATCCAGTCGAACACCGTCTTCGCGTTGCGATCGGCGCGCTCGAACAGCGCCTGGCGGCCACCGATCGACTTCGCCCACTCGAGCGCGACGATGTAGTCCTCGGTCGCGAGCATCGAAGGGGTGTTGATCGTCGCGCCTTCGAAGATCGCGCGGTTGATCTTGCCGCCCTTCTTGAGGCGGAACAGCTTCGGCAGCGGCCACGGCGGATCGTAGCTCTCGATCCGCTCGACCGCCTTGGGACTAAGGATCAGCATGCCGTGCTGGGCTTCCGAGCCCATCACCTTCTGCCACGAGTAGGTCGTGGCATCGAGCTTGGGCCAGTCCATCTCCATCGCGAAAGCGGCGCTGGTCGCGTCGTTGATCGTCACGCCTTCGCGGCCCGGGGCGAGCCAGTCGGTGTCGGGGATCTTCGCGCCCGAGGTCGTGCCGTTCCAGGTGAAGACGACGTCGTTGTCCTGCGGGATCTGCGTGAGGTCGGGAATTTCCCCGTAATCGGCATCGAGCGTGGTCAAGTTCGGCAGCTTCAGCTGCTTGACCGCGTCCTGGATCCACACGTTGCCGAAGCTTTCCCACGCCGCCACGGTCACGGGGCGGTTTGCGCCCAGCATCGTCCACATCGCGCACTCGAGCGCGCCGGTGTCCGACCCCGGCATGATGCCCACGAGGTAGTCCTCGGGCACCCCGAGCAGCTCTTTCGAAAGATCGATGGCGTATTTCAGCCGGCCCTTGCCGTAGGCGGAGCGGTGCGAGCGGCCGAGCGACCTCGTGTCGATCTTGTCGAGCGACCAGCCGGGCGGCTTGGCGGTGGGACCGGAGGAAAAGAAGGGGCGCTCCGGACGGAGCGTGGGTTCGTTATACATCAAAAGTCTCTCCTTGCAGAGAGCACGCGCGGCGTTGGGACCGCGTGGCCCGCGGGGCGCCCTATAGACGGCTGGGGCAGAGTCAAGCGCGGATACGGTTGCATTCGAAACCGCCGCCAGCGCGCCGAAATTTTCCGGCCGCGTCGACCGTGACAGTGGAAACTTTCGATTCGATCCGTGTTATCAGGCGTTTACCGCGCAGCATCAGCTATTCCGCAAAGCAGCATGTGTGGCTATTATGCCTGCAGGGTCGCCCATCGATTGCCCGCAAGGCAATCTGACTGGGGGGAGAGCCCATGGTCGATAAAATAGCGGGTCTGGCCCGACTTCTGGCGACGCTGCTTGCCATCATCGCAGGCTTCGTTGCGATTCCGTCGCTTAACGTGGCGCTGGTCTTGGTCATCCTCGGCCTGATCGCCGGGCTGATGTACAAGCCGGATAACCTGCTGGGATTGTTCTTCGTCGTGGTCACATTGCCGATGGTCGGCGCGGCCATGGCGAACATCCCGGCGATCGGCGCTCAATTGAACGCCGTGGCGCTGAACCTCGAAGTGGCCGCGGCCTCGGTCGCGGCGACGGTCATCGCCATGCGCCTGTGGAATAATTCGATGCACGACGTGACGGCGCTCGGAGGCTCGGCGCACGCCAAGCCTGCCAGCACTGCCAACGCCTGACGCCTTCCCGATTCCCCCGCGGGCCGGCGGTCCGCGGGGCCAGGCGCAGCAGATGCGCCAATAG
>Ga0157369_10002029_pt1 | contig 24404 bp, 16 predicted proteins | sample C25metaG_FD_113461 | JGI IMG/M metagenome (GOLD analysis project Ga0157369, IMG submission 113461) | Corn rhizosphere microbial communities from Kellogg Biological Station, Michigan, USA - C2-5 metaG | ecosystem: Host-associated > Plants > Roots > Rhizosphere > Soil | place: USA: Michigan... | reverse complement strand
TTACACTATCCTTACCTTAATGGTCTTATTTATTTCGGGAGTGGTATATCTGACATTTCGTTTAATGAATTGGATAGTTAACAAAGCATATCAAGTTATAGGTGGGGAGTGATCATTAATCATGCAAGCAAAGTTAGGCTGCGGTCTGAATACGCTTCAAGGAATTTCCGGCATAAACCCTCTACCTTGCGCTCACATGTCCGTTTATTCCGTTCCTCCTTGGCTTAATTCAGAACCTCGCCTGGTTGTGGCTCCATAATTAATTTATGGTTCCACTAAATCAATGTCATAATGAGAAGTCCCCCCTTTCGCTACTTGTTGCTTTAAAAGTTAAAGCTGCCTAAATTAGTATTACAATTCACTTATTTATTAACCCGGTTGACTCTGATAGTACATAGATAGTACAACTAACAATTCGAGGCTTAAAATACGCCCAAGAAGGCTGAAAAGGCAGAAAACGCATCTGGCTGTTAATCAGAGGGTCGCTGGTTCGAGCCCAGCCTCAGGAGCAAATGGAAAGCCTTTCAGTGTATGCTGAAGGGCTTTTTTTGTTTCCAAGCGACCATTTGAGGCGGCGGCGAATTAGCAGAAGAGCTTTTTTGTTAAGGTAGTCTGAAGACTCCAGGCATAGTCCTCCGAAGTTATAAACTCCGGACCGCATCGGGCGTATTTTATGCGGACGATAAGTTGTGCTTTCTAATTATATACTGAGGGTTAATGCGTGTTGTGTAAGCACTTTCAGTCCGTCGGCACTCCCAGGTCCTGGTTATGATGACTCTTATGTGTATCTAATGAAACTCCCGATGCTACACCCAGGCCAAAAAAGGGAAAGCTGTTTTCAAAATAGTTATTATAGGAGTCCTGTCCCCGGTAGCCCACTTCTAAGATAAGTGCAACATTTTCCATAAAGCCAAATTGATAGTAATATTTGGCCGAAATGTTCATGCGCTTTCGCCAGTCAGTAACGGCATAGTTATACGTTTTGTCCCAGATGTACATCATGTCGAACCTAATGCGCTGGTGGATCAGGTAATGGTCGTGCGAACCCGATCGATCTTTCATCGAGTCATACATCCACATGCCGTTTGTACGGATAAAGCCGTATTTATTCGTTAATTGCCTTGAGTATCCTATATTGAAAAGACCCGTGTGAACTTCCAGACCAATCATGACATACCGGCTGCTGCCAGTCTTTTCCCTCATGTGCCGATTGCCGAAAAAGAAATTTAGCGAATAAAAATTGGTGGTGAATTTACCGTCGTGGTTAAAGTGCCCGGCGCTGTCAAGTGTCGGACCCTCCTGCCCGTTTGAATGATGGGAGTAGTTGAGAGATAAAAAGGCGGGATGATTATAGTCGTTGTTTAACCGGGTAAAGAGGCTTCCGCCGGGCATGTAGCTGGGCGATTTCACCGGCGAATGGTAGCCTTGCAATAACCGTAGCTGGATACGCGGGGTAATAACAAAGAAAAAACGCGATTTAGCAGTGTTGAGGATCACAACATTAGGGGTAATGTCGGCAACAAGCAGATTATTGTCGGGTTCACCGTATTCATTCCCGTAAAATGCAGGAACGAGATTTTCGCGGTATATCTGGCTGAAGGCTTTATTAACATATAGCCAGTTCGCTGTTTTTGTGGAATCATGATTAACAGAACTGCCTAAAGCAGATTCACCTGAAAATAAAAAATAAAAACAAAGAGTTGAGCAGCAGAAGCATAAGCAATGCCCGCCGATTAAAAGCGTTCTCATAAGGTCAGTAAAAAGTTCGGTTTTAAATTGGTTAGATTAAATTTATAACGCAGTGGGCCCTAAGTGGTTAAATGGTGAAGCTGATTGTAGACAATTTCACAGGTTTTGTTGAATAGACAACAAGTTGTTATACAAAACAACTATGGTTGGGCTGGAAAAGAAGGAGATGTTTTATTCAGAGGGTCGCTGTTGGAGCCCAGCCTCAGGAGCAAATGGAAAGCCTTTCAGTGAAAACTGGAGTGCTTTCCATCTGGGCAAGTGTGAGGGGCGCCACCTCACACCGGCAAGGAAAAATGAAACGTCGACCCACGCCCGGGCGTGCTTTCCACGCTGATATGGCCGCCGTGCAGGCGAATGATTTCGGCAGAGAGGTATAGTCCGATGCCAAATCCGGCAATATGGTGTGTGCGGTGATCTTCCACCCGGTAATAGCGGTCAAAGATCTTTTCCTGGTCCTCGGGCTTGATGCCCAATCCCTGATCTTGAACGCTTAGGGTTACATACTTGTCGTCAACCTCAAATGTGATAAAAACGGATGTGTCTTTTGGAGAATATTTTGCGGCATTACTAAGCAGGTTGGAAATTACCGAACTGATCTTGTCTTTGTCGGCCTCAACCCATACCGGCTGACCTCCTCTCATCTCGAATGTTTGTTTTGAATTATGTAATCTGATCTCCCCAACAACTTCTTCCACCAGGTGCAGTAATTCAAAACGCTCTTTGTTAAGCAGTATTTTCCCCGAATCCAGCCGGGAAACATTCAGAAAGCCATTGATCATACGCGTCATGCGTTTTACTTGTTTTTCTGCATTGCCGGCAACATTACCCAGAAAATGATCATTATGACGATTCAGCTTGGATTTAAGCAACTGAACCATCGCCGTAAGGCTTGTTAACGGTGTTTTTAACTCATGACTAACCATGCCGATAAAATCATTCTTGCGAATTTCATCCTGCTTTTGTTCTGTAATATCCAGGGTGAGGGCAGAAAAACTTGCCCGTTGTAATGGCGTGGCCGGGTTAACTTTGCCAAAAACTCTTAGCCAGCGTATGCCATCCGCTGTTTGAATAGGATGCTCTATCTGTAGCTCGCTGCCTTCGGCGAGGGATTTTTCTATACTCGCCAATGCTTGCTGGCGATACTCAGCCGGTATCTGCGCCGACATGGTTTCCAAGGTTTGTTGCTGGTTTTGGGGAAGATCATAAGTGCGAAAGAATTCCTTTGGAACTGTTAATTCCCGTGTATCGAGGTCAATACTCCATGATACTGCTTTTGCCGCTTCTACAGAAAATCGCAACATCTCCTCCGTTCGCTCCAATTGCAAGCGGGCTGCTACCTGGTCGGTAACGTCAATGGCTATCTGCATTACAGCATAAATTTCATTCTGCGCATCCCATAAAGGTTGAAAAATATAGGTGAAGTAGCCTTCTTTCAATTCTCCATCGTGAACAAGCAGGGCCTTTTCTGCATTGCCATTATAACGCTTACCGGTAGTAAACACCTCGTCGAGCAACTGCAGATAAGGCTGGTTTTCTGAAACAAGTTCTGGTAAGGCTTTAGAAAGCGGCAACCCAATAACGCTTTTATCTTTGCCCCATATGGTCAACATCGCTTCATTAACCACGCCTACAATTGCTTCACGCCCCATATAGATAGCAATGCCTACCGGCGCGTTCTCTACCAGATTTCGAAAACGGGCTTCACTTAATTGTAACTGGGTGATGATCCTTTGTTGCTCTTCCTGGTGTTTTTTGGTTTCTGTGACGTCCAAAACGGAACCGATAAAGCGTATCGGACTGTCAATTCATCAAAAAAAACTTGTCCTTTTGATCCACCGTTCCTGACCATCATTTTTTCCAATGGCTCTATATTCAGCATCGTACGCGCCGTTTGTTTTGGATTTATTGAAGCTGTTTTTGATGAGCGCACGTAATCTTTCCCGGTCATGGGGATGCAGGCCGTTTAAAAAATCTTCTTCAAAAGTAATCGGTTTATCGTTGCTAATGCCGAAGAGCTCCCGGCAGCGGCTATCCCATTCGAGCACGTTGTTAATAATGTCATAGTCGAACATGCCCAACTCCGCTGCTTCTTTGGCCAGTCGAATTTTTTCCAATGCCTGGCTAAGTGCCTGGTTGGCGATCACCTGTTCGGTAACTTCATTGGCCACTATGATAACACCGGTTATTTTTCCATCGGAGTTATGATAAGGCTCATTCACGAAATTGAAATAGCCCGGCGCCAGCCGCCCTGCCCGGAATAACAGCACTCTCGCTTCCTTACCGTAGTAGGTCTCGCCGGTTTGATATACGTGTTTTAAAATGTTAGGATATTCCTGCCCCTGCATTTCGGGCAAGGCTTCCATAATAGGTTTTCCGCGTACGCTGCTATCTTTTCCCCACAAGGTTATAAAGCTGTCATTAATAATTTCTACAACTAAATCCGGACCCGTAAGCAAAGCCATGGCTACAGGTGCCTGGAGGATCAGATTACGGATATTAGCCTCGCTTTCCCTTAATTCCGCTTCACTTTCACGCAGGGCGTCCTTCGTGTGGTTTTCCTCAGTTACATCGCGCATGGTGTTTAGCAGCCGCTTGCCAGAGCCATCTTCCAAACGGGTTACGTACATCTCCAGGAGCATGCGCTGTGACGGCGCTTTGCGTACAAACCGTTTAGGAATACCCGTATTGAGTACATCGTCATAATCGTCATACCATGTTTCTGGCTCATTGGGGAAATTGTCTCGCACGGAAAGCCCTGTAAGGTCGGGTGTGCCGAAGAGTTGCCTAAAGGCGGTATTCACAAACAAGTATCGATAATCACGTAATCCATCGACCGCAGCGGTGTTTTTTCAAAAACGCAGGCCGCATCATCCAGCGCATTTAAAATGTTAGCTTCAGGTTGCAATATCATAGGTTCTGGGCAAAAGAACTAAAGAAAAATTACTTTGTAATTAATAGTTAGCAATTTACAAAGATTTTTGTTCGCTTTTTTACTAAGATCGATCTTGACTACCTTTTTAGATTGCTTATTCCCCAGATTCCAATGAGTCTATATTCCTTCAAAAAATTATCTGTTTAATTCAATCTTGCCGCTGTGTGTTGTTTTTACTTCATTGCTATTATTAGCGTTGTACACGTTGACATTTATTAATGAAGGGAGGGTTACGTTTTCCAGTTCAATAGCAGTTTGAGGTTTATTGCCGCTTGCCCCAAACTTTACATTTTCTAAACGGAAATGCTCTACGTTAGATGCTCCTAAGGCCCATGGTGCTTGTGTTGCCGTATTGGTTAGGTAATCAATGGAAAGATTCTTAAAGAGCACGTTTTTGTAAACATAGCCGGAATCACTGTGTATGGCTACAGGCCCTTTGATGGAGTCAGCAGTTATGTTTTCAATCGTAATATCCGCGGCGTTGTTGCCCTTATGTAGTTCGAAGATGAAAGGACTACCCATGTTGCGCATTTTCAAGTTAGAAATATGAATCCCTTCCAACTCTCCTTTAACAGGTCCCCAACCGCCGGGCTGAATATAAATCCCGGATAGCATATTTGTGCGGTGCGCCTTGCCTGAAGTGCGGTGCGGAAATTTCCCCGGACCAATAAAAGAACAATCGGTTACCACGAAATTCTTTACCGGCATAATCACCCGAATGCCGTTGCAGGATGAATTGATGCTACAGTCTTTTACCAGAAAGTTTTCCCAAAATCCTCCGGCAATGGCATCGTCGCCGGTTTGCAGATCGCAATTTTTGATGACAATATTTTTGCCGCCGCGGATATGTATGCCGTCCCAGCCTTGCTGTACATGGACGTCCCGGAAAACTGCATTTTGCAGGTTGTAAGCAAGTAGGGCGTAATTAGCGGCCTTTTCTATCAGGATACCCTCAAACTTAATGTTGCTGCAATTGGCGAGGATGATGGTGTGCGGGCCTCTCATGCCTTCTTCGCCTTTAGCATTGAAAACATGTTCGCCGTCTATGGTGCCCTCTCCAGAGATAGTAACGTTGCTTACACTTTCGCCAATCATTAAGGCCTTTGTCCACACCGTGTCGTAGGCGCTGTTGCCATTGTTTCCGGTAGCGCTGATGGTGCTGTATTTCGAGAGGTCGGTTTTAGGAATAAAAGGATGATATAGGTTGATATTGGACACCGCTTTTAAAACAGCGCCCTTTTCGAACCTGATATTTACATTGCTTTTTAAATAAATGGTTGAAGTAAGGAAAACGCCTTTGGGAATGATCACTGTTCCGCCGCCGGCATTGAAGCATTTGTCGATAGTTTGATTAATGATAGCGGTATTTACTGTTTTATCATTACTCTTCGCGCCAAAACTTTGAATATTGTAGCGCGCCTGTTGCGCGAATGTGAGAGACGGCGTAATAAAAAATAACGATTTAAGGACGGTGTTGAAAAACCTGGTCCTGATTTTCTGTGTAGCGTGGTTCATGGATTATTGATGCCGGTTTCGAGATAACCTTTTCGGGTATGAAGATAAGGAAAGATGGTTATATTGCGGTAGGGATACCCCATTAGCCTTAACCACTAAATATATGAAAAACAACCTCAAGCTTATCTTAATGCTTACACTTATACTGATGGCTTTTCTGTGCCGGGCTCAAACTCCTCAAATAACTCAAAAAGACACTATTAAGGCTAGCAAGCCGCACATTGTTACGAAGACCGTTACGCTTACATCAACAGAGAATGATTACTTTCCTGAAGAGATGGAAAAGTTTAACAGGTATGTAGAAAAGCATATCAAACCAATAAAAGGTGTACACGGCATTGTAACAATAGGATTCACCGATGAAGAAGATGGATCAATAACTCATGTACGAATTGTTAAAAGCTTAAATAAAGCGGCCGATCAACAGGCTTTGCGTGTTGTCTCGTCTTACCACAAATGGATACCCAATACTATTGATGGAAAACCAATGCGTTCAACAATAGAAATCCCTATCACTTATAAATAACATTAAGTGTAGCCTTTACAATATTTCTTCAATCTCTCCGGTAATAGAATCAAATTCAGTTGTTTTTTAATTGAAATACTTTTGTTACATTGCGTTACCAATAAGAGGATGCTTTGGGCATCTTTTTTTAAGTGTAATTAAAACACTTATTTTTAACCTAAGTAGATTTGCTGACTAAAAATGGAAAAGAAGGTTGATGACAGCGATCTTGTTCTGCTTATAGCGGAAGGGGACAGGTCGGCTTTCAAGTTGTTGTACACCCGGTATCTTAACAATCTTTACCGCTATGCTTTCCTTATCTGTAACAACAAGGAAACAAGCGAGGAGATAGTGCAGGAGCTGTTTGTGAAAGTATGGGAAAAGCGCGCCAACCTTACGCGCGTCAACTCCGTTAAGGCATATCTTTATCGCTGTACCAAGAATATGTTGCTTGATTATGTTCGCAAACAGCAAATGGAAAGCAGAATTTATGACCTACTTCAGCAAAGCACACCATCATCTGCAACAGATTGCGATAGCCGGGTCATCTACAGTCAGTACTATTCCCTCATCCGCGAAGCTATCCAGCAGCTACCCAAAAAAAGAAGGCAAATTGTTGAGATGCGAACTTATGATGAGCTCAGCCTTGATGAAATTGCCGCCAATTTATCCATATCAAAATCAGTGGTAAAAAAACAGCTCTATCAGGGTATAAGTTTTGTGCGCTCTTATCTTCATCACGAGGCCGAACTGATTATCTTAATTGCCGTTTTGTTTAAGGCATCCTGATAGTTTCCTCATCTTCTTTTTATAATAACCCACGCTACCTTTTAAAAAATTAAAAAAATAATTTTTCAGGAGGGGTACTTCTATGCTTTTTATTCGTCTTAGCTTAAAATGGACGAGAAAAAGCTAAACGAATTCTTAAACCGGTTTGCCCGCGGAGAATATACCGAGCAGGAGCATCAGGAATTTTTAACCTGGCTCCAGGCTCAGCCCTCGCCCGAAATTGAAAGGATCATGGGTAAAGCGGGCGCTCTTTTACAAGAGCAGCCTGATCAGCCTTACGAACAACAGGATGATATTACCGAACGCATTGAGGCCCGCCTGGATGAATCAGAAAAAAAGTTTGAAAGGGGGCGAATTGTAAGCCTGATCACCGCTATCGCTGCGTCGGTAGTGATCAGTCTGTGCGCCTGGCTTTTTTGGCGCAATCAGCCTTTGCACAATAATAATTCCGCTGTTAGATATGTGGCCAAAATTGTGCCCGGGAAAAACCAGGCTTACCTCACCTTTGCCGACGGCTCTAACCTGGTGATTACTAACGCACCCACCGGTGTTTTAGCAACTGTTGGAAATATCCGTGTCATTAAACTAAAAGATGGCGAGGTAGCACTCAAACATATACCCGGTAACCCGCTGCCGGGCGCAACCACCATTACCATTCCGCGAGGCGGACAATATAAAATAGGTTTAACAGATGGTACCCAGGTATGGCTTAATGCCGCTTCTGTTTTAACAATTCCTGCTGGCTTTAATAATAAAGAACGTGATGTGCAGCTAACCGGCGAGGGCTACTTTGAGGTTGCCAAAAACAAAAGAAAGCCGTTTAAGGTGCAGGCCCGAAACAGCGTTGTGCAGGTTTACGGTACTCACTTTGACGTTTTTGCCTACCCGGACGAAGCCGCTGTTAAAACTACCCTGCTCGAAGGTTCTGTAAAGATCAGCAAAGGTGCTCTCCACAAAATGCTGGTGCCGGGTGAGCAGGCTACGGTGCGAGATCATATCCAGCTATCCAGGGTTGATACTAAGGCCATTGTGGAATGGAAGAATGGAAACTTCAATTTTTCGCACGAAAATATCCGGAGCATTATGCGGAAAATTTCGAGGTGGTATAATGTAGATGTTGACTACCTGGGGCAAACTACAGATGAAGGCTTTGTGGGAACTATCCCAAGGTCTGCCGATATACAAAATGTGCTGGATATGCTCCAGCTTACCCGTACCGTACACTTTAAAATAAAGGAAAGGAGGATTATTGTAATGAAATGATGTTTACACCAGTTATTTATTCAGAAAAAAAGCCCAGGACGCTGCAACATCCTGAGCCACAGTCTGGATTAAATAAGCGACTCCGTAGTTAAGAATAACACCATTGTAAACCCAAACAAATTCAAATATATGAAATGCTATGCTTTTATAAGGCATAATCACCCTTATTATACCCTAAAAAAAATCCTCTTCTTGATGAAGTTAACTTTCCTTTTGATGCTTTCTGTATTTCTGCAGGTGTCATTTGCCGGGAATGCCCAAAGTGTTACGTACTCAGCCAGGTCTGTTTCTTTTGCCAAAGTGCTGGTGGAGATAGAGAGCCAGACAGGATACCATTTTTTGGTTACCGATCAGATGCTGGCCGGAACCCACGCTGTATCCGTAAAGTTCAATCACACGCCAATCAATGATGTGCTCAAAGCCTGTTTTAAAGATCAACCATTAAATTATGAGATAAAAGATAAAACGATCATTATTTTCAGAAAACAGGTGAGCGAGGTAATTGAGGCGGTAAACCTTAAAATTACCGGTGTGGTTACTGATGATGGCAATCAGCCTTTGCCGGGTGTAACTATTAAGGTAAAGGGAACTAATATCACCGCTGCTACAGACGTAGAAGGCAGATATACTATAAATGCACCCGATAACGCCACACTCGTATTCTCATTTATTGGTTTTGCCACACAGGAATTACCGGTGAATGGCAAAGGGCAATTGAATGTACAAATGCGGGCATTGCTGCAATCGCTGAGCGAAGTGGTAGTGATTGGCTATGGTCAGCAAAGAAAAGCCGACGTAACCAGTGCCGTGGCCACCGTAAAATCAGAAGAGTTTGTAACCGGACCGGTTACGGATGCCGCCGAGTTACTGAAAGGTAAAGTAGCTGGTCTTAACATAACCACACCCAGCGGAGATCCGACTGCTCAATCTTCGATCCAGTTAAGAGGGGCTAACTCAATTACCGGTAATACGCAATTACTCTACATCGTGGATGGTGTACCTACAGATAACTTAAATAATTACCCGCCCGAGGATATTGCAGAAATTTCTGTTCTGAAGGACGGTTCAGCAGCAGCAATTTACGGGGTTAAGGGCACCAATGGTGTAATTCTGGTTACAACGAAACATGCCAGTGGAAATAACATCAATTCGGTCGACTATAGCACAAATACGAGTACCAGCACCTTGTACAAGCAACAACCTGAGTTAACTGCCCAGGATTACAGAAACCAGATAGCTGCAGGCACCAGACCGGCAGCCTATGACCTAGGTAGTTCAACCAACTGGGTAAAAGCCATTCAGCAAAAATTTCCGGTGAGCACGATCCATAATTTATCATTCAGGGGAGGAAACAGTACCACGAATTACCTTGCAGCCTTTACCTATCGTTATTTAGCCGGCCAATTTCTAAAAACATATCAGCGGCAATTGACCGGTAGGGTGGATATTAACCATTCCATGCTTGATGGCAAATTGAAGTTTAACCTTGGATTGTTGCAAACCAACTACGGGAGCGCCTTTTTCAATTATTATGATTATGAGCAGGCACTTAAAATGAATCCTACCGCTCCGGTTAAGTATGCGAACGGTTCTTATTATCAGGAGCCAACTAATTTCGAGTATCAAAACCCCGTTTCTGATATAAATAACACAGACCGCCCGAATAATAGTTTTGTAAATAAGTATAATGCAACCATTACGCTCTTGCCCCTAGAAGGATTACGTATTAAGGCGATAGGGTCATATCAGAAAAGAGGATATGAAAATCGTTATTTCGAAAATTTCCAAAACATTTCGACGATCCGTGATAATAAGTATGGGTATGCTGATATTGCCGAAGGTCAAACAATTGACCGGTACTTACTGCTGAGTGCGGAATATTCTAAGGGCTTCGGTGATCACCACTTTTCGCTTTTCGGCGGTTATGAGTATCAGGACACTAACAACTTTTCGACGGATATGAATAACCATCTTTTTCCGACAGATGCATTTGGTTATAATAATATCGGACAAGGAGCTGCGTTAACGATCGGACAGGCCAGAATGAGCAGTGGTCAAAGCCTGACCAACCTGATTAGTTATATATCTCGACTAACCTACAATTATAAGGAAAAATATCTTTTAATGGCCAGCATGCGTATTGACGGCGCCAGTCAGTTATACGGTGCCACCCAACCTTTTGGGAAATTCCCTGCTGTCTCTGCCGGCTGGAGGATTACTAAAGAATCCTTCATGCAAAACCAAAAGATATTCGATGATTTGAAACTTCGCGCCGGATATGGTATCAGTGGTAATTTACCTGGTTCAAGCTTTTTAGGCGTAGGTATTTTAGGATACGGAAATTATACTTTGTATAATGGGAATTGGATACAAACGCTCAACCCTACGCAAAACCCCAATCCTAATTTGAAATGGGAACAAAAGCGGGAAACTAACTTAGGTGTGGATTTTAGCATGTGGAAAGGGGTATTGACCGGTAGTGTTGATCTTTACGACCGAAGGGTGGTAAATCTTTTATATCCCTATACCGTTCCTAGTCCTCCCAACCTCGTAACGACAACAGTTGAAAATGTAGGAACCCTGGACAGCAAAGGTATCGAGGCCGTGGTTAATATTACGCCAATTAGAAAACGGGATTTTCAATGGACCAGTACGTTTACGTTTTCGACCAATAACAACAAACTGGTGAGCCTTTCAAATGCCAACTATAAGGGTGTCAATTATTTTACAACGGGAGGTACTGCTGATCCGATCCAAACATTTACGAATATTGTACAGGTTGGACATAGAATCGGGGAACTGTACGGTTATAAGGTAGTTGGCGTATCAAGTAATGGTTACTGGATCTATCAGGAGCCAAACGGTCAAACCGTTCCGTATAGTCAGTTTAATCACGCCTTCTCAGATAAGCAGGTTTTAGGCAATGGCGTGCCGCTGTACAACGCCAGTTGGAACAATAGCATACGCTATAAAAATTGGGACTTCAGTGTTGCTATGCGGGGATCATTCGATTTTCAGGTTCTTAATGCTTTTCGTATGAATTATGAACCTACATCAGTTCAAAATTATAACCGGGCAAAAGGATCGTTGAACAAGGTATTCGGAACAGCTATATTAAATTCGCTCGTACCACTTGAATTTAATAGCTATTACGTTGAGAATGGAGATTTCTGGAAAATTGACAATATTAATTTAGGCTATACTTTCAGAACCGTGAAAACCAAATTTGTTCACAATGCACGTGTATTTGTTTCAACACTAAACACATTCATTATTACGCGTTACAAAGGCATCGATCCGGAAGCTGGTCTATATAGCGGATTGGCACCTGGTATGGAAAGTCGTGATACCTATCCAACTACGCGTACCTATACCATTGGTCTAACAGCAAGTTTTTAATGAATTGATAGATTAAATAATTATTTACAGAAATGAAAAAGATATATTTTATTGTCTGCGGGTTAATTGTCCTTACCGGCTTCTATTCCTGTACAAAGCTTGCCAATAAAAATTTTGGACAGTTTGTTACGAGTAATTTTACGCCTGGTCCTTCGGATGTCGCGGCGTTAGTAGGTGCTCCTTATACCTACTGGAGAACACTTGAACTAGGGCGAAGTGCCAATGCCATCTGGCGTACCAATGAATTATCAGCAGATGAAACCGTTATTCCTGCCCGTCCAAATGGTTGGGTAGACGGCGGTATCTACCAAAGAGTTCACTGGCATAAATGGACTTCGGATGAGGATAATTGCTATCAGATCTGGAATAATGCTTATGCTGGGATAACTTCCTGTAACCGCGTTTTATACCAAATCGATCAGAACCAAATTCCTTTGACCGGAATAACGAAAACGCAAACAGAAGCCGAATTAAAAGTACTGCGGGCCTCTTTTTATTACGCGTTGATTGATTTCTTTGGTAATGTCCCTATTGTCACCGCATTTAACGTACCGGCTAACTTTTTGCCGACTCAAAGCAGCAGAACCGACGTGTACAATTTTATCATGACCGAGTTGAACACGAATGTACCTCTACTGAATGAAGCCAATAACGCCACGACTTATGGCCGATTTAACAAGTGGGCCGGTTATGCTTTAATGGCTAAAATGTATCTTAATGCAGGCGTATATACCGGCACCCCTGACTGGGCCAATTGTATCAAAGCATGCGATGCAGTCATTAATTCCGGGCTTTATACGTTGGAGGCTAATCAAGCCAATGTTTTCGCAACCAATAATCAGAACTCCAAGGAAATCATATTCTCTATTCCTTTTGATCAGACTTATACAGCTGACGGAAATACAGCCTGGACATTGCATATGGAGACGTTGGAGCCGGAAAATCAGGCAACTTATAATTTTCAAAATTCCCCGTGGGGGGGGATTTGTGCTATTCCACAGTTTATCAACACGTTTGATCCTCAGGACAGCCGTTTAACTGCGAACTGGGTACAAGGGCAGCAATATACTGCCGCCGGATTACCACTTGCATGTACGTTAGGTAAACTTAAGGGAAAACCGCTTGGTTACATCAATCAGCTTCCCGGCGTTGACTCTTCCGAGGAAGTCCATGGTTTTAGATTAGGCAAATATCAGATTGTCCAGGGGGAGCTAGTCGGCATGAGTAACGACTTTCCATTATTCCGGTATGCAGATATTCTGCTGATGAAAGCCGAAGCATCCCTGCGTAACGGTGATGCTATCACAGCGGCTGCTCTGGTAACTCAAGTAAGAACTCGTGATTTCTCGGCAAATCCGGCAAAGGCCATAGTTACACCTATTGATTTGGCGCAACCAACCGTTTATGACTATGGTCTGAGAAATCATCTTGCTACCACGCACGATGTTGTTTCGGACATTCAATACGGGCGTATGTTGGACGAACTGGGATGGGAATTTGCTCAGGAAGGCAGACGGAGACAGGATCTTATCCGATTTGGCGTATTCACCACCAAGTCCTGGCTGTCGCATTCTCCTAATGGTAATTACCGCTCATTATTGCCCATACCCCGAAATGCATTGAATACAAATCCAAATTTAAAGCAAAACCCAGGATATTGATCTCTTCTGTGTTAATTGGTTCATTCTCGACAGAGCGGCGCTTGCGCCGTTCTGTCATCTTGCTTAATGCAAAACAGTAAAACAAAGACAACAGCAGCACGGATACACAGGTAATAAAACGTTAAATAATAGTTATGACAGCAACCGCAAAAAAGCTAGCCACACCTGTAAAGGAATCAGCGCCCATTGGGGCTCAGAAAAGGTACGTGTTTAAAGTTGTGGCTATTTTGCTGCCGTTCCTGCTGTTAATAACTATTGAATGCCTATTACGGCTGTTTCATTACGGCCATGATACCTCGCTGTTTATACCCTACCCGGACGATACTTCAAAACTGGTCATGAACCGGTACGCGTCCGAACCTTATTTTTCAGATACTACTAATGCAACCAGGGGCTATATAGAACCCTTTGATAAAATAAAGAAACCGGGTACCCTGCGAATTTTTGTATTGGGCGAATCAACCACTGAAGGTTATCCCTACTTTCATAATGGTTCATTTCATCGGTGGTTGCAATATCGATTAATGCACACTTTACCCAATACACGGGTGGAGGTGATCAATGTTTCGCTCACCGCGGTAAATTCATACACCGTGCTCGACTTTGGCAAAGAGGTGGCCAAGTACCAGCCTGATGCCGTGCTAATGTACGTGGGGCATAACGAGTACTATGGCGCGCTGGGCGTAGGCTCAACAAGCAATATCGGAAGCAGCAGGTTTTTGATCAAAACACTGCTGACGCTTAAAAGATCGAGATTCGTCCAGCTGTGTAATAATTTTATTTCCGGTATTCGGGGGAGTATGGGCCATACCCGAAGTGCTAACCAGGAAAACCTGATGGAAAGAATGGCCGCCAAACAGGAGTTGCCTTTTGGCAGTGCGGATTACCAAAAGGGCATCAGTCAATTTGAAGAAAATATTGGCGATTTGTGCCGCTTTTATAGCACGACCAGGATTCCTGTATTCATTAGTACAGTGGTTAGCAATGAAAAGGATCTGAAACCATTCATCAGTTCATCTGCTGGCGCTTCCGCAAAAGCGAGCTACCAACTGGCGGAGAAAGCATACCAGGCACAAAATTACGCAGAGGCCAAAAAGGATTATGTGAAAGCAAAAGAGCTGGATATGCTACGGTTCCGCGCTCCGGAGGCCATCAATAATACTATTCGCAGGTTCGCTACTACTTATCCCAATATTCATCTTGTAGATACACGAGCCGTTTTTGAAAACCATTCACCGCATGGCATATTAGGTAATGAAACTTTGCTGGAGCATGTGCACCCTAATCTGTATGGCTATGCGCTGATGTCTGACGCGTTTTATGAGGCCTTGAAAAAGTATCATATCATTGTGCCACAGCAGGCTGATGAAATGACGTTCAACCAGTTGCTCACGCAGATGCCGGTTACTAAAGTAGATTCTTTAAATGGCGCTTACCAGATTATGATGCTTAAAGCGGGATGGCCTTTCAATGAGAAAATACCAGCCTCATTTAAAGCAGGAAGCAGCCTTGCTGAGAAACTTGCCGGCCCATTGGCAGTCAACAGGATAACCTGGATGCAGGCAATGGACGAGTTTTTTAAGCAAAGCATGGCTGTTCATGATAACCGCGAGGCGCTGAAGGCAACGGAGGCCGTATTGCTCGAACATCCTGCTGAGCTGAAGTACTACATTTTTGCAGCGCGACTCAACTACGAGCTGAAGAATATGAAACAGTCGGAGTTCTATTTTAAGAAATGTTACCAGCTTGACGCTTCCACCCAAAATGCACAAAACCTTGTGCTATTTTATGTTAAGACCGATGATCTCGCAAATGCCCTGAAATACGCTGATCTGGTAGGACCGAATGCTGAATCATGCCACCGGGTAGTTGAGGATCTGGCAAATAACAAAAAGCAACTGGCCATGAACACGGCCAATATGGACGCAAGAGCGAGAATTTCCGCAGATTATAAATTGCTTGGACAGGATAGTTTAGCAACCGTTTATGCAAGAAGATGATGGAGATTAAGTGGGACAAGGAAAACAGAAAATTCGGGTTGTTGACCGGCGGGGTCTTATGGCTCATCGCGGGCTTTCAATATTACAAAAGTCATCATGTTAACTACGTCCTTTTAGCAATCGGGCTCTTCCTGATATTGGCGGCGGTCACCGTGCCCCAGATACTCAACCATTTAAGGCGGTATTGGGAAAAGCTGGGGCTTCTGTTAGGGTACATCAATTCGCTGATTATACTTGCCGTTATTTACGTGTTGGTGGTAACGCCATTAGGGCTAATTGGTAAATGTTTCGGTCGTGATCCGCTAAAATTGAAATGGCATCCAGAAGAGGACACTTATTGGGAAGATATTTCCAATGAGATAGAAACAGATTTGAAAAGACAGTTTTAAGGTTATGGATACATTGAACGAGTTTTGGATATTTCTAAGAACCAGAAAGCGCTACTGGCTTTGGCCGCTGGTTTTCTTTGTGTTTTTGTTGGGTATTTTTCTGTTTGTGGCACAGTCTACCGCGCTTTCTACATTTATCTATTCGCTTTTTTAATATGCTCATTCTGGGAATATCCTGCTTTTATCATGATAGCGCCGCCTGCCTTATTAAAGACGGCGAAGTAATGGCTGCGGCCCAGGAAGAACGATATACGCGGATCAAAAATGATGCATCTTTTCCAGAACATGCTATCAGGCACTGCCTGGACTATTGTAGTGTTCGATTGGACTCAGTAGACTATGTGGTTTTCTACGAAAAGCCCTTTCTTAAATTTGAGCGGCTACTGGAAACCTTCGTCGCATTTGCGCCAAAAGGTATTGTATCGTATCTTAAAGCTATGCCGCTTTGGGTAAAGGATAAGCTCTTTATGAAGCGAACCTTGCTGCGCCGTCTACAGGATATAGACCCATTAGGCAAGTTCGACAAAACGAAACTGCTTTTTAATGAACATCATTTGTCTCACGCGGCTTCGGCTTTTTTGCCGTCGCCTTTTCAAGAGGCAGTTATATTGACCATGGATGGCGTAGGGGAGTGGGCACAACTACCATTGCGTTGGGCAAAGGAAACGAAATCCGTAACCTTTGCGAAATTCGTTTCCCGCACTCTATCGGTTTGTTGTATTCTGCCTTTACTTATTACCTCGGTTTCAAAGTAAACTGCGACGAATACAAAGTAATGGGCCTTGCGCCATACGGCGAACCTGTTTACGTGGAAACTATTCTTCAAAATTTGGTAGATGTCAAAGCTGATGGTTCTTTCAGGCTTAATTTGAAGTTCTTCAACTTTGCTACCGGGTTAACCATGACCAGCAGAAAGTTTGAAAAGTTCTTTGGCCAACGCCGCCGGCAACCAGCTGATGAGCTTACTTCTTTTCACATGAACGTTGCACGTTCTATACAGCAGGTAACAGAACAAATCGTGTTGAAAATTGCGCGGACCATCCGCGAAAAATACCAGATCCAAAATTTATGTCTGGCGGGCGGTGTGGCGCTTAATTGTGTAGCTAACGGTCGGCTATTAAAAGAAGCCGGATTTAAAAATATTTGGATACAGCCAGCCGCTGGCGATGCAGGAGGGGCCTTGGGCGCTGCTTTATACGCGCATCATTGTTATCTCAAAAACGACCGCCTCTTACCCAACGACGAGAACGATGGAATGAAGCAAGCCTTGCTGGGGCCGGAATTTTCAAACAAAGAAATATTGAGCGTACTGCAGCAATTGAATATCCGCTATAGTTTAAAAAGCGACGATGAGTTTTTTACTGAACTGGCCTCACTGATAGCTGAAGGAAATGTAGTAGGCTGGTTTTCGGAAAGAATGGAATTTGGGCCGAGGGCGTTAGGAAGCCGCAGTATCATTGCCGATGCCCGGATACTGGACATGCAATCGGTCCTTAACCAAAAGATCAAGTTCCGGGAATCTTTCCGGCCTTTTGCGCCTGCCGTTCTGGAAGAATATTGTTCAGCTTACTTTGATCTGGATAAGCCAAGTCCCTATATGCTTTTTACTGCTGAGGTTGCTAAAAGTAAGCAGTTAAATAGTGAAGAGGGAAGGGCATCGTCAAGTTTTGACAGGTTGCATCAGAGTCGATCAGTTATTCCGGCTGTCACCCACGTGGATAATTCAGCACGTGTACAAACTGTGAATAAGGCCAATGGCGATTTTTATAAACTGCTCAAAGCTTTTTATCAGCTAACCGGCTGCCCGGTATTGATCAACACTTCATTTAATATAATGGACGAACCTATTGTTTGCTCGCCTGCAGATGCCGTAAGGTGTTTTCAAGGTACGGATATGGACGTTCTGGCTTTTAAAAATATTATTATCTATAAACATGAAAATCAACAAACCCAGGCTAATAAATTACAAAAGAAATACCGGCAAAGCACGGTTATGTCTTAGTGCTGGCACTATGGCCCTGCTGCTTTGGGGTACTAACACAACTTATGGCCAGCAGCTTGTTCAACAAACGTTTCCCCTTACGGAGGTAAGATTATTAGGCAGTCCGTTCCTGGACGCCCAGCAAACTGACCTCAGTTACATGCTCAAATTAGATCCCGACCGCTTGCTTGCGCCGTACCTCCGCGAAGCCGGCCTCAAACCCAAGGCCGAAAGTTATGGAAACTGGGAAAATAGCGGTTTGGACGGCCACACCGCGGGGCATTACCTTACCGCGCTGGCGCAGATGTACGCCGCAACCGGCGATCTGCAATGCAAAAAACGGTTGGACTACATGGTCAGTGAACTGAACAGGTGCCAGGTAGCCGCAGGAAACGGCTACGTCGGTGGCGTGCCAGACGGACAAGCCATGTGGACGCTGGTTAAAAAAGGCGATTTCAGCCTTTTTAATAAGAAGTGGGTACCCTGGTATAACCTTCATAAGCTCTTTGCGGGCCTGCGCGATGCTTATCTGATTGCCGGTAACCAGGAAGCAAAAACGGTTCTGATCAAGCTTACCGATTGGGCCAATGACGAACTCGCTGGTCTCACCGAGCAACAGATTCAGACCATGCTCAATACCGAACAGGGCGGAATGAATGAGGTTTGCGCCGATGTAGCGGCTATCACCGGCGATCAGAAATACTTGGCACTGGCCCGTAAGTTCTGTCATCAGGCTATTCTTAAACCATTAGAGGCACAAGAGGATAAACTTAACGGATTGCATGCTAATACGCAGATACCTAAAGTGATCGGTTTTGAGCGTATTGCGGAGTTGGATCATGATACCGACTATGATCGCGCTGCACGCTTTTTCTGGGAAACGGTTGTCAATCACCGCACAATCTCTATCGGTGGCAATAGCGTTAGGGAGCATTTTAATCCGGCCAATAACTTTTTGTCTATGGTTCAGTCCGAGCAGGGGCCAGAAACCTGTAATAGCTATAATATGCTCAAGCTCACCAAAATGCTCTTCCTAACACAGCCAGAGGCATCGTACATGGATTATTATGAACGGACACTATATAACCATATTCTATCGTCGCAACACACGGGCGAAGGTGGCTTTGTTTACTTTACGCCAATCCGTCCGCAGCATTACCGGGTATACTCGCAGCCCCAGGAAGGTTTCTGGTGCTGTGTTGGAACGGGTATGGAAAACCATGGCAAATACGGCGAAATGATCTATACCCACCAGGGGAACAACCTTTACGTTAACCTGTTTATCCCCTCAAAATTAAGCTGGAAAGAGAAAGGCATCACCCTTACCCAAACTAACAATTTCCCATTTGAGGAGAGGTCGCAATTACAACTGCAATTGCAAGCTCCCCGGTCGTTTAGCTTATTTATCCGCCAACCGGCATGGTTAAAGGGGCGTGAGCTAACCGTTCTGGTAAATGGAAAAGCCGTGCCTGTTGTTAAAAATGCAGATTCATATGTTTCAATCAATAGAACGTGGCACTCGGGCGACCGCGTATCGATCTCATTACCAATGAAAGATCAGTTTCAATATCTGCCGGATAAGTCGGCTTGGGTTTCAATAGTGCATGGGCCTATCGTGTTAGCTGCCTCAACAGATACCTCAAACCAAGTCGGTTTAAGAGCAGACGGCAGCAGGTTTGGCCATGTTGCCCGCGGGCCGCTTTATGAATTGATCCGTTCACCGTTGTTAGTTGATAATGGCAAAGATCTATCGTCGGAGCTCAAGCCGGTAAAGGGCGAACCGCTTACTTATGAGATGCCAGATCTGATTTATCAGCAACAATACAAGTCGTTAAAATTGGTTCCCTTTTATAAAGTACAGGATACCCGTTATATGCTTTACTGGCCCATAGCCAAACAGGCTGACATCCAAAAAAGAGAAGTCGAACTGGCAGACGAAGATCGCGGCGTACTTGCACTTGCCCGCAGAACGGTTGATTATGTGTCGCCTGGAGAGCAACAGCCCGAATCGGACCATGGCATCCAAAGTGACAACTCTACAACCGGTTTGTTCAACAATAAGCATTACCGGCAAGCCAGCGGTTTCTTTAGTTACAAAATGAAAATGAGCGCTTCAGCTAAATTTCTTGAAGTGACCTATTATGGCGAAGACAAAGACAAAGAGTTCGATATTTTTATCAATGAAGAAAAGTTAGCACATGTTGTACTCAGCGGAATAGATGGTAAGCGGTTTTTTACGAAGGACTATCTTATCCCTGATGATTTAAAAACTCAACCGGTTGTTGTAGTTAAATTTAAGGCTACTGATGGATCGACTACTGCGCAGGTATATGATTTACGAATAATTAAATAATTGCCGGAAATTACAGGCAATTGCGGCAATTTATTTGATTGCCGAAACAAGGGCTATCGCTAATGATATGCCCTTTTTTATTTGCCGATAGTCGATCCCTCCGGTTAATTGTCATTTTCATTTTTTTCTTTCAAAAAAAAACTTCTACTTTAAGCTGACCAAACCGTCATGATTAATTTTGTATGAGGCTCCTAATTTTTAAGCTCCTTTTTTTCTTTTTTCTGATCTCTCCTCTATTCTCCTTAGGTCAAAAAATTGAACTGATAAACTCCGCAGATGTTATTAACCAGGGCATTAAGCTCTGTGACTCCGGTAAGTATAAAAACGGCATTGTGCTCTACAATAAGGTGAGCCGCAGCGATACCAACTATGTATGGTCCCTATATCAAAAGGCTACAGCCTGTGAGGCCGACAGTCAATATAACGATGCCCTTAAATATTGCCGGGAAGGGTTGGCACTTAAAGAACAGCGCGAATATGAACCCGAGCTTTATAACGTTTATGGCAATACGCTGCTGGACCTCAAGTCCTTTGACAAGGCCTTGAATGTTTTTGACGAGGCTATTAAAAAATACCCAGCCTATTCTTTACTCTATTTTAACCGCGGTATTGTTTTGATGGAACTCAAGAAAGATGCCGAAGCCGAGGCATGGTTTAAAAAGACGTTGCTCATCAATCCGTACATGTACAGCGCGCATTATCAGCTCGGATTGGCGGCATTGCGGCAGGGCAAAATCATACCAGCATATTTAAGTATCATTGGCTATCTACTGGTTAATCCGGAGGGCCGATATTTTTCGAATTCCATAAAGCTGCTGAATGAGATTACCCAGGGCGCGGATGAGGTCCTTGCCTTTAAAAATGCCAGGAAAACTTCCCCTGACGCTAATTATCAGGCTGTAGAAGATATCGTCTTTTCAAAGATTGCGCTTGATAAGGCATACAAACCCATTATTTCAATTGACGATCCAATTAGTCGGCAGATCCAGGCTGTTTTTGAGAAACTGGAATACAAAAATGACGATCCCGACTTCTGGATACAATATTATCTGCCGTTCTATAGAAAGGTTTACCAGGAGGGCAAGTTTGAAGAGTTTGTTTTTCGCGTTTTTTCAAATGTGAATATCCCTGCCGTACAGGCCTATAACAAGCGGAATAAAAAACAATTGAGTGCTTTAACCGAAGAAGCTGGCGTGTATTTCGATAACATCAGGGCCACACGCCAGCTCATGTTGGCTAGCCGGGATACCGTTAAGCTGCGTTATCAATTTAGTGACGGTAGGCTTTATGGTAAAGGGACTATCATTAACGGCAAAACCGTCACTGGTAAGTGGAGAGGTTTATATAGCGCCGGCAATATTAAAAGTACGGGCATGTACAGTGAAACAGGCGAACGTACCGGCGACTGGTTATGGTATAAGTTTACTGGCGACATTGGCGCAAAAGAACATTACGTTAACGGTAAACTCGATGGTACGCAGTATTACTATTTCAGCAATGGGAACTTATCGTCTAAAGAGATCTATAGTAACGGTGAGCTAAACGGGGTTTCAACCGGATATTACCTTGGCGGAAATGTTAAGGTGATCACCAATTACAAAGCTGGGAAAAAGGACGGTGAGGAGAAGAAGTTCTATTCGAACGGCGTTTTGAGTGACATAAACAACTACGCGAACGGCCTTTTGTCTGGAACGGAACGCGAGTATTATAAAAATGGTAAGCTAAAACACGTTACCGAGTATGCTAATGGTAAACCCAATGGCGTTGAGAAAACCTACCACGAAAACGGGGCGTTGTCTACGGAAGGCCAAAATGTAAATGACAAATCTGAGGGCGTTTGGAAGTATTATTACGACAGCGGTAAGCTAAAACAAAAGACCAGCTTTGTGAATAATGTGGAGGATGGCTTGCATGAGTCTTATTATGAAAACGGAACCGTTGAAACTGCATACACCAACCAAAAGGGGAAAATTAATGGTGATGCCATCAACTATACCAGGGATGGTAAAATATTATCAAGGTATACTTACAACAACGGAAATATTGCAACCGTAAAATATTATGATAAAGCCGGCCATGAGCTAAGCTCTGCTTCCTTGAAGAATGGATTGGTTGATATTTTAGCTTATGACCGCGATGGCCATAAAGAGGCCCACTTTTTTTATAATCCGAAAGGTTTACTTACTGGTCCAGATACTATCTTTTTCCCTTCAGGTAAGATACATCAGATTAATAATTATAAAGACAATGAGCTTAACGGACCTTCTGTGACCTATTATTTAAACGGAAAGAAAAAATATGAGGTGGATATGAAGGATGGTAAAGGTGATGGCTATTATATCGGTTATCATGTAAACGGCCAGATCCAGTCAGAAGGATGGACACGCGGTGGTGAAAGTCAGGGCGAGTGGCGATTCTACGATGAATTGGGCAAATTAGCTACCCGTTCAAATTATCTTGACGATGACTTTCATGGTTACAAGGAAGAATATTACCCTGATGGTAAAAAGGCCCGGGAATATAAGTATTACCGTGGATGGCTGGAAAAAATTACCCATTACGACAATGAGGGTAAGGTAGCTGCGGTTGATTCTTTCCCTAAAGCTTGTGGTAAGTTTACACTACGCTATCCCGATGGCCACATCAAGGCTGAAACTTATTACAAGAATGGTGATTTTGACGGGGTATATAAAACCTACTTTTTTGATGGAAGTGCGGAAAGTGTATTCTTCTATAAGGGCGGATTATTGGACAGCACCTATACCTCCTATTATTACGGAGGTGTTAAAAATTGGGAGGGCCATTACGCTGGCGGAAAGAAAAAGGGGCTATGGAAGTACTATGATGAAAATGGCAAACTGAACAATGCTTCAGAGTATGACCAGGATATGCTGAATGGGTCAAAGACTTTCTATTTCCCGGATGGAGCTAAAGATTATACAGCCATTTGCAAGGACGACCAGCTGCAGGGAACGGTTAACAAGTTTGACCCCAGTGGCAGCCTGGCTTACCAGATTAATTACGAAGACGACGTGGCCCGGAGCTTCTCTTACCAGGGCAGCGACGGCAAGTTAGTACCCGAGGTGCCTATAGCAGCCATTAATGGAGTAATCAAAGCTTACTTTCAAAACGGCAAGGTGTCACGCGAATGTGGTTACAGCGATGGATGGAAGCATGGCAGTGATATTATCTATTACAGCAACGGCCAAATCCGTTCTATTGACACGCTTGCCTACAATATTAATGAAGGCATCTCTAAAGAGTTTTATGCCACCGGCCAGTTGAAATCATCTTATAATTATGTTGATGATAATCTGCAAGGTGTCGGCCGCGAATACAATTCAAACGGAACCCTGAAAAAGGAAATCGCCTATGAAAACGGACTACCCCATGGTCCGGCCAAGTATTATGATGATAATGGTAAGCTGCTTAAAACCATGTTCTACTATTATGGCAATCTTATCAACGTGAAAAATGAAAAATAAAATAGGCTTTCTTTCTTTTAATATATGCCTTTTAGCACTTTTTAGTGCCTCCGTTTCAAACGCCCAATCACTGGATGATTTGCGCAAACAGTATCCCGATGAGAAGGAGGTTCTGCTTAATAAAATAACGGAATACACCATCACTGTTAAAGATGATCAGCCAAACGTAGAGAGTAAAGAGACTGAGCAGTTGGCTTTTTTAAATGCCGATGCCACGGCAGCTAACAGCGGCTATAGCTTTTATCATAGCGACTTTCATAAGGTGGGCAATTATCAGGCTTACACACGCACGGCCAATAATAAAATTTTTAAGGTAACGGATTTCAAAACCAGTAGCGATAAAGAAAGCTTTGTTTTTTATGACGACGTTAAAGAAACAACCT
>Ga0157369_10002028_pt1 | contig 24416 bp, 16 predicted proteins | sample C25metaG_FD_113461 | JGI IMG/M metagenome (GOLD analysis project Ga0157369, IMG submission 113461) | Corn rhizosphere microbial communities from Kellogg Biological Station, Michigan, USA - C2-5 metaG | ecosystem: Host-associated > Plants > Roots > Rhizosphere > Soil | place: USA: Michigan... | reverse complement strand
GGGTATGTCATCAACACGTCGTCGGTGGCCGCACGCACGGGAGGCGGCGCGGGCGCCGTGCTGTACGGCGCCTCGAAAAGCTTCGTCAGTAGTCTGACGCGCGGCCATGCCAAGGAGTTCGTGGCCGACGGCATCCGGGTCAACGCAGTGGCGCCTGGTCTCATCCAGACGCCGTTTCACGACAAATACACCCCGCCGGCGCTGCTTGCGCAGCAAACCGCGTCGGTGCCGATGGGAAGAGAAGGCTCGCCCGAGGAGTGCGTCGGCGCGTTCCTGTTTCTCGCCTCTCCCGCCCTGTCCGGGTATATCACCGGCCAGATCATTGAAGTGAATGGCGGGCAACTCATGCCTTGAAAGAGGAAAGACAATGAATCAACGGCCATTTGGCAACCTAGGGCAAGTCGTTTCGGAGATCGGCTTCGGTGCGTGGGCGATCGGCGGCTCGTGGGGCGACGTGTCGGAAAGCGATGCGAAGGCGGCGTTGCATGCGGCGCTCGATAGCGGCACGACGTTCATCGATACGGCCGATGTCTACGGCGATGGCCGCTCCGAGCGCATCATTGCGGCCGTGCTCAGAGAACGCGGCGGGGCGAAGCCCTTCGTCGCAACCAAAGCGGGCCGCCGGCTCGACCCGCATGTGGCGCAAGGCTATACGGCGGCCAATCTGAATGCGTTCGTCGACCGGTCTCTGAGGAATCTCGGCACCGATTGTCTCGACCTCGTGCAACTGCATTGTCCGCCCACCGAGGTGTACTACCGGCCGGAAGTGTTCGAGGCCATGGACGCCATGGTGACAGCGGGGAAGATCCGGCACTACGGGGTCTCGGTGGAAAAGGTCGAGGAAGGTCTGAAAGCGATCGAATACCCCGGCGTCAAGTCGGTGCAGGTGATCTACAACGTGTTCAGGCAGCGTCCCGCCGATCTGTTTTTGCGCGAGGCGCGTGCAAGAGGGATCGCGGTGATTGTCCGCGTGCCGCTCGCCTCAGGCCTGCTGACCGGCAAGATGACGGCGAATACGGCGTTCGCGGCCGACGACCATCGGCACTTCAATCGGGAGGGACAGGCATTCGACAAAGGCGAGACGTTCGCGGGCGTGCCCTTCGACATCGCACTGAAGGCCGTCGGCGAAATCCGGCCGCTCGTTCCGCAGGGCGTGACCATGGCGCAATTCGCGCTGCGTTGGATCTTGATGAACGAGGGCGTCACGACCGTGATCCCCGGGGCCAAGAACCCGGAGCAAGCCAAGGCCAATAATGCGGCAAGCGATTTGCCGCCATTGACCGATGCCGCGATGGCCGCGATACGCGCGTTGTATTTGGAGAAGATCGCGCCCTATGTCCATCACCAGTGGTGATGGCATGCTCGGAAAACTGAAAGCCGGGCGTTGACCCGCGCTAATCGCGCTCGCGCGAAGTCGTCATGCTCCGAAACAAAAGCGGGCGTTCTTCGCCGCCGGGCCTGCGCCGCGCGAGCGTGACCGCCCGCTCGACTTCGCCATGATGGGGCGACTTCGAACAGACCGGATCGGCGGCGCGCGTGTCGCCCGTCAGCAAATACGCCTGGCACCGGCAACCGCCGTGATCGACGCTGCGTTCGTCGCAGCTTCGGCACGGTTCGCTCATCCAGTCCTCGCCCCGGAATGCGTTGAAGGCCGAGCTTTCGTACCAGATATCCGCTACGGAGGCGTCGCGCACATTGGGCAGATCCAACCCTGGCAACGACCGCGCGGCATGGCAAGGCAGCGCAGCGCCATCGGGCGCGATACCGAGAAACACCGAGCCCCACCCATTCATGCAGGCCTTCGGGCGTTGTTCGAAGTAGTCCGGGACGACGAACAGGATTTTGCAGCGGTCTCCGGCGAGCTTTCGATATCGATTGACCGTGTCCTCGGCCTCGCGCAATTGCTCGGCCGTCGGCATCAGTTGGTCTCGATTGAGCAACGCCCAGCCGTAATACTGCGTATTGGCGAGTTCGAGGTATTCGGCGCCGATATCGAGCGCCATTTCGATGATCTGCGCCACGTGCGGCAGATTGAATCGATGCAGCACGCAGTTGAGCACCATCGGGTACCCGTATGCTTTGATCAAACGCGCGACGTTGCGTTTCAAGTCGAACGTGCGCGTGCTCGAGAGGAAATCGTTGAGCTCGCGCGTCGAATCTTGAAACGAGAGTTGAATGTGGTCGAGCCCCGCGTCCTTCAATGCGGCGATGCGCGCTTCGTTCAGCCCGACGCCGGACGTGATCAGATTCGTGTAATAGCCGAGCGAGCGCGCATGCGCCACCAGCACTTCGAGATCGTCGCGCACGAGCGGCTCGCCGCCGGAAAACCCGATCTGCGCTGCACCCAGCGCGCGTGCTTCGGCGATGACGCGCCGCCATGCATCGGTATCGAGTTCAGGGCCGTGACTCGCGAAGTCCACCGGGTTGTAGCAAAACGCGCAATGCAATGGGCACCGATAGGTGAGCTCGGCAAGCAACCACAGCGGCGGCGAAGCGGAAACGGTCTCGTTCATGGCGGTGCGATCGATAGGGCTCGTCAGTCGACCCAGCCGCGTTGGCGCGCGTGATCGAGAAACCGATAGACGTCGGGCGCGAGGTCGGAAGCGTTGAACAGATCTTCCAACTCCGTGATGATTTCATCGAGTTCGCGCGTGCCGTCGCATCGCACGAGGATCTGGCCAGCGCTCGGATTGAGCTTGACCATCCCCTCGGGATACAGCAACACGTACGAATCCTGCGCGGCTTCCCACTGCAGGCGAAAGATCGGGCGCAGGCGCGGGCGCAGCGGCGCGCCCCCGGCGGCGTTGCAGGCGTTGGAGTAGGTCATGACGAATACGCCCGTTCGATCGCATCGAGCATCGACCAGAGAATGTCGAGCTTGAATTGAAGGATGTCGAGCGCCCGCCGCTGCTGCGCGGGCGTCTTGAAGTAGTCGAGCGTGACCGCGAGCCCATGTTCGACATCGCGCTGCGCAAGCGGAATGCGGCTGCGAAAATACTGCAGCCCCGGCGCGGCGATCCAAGGATAAAGATCGGGCCAGCCTGCGAGCCTGTCCTTGTGGATCTGCGGCGCGAACATCTCGGTCAGCGACGAACAGACGGCTTCTTGCCACGGCGCGCGCCGCGCGAAGTTCACATAGGCGTCCACGGCGAATCGCACGCCGGGCGTCACCTGCGACAACGACCACAAGCGATCGCGCTCGATGCCCACCGCTTCGGCCAGCCGCACCCATGCTTCGATGCCGCCCGCGTCGTCGCCATAGCCGTCGTGGTCGAGAATGCGTTGCATCCAACGGCGACGGGTGGCGCGATCGTCGCAATTGGACATGATCGCCGCATCTTTCAGCGGAATGTTGATCTGGTAATAAAAGCGGTTTGCGACCCAACCGCGAATTTCGTCGGGCGAGCAGCGTCCGCTATTGAGGCGCACGTTGAACGGATGATGAATGTGATAGCCCGCGCCGAGCGCGCGCAATTGCGCTGCGAATTCTTCGTGCGTCCAGGGTGTTTCGTGCAGCGGTGGGGTAAGCGAGGTCTCGTTCACGGCTATACCTGCAGTTCCATTCCGTCTTCGGCGATATCGATGCCGTGCGCACGCACGATCGCGTAGGCATCGGAACGAGGATCGAGAATCGGATTCGTGTTGTTGATATGAATCAGCACTTTGCGCGTGGCGCTCGGCAGCGAGTCGAGCAGGTCGATCATGCCCGCCTCGCCGTTGACGATGCACTGCGCGAGATGCCCCATCTCGGCCGCGCGCTTGCTCGATAGGCCCAGATCGATCATCTCCGTATCGGTCCAGAAGGTGCCGTCCACGAGCACGAGCTGCGCCGATCGCATCGCCGCCAGGATCGGAGGCGACGTGCGCGCAAGGCCCGGTGCGTAGAACGTCGTGGCTGAGGTGGAGACATCTTCGATCACGAACGCGACGTTGTCGCCCGTCACCGGCGAGCCGCGATGCGGCGAGTAGGGCGGCGGTGCGCTGTCGATCGCGATCGCCGTGAAGCGCAAACCGGTGAGCGGCGCAACGGTGAACGGCTCGCCGAGCACGATCGCGTGCTGGTCGACGCCGCAGTAGTGGGAGAGCAGGGGAACGAGCGGCAATGCGCTCGACAAATCGTCGAGCACGGGCTGCGTCGCATACAGCGGCAACGGCGTGGTGCGTTCGCGCAGCATGAGCAGACCCGTCACATGATCGATCTGCGCATCGCACAGCATGACGGCGGCGATGCCGCTATCGCGCAGCGCGCGAGCCGGCTGCAATTCGGCGTGGGCGCGCAGTTGAGTCAGTATGTCGGGCGATGCGTTGATGAGCACCCAATCGTCGCCGTTCTCGCTCACGGCGATCGATGACTGCGTACGCGGCTTGAGCGGCCCCGTGCGCGCACGCGCCTGCGAGCAGTTGGCGCAATTGCAGTTCCATTGCGGCAAACCGCCGCCGGCACCGGAACCGAGAACCTTAATCAACATGGCGATGCACTCGGGAGTGGCCGCGCGCGAAGAACATCGTCTCCATGCGCGGCGCTCGCCGGCTCCTTATCGGTTGGCGATGTACATCGTGATTTCGAAACCGAAGCGCAGGTCGGTATAAGTCGGCGTAGTCCACTGCATGGTTGTCTCCTTGTTTGATCGAGTCGGTGAGCAAGCTCAACCGCAAACGTTCGTTGCGGTCGCATCGATTAAGCAAGGGGTATGCCGAGCGCGGAATCGAACACGACGCGATGCGATGACCTCGGTAGGCCGGGAGGGGCGACAGATTCGCGCAGGCGGCGGGTGGGGGAATGAGGGCGGACCGGTGCGTGCTCCGGCCCATCATGCGACGGACACTGTTTCATTCGGCGACAGCGGTGTCGCAAATTGCGACAGGCGTGCCGTCGATGCAACGCGCGAGCGGGGCGAAGCGCCCCCGGCTCACTCGTCGTCGCCGCGCTTTTGCGTGGCGGAAGGCGGCATGTTGCGATAGATGGTGGCGCGCGATACGCCGAGCGCGCGGGCCGCCGCCGATACGTTGCCGCCGTGGCGGGCGAGGGCGGTCGCGATCGCCTGGGCGGCGACGTCCTGCAGCCGCGTCCCGTTCGGCGCCGATGCTTGCGCGAGGGGCGCGGCCGAAGCGTGCGTGACCGCATCGGGCGCTGCGTCGCGCCGTTGCAGATCGTCGAAGAAGTCGTCCGGCAGATGTTCGCGGCGAATCTGACCATCGTTTTCCACCATCGCGGCCGCGGTGCGCAGCAGGTTCCCGAGCTGACGGAAGTTGCCCGGCCACGCGCATTGCTCGAACAGCGTCATCACTTCGGGGGCCACCGACAAGCGTTGTCCGTCGCCGCCCGTGAGCGCTTCGCGCTCGAGCATTTTATCGATGACGATGGCGAGGTCTTGGCGCTCGCGCAGCGGCGGCAGCTTCACGACCAAGCCGTTCAAGCGATAGTAGAGGTCTTCCCGGAAGCGGTTTTGCGCGATCATCTCGCGCAGGTCCCGGTGCGTGGCGCAGACGATGGCGATGTCGACCGGAATCGACTTGGCCGAGCCGAGCGGATTGACGATGCGCTCCTGCAAGACGCGCAGCAAGCGGACCTGCAGCGGGTACGGCATGTCGCCGATTTCATCGAGAAAGAGCGTGCCGCCGTGCGCTTGCACGAGCTTGCCGACGGCGCCTTTGCGGCGCGCGCCCGTGAAGGCGCCTTCCTCGTAGCCGAATAGCTCCGATTCGATCAGCGTTTCCGGGATCGAGGCGCAGTTCACTGCGACGAACGGTCCGGCGCGGCGTGGCGAATCGTAGTGGATCGCCTGCGCGAGCAGTTCCTTGCCCGTGCCGGTTTCGCCCGTAATCAGCACAGGAATATCCTTGCCGATGACCTTGCGCACCTTCGCGATGACGGCCGCGATCTGCGGGTCGCCCGTGTCGAGCTGCGCGAGGCGCAAGGCACGCGCGGGGTTCGCGCAAGCGCTCGTGCTCGCGTAGCTGGCCGTGCTCGTTTGACGCCGCGCTTCGGTCTGCACGCCGCCGCTCGACACCGCCATGCGCCGGAACGTGACGTTCGCACACACCACCGCGCCGCTGTGCAGATTGAGCGAGAGCATGGAATCGCGGCTCGCGCGCATGCGGTCGATCAGTTGCGCGCTCGTCATGCCGAACAGCGACGAGAGCGTGTGCGCGCGCAGCGCGGCGAGCGGCATGCCGAGCTGGAACTGCGCGCTGCGGTTGGCCGAGAGGAAGCGCCCATCGCCCGTGAACGCGGCGATGCCTTCCATCAGCGTGCCGAGAAACTCCGGGCGGCTGTGAAAGGCCACTTGCAGCGTGTCGCGAAAGGTCCAAGCGAACAGGTGATTCTCGATCATCTGCACCGACATCTTGGCGAGCGCCATCGTGTGTTGATGGTAGCTGCGGTAATCGCCCGTCACGTCGAGCACGCCGATGAGGTCGCCGTACGGATCGAGAATCGGCGCGCTCGAGCAGGTGAGGAAATGATTCGCTTCGAGAAAATGCTGATCGCCATGCACGACGGTCGGGCTGCACTCGGCCAGCGTCGTGCCGATCGCATTCGTGCCTTGTTTTTCTTCCGACCATTGCGCGCCGGGGCGCAGCGCGACCTTCTCGGCGCGTTCGAGAAAATCGTCGTCGCCGATCGAATGCAGGATGAGGCCCTGCGCGTCGGTCAGCACGACCATGCTTTCGGTATTGACGATCTGCTCGCGCAGCGTTTCCATCACCGGCATTGCGTGCGCGCAGAGGATGCGGCTCTGCTCCACTCGCAGCGAAAGCTCCGAGGAAGGCAGAACGTCGTAGTCAGGCCGGGTGCACGTGGTGAGGCCGTAGCCCGTCGAGCGTTCGTGGGCTTTTTGTATAGACGGCGTGAGCCAGCTCGATTCGCCGGCCGCAACGGGCTGCGGCGAGCGATGAACAAGGTTGCGCATTGTCTCCTCCGGGGCGAGCGTCGGCACGTAGCCTACACTTTCGGTCACCGATAAGAGCAAGAACTGCGCCAGATCGCCGCACTGGGCGCGTGATTGCTTCAGTCAGAAGATGTCTAGGGAGCCGATTTCGTACGATGCGCTCGACGGCTGCGGGGCGATATCAGGGGTTATCCCCATCCCGGCGAGCGGGTGACGGTTCGCCGGCCTACGCAGCGCGGCGCCTCAATCCCACGCATAGCGCACCCCCACCCATGCGCCCCTAGGGGCGCCCGGTCCGACGAACGCTTCGTTCACGGGCGCCGAACCGTCGAAGGTGTGGTTCGGGCCGTTGAAGAAGTTTTGTCCGAGGGCGCCGAAGCTCGCATAACGCTTGTTCAGCACGTTCGATAGCGTCGCGAACACTTGCACGTGCTTCGTGATGCGGTAGGCCGTATCGACGTCGATCAGGATGTAGCAGGCGATCTTCCCGTTCGGGTCGGCGTTGTTCTCGTCGCCTTGGGCGTACACGCCGCTGCGATAGGTCGCGTTGGCGCCGATCGTCCATTTCGGCGTGGCGGCGTAGTCCAGACGCAGCTTCACCGTGTGCGCGGGAATGCCGGGGAGCTTGTCGCCAGCGTGCACGGCGATGTTGCCATGCGCGTCGGCGCTCGCGTTGCTCGGGCTGCTGGCGACCCAACTCGAGCGATAAGTGGCGTCGAGGTAGCTGTAGCTCGCGGCGACGCCGAGCGGCCCGAACCGCGAGCGCCCCGAAAGCTCGATGCCTTGGCGGCGCGTCTTGCCCACGTTCTGAAAGTACCCTTGGGCGGTGGCCGGGGCGCTGATGAATTGGATGTCGTCGACGAGCGTCGTGCGGTACAGCGCGGCGCTCCAGCTCGTTGTGGCGCCGATCTTGCCGCGCGCCCCGGCTTCGTATGTCTTCGAGACGACCGCGGCCAGCGCCGGATCGGCCACGAACGCGTTAGGCAATGAACAGGGCGCATTCGGATCGGCGCAGGCCAGTTCGATCGCGGTGGGCGTGCGCATGCCTTCGTTGTACGTGGCATACGCCGTGAAGCTGCGCGCCTGGTGCCAGGTCACGCCGAGCGCCGGGTTCAAGCGCGAGAACACATGGCTGCCGTCGAGCAGCGGCTGTTTGCCGCTCTCATCGCCGATATCTTTCTTGGCCCAGTCATAGCGGCCCGATAGCGTCAGCGACCATTGCTTCGTGAGCGAGAGCGTGTCTTGCAGATATGAGGCGAGATTGGCGTCGCGGGTTTTCGCATTGACGCGTTGCGTGTAGCCGCCGATGCCGACCGCCGCACGCGTGGCCGTGAACACGGCGTCCTGCGACGCCGACGTGTAGTGCGAGTTAGCGAAATCCGCGGCGATGCCCGCTACGAGTTGATTGTTCATGCCGCCGAGCTTGCCGAGCAACGTCAGTTGTAGGTTTGCGCCGTAGCTATCGGTCGCGACGGTGGAATCGACGTTGGCGGCTTGCAGCGTATCGATCGAGCCGTCTGACAGCGTGTCGCCGAAGTTCGCGTTGTTGTTGCTGCTGATGTTCCTGTTGACGAAGCGGCGATAGTAAGCCGTGCCGCTCAGCCGCACGGCGTCGTTGAAATCGTGCTCGCCCGATAGCGTCAAATAGCCGGCATGGTTCAGGTTTTGATCGGGGAAGGTGTAGGGTTGACGCGGATCGCCGAGGAACGAGCGCGGAATCGTCTGCATCCCGAGCAGGTCGTTGTCGATGCCGCCTGCGGACAGCGCGAGCGTCGTATCGGCGTTGGTGTAGCGCAGTTTGCCGAAAGCCTGACGCACGCGGCTCGCGTTCTTTTGCGCCCAGCCGTTGTCGTTCGCGGCGTTGCCGGTCACGAAGTAGTCCAGGTGGTCGCCGAGCTTGCCGCCCTGCTGCACTTCGGCCGTTTTGCGGCCCCAGGCGCCGCCCGTGATTTCCGCCTCGCCGCCGGGGTAGTCCTTGCCGTTTTTCGTGGTGATCGCGAGCGCGCCGCCGAGCGTGTTCAAGCCGAAGGTCGGATTGGACCCGGGCATCAGCTCGATGGTGTCGATCGCCGCTTGCGGGATCAAGTCCCAGTTGACGACATCGCCGAACGGCTCGTTGATGCGCACGCCATCGAGGAACACCGACAAGCCCTGCGGCGCGCCCAGCAACGCGGACGCGATGAAGCCCCGGTAGTTGACGTTGACCTGATAGGGGTTGCCCTGCGCCTCGTTGATGCTCACGCTCGGCAGGTTCTTCTCGAAGAAATCGGTGAGCGTGGCGCGATGCTGCGCGGCGAGCTGTGCGGCGCGCACGATCTGAACGTTGGCCGCCACCTGCGTGAGCGGTAAGCCGACGCCAAGGAGCGGCGTCGTGCCGACCACGACGATCGGCGCGAGCGTGACGCTAGGGGTCGCGGCTGCGTTCGGGTTCTGTGCGTTCGACGAGTTCGGGGCGGCAGGTTTAGCCGGCTCGATGACGCTCGGCGTTTGCGCTTTGACCGTATACGTCAACGCCAATCCCAGCAACGCAGCTGTCGCAAAGCGTCCCGCTGCGCGCTCGCGTTTTTTTAGCGGGCGCCCGCGCTGCCGCGATGCGGTGGACGAAGAACCCCGAGCGCGCATCATGCGTCACGCCGCCCGCACGCACATCGTGACGCCGCTTTGTCCCGGGGGGAACACATACCACGCGCCGTCGTCGTGGCGGAAGAAATACAGCGCGGTCGTCCCGCGCGGCCCGTCCACCTGCACGCGGACGCGATGCTTGCCCGGCGACCCGGCGGCGCAGCGCTCGACGCGGATCGAAGCCTCGGGCGCAGGCGCGAGCCACTTGTCCACCATCATCCGCAACCGTCTCATGATGTGCTCCCAGCGCCGCGTCTCGTTGTGCCGCCAATGCTGGCGGCGTCGCACTCGCTAACGCGAGAACCATGCCAATGGGTCGCAGTCGGTTGGACAAGGTCGTCGCCGGTATGACGTCGCTCGATCGACGCAGGCGCTGCGGGGCGATCGCCGTTCGAGGTGTGCGCTCCGGTGTTTCGTTTCGCGACACCCCTGAGGCGGACCTGTTTCAGATTGGAACGCACCGCATCGTCCTTCTGTCGCACGCGACGACCGCTTCGATGCACGCGTGCGACGGCGCAAGCCGCATGGGCACACGCTTTCGAAGCGATGGCATATGACTTGCGTCAGCGAGGCCCGCGGCGAATGTTCGCATATCGAGCGAGACGACTCGAGCGATGCGCGCCGCGATAAATCGACCAACCAAGCCTTGCATGAGAGCGGCCCGAGTGCGTTGCACAGGGTCGCAGCTCGATCCGATGCACGAGTTGCGACCGATTGGCGAAGCAACGACTTGCGCCGACACAGGAGACATACATGAAGAGACGTTCAGTTTCGGCCTTGAGCCGCGCGGCGCTCGGCGCCGCGGCCATAGCGGCCGTCGGCCTCACGTCGCAGCCGTCGATCGCGGCTGCGGACTATGAAGCGGTGACCTTTGACCGGTTAGCAGGCGCGCAGAACGATCCCGGTTGGCTGACTTATTACCGCACGTACAGCGGCCAGTCGCATTCGCCGGCCAAGCAGATCGATCCGTCCAACGTGAGCAAGCTCGGTGTCGCCTGGACCTACAAGTTCCCCGCCGAACTGCAGCAAGGCTTCGAAGCGACGCCCATCGTCAACGGCCGGTACTTGTTCGTTAGTACTCCTAAGGACAACGTCTACGCGTTCGATGCGATCACGGGCAAGGCGCTCTGGAAGTTCGAGCCGAAGTTGGGGCCCGAGGCGTTCAAGAATGCTTGCTGCGACGTGGTCAATCGCGGCGTCGCGCTCTACGGCAAGAACGTCTATATCGCCATGCTCGATGGCGAGGTGGTCGCGCTCGATGCGCAATCGGGCACCGTGGCGTGGAAGAAGCGGATGTTCGATCCCGGCGTCGGCTATGCGTTTTCGCTCGCGCCGCTGGCAATCGACGGCGCCATCGTGGTCGGCAATTCCGGTGGCGAATACGGCGCGCGCGGATTCATCGCCGCGCTCGATCCCGACAACGGCAACGTGCTCTGGAAGCGCGTGACGATTCCCTCGCAGAAGGAAAAAGGCGCCGAGACCTGGCCCGACGGCATGCAAGAGCACGGCGGCGGCGCCTCCTGGCTGACGGGCACGTACGACCCGGCGTCCAAGACGCTGTACTGGGGCGTGGGCAATCCGGGGCCGTGGCTCGCTTCGCTGCGCCCCGGCGACAACTTGTACAGCGATTCGCTGCTCGCGCTCGACCCGAAGACGGGCGACATCAAGTGGCATTACCAGTACACGCGTAACGACACGTGGGACTACGACGGCGTCAACACACCGATCCTCGCCAACATTCAGTACGGCGGCAAGGATTACGACGCGATCATCCACGCGGACCGAAACGGCTTTTTCCACGCCATCGATCGCACGACGGGCAAGCTCATCTATGCGAACGCATTCGTGAAGGCCACGTCGGTCACCGGCTACACGAGCGACGGCGAGCCGATCCAAGACAAGTCGAAGTACCCGAACGTCGGCACGACGATCAACACCTGCCCGAGCTTCCTCGGCGGCAAGAACTGGTGGTCGGTTTCGTACGACCCCGTGCGGCACCTTGCGTTCGTGCCGTCGTTGCACGCCTGCATGAGCTTGTCGGGTAAATCCGTGAGCTATATGGAAGGCTTGCCGTACCTCGGTGAAGGCTTCGAGATCAAGCCCGAGCCGGGCAGCCACGGCTACGGCGAGTTGCAAGCCATCGACGTGAACACCGGCAAGAAGGTGTGGAGCCACTGGAGCAAGATGCCTTGGAACGGCGGCGTGGCCAGCACGGCAAGCGGCCTTGCGTTCAGCGGCGGGCTCGACGGCCACCTCTATGCGTTCGATGCGGCGACGGGCAAGGTGCTCTGGAAGAGCCCGCAACTGGCGAGCGGCATCATCGCGCAGCCTGCCGTCTTCGAAGCGGACGGGCAAGAGTATGTCGCCGTGCTCGCCGGCTACGGCGGCGCGAACCCGATCTGGGGCGGCCCGATGGCGAAGATCGCCGACAAGGTGCCGCGCGGCGGAACGCTGTACGTCTTCGCCCTGCACCACGGCTGATCGGTCACTTCACTACCGCGCTCAACCGCTAGGCTCATGCCGCGACCGCCTGCCAGGCACGGCGGTCGCATGCGGCGCGGCGCTTTTCGAAAGCACCATCATGAACACGCACTTCAAATTTGGCGCGGCAGCCGTATCGGTCGCCGTGGCTCTCGCCTTCTTTTCCTCGAACGCGGCTGCCTCTCCGGTCCGCATCTGCACGTTCAAGGGCAGCCCATCCGTGGCGCTCGACAAGCTCGTGGCGAAGGAGACCTTCAAAGCTGCCGGCATCGACAGCACCTTCGTTCAATTCGGCGATGCGGGCGGGGACGATGACGGCGTCTCGCTCAAGGAACTGCACGCGACGCTCGGCCGCGACTGCGATGTGATCGCGGGCTTTCCTCGCTCGCATGCCGCCGACGCTTCCGACGGCAAGATGCTGTTCTCGCGTGGCTATTTGAACGCGAGCTACGTCAGCGTCGGCGCGGCGTCCGGCGCAGCCGAGCTCGCACCGCGCGAGACGGTGGCCGCGACCTACGGCAGTCCGTCGCAGTTGATCGCCGTGCAAGAGCAGCACGTGCGCTTCGTTCTAGAGAATACGCCCGAGCGAACCGTCGATGCCGTGGCAAGCGGCCGCGCGGGGCGCGCAATCGTTTGGTATCCCGCCGTGGTCGCATACGAGAAGATGCACGCGGGCCGCCAATTCGAAGTGCGCAAAACCCACTCGCCTTACTCCGACTGGCAACTCGTCTTCGCATTCAAAGCCGGGGCGACCGTCTTGCAGCGCAAAGTCGATACCGCGCTCGACACGATGCAGGCCGACGGGCGCCTGGCCGAACTGACGCGCGCCTGGCTGCCGCCCGCCGCGACACAAGAGGCGCGCGGGAGGACAGCGGCTTTCGCTTATCTCGATGGCCCCGTTCCCGGCGCGCGCATCGGCTTGCTGCGCGCGGTGCGCGATTCGGATCGCATGCGCGGGCGCATCGTGAACGTGTCGGATGCGGCGGCGACCGCCGCCGCCGCCGCGCCTTCGTTCGACCGGGCGCAGGTTGCGCACGGCAAGCGCTTGTATGCGGCGAACTGCGCCAAGTGCCACGGCGCCGACCTGCAAGGGGTGACCGCGCCCGCGCTGAGCGGCGCCGCGTTTGCACCCGCAAGTAATTCCCATCTGACCATCGGCGGCATCTATAACTATATGGCGACCAACATGCCGGCCGACCGCCCCGGAAAGCTCAAGGACAGCGAATACGCCGATCTGATGGCGTTTCTGCTGAACGCGAACGGTTATCCGACGGGCGGCGGCAAGCTGACGGCCGACGCGGCGCGCGCCTCGACCACGCCGCTGAACGCCGGCCCGCTGAGCGCGGCGCCAGGCACGATGGCCTCGACATCGACGAAGTGAGCGCGACGCCACTCGCCCCGACTGTCCCAAATTGCGACAGTCGTCGAGCGAACGAGGCAGAACTGTTCGAAATTGAGGCAGGGTGTGGCCGACCGGCGAAGCAGCCTTCATGGCGCGTACCGAGTCTTTCAATTGGCATGCTTGTTGCCTAATAGGGCGGCCGCTCCGGCGCCGCGAATTTTCGAATACATGATCGAAGGAGACACGCAATGGACCTGTTTGACCTGAAACAGCTCGGTTTGGACGTCGAGTACCCGTATCGCAAGCAATACGACAATTTCATCGGCGGCAAATGGGTGCCTCCTGTCGCGGGCGAGTATTTCGAAAACGTTTCGCCGATCAACGGCAAGCCGTTCTGCCGGATCCCGCGTTCGAGCGCGGCCGATGTCGATGCTGCGATCGACGCGGCTCATGCGGCGCGCCGCAAATGGGCCAAGACCTCGACCACCGAGCGCTCCAACGCGCTGCTCGCGGTGGCCGATCGCATGGAAAAGAACTTGAAGCTGCTGGCGGTGGCCGAGACGATCGACAACGGCAAGCCGCTGCGCGAAACGATGGCCGCCGACCTGCCGCTCGCCGTCGACCATTTCCGCTATTTCGCGGGCTGCATCCGCGCGCAGGAAGGCGCGATCTCGGAGATCGACGACAACACCGTGGCCTACCACTTCCACGAGCCGATGGGCGTGGTCGGTCAGATCATCCCGTGGAATTTCCCGCTGCTGATGGCGGCATGGAAGCTCGCGCCCGCGCTGGCGGCCGGCTGCTGCGTCGTCATGAAGCCGGCCGAGCAAACGCCCGCGTCGCTGCTCGTGCTGATGGAGTTGATCGGCGACTTGTTCCCGCCGGGCGTCGTCAATATCGTCAACGGCTTTGGCAAGGAAGCGGGCGAGGCCCTCGCAACGAGCAAGCGCATCGCGAAGATCGCATTCACGGGGTCGACGCCCGTCGGCAAGCACATCCTGCGCTCCGCGGCCGAGAATCTCATTCCTTCGACGGTCGAGTTGGGCGGCAAGAGCCCGAACATCTTCTTCGCCGATGTCTTGGATCAAGACGACGCGTTCCTCGACAAGGCCTTGGAAGGGCTTGCGATGTTTGCCCTCAATCAGGGCGAGGTCTGCACGTGTCCCTCGCGCGTGCTGATTCAAGAGTCGATCTATGATCGCTTCATCGAAAAGGCCATCGCGCGCGTGGGCAAGATCAAGGCGGGGCATCCGCTCGACATGCAGACGATGATCGGCGCTCAAGCTTCGCAACAGCAACTCGACAAGATCCTCTCGTATATCGACATCGGTCGCGGCGAAGGCGCGCAATGCTTGACCGGCGGCGCACGCACGGCGCCGGCGCCCGATCTGGGCACGGGCTTCTACATTCAGCCGACGATGCTGCTCGGCAACAACAAGATGCGCGTGTTCCAGGAAGAAATCTTCGGGCCGGTGGCGTCGGTGATGACGTTCAAGGACGAGCAAGAAGCGATCGAACTGGCCAACGATACGTTCTACGGCCTCGGCGCAGGCGTGTGGACGCGCAATGGAACGCGCGCGTACCGTATGGGTCGCGAGATCGAAGCGGGCCGCGTCTGGACCAACTGCTATCACCTGTATCCCGCGCATGCCGCGTTCGGCGGGTACAAGCAGTCGGGCATCGGCCGCGAAACGCATAAGAAGGCGCTCGAGAACTATCAGCAGACGAAGTGCCTGCTCGTGAGCTATCAAGCCGAAGCGCTCGGGTTCTTCTGAGCGTTTATATGTGACTGCATGAACGGTTGCGGCTCGCGCCAGGCGGGCCGGCAACCGGCAACGATGCATCCGCTTCCCCGTGACGGCTACGCGTTGGCGTAGTTCGTTGCGGGCGAGGGCGGCCGGCGACGTTCGTCTTCCCTCGCCTTGCGCTTTCGGCTACCGCAATGCGCGCGGCCACGCTGAACATTTCAAGCATCCCGAGCCCTGTCGAATTCCAAACGATTGTCATTTCAGTCCGCCATCGGCTTTTTTTCTTTAATCAATCCGTCTTCTCGATTCTGTTTCGATTCCATCAATGAATTAATCAAAAACGGCGAAAACGTTTGCCCGCCTGCCGCCATGCGTCTTAACGTTTGTTTGGTTGTAGGGGTAACGATTGTTTGCAAGCCGAGTCTCAAAAATTCGGAAAATTCCTCCTCGGCGCGATTGCGATCTGTGATCTGAATCGCGCCCCGCCCGGCGCCGATTCGAGCGCCGGCATTCGTCACGGCTTCATCGAATGGTTGTATTCGCACACTATGCGCATGACACGTCGCGTGCGAAAGCCATCTTTATTCGGCGACGCATAAAGCATTGAACGGATCGGGGATTATCAACAATGGCAACAAAAATCATGTCCGTTTTCGGCACGCGTCCCGAGGCGATCAAGATGGCGCCCGTCATCAAAGCGCTCGATAAAACGCCGGGGCTAGAGTCGATCGTCTGCGTGAGCGGCCAGCACCGATCGATGCTCGAGCAAGCGCTCGAACTGTTCGATATTCGTCCGCGCTACGACCTCGCCTTGATGACGGCCAATCAAACGCTCAACGGTCTCGCTTCCCGGCTGATCTTCTCCTTCGACGACATCCTCGCGCAGGAGCGGCCCGATCGCGTGCTCGTGCACGGCGGCACGACCACCGCCTGCGCCGCGGCGTTGGCCGCGTTTCACCGCCGGATCCCGGTCGGCCATGTCGAAGCAGGCTTGCGCACGGGCGACATGTCGAGCCCGTGGCCCGAGGAAATGAACCGTCGTGTCGTCGACGCCATCAGCGATCTCATGTTCGCGCCCACGCAAAGCGCCAAGGCGAACCTGATGACCGAGTCGCTCGCGGGCCGCATCTTCGTGACGGGCAACACCGTGATCGATGCGCTCTACATGGCGGCGGCGAGCATCGACGCCAACCCCGAACTGCGCCAGCGGCTGGACGCCCGTTTGCCCGAATTGAACGAGGCGGTGCCGATCGTGCTCGTCACCGGACATCGCAGAGAAAGTTTCGGCGAAAGCTTCGCGTCGATTTGCGCGGCGCTCGACACGCTTGCACGCAGCGGCGAAGTTCAAATCGTCTATCCGATTCACCTGAACCCGAACGTGCGCGGCCCCGCCCACGCCCGCATCGGCGCGACGCCCAACCTGCATTTGATCGAGCCGCTCGACTATCTCGGCTTTGTGCGGCTCATGCAGCGGGCCGCCATCGTGCTGACCGATTCGGGCGGCGTGCAGGAGGAAGCTCCCGCGCTCGGCAAGCCCGTGCTCGTCATGCGCGAGGTCACCGAGCGGTCCGAAGCGCTCGCAGCGGGGGCCGTGCGGCTCGTCGGCACGCATTCCGAGACGATCGTTCAAGGCGTGCGCGCATTGCTCGGCGAGTGCACCAACGGCGCCTCCCTGTGCGAGCCGATCAGCCCCTACGGTGACGGCCACGCGGCGGAGCGCATCGCCGCCGCCGTCGCAGGCCGTCCGTTCATCGAATTCGCGGGCTTGACGCGGCCCTACGCCACGCCCACCGAAGCCTTGGAGCACGCCATGCCGCTCTAGCGCGCTCACCGCTGCGCCACTGCGTCGGCGGCCGTTTGCGCCATCGACGCGATGGGCGGCCCATCGAGGCGATCCGCGAGCCGGTGGATCGTCCCGGTCTTCTTCTTACGCGCTTCATAGAACTGACCCGTACCGACCCGAACTATCGTGACCTCCGATCCCTCCACGCGCACCGCCGCGCGCCGTTGCCTGGCGCTTGCCGCCATGCCCTTCCTGGTTCTCGCCCATGGTGTCTGTGCCGCTACGAGCGATGCGTCGGCGCGCGGCATCGCAGACGCCTTTCGTCATCTGAGCGAGCATCGCCTGACGACGCGCAGCGTGGCGCTTTCCGACCTGGGTATGCGCGAGCCGCTCGTGCTGTCGGCGCCCGACGCGCGCCACGAACTATATTTGCCGGTTCCGGCCGGGGTGCCGATCGACGATGCGACGCTGCAGTTGGACGGCGGCTTCCTGCACGCCGACGGCGGACGCGAAACGCTGGTCGTTTCGCTTGACGGCACGCCGGTGCTCGCACGCAGCTTCACGCAAGCGCAGGCCGATGCGCAGGCCAGCATTGGTGTGGACGGGGCGCCGCGGCCGAGCGGCTTCGTGCGCGTCGGCCTGCAATGGGCGTCGGTCATCGACGATCGGCTCTGCACGGATCAAACGGCCATCGGCAACGTATTGCGCGTGGCGCCTGCCTCGCGGCTCTCCTATCGCTTCGATCCCGAGGCGATCACCGATGTGCGCACGGCATGGAGCGCATTGCCGCTCGCGCCCGTCGTCGCGATCTCGGGGCGCCATGTCGGTGAAGCAGCCTTCGATACCGCCTGGCGTGTGCAAGCGCTGATGGAACGCGAAGGGCGAGCGCCGGTCACGCGTGCGTGGCCCGCGGTGGGCCAGACGACGCAAGTCGATGCGGCCGACGTGCCGCCTGCGTTGCGCGCGGTCCCGGCGTTTGCCGCGCTTGCCGCGGGCGGCGGCGTCAAGCTTTCCGATGCGGCGACGGTGGGCGCGCTCCTGACGCTCGCATCGCACCAGGCCTTCGCGCCCGATGTCGTGATCGCCGACGACGCACTGCGCGGGCAAACGCGTGCGGCGCTCGATGCGCTGCGCACGCAGATCGCCGCGGTTTCGCCCGCCGGCGCGGTCGCGTTCGATGCTTGGCGTGCGCGAGTGTTTGCGCCCATCGAGCAGCCGCTCGCAGCCGGCGAGATTCGCGTCGCGCATTTGCCGGGGCAAGCGGCCCTCGTCGTCGGCGATGCAGGCGCCACGCAAGCGCTCGCGCGCGACTGGCGCGCGCTCGGACTCGCCGATCGCTACGTCGTACATCGTCTCGACGACGCGCTCCCACCCGACGCCGACCGCATCGCGCTGTCCGCGCTGGGCGGCGAGCCGCGCACGCTCGATGTGCGCGGTCGCGCCATCTGGGAGGCGAGCTTCGATCTGTCGGCCGTCGCCGGCAGCGGCAAGCTTCCCGATGACGTCGTGCTCGACCTCTCCGCCGCACCGACGCCGCACCATGACGGCGACATCGCCGCGGTGTATTTCAACGGCGTGCTGATCGGCTCGAAGCTGCTGCGTGAGGACGGCAAGGCCGACACGATCGTCGCGCACGTGCCGCGCTTCGCGCTGGCGCCGAGCAACGTCCTGCGCGTCGTGTTCCAGCGCCGCCCCGACGGTGGCTGCGAGGCGCGCCCCCAAGGCTACCCTGTAGCCGTGCTGCCGACGAGTCATCTGACGCTCGCGCGTGCCGCCGTCGAGGATGATTTCATCGGCATGTTGCCGCGCTTCGCCACGGCCGCGAGCGTGTTCGTGCCCGCTTTCTATCTCGACGATGCAACCGCGGCGCTGCCACGGCTCGCGCGCTTGGCCAATGCCGCTGGAATCGCGCCGTCGCGCGCCACGCTCGCCGTCGTGAAAGAGGGCGCGGCGGCCGCGCCGAGCGGCCCGTTCCTCGCTGCCGACGTAGCGTTGCAGCAAGAGGACGCTCGGGTGCAATGGTCCGCCGATCGCCTCGAGCTCGTCGATGCATCGGGGCGCGTCTACGCGGATGTCTCCGGTTTGTCCAAGCTTGCCGTGATCGACGTCGCGCAATCGAACGGCGCGACCGGGATCGCCTATCGCTCGCTCGGTCGCGAGGCGCCGCAACTGCCCGCGGGCTTGCGCCTGGTGCGGGGGGACGTTGCGCTCGTCGCATCGAACGGCGTGGCGCGCTTGTTCGATTCGCGTCATCCGGGCGAGGTCGTCACCGATAGCACGCGCGCCGATGTCTTCTCGCGTCGTTTGCCGTGGCTCGTCGCCGCGGGCATCGTCGCCTTTCTGATTGCGCTCGTCGCGATCGCGGGCATCGAGTGCCGCCGCCACCGGGCGAAGGATGGAGAGCGATGAGCCTCGTCGCGCTGCAGTCGTCGCGGAAACCTATATGGATGAATTCGCTGAATGGCATGCGAAGGATCTCGTCGTGCGCGACAGCCTGGCCGGCGCGGTGCCGTCGGCCGCTATGTCAGGCGCGGGTATCCGAACCGCGCGGATCTGAATGCAACGCGGATGTTTTCCCGCGCGGCCGCTGTGCCCATGGAGGATGGGGACAGCCAGTGCCGGCAACCCGGCACTGTGCACGAACTGCCCTGGAGCCCATCACCTTGCGTCTGAAATTAGACGAACTTCAGATCGTGCGAGACCAACGAGCGCATCGCGAGCGCGAATGGCCGCTTTCGGAGCAAAAAAAAAGCGGTTATCGACGGAAAGCCCGCCGATAGCCGCCCAACACTGCTTCTTTGCTACCTCGGAAAAACTTAAAGACTTAGAACCGATGCACGATGCCCGCGCCCGCGGCAAACAAGCTGCGCGAGGCCGAAGGCGTCCCGTTGAAGCCGTCGCCGATCGTGGCCGTGGCATTGATCACGCCACCCGCCGCATTGAGCGTTTGACCGTTTGCGCGCGTGTAGGCTTCGAGCACGTAGAACGCTGTGCGCTTGGACAACGAGTAGTACTGCGAGAGCACGAACTGGTGATACTGCGCGCCGTCGGTCACGCCGTTGGCCTTCGACGCTTTCGTGTAGCTGTAGCCGCCGGCCAAATCCAACGCGGACGTCGCCTTCCAATGCAGCACAGCGCCGTACGTATTGAACACGGCTTCGCTGGCGAACTTCGAGTTCACGCCCGGGATGTACTGCACGTTCGAGTAGGACACCGAAACATCCCACGACGGCGAGAATTGCCAACCGCCCGTCACCGCGATCCGCTGCTGCGCTTGCGCCAACTGATAACCGTTGTTCAGTGCCGACACGGCAGGCTGGCTGCCGTTGTTGCTGACCGTGGAGAATGAACCCCAAGCACCGCCGCCGACGGCCGAATTGTTCACGCGCTGGAAGCCCGCGGCGACGCCGAGGGGACCGTTTTTATACTGTGCCGCGGCGCTCCAAGTCGAACCCGCGTTGAAGCTGCCCGCTTCGCCGCCCATGGAGTACGAGCCGCTCAGCGTCAAGCCGCTGAAGGTCGGCGAGGTATAGACGAACGAGTTGTTCGAGCGATAGTTCGTGTCCAACGAATCGATATCGCCCGGATGCGCGCCGAATGCGCCCGTCAGCCACGTCGTCGGGCTCCACGGAGACAGCAGCGTGTAAAAGGAGGTGTACTGCCGGCCCAACGTCAGCGTGCCGTAGCGGGCGTCGCTCAGGCCGACATACGCCTGCCGGTTGAACGCGAGGCCGTTCACGCTTTGTCCGCCCGTCGCGCTGTTGAAGCCTTCTTCGAGCTGGAACACCGCTTTCGTGCCGCCGCCCAGGTCTTCGCTCCCCTTGAAACCGAAACGGCTACCCGACCAGATGCCGTTGATCATTCTCGTCGCGGCCTTGCCGCCCGACGTCGCACCCAGTGCCGGCGCCTGATTGCTCTGGTAGCCGATCCCCGTATCGACGATCCCGTACAACGTGACGCTGGTCTGCGCCTGCGCCGCGCCCGCGGCCAAGCCGGCAGCCAGAGCGAGGGCCGACAGTTTCAATACGCGCTTGTTCAATTGAGTCTCCGTGGTTGATCGCTGCATCCCAACGGCGTCGGCACAGTGCCGCGCGCCCGAATTTCGCTTGCCGCCGTTGTGGGAGAGTTATCTCATAAGTCATCGTACAACTGGCGGTGAGTCGCATTGTCACCAGGGACGGGGCGTGTGTTTTAGTAGGGAAACTACCAGGAAGACGAATGTCGACCGGTCGTGTACTGGTTGTACGATGACTTGGATTGGCGCGGAGAGGTTTATTCGGGCCGACTGCGGGCCTCCCTCAACGGGGGGGGCTGGCGATGCGCCGGTGCGGGCGTGGTGAGGCGGAAGCACGCGCGGAAGGGTGCCAACGCGGGAATGGCGAGCCGCCGAGCGCGAGCCGATGCGCCGCTCGCGTGTGCGCTATGCGGTGTCGGCTAGCTGCAACGCTTTCGCGCGCTAGGATCTGCGAGTGGTTGGCGCAAGTGCGGAACTAGCGCGAACAGGCCCTAAAACGTGGCGCTAGTCGTTCCCGCTCGCTCGCTTATAGGCGCGGCGCAACCGCTCGCGGCTGTTGGACAGATGCATCCGCATGGCGGCGCGTGCGCTTTCGGCGTCGTGCCGTGCGATGGCGTCGAGAATGCTCTCGTGCTCGCGGTTGACGTGCGAGAGATAGGCTTGCGGGTCTTCATCGGCGATCCCGGCCGAATCGATGCGCTCGCGCGGAATCAGGGCGGTGCCCAGTTGCGTGAGGATGTCGATGAAGTAGCGATTGCCCGTGGCGCGGGCGACCGAAATGTGGAACTTCAAATCGGAATCGACGCTGGCTCGACCCGTGTCGCGCGCTGCGTTCAATGCATCGAGCGCTGTTCGGATGCGCGAGATATCGTCCGGTTGGGCGCGCTGCGCGGCGAGCCCGGCGCATTCGGTTTCGAGGCTGATGCGCAATTCGAGAATCGAGAGCACGTCGCGCAGCGTCGTGGCCGGAATCATGTCGATGTCGAGTTTCGATGCGCGCGATTCGAGCACGAATCTGCCGATACCGTGGCGCGTCTCGATCATCTTCGCGGCTTGCAAGCGCGAAATCGCCTCACGGATGACGGTGCGGCTCACATGCATCGTCTCCATCAACTGGGATTCGGTGGGCAGCTTGTCGCCCGGCTTGAGCGCGCTCGTTTCGATCTGCTCGGTCAATCGGCTGACGACGAATTCAGCCAGATTGCGGGCGCGCCGCGGCGGGGCGGCGAGGGGCGATGCGGACATCGGTTACCTCTTGGAGACGGCTCGGTACGGAATCGCACCCATTATAGCCGCGTGGTTGTCGGATGAGCGACGTGTGGGAAGAGTGGGGCCGCGGACCATTACGAGCAATGACGAACGACAAGGCGCGAGACTCGCGTGGCGCGTCTCGAGTCGCGCCCACCGTAAACTGATGTGCCGCTTCATACCGCGATGTCGCTTCGATCGTTTTGATCCAAATCAAGACACCCCGCGAGATCGGTCATCGATGCTGACTCAACGTCGCATTTGACTGCGTCCCTATTAATTCAGTGCCATCTCGCCCTTTAGGCTACGCGCGCTCGCGCCGTTAGCCAGGCATGGACGAATATCGGACCTCGTCGCGTGGCCGCGATCGGTAAAAATCGACCGCCTTCATCGAGCTGTTTCCGTTTGAACAATCGATAGGAATACGAACGATCCGTTCGCCGCACCGTTCGCGGTGCGGGCGGCCGGCGGGTTGGCGCAGCTTGGAGCTTTGGGAGAAATTATGTTTGTGGCAATTGGATGGGTCTTGGTGCTCGGGGCCGTGATTGGCAGTTTCGTCGGCGAAGGCGGGCATTTGTTCGCGTTGCTGCAGCCGTTCGAGTTGCTGTGCATCTTTGGCGCGGCGTTCGGTGCGTTCGTCGTTGCGAACCCGGTCATTACGCTGAAGAAGACCATCAAGAGCTTGCCCGCCTGCTTCAAGGGGCCGCGCTACGACAAGGCCAAATATTTGGAGTTGATCGCGCTGCTCTATGAGTTGATGCAAAAGGCCCGCAAGGAAGGAATGATGGCGCTCGAGGCCGATGTCGACGCACCCGAACAGAGTCCGCTGTTTCAAAAGTACCCGACGATATCCGGCGACCATCATTTGCTCGACTTCATCACCGACTATCTGCGCATGATGTCGACTGGCAACATCAACGTCCTCGAAATGCAGGATCTGATGGATGAAGAGTTGACGACGCACCATGCTGAAGAATCGGTCGTCGCCAACGCGCTGCAGAAGATGGCCGACGGTTTGCCGGCATTCGGTATCGTGGCGGCCGTGATGGGCGTCGTGCATACGATGGCTTCGGTCGGCGAGCCTCCCGCGGTGCTGGGCAAGATGATCGCGGCGGCGCTCGTCGGCACGTTCCTCGGCATTTTGTTGTCGTACGGGTTCGTGGGTCCCTTGGCCGATCTGTTGCATGCCAAAGGCCGTGCGGCCGCCAAGCCGTTCCAATGCGTGAAGGCTGTGCTGCTCGCTTCGCTGAGCGGCTACGCGCCGTCGGTGGCCGTCGAGTTCGGCCGCAAGGTGCTGTTCACGAACGATCGCCCGACGTTCAAGGAGCTCGACGACACCGTCCGCGCGACGAAGGTCGCGAAGCCGGCTACGGCTTCTTAAAGAGCGGATGAGCCATGGGTGACAGACTCTCCAAAGAGGCTGCGGATAAGCGGCCGATGAGCATCGTCGTTAGGCGCAAGAGGGGCGGCGATCACGAAGGCCATCACGGTGGGGCGTGGAAGATCGCCTATGCGGACTTCGTCACGGCGATGATGGCGTTCTTCTTGTTGATGTGGCTGCTTGGATCGACCTCCAAGTACGACAAGCAAGGGATCTCCGAGTACTTCAACACGCCGCTCTCGGCGCTGTTTTCCGGTAATGAAACTTCCACTGCGACGCAGTCCAATGTCGTGCAGGGCGGCGGACGCGACATCTCCGATACGCGGCCGGGCGCCGGCGCGATGACGCAGCCCAATGCGCCGGCGTCGCAGCCCGCCACGCCGCAGCCGGCTCAGGAAGATCAGCAGCGGCTGCAGCAACTGAAGCAGAAGTTGACGGCGCTGATCGAGCACGTGCCGGCGCTCAATGCATACAAGGACCAGATTCGGATATCGATCACGGCCGAAGGCTTGCGCATCGAGATCGTCGATTCGCAGAAGCGGCCGATGTTCGCGCTCGGCAGCACGCGCCTGCAACCGTATGCGGTGACGATTCTCTCGCAGATCGGTGGGGCGCTGAACGATGTCGAGAATCACATCTCGATCGCGGGCCACACCGACGATGTGCCGTACGGTGGCGGCGAGGACGGCTATACGAACTGGGAGCTGTCATCGGAGCGGGCCAACGCGGCCCGGCGCGCGCTCGTCACGGGCGGCATGCGGCTCGATAAAGTGCTGCAAGTACGGGGGCTGGCCGATGTGCAGCCGTTGCAAGGGAACGATCCGAATGCGCCGACCAACCGCCGCATCAGCATTTTGGTGATGAACCGGGCGGCCGAGCAGGCGTTTTTCCGCGATGGCGGACGGG
>Ga0157369_10002025_pt1 | contig 24446 bp, 20 predicted proteins | sample C25metaG_FD_113461 | JGI IMG/M metagenome (GOLD analysis project Ga0157369, IMG submission 113461) | Corn rhizosphere microbial communities from Kellogg Biological Station, Michigan, USA - C2-5 metaG | ecosystem: Host-associated > Plants > Roots > Rhizosphere > Soil | place: USA: Michigan... | reverse complement strand
GCATGAGCGTCCCCTGCGGCGAGTCGCGCGACGGTCTACCAATTGGACTTCAGATTTTCGCAAAGCATTTCGACGAAGCGACCATGCTCCGTATTGCCTACAACTACGAGCGCGCGACGACGCGGTGAGTGACACGCATCGGTCCAGCCGGTTGGGCTTATAAGGATTGGCGGGGAATCGTCTACCCGGCTAAAAAGCCGCGCGGCTTTTCGGAAGTCTCTTTTCTGGCGCGTTACTTCGACACACTTGAAATCAACTTTTCCTTTTATCGGCCGCTCACTGCGAAAACTGCGGCGGACTGGCTCGAGAAGGTGCGCGAGAACCGGCATTTCCGCTTCACCGCGAAGTTGTGGCGCGGCTTCACGCATGAACGCAGTGCTTCACCCCACGACGAGAGAGTCTTCAAAGAAGGGTTTGCACCGCTGCTCGACGCAGGCAAGTTCGGCGCGCTGCTGCTGCAGTTTCCCTGGTCTTTTCGAAATAACCCAGAGAATCGCGACTATGTTGCCTCGCTCTGCGCGCGCTTTGCAGAATATCCATTAGTGCTCGAAGTCCGCCATGCGAGCTGGGCTGAGCCGGGCGTGCTCGATTGGCTCGCGCAATTGAGTCTCGGGCTCTGCAACATAGACCAGCCTCTGTTCAAGCGGTCGATCGCACCTAGCGCGCTCGCCACATCCGCCATTGGCTATATCCGGTTGCATGGGCGCAATTATGCGAGCTGGTTCCGCGAGAACAAGTTTGTAGGTGAACGCTACGACTATCTCTATTCAATGCCCGAACTTGACCCGTGGCTCGATCGCATTAAGACGGTGGAGCGCGCCGCCGAAGATACGTACGTGGTGACCAATAACCACTACCTGGGCAAGGGGGTGGTGAACGCACTTGAGATAACGGCCATCCTGCAGGATAAACCGGTGACCGTTCCCGATTCGCTGCTCGAACGATATCCCGAGTTGCGGGAGTTCGCCAACCCGAGCGAGGGCCCCCGCCAGCTATTCCTCCCAACCGATTAGCTTCCGCAGCTCGGCGGAGGACTTATTTTTCCAGAAGCGATTGTGATTTTCAAGGCTCATAAACGTTCGCGTGCGCATACGGTCGATATAAACCGTCCCATCGAGATGATCGATCTCGTGCTGGAGGATGCGAGCGTACCATCCCGATGCCTGGATGACCTTTGGCTCACCCAGATGATCCAGGCACTCGACTCGTGCTTTTCGTGCACGCGGCACGATGGCCGTGAAACCTGCAAGGCTCAGACAGCCCTCGAAAAATTCCACATCCAAGGGACCTTCCAAAGTCAATTTCGGATTCACAATCACATGAAAGGGAACGGGTTTGCGGTCACGTTCGTTAAGATAGTCGGCCGGAACGTCTTTTAGATTCTCGGGCTTGTCTTCAATGACTGCCAGCCGCAGAGAAAGTCCGACCTGGGGCGCGGCGAGTCCCACTCCCGGGGCATCGTACATGGTGTCCCGCATCCACTCGATCAGATTCTGGATCTCACGGCTGCGGATTTCGTTTACGCTCAGATCCTTGCCCCGCTGCCGGAGCGCGGCCTCTCCGGCTTGTACAATCTTCAATCGCATTACTACATGATGCGATGCGGGCTCTAGAATTTAGCGTTCGACCAGCGGTTCAGGCCAAACACTAACGGGAGTGTCCGATGGGCGTTTGCGGCGCCCGCTCACGAGCCGATCGAGATACAGGTATATCACCGGTGTGATGTAAAGAGTCAGCAACTGCGAAAGCACTAGTCCGCCCACGACAGCCAGGCCGAGCGGACGGCGCGCCTCCCCGCCTGCCCCGGAACCGAACGCAATCGGCAACGTGCCGAGCAACGCCGCCATCGTTGTCATCATGATGGGCCGGAACCGCCGCAGGCAGCCCTCAAAAATCGCTTCCTCGGGCGGCTTGCCTTCCGTTCGCTGCGCTGCAAGTGCGAAATCGATCATCATGATCGCGTTCTTCTTCACGATGCCGATCAGCAAAACGATGCCGACGAACGAATAGAGGTTCAGGTCGTGGCCAAACAGCAGGAGCGTGAGCAGCGCGCCGATGCCGGCGGCCGGCAGTCCCGAAAGAATCGTGATCGGATGAATGAAGCTCTCGTACAGGATGCCGAGGACGAGATATATGACAAGCACCGCAATAATCAGCAAAGCACCTAGGCCGCGGAGCGAGTTCTGAAAGGCGGCGGCCGTTCCCTGATAGCTGAACGAGACAGTATCCGGCATGCCGATCTGGTGCGCGGCTTCGTCAATCAGCCTGGTTGCGGTGCTCAACGCCACGCCCGGCTTCACATCAAATTGAAAATTAACCGCTGGCAATTGGCCAATATGGCTCACGGTTAATGGCGCGACCGTCTGCTTCAGATCGCTGACGGCCGACAGCGGCACCATCTTGCCCGAACTAGACCGAATGTAGAGATCGCGCAGCGCCGCCGGGTCTCGCTGATATTGCGGCAGCACCTCCAGCACAACGTCATACTGATCGGACGCCGCCGTGATCGTCGTCACACGACGGTTTCCATAAGCATCGTAGAGCGTGTTCGCGATGACATCCGGCGTGACGCCTAGGGCGAGCGCCAAATTGCGATCGATGTGGACGTCTAGCCGAGGACTGCCGAGACGCAAGTCGCTATAGATATTTGTCAGCTCGGGAATGGTGTGCAGCTTGGCTTCGAGAACTGGCGCCCACTTATAGAGCTCTTGCAAGTCCGCATCTTGAAGCGCCACCGAATATTGGCTGCGCCCTTCATTCTGTCCGAGCGTGATCAAAGGAGGCGACTGCATGAAAACCATCAGACCCGGAATTTTCGCGAATTCCATCTGCAATTGACCGATGATCTGATTGACTTTCGGGCGATCTGGATCGTGCCTAAGAGACACAAAAGCGAATCCCTGGTTTTGGCCGGCGAACGCTCCCACTCCCGAGCCGTAAAATTCAACCCAATGATTTTTGGCCAGTACGTCGATGACCTTTCTTTGCAAACGCACCATTTCGTCGAAGGAGACGTCTTGTGCGGCTTCATCTCCGCCGAAGGCGAATCCCTGATCCACGCTCGGCATAAAGCCCTTAGGCATGACGACGAACAGGTACACCGCTGCCACGGTTAAAAGAACGCTGGACGCAAGCGTGGTGCGGCGATGATGCATCACGACTTGCAGCGTCCGCCGATAAAAATCATTAAGCCAATCGAAGAATTTTTCCGACCACCGATAAAAAGCGTTTGTGGGGTGGCTCTCATGATGCAAAAAGCGGCTGCAAAGCATCGGCGTGAGAGTCAGTGAGATTACTCCCGAAATCAAGACCGCTACGGCAATCGTGATCGAAAACTCGCGGAGCAGGCGGCCTATGATTCCGCCCAGGAACAGTACGGGGATGAACACGGCCACCAGCGAAATTGTCATAGACACAATCGTGAAGCCAACTTCGCGCGCTCCTTCGAGTGCCGCCTGCATGCGCGGCTTGCCCATCTCCATATGGCGCACAATGTTTTCGAGCATGACGATAGCGTCGTCGACCACGAAGCCGACGGAAAGGGTCATGGCCATCATCGACAACATATCGATCGTGAAGCCGAGAAGCTTCATGGCAGCAAACGTTCCGAGCAAAGAGAGTGGTACCGCCAAACTCGGGATCACCGTAGCCGACACATTGCGTAAGAAAACGAAAATGACGCCAATGACCAGGGCAATCGTCAGGAGCAGGGTAAATTTCACGTCGGAAATCGATTCGCGGATATTCTGCGATGCATCGAACGCGTTGCCAATCTCGACGCCCGCCGGGATAGATTGCTGCAGAATCGGTAGCAGTGCCTTCACAGAGTCCGCAACCTGTACCGTGTTAGAGCCTGGTTGTTTCTGTACGGCAAGCACGATGCTCGGACCGCCGTTGATCCAAAATCGAGTCTTTTCGCTGGCTACGCTGTCGTATACGTGGGCGACTTCGTCCAAATGGACAGGGCTTCCGTTTTTATAAGTGACAATCAGCCGGGCAAACTGCGTCGCGTTCGTGAGCTGGCTATCCGATTGAACCGTATATCCCTTCGAATAGCCGTAAAGCGAGCCGGCCGGCAGATTCAGGCTGCCGGTGCTAAGCGCATTTCGCACCTGTTCCAGATCGATTTGGTAGGCCGCCAGCTTGGCCGGATCGGCTTGTACGCGGACCGCGTACTTCTGCGACCCGAATACCTGGACTCGCGCCACCCCGCTGACCATCGAAAGACGCCGGCCCATCATACTTTCCGCATATTGATCGAGCTGCGAAAGCGGCATTGTTTTCGACGACACCGCGATATACATGATGGGCTGTTCCGCCGGATTGACCTTTGAATAGGAAGGCGGCGCGGGCATATTGGTTGGGAGACTGCCCTGGGCGCGCGAAATCGCCGCCTGCACATCCTGTGCGGCGGCATCGATGTCACGGCTCAAATCGAATTGCAGAGTGATCGAGCTGCTCCCGAGTGAACTCGAAGACGACATGCTGTTGATTCCGGCTATGGTGGCAAACTGAGCCTCAAGTGGTGTGGCCACGGATGATGCCATGACATCCGGATTGGCGCCGGGTAAGCCGGCTTGCACCTGGATGGTCGGGTATTCAACCGCCGGGAGATTACTGACCGGCAGCGAAAAATAGCTCAGCAATCCAAAGCCGAGAATACCCGCCATGATCAGCGTGGTAGTAATCGCGCGGCGAATAAAAAAGTCGGTGAAACGCATCCGAAACCCTCCCTACAACGCGCCCGGAGCGGCTGGTCCACCAGGCTTCTCCATGGTTCCTTCCGGAGCGAGCAGGCGCACCTTGCCGCCCGGAAACAGCCGCATTTGCCCTTCCGAAATCACCATCTCGCCTGGCTGCAACCCGCTGCCGATTACCGATTGCTCAATGGAATCGGCGGGTTTAATTATGCGCAGCACATCGACCGGCCGCATAGCCACCGTCTGCTTAGTCGTATCCATCACCCATACATATTTGCCTTGCGGTCCCGTTTGCACGGTCCGGCTTGGCACGAGCACCCGGTCGTGCTCCAAAATAAGACGGGCACGCACGTTGACAAATTGGCCGGGCCACAGAGTCCGAGCTGTGTTGTCGAATTGCGCTTTCAGCTTGATGGTTCCGGTGGTCGTGTCAACCGAATTGTCGATAAAGCGCAGGGCCCCCACGACGGGCTTCTGATCTTGCGCCCAGGCTTCAATGTGCAACGGGTGTTCGGCGTTATATTTCTGCACCTCGCCGAGGAGTTGCTGCGGCACGCCGAACGAAACATAAATTGGTGCGATCTGCAGGATCGTCACCAGCGCCGTGTCATTGTCCTTCACCAGGTTGCCTGCCTTCAGGTTCACGGCCCCGGCCCGCCCGGCGATCGGCGCGGTGATTTTTGTATACGTCAGTTGCAATTCGGTTTGTGCGAGCCGCGCCTGGTCAGATTTGATCGAGGCCACCGCGCTTTCGACAGCCGCCTTGTCCGCCGCAAGCGATGCCTGCGCCGAATCGTTGGTAGCTACTACCTGTTCGGTCTGCTCCTTCGAGAAAATTCCTTCCTTCGAAAGCTGCAGACCACGGTCGGCGGCGGCCTGTGTTTGTTTGATCTGCGCTTCGTCCCTCCCGACATTCGCCCGCGACTGTTGCTCGAGTGCGGCGTCTTTCGCCAGGTCCGCGTGAATTTGCGCGATTTGCCGGTTGAGCGGCTCGGGATCGATCTCGAACAGCAATTGGCCATTAGCTACGTTGTCACCTTCGTGAAAGGCCACGCGCAATACTTGTCCCGCCACGCGCGATTTGACGTCGACCATCGCCATCGCTTCGACGTTTCCTACGGCCGAGACATCGAGCGGCACATCCGAGCGCATCGCCGCGACGGCGCGCACCGGCGCAGCCTGCATCATCATCGCCATCATCGGGTTCATCTGCGGCTTCTTAGTGCACGAAACCAAAAGCATGCTGGCGAATAGTGCAGCAATATATCGAAAATAGGGAGGTGAGTAAATAGACGACACGACGGCTAATCCTAAAAATGACGGGTATCCTTTATACTGACATACCAGCGTTCAAATTAAGAACGGAATGGTCGACCGCAAAGTTCCGACTTACTCCGCCGGCCTACTTCCAAAGACGTTGAACGACGCGAATGAGCGCAAGACCGCTAAAGACTGAAACGCTAAAAAGCGCCGCCGTGTAACCCCACCTCTGATATAGCAGGTTACCGACCATGAACAGGGCCGACCAGATCAGCACGGTGCCCGAGACCCAGCCAAGCAGCGCCAGCGGAATATTGTCTGTCCGCGCCCAGGCGGCGGCATCGGCCTCCGATACACCTGCCTGAATCCGCACGCGCTTCCAACCTGGCCCGAATGGCCGGACCTTCCGATAGAACTCCACAAGTGTCTCGGGATCCGTTTGGGGACCCATGTAAGCGGTTACGAGCCAGCAGATAGTCGTCAGAATTACCGTAATTAGTAACTGTTGATCCGTACCCACGACCACGCCCTTGCGCGCCAGAATCAGGAACGCGACCGAAACCACAAAGGAAGCCAGCATAGCGGCGATTTCGCACCACGCCGTAATACGCCACCAGAACCAGCGCAATAAATACAGCAATCCCGTTCCTGCGCCTACTTGCAATATCAGATAGAACGTCTCCTGCGCCGTTTGCAGCACGAACACGAGTGCGGAAGACAGCACGAAGAGCAAAATCGTGGCCAGCCGGCCCGCCAGGACATAATGACTCTCGCTCTCACTGGGCCGCAGGAAACGGCGGTAGAAATCGTGGACTAGATAAGAAGCGCCCCAGTTCAAATGGCTCAGAATCGTGGAGGAATTGGCAGCTACCAGGCCGCCTACCATCAATCCAATCCAGCCGGCCGGCAAGAACTTCAACATTGCCGGAAAGGCGATGTCTGGACCGATCAGGGCCGGATCAACATGCGGAAAGGACCGTTGTATATCCTGCAGCGTCGGATAGACCAACAGCGAGGCGAGGCCGACCAGAATCCAGGGCCATGGGCGCAGAATGTAATGCGCCAAATTGAAAAACAGAACACCGCCCAGCGAGTCTTTCTCCGACTTCGAGGCCAACATACGTTGAGCTACGTAGCTGCCGCCGCCAGGCTCCGCTCCCGGATACCAGACCGCCCACCACTGCACCGCCAACGGCATGACAAAAACCGCTACTGCCAGTTCCCAGTTGTTTCGGAAATCCGGGAGGATATTCAGATAGTGAAGACCGCCGGGACCCGGAAGATTGGACAGTTTCTCGACCAAGCCGCTCAACCCGCCCACTTGCGGCAACTCGACTGCGAAATAAGCCGCCGCAATCACCGCAGCCATCTTAATGAAGAACTGAAACATGTCGATCACCAGCACACCCCAGAGCCCGGAGTGCGCCGCGAAGACCACGTTCAGGGAACCGACCAGCAGCAGGGTTTCCCAGCGGCTCAGCCCGAACAACACGTTCGCGATCTTGCAGGCCGCCAGATCAACGCTCGCCATGATCATGCAGTTAAAAAACAAACCCAAATAGATCGCCCGAAAGCCGCGGACGGCGCTGGCCGATTTCCCTGAATAGCGCAGCTCATAGAATTCGAGGTCGGTTAGGGCCCCTGATCGGCGCCACAGCCGGGCGTAGAAGAAGACGGTGGCGACGCCGGTCAACGTGAACGCCCACCACTGCCAATTGCCAGCCACCCCCTGGGTTCGCACAATGTTCGCCACTAGATTTGGCGTATCGCTTGAAAACGTGGTCGCGACCAGGGAGATACCGGCCAGCCACCAGGGCACCGACCGGCCTGAAGCAAAGAACTCCGTAGTATTCTTGCCGGCTCGCTTCCCGAAGGCGAACGCAGGAAGGAAGCAAACAATGATGCAGGCCGCCGCGATTAGCCAGTCGACCGTATGCAAGGTCATGGGAACTGGCTGCCAGCATAGCGTATGAGTCGGAAGCGCCTCTCAGGATTTTTCTTGGTAAGGCAGGTGCGAGAGAAACGGTTGGCTAGCGCGCACAGACTTGTTAGGCAAGGACATGCGAGGCGCCTGTTCCGTAATCTGTATTGCTATTTTTTTCTCGTTCTTAGCCGTTGTGCCCGCTTCGTTCGCCGATCAGCGAACCACAAACTGGATTGGCGATTTTTCACCTTGCGAAAGCCGGTTCGAACTGCTCCGGCATGAGCCAATGAGACTAGGCGTGAAGATTTCCACGTCCAATCCGATTTTGGCAAGGCAATTTCGGGGAGCGATGGATTTTTGGTCGCAGGTCCTTGATATGCGTTGGCACGACGACCCCTCCGCCACTTGTGCGGTACAGCTCGTGGACGGTACGCCTTCCATCTTAAAGAAGACCATCGTGGCACGGGCCCAATTCACCGATTGGGACAACTTCCAGGGTTGGATCGCCTTTAATCCTCGCGCGCCGCTTACGCAGGAGGAGATGTTTCTCACCGCCGTGCACGAGATCGGTCACATCTTCGGCCTCAAACACAACCCCAGCACCCGCTCAGTCATGTACTATCTGGATCTCGAGGGCTCCGAAGTGCTGGATAGAGAAGACCTGTCGGCCCTCGCGAGCCGCCACCGGCTGCGCCTGAGCTCGGTGGATGAGCCGATTACCGTAGCTCCTTAGCGGGATCACGCCTTTACAATGGGAGGCGATTGTCATTTCTTCCTGTTGAGCAGCAACTGGCCTACCTAAAGAAGGGTCTCGCCGAACTGATTCGCGAAGACGAGCTGCGCGAGCGTCTGACCGTCGCCTCAAAGGAGAACCGGCCGCTGCGTGTCAAGGCGGGCTTTGACCCCACCGCGCCCGACCTCCACCTTGGCCATACTGTGCTGCTGCGCAAGATGAAGCACTTTCAGGAACTAGGCCACACCGTCATTTTTCTGATTGGCGATATGACCGGGCTTATAGGCGATCCCACCGGACGCAACGCTACGCGTCCTCCGATGACTCGCGCCGAGGTCAACCGTAACGCAGAAACTTACAAGGAACAGGTATTCAAGATTCTGGATCCGGTGAAAACGGAGGTTCGGTTCAACAGCGATTGGCTGCAGCCCCTAACGTTTGAGAATCTCATCGAGCTGTGCTCGAAGTACACCGTCGCACGCTTGCTCGAGCGCGACGATTTCACTAAGCGATTCAAAGAAGGCGTGCCCATTTCGGTGCATGAGCTGTTATATCCCATCTCGCAAGGATTCGATTCAGTGAACCTTCGATGCGACGTCGAATTGGGCGGGACCGACCAGAAATTCAATCTGCTGGTGGGCCGCGCCATTCAGAAGGACTACGGCCAGCTTCCGCAAATCATTGCAACCGTGCCGATTCTAGAAGGGCTCGACGGCGTGGAGAAAATGTCCAAGTCAAAAGGCAACTTCATCGGCATCACCGAGCCGCCCAAAGTCATGTTTCGCAAGGTGATGCAGATCTCGGATGATCTCATGTTCCGGTACTACGAGTTGCTGACGGATCTGAGCTTGGCCGAAATCGCCGCGCTCCGCACAAAGGAGCCCATGCAGACGAAGATGGACCTGGGCCGACGGATTGTAGCGGATTTTCATTCCCAGGCAGACGCGGATGCGGCCGTGGGAGCTTTTGACCGCGAAGTGCGTCAGGGCCGGGAACCGGCAGATACGGAGACGGTTAGCCTGCCGGCGGGCGCGCAAACAGAAAAAGGCATCCGTCTAGACAAGCTGCTCGCGCTTACCAGCCTAGCCGACAGCGTGACCGACGCAGCACGCAAGCTCAAAGCGGGCGCCGTCGAGATCAACGGTGAGATCCACAAGGAACTATTGCTCACCGCCTCCGCAGGGACGCTCGTATTCCGCGTCGGCAAAAAATGGAAGCGGATCGCCACCTAACTGCCTCAAGCCGGTTGGCATATGATGACTGCGGATGCGATTCCCTGCGCGGGATTCGCGGAAGGAGAACCATGGCTACCGTTCTAACCGAACCCCAAACCACCAAGATTCCAATTAAGCAAACCAAGATTCTGATTGATAACAAGTGGGTCTCGAGCGTTTCCGGCAAGACCTTTGAGACGATCAATCCAGCGACCGGCGATTTACTCGCCAACGTCGCTGAAGCGGATGCCGCTGATGTCGATCTCGCCGTGAAAGCTGCCCGCAAAGCTTTTCACTCCAAGGCGCACTGGCGACGAATGTCCGCCGCCGAGCGCGGCCGGCTTATCAACCGTCTGGCCGATCTGATCGAGAAAAACGCCGACGAACTGGCAACGCTCGAATCTCTCGATAATGGCAAACCAAAACATGTCGCCGCTGCGGCCGACCTGCCGCTCGTCATCGCCTGCTACCGCTACTACGCTGGCTGGGCCGATAAGATCCAAGGCAAAACGATTCCGATCAGCGGCGATTATTTCTGCTATACACGGCACGAGCCGGTGGGTGTCGTCGGGCAAATTATTCCCTGGAATTTTCCCCTGCTAATGCAGGCCTGGAAGCTCGCGCCGGCGCTGGCATGCGGCAACACGGTGGTACTCAAAGTGGCCGAGCAGACCCCCTTGAGTGCTCTTCGCGTCGGCGAGCTGATTCTGGAAGCCGGCTTCCCGGAAGGGGTGGTCAATATCCTTCCTGGTTACGGGCCCACCGCCGGCGGTGCGATTGCCCGGCACATGGACGTCGACAAAGTCGCCTTCACCGGGTCGACCGAAGTAGGGCACTTGATCATGAAGGCTGCTGCGGAAACAAACCTGAAGCGCGTGACGCTCGAGCTCGGCGGCAAGAGCCCAAATATCGTTTTCGCCGACGCCGATATGGACGAAGCGGTCGAAGGCTCGCACTTCGCGCTGTTCTTCAATCAGGGACAATGTTGCTGCGCCGGATCACGAGTTTTCGTCGAGGAAAAAGTCTACGATGAATTTGTTTCACGCAGTACCGAACGCGCCAAACGCCGCCTGGTGGGCAATCCGCTCGATAAGAAAACCGAGCAAGGACCGCAGGTCGACAAAGATCAATTTGAGAAGGTCCTGGGCTACGTGGAATCCGGCAAGAAAGAAGGCGCCAAACTCCAGTGCGGGGGCGAGCGCGTAGGCGAGCACGGCTATTTTGTGGCGCCCACGGTATTCGCCGATGTGAAGGATGACATGAAAATCGCCCAAGAAGAAATCTTCGGGCCCGTCATGAGCATCTTGAAGTTCAAGGATATGGACGAACTGGTGGATCGCGCCAACAAGACTATCTACGGTCTGGCGGCGGCGGTCTGGACGCGCGACATCGGAAAGGCGCACCACGTTGCCAACAATGTTCGCGCGGGCACGGTATGGGTCAATTGTTTCGACGTCTTCGACGCGGCCGCGCCTTTCGGCGGTTTCAAGCAATCCGGTCTCGGCCGCGAGCTGGGTGAATACGGCCTGCAGCAGTATTCGGAGATTAAGACCGTCACCGTCAAGCTGTAGCTCCTCGTAACACGAGGGTCCGACTCAGGCCGCCTTGCGCCAATCGATCACGCGGTTTTCGGAAAGATCGACTATGGCATACTCGGCAGCCTGAGCCGGATCGTTCTTTTCGCGGTCGTCGTTCATGATGAGCCTGGCCTCATGACTCGTCATCGACGCCTCACCTAAACAACTCCATCGGTTTTTCGGATCGGTCTTGCAAACTTGAAATCTGTATAGTCGTGATAGTCGTGCCATTTGGTCTCCCTTAAGCCGCGAGCGGCATTTCCACGACGGCATCAGCGGCCATCTTCGTTAGCAACGCATCGGTCGCAATTTTCAGCAGTTCTTCCGTCCGCTGACTCAAATCAAATTCATATGAAAAACGGCGCAATTGCGTGTTGAAGGCACGCCGCAAGAGGACCACCGAATCTTCGAGCCCGAGCTTCGGAAGATCAATAAGAGCGAATTTCAAAATGCTGTCCATTAAAACCGTTTCCACGTTGAGCATTTTGTAAATTGCGCGTCGGTTCTTCATTACGTACTTCACGACCTCTTTGCTGCGATAGGCAAAATAGTGCTCGCGCGTAAGCCATGGGAAGCGTTTTGTATCGAGCGTTTTTAATTCACGCCCAAGCTTACTGGCGGCGGAGGCAAAGGCCCGGTCGAGCGCTTCGGTCTGCTGGATGTCGTAGGTGAAAATGTTGGTCGGCTTGCCCGAGAACGGGTGAGTACATTGGTAGACCAAGATCGGGTATGCAGTGTGTGGTCGTAGCAGAATTTCCGCGTTCGAAGCAAACCATTCCCGCACCCAGCCGCGCATTGCGCCTTGTATGGCCTTCGAAACAGCCGAGTAGGTCGGGAAATACGCTACGGTCCGTTCCCTTGGAGCCTTCTTCCAAACTGAGAAATCGATTTCGACGAGTGTCGCTGACTCGGTTGCCTGTCCCTCGGCATTGCGCATCGGCATCATGATCAGTTCGCCCACGTTCATCCTCCAGAAAATGCAAAAGCCGGGAACCAAGTCCCGGCCTTTTTTGCCTTGCGCTCGCGAGTTCTCTCGCGAGCGTTTCGAACGTACCATGGTGGAACCAAGAAACCATGGCTCCGGAGGCTTCGCGCGTCGGCAAAAATCTCTGCAAACTTTAGAAAGGTAAAGAGAAAATTTTTTTGAGATTTTTTATCAACTTTTGTGACTGAATTTTTGAGACTAGCGAAAACTTCGGGTATGGACCGTTGGCGGAGCGCGCTCGAAGAGCTTTCGAACGTCGTGACAAACCCTTCCGTCCTGCTCGGTTTAGTAGCGGGCACTCGCCTGGCGTGCCATCAATTCAGCCCGCCGGATGGTATAATCGACGGGAATGAGCTACTGGCGTCCGCGCCTGTGGGTTCAAAGGACCAACGCACAGTGTTACCCTGCCTGCCGCCGCCCTGCGGCGTATTTGAGTAACTGCCGAACCCCCGGTTTTTCTTCCTTATCTCCTTTTTGATGAAGTTTTCCATTCAGATAGCGCGCGGCATTGAATCCCTATTTGGCACCCGCGACGAAAATATCCGTCTCCTTGAGTCCGAGCTACACCTGCAGACACGTTTGCTCGATGGCCAACGGCTCGAAATTGAGGGCGAAGAGGCCGACGTGCGCCGTGCCGAGCGAATTCTGACCGACTATGTCGATCTCGTCGGTGAAGGTCACGTTTTTAACAACGGCGATCTGAACAGCTACATGCGGATCGTAGTTGCCGATCCGGGGAGTTCTTTGCGCCGGCTGGTCGAAAGCGGCAAATCCCGCTCGTTCGGCAAGAAAGTCCTCGCTCCCAAAACTGTGAACCAGCGTCGCTACGTGGACGCAATTGAACATTACGACCTCACGTTCGGCATCGGACCGGCGGGAACCGGTAAAACCTATCTGGCGGTCGCGATGGCGGTGGCGGCTTTGCTCAACAAGCGCGTCAGCCGGATCGTTCTCACGCGCCCGGCGGTCGAGGCGGGTGAGCATCTCGGTTTTCTACCCGGCACGCTACAACAGAAAATAGATCCGTACCTGCGGCCGCTCTACGATGCACTATTCGATATGCTCGACTCCGAGAAAGTGGAGAAACTGCTCGAGCGAAACGTGATCGAGATTGCGCCGCTGGCCTTCATGCGTGGCCGTACCCTGAACGATTGCTTCATCATCCTCGACGAAGCACAAAACACCACGAGCGAACAAATGAAGATGATCCTGACGCGGCAGGGGTTCAACTCCAAAATGGTGGTGACCGGCGACCAAACACAAATTGACCTTCCCGGCGGAAGACGAAGTGGCCTGTTGCACGCGGCTGATGTATTGAAAGGCGTCGAAGGTATCGCTTTCGTGAGTTTCGACGACAAGGACGTGGTGCGCCATCACCTTGTACAGCGCATCGTAAAGGCGTATGACCGCTATAACCAGATGATCGGTGCCGGCAGCCAGTTGGCACTCCGATTGAATGGAGAACCTGGCTCGGAAACATCCGCTAGCCAGCCGCCTGTTAATACCACCGTGGAGATCCCAGAGTTTCCGCTCGCATAATCTATGTCACCTGGTAGTACTGTGCTCTTCGGAGCCCTCCCCTCGGAATTGCGATTTTCGCGAGCAGAAAAACGGCTGCTAACCGATTTCGCTCGCGATATTTCACGTGCGATTACCGCCGGCCGCGCATTCAATTGCCTTATCGCGGACGATATTGAATTACACCGGCTAAACCTCACCTTTCTGGGAAACGACTACCCGACCGATGTGCTCTCCTTTCCGAATGAAAATGCTCTTGGAGAAATCGCCATTTCCGCCGAGCGTGCGGAAGCCCAGGCGCGCTTGTTCGGCCATTCGCGTATGGATGAAATCCGCATCCTGATGCTGCACGGGCTGCTGCATCTTTCCGGCATGGACCACGAACAGGACCATGGCGAAATGGCGAGCGCCGAAGCGCATTGGCGCGCTGCGTTTGCTCTGCCTCAAACTCTAATCGCACGGACGGTCGCATGATTTGGCTTTGTCTGGCGGTAGCGGTCGCGTTGACCGTTTTGCTGTGCTTCGTCTCCTATGTGCAGCTTCTCTATCTCGAATCGCAACGGCTCATACGCCACGAGTTGCCATCGCTCGAATTCTTTCGCGATACGCTCGCGCAGAAGTTTGCGCTCGATGCCGAACAAGGCGCGCTCGCGTTCTCGCTCATAAAGCACTTATCGCTGTGTCTGACCGGCGTTTTCTTCCTTTGCGCGTTGGTCCGGCCGACCGTGCCTCATTGGCAAAGTGTGCTCGAAGCCATTGGCTCGTCATTTGCAGCCATGCTGTTTTCCACATACCTTGTGCCCTTGTATTTACACCGGCGGACAACCGGCCGCTGGATGACAAAGGTGCTCCCGCTCCTGAAGCTGCTCGCCGCCTGCGCCGCCCCTTTGGCGGCCTTAGTGAAGATGTTTCTTTCGCTTCTGGAGCTGGATCGCGACCCGCGCCGCGAAGCGTCAGCTCAGGATTCGGTTGAACATGTGGAAGCACTGATCACGGCAGGCGCCGAAGAAGGGATCCTCGAAGAGGAGGATCGCAAGCTGATCCACTCGGTCGTAGCGTTCGGCGACAAGAGCGTGCGTGAAGTGATGACAGCCCGGCCCAATATCGTCGCCGTTTCCGTCGCCAAGTCCCTCGAAGATCTCCGCCAGCTTGCCATTCACGAGCAATACTCGCGTGTTCCGGTGTATCAGGACACCATTGACAATATTATCGGCTTCATCCACGTTCGGGACATGTTCGAGCTCGATCCGGAGGAGCGTCAGGCCACCGCGCTCAGGGCGCTAATGCGGCCCATTCCGCTCGTCCCCGAAACTAAGCCGGGCAGCGACCTTCTGCGCGAAATGCAGCGCGATGGAACCCACATGGTGATCGTGGTCGACGAATACGGCAACACCGCGGGGCTCGCCACCATGGAGGATCTGGTGGAAGAAATCCTTGGCGAAATTCGAGACGAACATGAGCCTGATCGCGACGTGCGCCAGGAGGGCGATCATATTTTCGTCGCGCCCGGCAGCCTCGATCTTGACCGCCTGCAGGATCTGCTGAACTTCCGCCCCGAGAACGGCACCGAATCGACTACAGTCGCCGGCCTGGTGGCCGAATGGTTGGGCCATGTACCTCAAGTGGGTGAGAGCGTGGAACAAGGCGGCATTCGCATCGAAGTGCTTGCCGGCAACGAGCGCCGTGTGGAGGAAGTTCGGATCTCCCGAGTTCCTACCCCGGCACCAGTTGGCGCGGAATCGTGAGCCACCGCGCGGGTTTCGTATCGATAGTCGGCCGGCCCAATGCCGGCAAATCTACGCTGCTTAATGCGCTGATCGGTGAGAAAGTCGCCATCACCGCCCGCCAGGCGCAAACTACGCGCACCACCATCCAAGGTGTGCTGACAACTCCGACCGAGCAAATCGTTTTCATCGACACGCCTGGTATCCACAAATCCGACACTCTGTTCAACCAGCGCATGATGTCCGCAGTCCGCAGCGCGCTCGAAGAGCGCGATGTTGTGGTGTATGTGGCCGATGCAACCAGGGCGGTGAACGAGGAGGATGAACACGCCGTCAGTGCGCTGCGAGGGACATCGAATACCTTGCTCGTGATCAACAAGGTCGATCGAGTCGAAGACAAGCGGCTCCTCCTGCCCTTGATCGAGCGTTATATGCAGCTCTTTCCGTTCCTTGAGGCATTACCCGTTTCCGCGCGCACCGGTGATGGACTCGCCGGATTGAAAGCGACAGTCATACGCCATTTGCCGGAGGGGCCAGCCCTCTTCCCGGCCGATCATCTCACCGATCAACCGCTACGTTTCCTGGCGGCGGAGGCGATTCGCGAGGCCATTCTGCGGGTCGTGCGAGAGGAAGTTCCGCACGCCTCCGCGATTCTCGTCGATACCTGGGAGGAGCGGCGGGAACTCGTCAAAATCAGCGCAACCATTTACGTGGAGCGCGCGGGCCAGAAGATCATTCTGATCGGCCGCAAAGGCGAGATGCTCAAGAAGATAGGCAGCGAGGCCCGCCAGAAAATCGAACGCCTGGCAGGCCGCAAAGTGTTTCTGGCCTTGCTGATTAAGGTGAAACCCAAGTGGCGGGAAGATCCGTCTTTCCTGAGTGCCGTGGATTGGCGATCGATGGTAGGCTCGGAAGACAGAGACTCATGAAACGACTGCTGGCCTGCGCCCTCATTCTTGGCGGGACCTTCGCCCAAACCGCGTTGACGGCCGATCAAAACGGCGATGACCGTATCTCCGACCAGGTCCGGATGCGCCTGGCTACCGACGCGGACGTGAAAGGCGGTGCACTGGACGTGACCGTCAGTGACGGCGTGGTGGTGATCAAAGGCCGTGTCGACAACGACAAGGGCAAGGCCAAGGCGTCCAAGCTTGCCAAGAAGGTCAAAGGGGTGAAGTCGGTGGATAACCAATTGATAGTAGGTCCGCCGACCACCTAGCCGCGTCTTGGCCAAGTTGCTTATTGCCGCGGCGGTAGCGTCTCTCATCCCTGGTCTTACATTTGCCCAAAACGTGCCTGCGGAGGCCGATCGCTTGCTGGCGACCGGCAAACTGTGGGTGACGGTTAAGTATTTTCATCCATATCTCGCCTATCGCGATATTGATTGGGACAAAGCGCTAGCCGAAGCGCTGCCGAGGATTCGTTCGGCGGCGACGGCGGCCGAGTACGCGGCGGCGGTCCAGTCGATGCTCGAAGCGCTCAAGGACCCGTACACGCGCGTCGGAATGGCTACCGCGAGCGCTGAGAATCATACATCGGAGCAACGTGTGTGGATTCACAGCGGATTGCTTCATCCCGCGTTCTTGATCCGAACCAGCAGCGAAACTCAAACCGTCGCGATTTCGCTCGGCGGCGCGGTTGAGGCGACAGTGCGGTTGTCGGAACCTGCGACATTGACGGCCGCTCCAGCTCCTATCCCCGACCGCGCCTATGTCGAAAGCCCTTATCCGGCGGTCGAATATCGCATACTCGCCGCCTACAAGGTCTGGGCGGTCTTCCATTACTTCTTCGCGTATCGCGATCTGATGGATGAAGATTGGGACGATCTGCTGCCTATGTACCTTCCCAAGTTCATTGCCGCGAAGGACGCGCGCGAATATGACTTGACCATTGCTGAGATGCTCACACATGTGGCCGACTCACACGCCTCGGTAGAGAGCAAGGCGCTCTCCGAATATTTCGGCGTAGCGCCTGTTGGACTGCGTCTTCGTCTGATCGAAAAACAGCCGGTGATCACGCAAGTGCTCGATCCGGAGGCGGTCAAAGCGGGCGTCCGTACCGGAGACATCGTCAAAAAAGTCGATGGCGAGACTATTTTGGATCGCTTCAAGCGCGAAGCGCAGTATGTGGCCGCGTCGACCCCGCAGGCACTGGGCGCCGCGCTAATGACGCGGATACTCAACGGTCCCGAAGGATCGATGGCGATGCTGACGATAGAAGACGCAATCGGCAATCGGAAGGATGTGAGCGTTACGCGAAGTACTTCGTTCCGTAGCGGTCTAGCGGCGCAACGCGATGGAGAAACGATGAAGCTTCTTCCAGGAAATATAGGCTATGCCGACCTGGAGCATTTGAAAGCGAGCGATGTGGATAGTATGTTTGAGAAATTTCGCTCCACCAAAGCCATCGTGTTCGATGCGCGTGGCCCCTCGGGAGACGCTGCGGCAGGACTAGCAACCCGTCTGACTCACGAACGCGATGCGCCAGTGGCCGTATTCACCGGACCATTGACCATGAATCCGGATGTCCCGCAAAGCGGCATCACAACCCATACTTCGAGCTATTTCTTTGTTCAGACAATCCCGAATTCCAGCGAATGGAAATACAATAACAAAACTGTCCTGCTGATCGACGAGCGAACGATCGATCAGGCCGAACACACAGGTCTGTTTCTGGAAGCCGCTAATAAGACCGCCTTCATCGGTTCAAGTAGTGCGGGAGCGGATGGAGATGTGAACGAGTTCGTCGTTCCAGGCGGCGTCACGATTCGTTTCTCTGCACGCGATGTACGCAATGCGAATGGCGGGAAGCTACAACGTCTCGGTCTGCAGCCGTCTGTTTCCGTCTCGCCTACTATTAAAGGCGTTAGGGACGGCCGGGATGAAGTATTGGAGAAGGCTCTCGAATACTTAGCCAAGCCGCAATAGCCAAGTTATGTCCAATTCCAACATCGATCGACGCAGTTTTTTGCAAAGTACGCTGGCCGGCGCGAGTCTTCAGGTCACTAGTTCACAGATCAATCGCCGCCCCGGGGCCAAGCCGCGCAACATGATCTTTATCCTCAGTGACGACCATCGCTATGATGCCCTCGGATTTCTCGGCGTGCAGAAGTGGCTCGATACACCGGTGTTCGACTCCTTCGCCCACGATGGCGTGCACCTCGAGAACGCCTTCGTGACCACATCCCTGTGCAGCCCGAGCCGTGCATCTATTTTGACCGGGAAATATGCCCACAGGCACGGCATTGTCGATAACAATACGGCGATTCCGTCCGGCACGCATTTCTTTCCGCAGTCCCTGCAGAAGGCCGGCTACAAAACAGCGTTCATCGGAAAGTGGCATATGGGCGGCGAGAGCGACGCGCCCCAACCCGGCTTTGATCGATGGGTTAGCTTCCGTGGGCAGGGCTCCTACCTTCCCAACAAGAACGGCCTCAATATTGACGGCCAGCATGTGCCTCAAAAGGGCTACATTACCGACGAGCTCACTGACTACGCGCTGGATTTCCTTCGCCAGCAGAAACCGGGCGCTCATCCGTACTTTCTCTACCTGAGCCACAAAGCGGTGCACGCCGATTTCGTTCCACCCGACAAGCACAAAGGCAAATACAAGGACCAGCAATTCGTTTTTCCGAAATCGATGGCCAAGCCGGACGAGCCGGCCCAACACCGTCCGTTGTGGACGCAGAACCAGCGCAATAGCTGGCACGGTGTCGAATACCCGTACCATTCGGACCTCGACATCGCGGAATACTACAAGCGCTATATGGAGACCTTCGCTGGTATAGACGACAGCACCGGCCGCATTCTCGACGAGCTACGCGCTCGAGGCGAGCTCGATTCTACGTTGATTGTCTACATGGGCGACAATGGCTTCGCATTCGGCGAACACGGCCTCATCGACAAACGCACCGCGTACGAAGAATCGATGCGCGTACCGCTGATTGCCCGTTGTCCCGAGCTTTTTCCCCGTGGCAGTCACGTGGAGCAGGTTGTCGCCAACATCGATCTCATGCCCACATTTTTGGATGCCGCGGGTCTCGATGCGCCGCCCGAATGCGATGGGGCAAGCTGGCTGCCGCTAGCGCAGGGCCACCAGGTTCCCTGGCGGACTGAGCTGCTCTACGAATACTATTGGGAACGGAATTTTCCTCAGACGCCCACCGTGCACGCGCTGCGCGGCGACCGTTACAAATTCATTCGCTACCACGGTGTTTGGGATATGGACGAGCTTTACGATCTCAAAAACGACCCGCAGGAGCTTCACAACCTCATCTTTAGCGCCACCCATCAATCCATGGCCGAAGACATGCGGGCGAGGCTATTTCAAAAGCTCGAAAAAACGGGCGGTATGCACATGCCTATGTATCCGGACCGCGGCGGCCAGAATCGATTGCGCAATCCACGCGCTTCGCACGCCGCCGATTTTCCGGAGGAATTCTACCAGCCGCCTAAACGTGGGAGCGTCGGCTAGACTCAGTAGGACATGGCCAGGATTCTAGTTACCGGAGGCGCCGGCTACATCGGCTCCCACACCCGATATTTTCTCGAAAAGAGCGGACATTCCGTATCGGTTGTGGACGATCTATCGCGTGGGTTTAAGGAGGCTGTTCCCGACAGTGTCCTGCACCAAGCAGATACGCGCGACACAAAAAAGCTAAGCGCGCTATTGCGCCAGGAACGCATTGAGGCCGTCATCCACTTCGCCGCTTATATATCGGTCGGCGAATCAACCGAGCGGCCGGAGCTCTATTTCTCGAACAACGTATGCGGCTCGCTTTCGCTTTTCGAAGCGATGCTCGAGGCCGATGTAAGATGTCTGGTGTTTTCCTCGACGGCGGCCGCCTACGGGATCCCCGCCAAAGTTCCGATTCCGGAAGATGAGCCCTATGCGCCCATCAATCCCTATGGTGAATCCAAGGTAATGGTCGAGAAAATTCTCGAATGGCTCGATCGCTATCGGGAATTTCGGAGCATTCGGCTGCGCTATTTCAACGCCTGCGGCGCCGAGCCCGAAAGCGGGCTGGGCGAGCGGCACGACCCGGAGACGCACCTGATTCCACTGATGCTGCGCGCGATTCAAACAGGCAAGGCGGTGACCCTTTTCGGCGATGATTATCCGACCCCAGACGGCACCTGCATTCGTGATTACATACACGTCAGCGATCTGGCGCAGGCACACATCGTCTCTATCGAACATCTGCTCAGGGGCGGCAAATCAGACGTCTTTAACGTGGGCACCGGCGTCGGGCAGTCGGTGAAACAAGTTCTGGCCGCAGTAGAGAAGGTGACCGGGACAAAAGTCCCACATACCATTGGCCCCCGGCGCGAGGGCGATCCACCCAGTTTGGTTGCCGATTCTCGCAGACTGCAAAGCTCTTTGGGCTGGCATCCGCAGCGCGCCGACTTAGAACGCATCGTGGCCGACGCCTGGGCGTTCGCGCAGAAGATGAAAGAGTAGAAGCATCGTTCAGGCCGCCAGCACGTTGCGCCATACGGTGTCGCCGAAACCCGGAAAGACGCTCGCCATATTCTGATTGCCCATCTGCTTGCTGACGAGTTCGCTCAGCACTGTCCGGAAATCGGTGGTGACGTTCAGATCGCGTCCTTCGTGAAGCTGTTCAGGCTCCAGGCCCGGCCATTCTCCATATACTTTGCCACCGCGCACACTGCCGCCCAACACGAACATTACATTGGCATGCCCGTGGTCGGTGCCGCGATTGCCATTTTCCCTTGCCGTGCGGCCAAATTCCGACATCGTCACCACGGTGATATCGGCCATCCGGTCGCCCATGTCGCGTGAAAAAGCGGCAAGCGAATCCCCGAAATCACGCAGTAGATTCGCAAGTTGCCCAAAGTGCGGCTGCGCTCCGATTTCATTCACATGCGTGTCCCAGCCGCCTACGTCGGCAAAGGCCACTTCCAACCCAACGTCGGCTTTGATTACGCGCGCGATCTGCTCGAGGCTTTGTCCCAATCTGCCGTTCGGATAGCGCGCGCCGGCAGCCGGAGTATAACCAGTCTTCCGGATGGACTCGACGATCTTCACGGCATCGAACGTCTCACGCGCGGTGCCATTGAGCACCTGGTCGGGCGAAGCGCCATACATGCTCTCGAAGGTGGCGGCGGCCTTCTGATCTCTTACTTGGAAATCGTTCATGCTGCCGATTGCGAGTGCCTTGTTCCGGCCGCGCAGACTACGCGGCAAGTCAGTGCTGAGGGCCACCGCACGCAATGGCGAAGGTATTGTCTCGGACAGGATGGCGCGATTCAGCCAGCCGTCATAAGTGGCTTTAAAACCCGGAGTCCCGGATTCCATATAGTCTTGCGCATCGAAGTGGGAGCGCGAGGGGTCGGGCGAGCCGGTAGCTTCGATAATTGCTAATTGCTGAGAGTCCCACAGCGGCTTCAAAGCCCGCAGCCCCGGATGAAGACCGAAGTGGCCGTCGAGATCGATAGCCGAAGCGTCGCTTCCATTGGGACGCGGAATGGCCAGGCTCGGCCGCAGCGCGTAGTACGCGGGATCGGCATGCGGCACAATTACATTCAAGCCATCGACCGCCCCGCGTTGGAAAATCGCAATCAGGATCTTCTTGTGAGTCGCCGGTGCGGCTTTCGCAAATGCCGCCCGGCCGAGCCACGCAGGCGCCCCACCCACGCCGAACATTGCGAGCGCGGAACTCTTCAAAAAAATTCTTCGGGTTGGCATGCTTTTACTCCTTGCCCTTTACCGCTTCTGAAATTCCGGTGAGCCGAGCGTGAGACCGGCCACCAGGCTAGGGATCTGCCCGGGCTGAGCCCCGCTCAATGATTTCTCGATGGCTGCGCTGGTTTGTTCGCTCGGGTTTTTCTCCAGAAGTTGGCGCGCGATGCCGAGCGGATTCGTTTGCGCAACTGCCTCCCACGCCGTGATCTCCATCTTTACCCCTGGGACCCGGTTGTTCGCGAGCGCCAGGGCAAAATTCATGCGATCAAGCAAACTGGCGGAGCTGACCCATTCCGCATTGGCGGCCGAATAGCCGGTTGGTTCCAATTTGCCGTACAACGGCTCGCCTAGACGCCGCACCTCATTGGTCAGCATAAAAGCCGAATTGACGTCCGCACCCGTGGCGCGCACTGCGCTCACTACCATTTCAAACGGTGACTTCACTTTGGCGCGGTACGCCGCGGCCGACCAGAATTCGCCCGAATAGATCATGGTTTCCATCACTTTTCGTAAATCTCCATCCGATTTCCGAAAGGTCTTCGCCATCCGCTCGACCAACGAGGGCGGCGGATTATCGCTCACGAACCTCTGTGCCAGGCGAAGAGAAACCAAATGCGCGGTCGAAGGATGGCGCGCCAGTATCTCCAGGACCATCAGGCCATCACTCATGCCTCCGCCCGCTCGAATCGTATGGCCCAGCACGATCTTTTGTCCATGATCGTGCATCTTGTCGTTGTATTCGAATGCGCCGCCCTGACGGGGCGCGGCGATAGTCCAACCTGTAAAGCAGCGCGCGACTTCGATCACGTCCTTCTGTGTGTAGCCGCCTTCCGCGCCGAGCGTGTGCAACTCCAGCAGCTCACGGCCGTAGTTTTCGTTCAATCCACGCCGCCGCCGGCCGCGGCGCGCGTTCGGCTTCTCGTTCTCAAGCGGCCCTGCCGACTCCCAATTGTCCAGATAAAACAACATCGCCGGACTCTTGGCCGTCGCTAACAGCAGGTCATGAAATTTGCCGAATACATGGGGCCGAATGGCCTCACGCTCGTACGTCGGCACCAAGTACCGGTCCTCCCCCTTGCCCAAAAAGACATTGAAGTGATTGAACCAGAAATCGACCATCAACTCCTGCAACTGGTGGGTGCTGTATGTGGCGCGCAGCAGCTTGCCTTCACTTAGGTCACTCGCTACGACGGTTTGTGGACTGACTGAAAGCATCAGTTCGCGCCGCAGCTCGACCGGCGCCAGAGTAAACAATCGCCGCCGCTGGGCCGGACGCAGCGCCCAGGTGAAATCGCGTCTCTTCGCGGCAGTAATATTTTCGAGTACCCGCCGCTTATCATCCGGTTTGCCATTGCGCAGCGTTGCAATGTCGGCAGGCGGCAGAATATCCCTGATGTTTACACGCGGGTCGAGGTCCGCATCTTCCTCGCGACTGGTCCGCGCGCCTTGAACGATCGCCGGCGTAGCGCCCGTCTCTCGCGGCGCAACCTGTTTTTTTTCGAGGTAGCGGTCCGCAAGGCGAACGACGATGGCGCGTAATTCCGGATCGTCCGGGAGCGCACCCTTGCCCCGCGCTACCGCTGCGATTGCCTGAGGTGATGGATAGTGCGTATAGGTATCGTGGATATTCAAACGCAGGCTTTCGAGTGGAGCGAGTCGTTCGGTAAGCAGTGGATTTTCCGGAACGCGCTCCGGATGAAGTTGTGCATCAATCCATTTGTCGAAACCGGCCTGTTCCAGGCGCTCGCGATCGCCGGGACGCGGCCCGAAAGTAAGCCGGCGAAGCGCGTGGTCCAGGCGGTCTTCCTCTGAAAGCGCCTGGCTGAATGTCCAGTATTCGACCGGGTTATCTGACGGCTTTACTTTCTTGATTTTTTTCCCGCGCGCTTCAGCCGGGCCAAAAGGAATAAGCAGGAGAACGACGGCGGCGAGCTTTCCCATGCTTTGCCTCACACTGGATGAACGTGGGTCATCAGCGCTTGGTTGACGGAGAAAAGGAACTTGCGACGCCGGAATGGTCGCTTTGGAGCGGGAGACGGGATTCGAACCCGCGACATCAACCTTGGCAAGGTTGCACTCTACCAGCTGAGTTACTCCCGCTTGGAG
>Ga0157369_10002024_pt1 | contig 24454 bp, 23 predicted proteins | sample C25metaG_FD_113461 | JGI IMG/M metagenome (GOLD analysis project Ga0157369, IMG submission 113461) | Corn rhizosphere microbial communities from Kellogg Biological Station, Michigan, USA - C2-5 metaG | ecosystem: Host-associated > Plants > Roots > Rhizosphere > Soil | place: USA: Michigan... | reverse complement strand
GTGCCCATCTTCCTCGCGTGCGCCGCCGCGCGCATCGATCCCGCGCTCGTGGCGGAGCTCGCCGCGCGCGACCCGCAGCTCATCCTGCCCACCGTGATCCTGCAGCGCACGCCGCTCGCGGTGCAGGCGCTCTTCTTCGGCGCGCTGCTCTCGGCGATCCTCTCGACCGCGGGAGGCGCGCTGCTGGCGCCCGCGGTCACGCTCGCGGAGAACGTGGTGCGCCCGCTCGCGCGGGTGCGCGACGAGCGTGCGCTGCTGTGGACCCTGCGCCTCACCGTGGTCGCGTTGGGCTTCGCCGTGCTCGCCATGGCGCTCGCCTCCAACCATTCGATCTACGACCTCGTGAACGACTCGGGCAAGGTCGTGCTCGTGTCCTCGTTCGTGCCGCTCGCCGCGGGGCTCTTCTGGAAGAAGGCGGCGCGGCGTGGCGCGCACGCCTCCATCGTGCTGGGGCTCGCGACCTGGATCGCGCTCGAGGCGGCCGCGCCCGAGGCGACCGTCCCGCCGGCGCTGGCCGGCCTCGCGGCGAGCCTGCTCGGCATGGTCCTGGGGTCGCTGGGCGCCCGCCCGGCCGCCTGACCGGCCGCCCGGACCCGTTCAGCCCGCCTTTTCCGCATTTCGTCGCTTTCCGCTGTCGGGCCCCGGCGGCGCTCCTTAAGGTGGCGTCCATGCCGTGACGCGTATCGCGCCGCGGTGGCCATAAGGAGAACATGCATGTCCGCCTATCGTTTCGCGAAGCTTCCGAGCAACGGGTCCGTCGCCGCCGCGGTCACCCTCGTCGTGAGCGGCTGGTTCACGGTCGCCGCCGCCGCGATGTTCGCCGACGGTGCTACGCCCGCCACGCAGGAGCCGCAGCGAGCCGTGCTCATGGAGGAAGCCGCCCCCGCCTCGCCCACGCCGCTGCCGGTCGCCGCGGCCGCGCCCGAAGCGCGCGAGAAGATCGTGGTCGAGGCCCGGCGGCTGGTGGCGGTGCCGGCGGCTTACGAGAAGATCGTGGTGGAGGCCGTGCGCGAGCACGCCTGACGCTGAGGTCTGACCCCCGGATTGCGCGTTTCGTCGCACGAACTTTGATTTGGCGGCCCCCGTTCGGTAACTTGGCGGCGTGATCGCCCACGCCCACCTGCTCGAGGGACTGACCGTCCGGCGCGTCCTGTACGTCACCGCCATCTGCGCGGCGGCGGTCGGGGCGGTCGTCTGGATCTTCCTCAACACCTACCTGGACCTGCTCGTGACCGCGCTCTGCGTGGGCTACACGAGCATGATCCTCTTCACCATCGCCGGGAACGTGCGCACGGCGCGCGTGCCGCGCGAGGCGATGCAGATGCTCGCGGTGGTCGCGGGATCCGTGCTCGGCACGCTGCTCGCCGGCCTCGTGAAGGGCCGCAGCCTCTCGGGGATGTTCACCGAGCGCCTCTCGGGGGTCGCGATCAGCATGGGGCTCGGGATCGGCTTCGGGTGCGTGGCCGTGGCCGCGGTGATCCTGCGCGAGAAATCGGCGCGCGACCAGGCGCGCATCTCGCGCGCGGAATCGGAGCGCCACCGCCTGGAGAAGAACGTCCTCGAGGCGCGCCTCCAGCTCATGCAGGCGCAGGTCGAGCCGCACTTCCTCTTCAACACGCTGGCCAACGTCCAGCACCTGGTGGAGACCGACCCGGGCGCGGCTTCGGGGATGCTGGAAAGCCTGATCCAGTACCTGCGCGCGGCATTGCCGCAGATGCGCGAGGGCACCACCAACCTCGGGCGCGAGATCGACATGGCGCAGGCCTTCCTCGAGATCCATCGCGTGCGCATGGGCTCGCGCATGCAGTTCGCGATCGACGTCCCGGCCGGGCTGCGCGAGCGCCCGTTCCCGCCGATGATGCTGATCTCGCTCGTCGAGAACGCGGTGAAGCATGGCGTCGACCCGTGCTGCGAATGCGGCATGATCACCCTCCGCGCGGCCGAGAGCGACGGGCGCCTGCGCGTCGAGGTCTCCGACACGGGCGAGGGGATCGTGCCGAAGAAGGGAGGCGGCGTGGGGCTTTCGAACATCCGCGAGCGGCTGCATGCGCTCTACGGCGACGACGCCCGCCTCACCCTGGAGGAGAACGCGCCCCATGGCGTGGTGGCCTCGATCGAGGTGCCCGCGCCGGCCGCCGTCGCCGTCGCCGCATGAGCGAGGCCCGCGCGGTCATCGCGGACGACGAGCCGTTGCTGCGCGCGCAGCTGCGCTCGCGCCTCGCGCGGGCCTGGCCCGAGCTCGAGGTGGTGCACGAGATGGAGAACGGGCGCGACATCGAGCGCGTGCTCGAGGCGCACAAGCCGGACCTCTTCTTCCTCGACATCCACATGCCCGGCATGGGCGGCCTCGAGGCCGCGCAGGCGATCGGCGCGCGGGCGCACGTCGTCTTCGTGACCGCCTACGACGAGTATGCGGTCGAGGCGTTCGAGCGCGGCGCGGTGGACTACGTGCTCAAGCCCTTCAACGAGCTGAGGCTCGCGAAGACGGTGCAGCGCCTGCGCGAGCGGCTGGGATCGCGCCCGCCGGAGCTGGAGAGCCTCATGGAATCGCTGGCCGCCCGGCTCGCGCCGGCGCGCGCCGAGCACCTGCGTTGGATCAAGGCGTCCATGGGCTCCAACGTGCGCCTGATCCCGGTCGAGGAAGTGCTCTTCTTCCAGTCGGACGAGAAGTACACCCGCGTGGTCACGCGCGAGGGCGAGTCGCTCATCCGCAAGCCCATCCGCGAGCTGCTCGAGGAGCTCGACCCGGCGAAATTCTGGCAGGTGCACCGCGCGACGATCGTGAACGTGGACCACATCGCCTCGGTCAAGCGCGGGCTCAAGGACCAGGCGGAGATCGCGCTCAGGGGCAGCGAGGAGACCCTAGTCGTCTCGCGGGCGTTCACCCACCTCTTCAAGCAAATGTAAATTACCCGTCCATACCGCGGGTTCTGCACTCCGTCGCGCGCACCGTGCCACGGGCCGTGACCATCGGCGACAATCGGGACCGATGAAGCGCCTTTCCGACCTCCTGCACCACACGCCGTGGTGGCTGCTCCTCGTGTGCGGCCTCGCCACGGCGCTCGCGCTCGTGGTCTTCGCGACCCCCTTCCAGATCATCCGCCTGGAGCACGCGGCGTCCACGCCGGAGCAGAAGCGGGCGATCAAGCGCGAGATCGACCTCGCGTTCTCCGAGGGCCTGGTGGACGTGGCGGGCACGGTGCTGCGCGAGATGCGGGACCGCTCCCGGGACCCGGCCCGGCAGAAGGAGCTGGACGCGGCGCTCGAGGACATCGAGACGGCGCGCGAGAGCCTGCGCGAGGCGGGCGCCGAGGCGCAGCGCGCCAAGCGCGAGGCCTCGCAGGGCGTGGCCGATGCCATCCGCGAGGCGCACGACGCGATCGAGCAGGCGCACCGCGAGGCGTCCAGCGCGATGAAGGACGAGCCCGAGCGCGAGCGCGTGGAGAAGTCGCTGCAGGATTCGCTCGAGGCCGCGGAGGAGGCCGCCCGGGAGGCGAAGAAGGCGGGGACTTCCACGCCGCCCCCGCCGCCGCGCATCGTGATCAAGAAGGGCGATGGCTCGAAGCCGCTGGTCGAGCTGCAGGTGGATACGCCCGCCACGCCGGCGGCCCCGCTGCCGCCCGACGTGAAGCGGGACATCCGGCGCAAGCTCACCACCGACCTCTGGCGCATCGGCGTGGGCACGGGCCTGCTGCTGATCCTGCTGCCGCTCTTCATCCTCGCCGTGGTCTCCAAGTTCTTCATCGACCGCTCGCGCGCCTCGCAGAAGGTCGCCGAGGCGAAGAAGCGCGAGGCCGAGTACCACCGGATGAGCCGGCAGGTCACGGAGGCGAAGCTCGCGGCGCTGCAGGCGCAGGTCGAGCCGCACTTCCTCTACAACACCCTCGCGAGCGTGCAGGCGCTCACCGAGGTGGACCCGCGCAAGGCGAGCGAGATGACGGGGCACCTCATCCAGTACCTGCGCAACGCCCTGCCGAAGATGCGCGAGTCCGTCTCCACGGTCGGCCAGGAGGTGGAGCTCGCGCGCGCTTATCTCAACATCCTGCAGATGCGCATGGGCAAGCGCCTCGCGTTCGACATCGAGGTCGCGCCCGGCCTGGAGGAGGCGCCGTTCCCGCCGCTCATGCTGCCGTCGCTCGTGGAGAACGCCATCAAGCACGGGCTCGAGCCCTTGCGCGAGGGCGGTCGCGTCTCGATCGCCGTCACCGAGGCCGAGGGACGCCTGCGCGCGAGCGTCGCGGACACCGGGCGCGGCTTCGGCGAGACGCTCGGCGCGGGCGTGGGCCTCGCCAACGTTCGCGAGCGCCTGGCCGCGCTCTATGGCGGTGCGGGCAAGCTCACGCTGGAAGCGAACGCGCCGCAGGGCGTGGTCGCGACGATCGAGATTCCGCGCAAGGCTCCTTCCGCCGAGGCAGGGCAGGCGTCGCTCGCGGCGTCATCGGCGCAGGCCGCGGCGTCGCAGCCGGCTCGCACCGCCGCGCCGCCCCCGAACGGTGGCGCGCCCGGCGCGGATCCGGCTGCGCCCATGTCCTCGATGCCGCCCCCGACGCGCTCGCAGCGCGTGCTGTCCGGCCTGGGTGGGGCCGAACGCGCCTGGCGCAAGGGCCTCACTTACACGTTCATGGTGCTGGTCGGCGTGGCAGGCGTGCTGGCGCTGCTCGCGGCGATCGGGCTCCTCACCGGCACGCTGCACATGAAGATGGGCCAGCAGATGATGGGCAACGCCGCGGGCGCCTTCCTCGGCACGGCGGGGATCGCCATCGCGTTCGTGGTCGCGGTCATCGCGCTTGCGATCGTGGTCGCCGTGATCTACGGCCTCGGGTTCCTGCTCATCGCGGTGCTGATCGTCCTCATCGCGAGCGTCCTGATCGCGATCTTTCCCGTGCTCGCGCCGTTCATCCTGCTCGCGCTCCTCATCGGCTGGCTCGTGCGCCGCGCGAACCGCCGCGCCACCACGCTAGAATCGCCCGATGCCCACCGCCATCCTGGCTGAGGACGAGCCGATCCTGCGCGCGCAGCTCGAGGCCAAGCTGCGCAAGCTCTGGCCCGAGCTCGAGATCATCGCGGCCGTCGAGGACGGGGCCGCGGCGCTCGAGGCGCTCGAGGAGCGCACGCCCGACCTGATGTTCCTCGACATCCAGATGCCGGAGATGACGGGCCTCGAGGTCGCGCGCCACGTCGGCAGCCGCAGCCACGTCGTGTTCGTGACGGCCTATGACGAGTACGCGATCCAGGCCTTCGAGACCGGCGCCGTGGATTACGTGCTCAAGCCCGCGACCGACGAGCGCCTGGCGCTCACCATCGAGCGCCTCAAGGGCAAGGTGGCGACACCGGCGCCCGATTTGGGCGCGCTCCTCGCCCGGCTCTCGCAACAGGTGAACCCGAAGCGCGAGCGCCTGCAGTGGATCAAGGCCACCATCGGGCAGAACCTGCGGCTCATCCCCGTGGGCGACGTGCTCTTCTTCCAGTCGGACGAGAAGTACACGCGCGTGGTGACGAAGGAGGCCGAGGCGCTCATCAAGACGCCGATCCGGGAGCTGCTCGACGGCCTCGATCCCGAGGCGTTCTGGCAGATCCACCGCTCGACGATCGTGAATGCCAATGCCATCGACAGCGTCACGCGCGACTTCCGTGGGCAGGCGCACGTGAAGGTGAAGGACCACGGCGAGACGCTCGTCGTCTCGCGCATCTATTCGCACCTGTTCAAGCAGATGTAAGGGCCGGCCTGCGATAATGGCGGCATCCCCGGGAGGCCCGCCTTGATCTACCAGCTCGACGACCGCAAGCCGGTCCTGAAGGGCGACAACTTCGTCGCCGACAATGCCGCCGTGATCGGCTCCGTGGTGCTCGAGAAGGGTGCCAGCGTGTGGTGGAACGTCACCATCCGCGGCGACAACGACGTGATCACGCTGGGCGAGAACGTGAACATCCAGGACAACTCCGTGCTGCACACCGACGGCGGCGTGCCGCTGGTCCTCGAGCGCAACGTGAGCGTGGGGCACCTCGTGATGCTGCACGGCTGCACGATCCGCGAGAATTCGCTGATCGGCATCGGCGCCATCATCCTCAACAAGGCGGTGATCGGGAAGAACTGCCTCATCGGCGCGGGCGCGCTGGTGACCGAGGGCAAGGTGATTCCCGACGGCTCGCTCGTGCTCGGCTCGCCCGGCAAGGTCGTGCGCAGCCTCACGCCCGAGGAGATCGCGACCAACACGTGGATCGCGGACCACTACGTCGAGCGCGCCGCCACGTACAACAAGGGACTCAAGCCGCTGCGATGAGCGGTGCCCCCGCGCGCGGCCCTGGCCGCTACCGCGGCACCGTCGCGGTGTGGCTGCTGCTGATCGCGTACGCGAGCCTCTACCCGTTCGAGCCGTTGCGCCTGCCTTCCGCGGATGCGGTCCTCGGCATGTTCCAGCGCCCGCGCTACGTCGTCGCGTCGGACATCATCTGGAACGTGATGGCCTACATGCCGCTGGGCCTCCTCGTGCGCCTGCATCTCGCCGACCACGGAGCCGCGCGGCCGAACCTGCAGGCGACGCTCTTCGCCGCCGCGTGGAGCTTCGCGATGGAGACGTGCCAGCTCTTCCTGCCGAATCGCGTGGCGTCGATCTACGACGTCGCCGCGAATGCGGCCGGGGCGGCGCTCGGCGCGGCGGTGTTCTTCGAGCCCTTTCACCTGGCGGTCACGCGCCCGCTCGCGCAGCTGCGCGAGCGCTGGCTCATCGGAGGTGCGCGCGGCGATGCGGGGCTCATGCTGGTCGTTCTGTGGATGGTCGCGCAACTGAATCCCGCGCTGCCCTTCTTCGGCGCCGGCAACCTCGTCGATGCCGCGGCGGCGGACCCCGCCGCGCAGGATGCGAGCGTGCTGCCGTGGGTCGCGGTCGCGCTTTCGACGTGCGGCTTCGGCCTCTTCCTCTCGACGCTCGCGCGCACGGGAGAGGGCAGCCTGCGCGCCACGGTCGTGCTGCTGTCGGTCGCGCTGTGGCTCAAGTTCCTCGGCGCGTCGCTCGCACTCCAGCCGGGGTTCTCGGAGCGATGGGTGAGCGGCGGGCGCATCGCGGGCATCGCCGCCGGGCTCCTCGCCTTCGCGCTGCTGCGCCGCATGCCGCGCGCGGGCCGCGTCTATCTCGCGATCATCGTGCTGATGGCCGGGGACCTGCTCTCGAAGATCTTCGGGGCCTACAGCAGCCTCGACGATTTCCTGCGCCTCTTCCGCTGGCCGCACGGGCAGCTCGCGAGCTTCGCGACGCTCACGCGCTTCATCCACGAACTTTGGCCGCTCGCGGCACTCGTATTCCTCATCGCCCTTTTCCTCCACGAGCGCCGCGCGGCGCGCGAGGGCTAGAATGGCGGCCTTTGCCGCCGCTTCGCCATGAGCTTCTACAAGCACCACGTCTTCTTCTGCCTCAACAAGCGCGACGCGCCGGAGAACTGCTGCGCCTGCCACGGCTCGGAGAAGATGCAGGAATACGCCAAGAAGCGCGTGAAGGAGCTCAAGCTCTCCGGTCCGGGCCGGGTGCGCATCAACAAGGCCGGGTGCCTCGACCGCTGCGAGCTGGGCCCCGTGATGGTCGTGTATCCCGAGGAGGTCTGGTACACCTACGTGGACCAGCAGGACATCGACGAGATCATCGAGGAGCACCTGGTGAACGGGCGCCCGGTCGAGCGCCTGCGCATCTGATGGCGGCATCGTCGCGCCAGAGCGTGGCCGGTGCCGCGGGCGCCATCGAGATCGCGTGGACCGCGCCTGCGGATGCCATCGCGGTCGCCGTGATCGCGCATCCGCATCCGCTTTTCGGCGGCACCATGGACAACAAGGTCGTGACGACGGTCGCCCGCGCGTTCGCCGACGCGGGCGCCGCGACCTTTCGCTTCAACTTCCGCGGCGTGGGTGCCACCGAGGGCGCGCACGACGAGGGCCGCGGCGAGACCGCCGACATGCTGCGCGTGATCGAGCATGCGCGCTCGAGCCATGCGGGCTTGCCGTTGTGGCTCGCCGGATTTTCCTTCGGCGGGGCAGTCGCGGTGCGCGCGGCGGCCACCGCCGATTTCGCGCAGCTCGTGCTCGTGGCGCCGGGCTTTCGCCGCATCACGGGGGACGGCATGGGGGTCGCACCGGACCCCGACGACCCGAATCTCGGCGCGCCGGGCCGGCACACGGCGGCGAACACGCTCGTGGTCCATGGCGACCTCGACGAAACGGTGCCGCTCGCCGATTCCCTCGCCTGGGCCACGCCGCGCGAGGTGCCGGTCGCGGTCGTCCCCGGCGGCGAGCATTTCTTCCACCGCAAGCTGCACGTGCTGCGCGAGATCGTCGCGCGCTGGGTGCGATGAAGCGCGGGTCTCGAGGCGGCGCTATGCGATCTTCGAAAGATCCGCGCGGACGGCGCTGCGCGCCGGGGTGACGACGGGGCGGGCGGGCAGCGGCTCGCCGGCCGCGCGCGGCGTCTCGAGCTGCGAGAGGAGCTTCTCGTAGCGATCGACCATCGCGCGCTCGGAGAGCTGGAGCTCGACACGCTCCCGCGCGTTCGCGCCCATCGCAGCCCGGACCCCGGGTTTCGCGAGCACCGCCAGGTGCTCCACGAGCGCGGGCGTATCTCCCACGGGGAAGAGGAAGCCTTCGCGTCCGGGGCGGATGATCTCGGCCGCACCGCCCACCTCCGAGTGCACGACGGGCTTCCCCATCGCCATGCCCTCGAGCGCCGCGAGCGAGAGCGCCTCGGCGAAGCTCGTGAGCACCATGGTGTCGGCGGCCGCGACGAAGGGGCGCACGTCGCGCTGGAAGCCGGTGATGATGACGTGGCCGTCGATCCCGAGCGCACGCGCACGCGCCTCGACCGCGCCGCGCGTGGGGCCGTCGCCGATCAGGAGCGCCCGGGCGGGAATGCCGCGGCGGCGCAGGGCCGCGACCGCATCCACGAGCTGCACGTGGTTCTTCTCCGGCCGCAGCACCGCGGAGAGGCCGACGACGTAGTCGCGCTCGTCCAGGCCGAGCTGCGCGCGCGCGGCCGCGCGCACCGCTTCGCTCGCGGGCTTCCAGTGGCCGGTGTCGACGCCGTTGTGGATGATCTCGTTGCGGCGCCCGCGCACGAGGCGCGGATGCCAGTGGCGGCGCTGGGCTTCGCACACGTACACGACGCAGTCCGCGTTCCAGAAGAACGGGCGGTAGTACACCATCTGCACGTGCTCCTTGGCCGTGCTCACGAACGTCGTGTGCCACACGACCGCGAGCGGCGCGCGCGATCCCGCGAGGCGCCGTGCGAGCGACGCATAGAGCATCGCGTACTGGTTCGCCGCGAGGATGGACGTGGGCTGCTCGCGCTCGATGAGGGATGCGAGCCGGCGCACGGCGGAAGGATCGAAATAGCGCGCGGCGTGCAGGCACTCGACGCTCGTCGCGTTGCGCAAGCGCTCGAGCTGGCTCGGGTCGTTCTTCACGTACACCGCGTGGCACTCGTGGCCGCGCTCCGCGAGCCGGTTCACCAGCGTGATCGTGTGCCGCTCGGCGCCGCCGTGCACCAGCGAGCCGGTCATGAACAGCGTCTTCAAATGCCACCCCTTCGCGGGAAATCGCCCGTGATGAAGGTGCATTGAACGGGACGCGTGTGACCCGCGTTCGGCGCGGGCTAGTCCATCCGGACCATGTCTTTCGCGGGCCGGAATGGCCGCGACCCGGCGCTCTTCAGTCGAGCGACTTCCCGGCCGCCTTCGCCCGGGAGACCTCGTCGGCGAGCTCCTTGCCGCTCTTGTAGTGCGGCACCCGGAAGACGAGCCGCTTCACGCGCTGCACGAGCGCGTTGGAGCCGGTGACTTCGCCGTCCCAGTACTGGTGCGCGAGCTTCATGTTGCGCGGGACGTCGAGCATGAACGCATCCTTCGAGCCCTGGCCGCCGAAGATGTAGAGCTTGCCGTCGAAGATCTTCCACGTGTCCGCGTCGCCGCCCCAGGGGATGGCGTACGCGATGCCGTTGGCGCAGTAGCCGCCGAACTGCGGGATGTACTTCGCCGGCTCGCGGTCGAACATCGCCTTGTGCTCCGGGGTGGCGAAGCGGAAAGTGACCTCGTCGTAGACCGTCTTGATCGCGGGATCGCCCTTGCGCGGCGCGCCGTCGGTGAAGTAGTTCACCACGTCGTAGCCGAAGAGCATGAGGTGCTTGTCCTCGCCCTCCGAGACGGCGTTCACGGGCGAAAGGCCCTTGCCCGGGCTCTGCGTCACCAGCGGCGCGCAGCCGGGCAGCACGAGGAGCGTCACGAAGGCGTACGAGGCGATGCGGGGAAAGGCCATGCGACCTCCGCGAGCTAGCGTTGGGTGAGGGCGGTGGGATGAGCGGGCAGTTGTGCCACCTCGCCCACGACGATCGAGGGGGTCAGCACTTCCGGCAGCAGGCGCGGGGCGGGCTGCCCGGGAACGTACAGCGCATACACGGGCACGGCATTGCGGCCGAGCTCGGCGAGTGTGCGCGTGATGCGCGGATCCTGGCGCGTCCAGTCGGCTCGCAGCGTCACGATGCCGCGATCGGCGAAGGCCTTCGCCACGTCGGCGCTGCCGAGCGCCACGCGCTTGTTCACCTGGCACGTGACGCACCACGCGGCGGTGAAGTCCACGAACACCGGCGTGCCGCGCGCCGTGAGCTCCGCCACCTTCTGCGGCGACCATGCCTGCCACGCGAGCCCGCCTTCCTCGTGCGCATTCGCGGGGGCGGCCGAGGGCCACGCGACGGCGAGCCCCACGCCCGCGAGCAGGATCGCGAGCGCGGGTTGCCAGCGCCGCCCCGCGTGCGCCCAGCGGCCGTAGAACCACGCCGCCATCGCGATCAGCACGAGGCCCGCGAGGAGCGCCAGCACCGCGTCGTTCGAGGCCTGCGCGCCGAGCACCCACGCGAGCCACGCGACGGTGCCGTAGAGCGGGAAGGCGAGCACCTGCTTGAAGGTTTCCATCCAGGCGCCGGGCCGGGGCAGGCGCTTCAGCATCGCGGGGAAGAACGAGAGTGCCAGCACCGGGAGCGCCATGCCCGCCCCGACCATCATGAAGACGGCGAGTGCCACGGCCGCATCCTGCGCGAGCGTGAAGCCCACGGCCGCGCCCATGAACGGGGCCGTGCACGGCGTCGCGACCACCGTCGCCAGCACGCCGGAGAGGAAGGCGTCGGCATAGCGGCCGCGCGCGCTGATGTTGCCGGTGAGCGATTGGGCGAACGCGCCCCACTCGAAGACGCCGGAGAGGTTGAGGGCCAGCACGAAGAAGAGCGCGGCGAGGAGCGTCACGAACGCGGGCGACTGGAGCTGGAAGCCCCACCCGAGCTGGCTGCCGCCCGCGCGCAGCGTGAGCATGACCGTCGCGAGCACCAGGAACGAGGCGAGCACGCCGGCGGCATAGACCAGGCCCTGCATGCGCATCGCGCGCGTCTCGCCGTGCGCGTGCTGCACGAAGCCGATCACCTTGATGCCCAGCACGGGGAAGACGCACGGCATGAGGTTCAGCAGGATGCCGCCGAGGAACGCGAACGCGAGGGCGGCCCAGGTCCCGCCGTGGATCGTGCCGCCGATCGAGTCCGTGGTGGCACCGGCGGGTGCCGCGAGCGCGACGCGCTCGCCCACGGGGGCCGCGATCTCGAGCGCCTTGCGCCCCTCGAGCCCGGGCCAGCCCGCATCGGCGACGGCGACACCCTTCACCTCGCCCACGTCCTTGAGCGGCGGGTCCGCGAGCTTCTGCTCGATGCGCAGGGCATTGCCCTCGCGCGTGATCTTCTGGGGCGCCGCGGGCTCGACGAGGTTTTCGCGCTCGGGGAAGAACGCGATGTCCTTCGGCGCCGTCGTGCCTTGCGGCGGCTCGATGCGCACCACGAGCTTGCCCTGGCCGATGGCGGCGTCGTACTTCCAGCCGGTCGCGGCCACGGGCAGCATGTTGCGCGCGCGCTCGATGTGCGCCTGCCACCTCGGCTCGGGCGCGGGGGGTGCCTCCGACACCGGAAGCTGGAAGTCGAGCTCGCCCTTCTCGGGGATGCAGATGTCCTTGCACACGAGCCACTCGACATGGGCCTTCACGTCGGTCCGGCCCGCGGGCGCGCCGGGCGCCGGCGTGATCGGCACGAGGAGCACCACCTCGTCCTCGTAGCCGTAATTCATGAGCGGGCCCACCGGCAGCTTCTGCGGGTACGGCCACTCGATCTCGCCCGCCTTCCAGCCCGGCGGCAATTGCCACTGGATGCGCGTGGGAAGGCCCGAGTCGCCCGGATTCTTCCAGTACGTATGCCACTCGGGCGCCATGCGCAGCTTGAGGCCCATGGTGATGGGCTTCCCGGGCTGTGCGCTCGTGGTCGCGGCGACGAGCTCCGCTTCCACGTGCTCCGTCTTCACGAGCGGCGCCCCGTGCGCACCCCATGCGGCGGCGGCGAGCGCGGCGCAGGCCGCGAGCCGCATCCCGTAGAATGGCCGTCCCATGCTGTGGATCAAGTCCCTGCACCTCATCTTCGTGGTGTCCTGGTTCGCGGGTCTATTCTATCTTCCGCGGCTCTTCGTCTATCACGCCCAGGCGACGGACGGCATCTCCCTCGAGCGTTTCAAGGTGATGGAGCGGCGCCTCTACCGCGGCATCATGATGCCCGCCATGATCCTCACGCTCGCCTCGGGCCTGTGGCTCTGGCTCGGGTTCGGCTTCGCGGGCGGCTGGATCCATGCCAAGGTCTTCCTCGTCGGGCTGCTGGTGGCGTACCACTTCTGGCTGCGCAAGATGCTGGGGGACTTCGCGCGCGACGCGAACACGCGCTCCGAGCGTTTCTATCGCGTGGTGAACGAACTGCCCACGGTGCTCCTCATAGCGATCGTGATCCTGGTCGTCGTGAAGCCGTCGTTTTGAGCGCCGCCGCCGGAAAGCCCGCCCCCCGCATCCTGGTGAAACAGGACACGGGCACGCATTATTTCTTCGCCCCCTGCCCGCGCGGGCTTGCGGGGGCGCTCGCCGAGGAGCTCGCCGCCCTGGGCGCGAAGGACTGCAAGGCCGCGCCCGCGGGCGTTTCGTTCAGCGGGCCCTTCGACCTCATCTACCGGACGAACCTGCACTCGCGCATCGCGAGCCGCATCCTGTGGCGCGTGGCGCAGTTCCCGTACCGCGACGAGGAGGACGTCTACCAGGGCGCCGAGGGCGTGCGCTGGCACACGTACTTCACGCCGGATCGCACGTTCAAGGTGGAGACCAACGCGCACCGCAGCCCCGTGAAGAGCCTCGACTTCGTGACGCTGCGCGTGAAGGACGCGATCGCCGACCACTTCCGGAGCGCCAGCGGGCGGCGCCCGTCGGTCGAGTCGCGCGAGCCGGACCTGCGCGTGCACGCGTTCCTCGACCAGAAGCAATGCGTGCTCTACCTCGACACGAGCGGCGAGTCGCTCTTCCGCCGCGGCAAGCGGGATTACGTGGGGGAGGCCCCGCTCAAGAAGAACCTCGCCGCCGGCATCCTCAAGCTCGCGCAATGGCGCCCGGGCGTGCCGCTGCTCGATCCGATGTGCGGCGCGGGCACGTTCCTCACCGAGGCGGCGGAGATGACGCTCAACCGCGCGCCGGGACGCGCGCGCTCCTTCGCGTTCGAGAAGCTCGCGCGCTTCAATGCGCAGGCCTGGGAGCGCGAGGTCGGGACCGCGCGCCGGGCGGAGAAGCCGCTCGAGCCGCTGCCCGTCTACGGCTCCGACCTGTACGGGCGCTCGCTCGGCCACGCGGTGCTCAACGTGCGCGACGCGGAGCTCGAAGGCGCGGTGCAGCTGAAGCAGGCGAACCTGCTCGAGATCTCGGCGCCCGCGCGCCACGGCATGATCGTCACCAATCCTCCCTACGGCGTGCGCCTGGGCGAGAAGGAAGAGCTCGCGGCGTTCTATCCGCAGCTGGGCGACGTGCTGAAGAAGAAATTTTCCGGATGGACGGCATACATCTTCTCCGGCGACCCGGACCTGGCGAAGCTGATCCGCCTCTCGTCCTCGCGCAAGACCGTGCTCTACAACGGCGCGCTCGAGTGCCGGCTCTACGAGTACCGCATGGTCGAGGGCGGCAACCGCCCGGCGAAGGGCGCGGGCGCCGCGCCCGCGTAGCGTGACGCTCGAGGCGTGGCTGCGGCTGGCGCTGGTGCCCGCGGCGGTGTGGCTCGCGAGCCTCGCCGCGCGCCGCTGGGGCCATCGCGTGTCGGGCTACCTCGGGGGCATGCCGCTCATCGGGGGGCCGATCACGTACTTCCTCGCGGCCGATCACGGTAACGCCTTCGCGGCGCGCTCCGCCACGCTCACGCTCGCGGCGATCTGCGGACAGGCCGCGCACCTCCTCACGTTCACGTACGTCGGCCGCGCGGCGCGCTGGCCGGTGGCGCTCGCTGCGGGATGGAGCGCCTTCGTGGTCTCGAGCCTGCTGGTCGCGTGGTGGGACCCGGCGCCCGCGGCCGCCCTCGCGCTCGCGCTGGCGAGCCTTTTCCTGGGACGTCTCGCATTGCCGCGGGAAGGACACGTCGCGTCCCGCCCGTCGGTGCCGCCGCTGGAGATGCGCATGCGGCTCATCGCCGCGTTCGCGCTCGCGGTGCTGATCGTTTGGAGCGCGGCGCGCTTCGGTCCGGTCGTGAGCGGCCTGCTGCTGTCGCTGCCGGTGACCGGGTCCATCATGCCGCCCTTCACGCTCACGCTCTACGGGTCCGATGCCGTCGCGCGCCTCGCGCGCGGGTTCCTCGTCGGGCTCACCGGCTTCACCGCGTTCTTCTTCGTGCTGGCGACGACCCTCGTCCCATGGGGCGCGGCGGCTTCCTTCGGCGCCGCCGTAGCCGCCGCGCTCGGGGCGGTAGCCCTTGCCGCCCGCGTGCCCCGGCCCCGCAAAAAAGCGTAGGAGGCAACCGACAGGGGGGCGCGTTGTTGCCTGATTTTCCCGGGGCGGCCGCTGCGCGACGATGGGTCCTGCAATGAAAACGACGGGGCGGCGTTCGTGCGCGTCCCACCTTATCGACCCGTTCCCCGCTGGGGACACAATGGAGGCAACAATGAAAGCAATCATCGCGATGGTCCTCGCCGGTTTCGGCCTGAGCATGCTCGCCGCGTGCAACACGATGGAAGGCGCGGGGCAGGACGTGAAGGCCGCGGGCCAGAAGGTCGAGAACTCGGCCGCCGAGCACAAGCACTACTGAGCCCGGATCGCCTTGGAAGACTCGCAACGGTCGCCGGGGGGCGGGATGACGCCGCCTCCCGGTGACGTGCGCGACGTGCTCCGCCTCGACCACGAGGCGGTGCTCTCCGACCTCGAGCAGCTGCGCACCGCCACCGACGCGCGCGAAGCGTTGGCGCGCCTGCAGGCGCTGCGCCGGCGCTGGGTGATCCACGCGCTCGCGGAGGAGACCGTCGTCTACAACGCCCTGGAAGGCCTGCAGGGCGCGGCCTCGACGCGCGCCGACGAGCGCTTCGTCGAGCACGAGATCGTCGAGGGCCTGTTCGACAAGCTCTCGCGCAACCGCCCGGGCACGCTCGAGTGGAAGGCGCGCATCAATGTCGCGCGCAACCTGATCACACGCCACATCGAAACCGAGCACGAGGAGATGTTCGCACGCCTCGCGACCCGGTTCGACACCGCGCGCCTGGCCGAGCTCGGCCAGCGCTTCGAGCTCGCGCGCGAGAAGCTCAACCTGCTCGAGGAGGCGAAGGCGGCCTAGCGCCCGAGGCGCGCGCGAAGTGCGAGCGCGCCCAGGCCCGAGCCCGCCAGCGTCCCGAGCGAATGCGAACCCGGCGCCTCCAGCCTTGAAACCGAAAACGCTTCGGCCGCCTCCGGCTGCGCGTATCGCCGCATCAGCGACGCCTGCAGGGCCAGCGCCAGCCGCTCGACCGCGGCTCGCGCGGCTTGCTCGGCCGTGGCGGGATCCGCGAGCATCCTTCCGGCCTCTTCCGCTCGCCGAGCGGCCCGAGGATCCTGCCCGCGCGCGATTTCTGCCGCCAGCGCTTCGAATGCCGCGGGAGAACGCCTGAGCGCGCGCAGCGCATCCAGGCAGATCACGTTCGGGCTTCCCTCCCAGATGCCGTTCAGCGGCGCCTCGCGATAGAGGCGCGCGAGCGGCTGCTCCTCCACGTAGCCGTTGCCGCCCAGGCACTCCATCGCCTCGACGGCGACCGCCGCCATGCGGCGGCAGAGCCAGTACTTGGCGATCGGCGTGACGATGCGCTGCAACTCGTTCTCTGATTCGTCCCGGGAGCGTGCGTCGAACGCCTCGGCGAGGCGAAAGGCGAGGAGCGTCGCCGCCTCGACCTCGAGGGCCAGGTCCGCCAGCACGTTGGCCATGAGGGCGTGGTCGACGAGGGCGTGTCCGAAGGCCTTGCGATGGAGCGCGTGGTGCAAGGCCTGGTTCAGGGCCGCGCGCATCATCCCCGCCACGCCCACCACGATGTCGAAGCGCGTGTGGTGCGCCATCTCGATCAGGGTCGATATGCCGCGCCCGGGCTCGCCGACGATGGCGGCCCACGTGCCGTCGTACTCCACCTCGGATGAGGCGTTCGAGCGGTTGCCGCACTTGTCCTTCAGCCGCTGCAGGCGAAAGACGTTGCGCGTGCCGTCGGGCAACGAGCGCGGCACGAAGAAGCAGGTGACGCCTTCGTCCGCGCGGGCGAGCGTGAAGAACGCGTCGCTCATGGGCGCGGAGCAGAACCACTTGTGGCCCTCGAGGCGCCACGCGTCGCCGTCGCGGCGCGCGACGCTCGCCACCGCGCGCAGGTCGCTGCCGCCCTGCTTTTCCGTCATCGCCATGCCGATCGTGGCGCCGGCCTTCTGCTCGACGGGCACCGGGCGCGGATCGTACGCATCCGCCAGCACGCGCGGCCTCCACGAGCGTTCCACGCGGGGGGCGTGCTGCATCACCGGGATCGACGCGAAGGTCATGGTCACCGGGCAGGCCGTGCCCTGCTCGAGCTCGTTCCAGAGATAGAAGAGCAGCGCATGCGCGCGGAAGCCGGCGGCTGCGTCCTTCCATGCCACCGAATGCACGCCGGCCTCGAGCGCGCGCTCCATCAGCGCGTGGTAGGCGGGGTGGTATTCGACCTCGTCGATGCGATGGCCGTAGCGGTCGTGCGTGCGCAGCACGGGCGGGTTGCGATTCGCGGCCGCGGCGTCGGCTTGCGCACCCGCGCTGCCGACGAACCGGCCGAGCGCGGAAGCGCGTGATGCATGCGCCTGCAGCCCCAGGCGCTGCGCGATCGACACGAGCCAGGGATCGTCGGCGAAGGCGTCGTAGCCTTCGAGCGGCGGGGGCTGGTTGGTGACGTCGTGCGTCATCGCGGCCGCCCCGACGCGACCCAGTCGACGAGCGCATCGATGGCGCCGCCGGCGGCATTCGCGTTCGCGTGGTTCATGATCATGACGACGATCCAGCGGTGCCCGCTGCGGTCGACGACGTAGCCGGCGGCGCTCTGCACCCCGTTCAGCGTGCCGCCCTTCAGGTGCGCGCCGCCGACCGGCGCGCGCGGATGGGTCTTCAGCGTGCCGTCCACGCCCACGAGCGGGAACGACGCCGCGAGCTCCGGCATCACCGGCGAGCGCCACGCGGCCGCGAGCACGCGCGCGAGCAGGAGCGCGCTCGTGCGCTCGTCGCGCGACAGGCCCGAGCCGTTCTCGAGCGTGAGCGTCGAGTCGTCGATGTGCTGGTCGGCGAGCCAGGCATGCACGATGCGCGCGCTCGCCTGCGCTTCTCCCGGCCCGCCCTGCTCGGCGGAGAGCGCGAGGAAGAGGTGGCGCGCCATCACGTTGTTCGAGTACTTGTTCATGTCGCGCACGATCGTCGCGAGCGGCTCCGATTCGTGCCGATAGAGCAGCCATGCCGAGGCGGGCGTGGGGTCCATGCGGAAATGCCCGGCGATGGTGCCGCCCGCCTCGCTCCAGACCCAGCGGAAGGCCGCTTCGAAATAGCGCTGCGGGTCGAGCAGCGCGAGCGGCCACGTGCGCTCGCCGCATTCGGCCGGATAGCTGCCGGAGAACGAGACCGTGGAGGCGAGCCCGCTCTCCTGCACGTCGTAGCTCATGCCGCGGCGCCACGCGCCGCACGCGCCGTCGGCGGGCTTCACGCGGCTCGCCACCTGCAGGCCGGGGAAGTCGGGCTCGGCCAGCACGCGCACGCGCTCGCCGTCGGGCACGAAGTGGAAGTCGACGGCCTGGAAATTCACGAGGAGCGGGTCCGGCGCCACGTTGTAGGCGCGGCGCGGCTCGCCGTCGAAGCGTCCCGCGTCGGGCGCCACCGGCGCGAAGTACGAGCGGTCGAGGATCACGTCGCCGCGGATGTCGCGCACGCCGCGCGCGCGCAGCTGGTGCGCGAGCTGCCACAGGCGCTCGTAGGTGAGCTTGGGGTCGCCGCCGCCGCGGATCACGAGGTCGCCCTGGAGCACGCCCTCGTGGAGCTCGCCGCGGGCGAAGACGTCCGTGTGGAAACGGAACGCCGGGCCGAGGAGCTCGAGCGCGGCGAGGCTCGTCACGACCTTCATGACCGAGGCGGGATTGCGCGGCTCCCCGCCATGCCACGCGAGGAGCGGCCGGGATGCCTCGACGTCCTGCACCACGACGGAGACGGCATCGAGGGGCACGTGGGCCTCGCGCAGCTCGTCGCGGACCGCGCGCGGCAGCGGCTGCGCCTGCGCCATCGCCATGGCGGGCACCAGGAGCAGCAGCGCGAGCGAGCGCCTCATCGCGCGGCGAGCTCGTCGACGATGGCGCGCCCCGCGTCCACCAGCAGCGCGAAGTCCTCGTCGTCGATCACGTACGGCGGCATGAAGTAGACGGTGTTCCCGATCGGGCGCAGCAGCACGCCGCGGGAGAGCGCGATCTCGAAGGCGCGCTGCGCGAACGCGGGCTCCGCCGAGGGCACTTCGAACGCCCAGATCATGCCGAGGTGGCGGAAGTCGCGCACGCGCGGGTCGTGGGCGAGGTCCGCCGCCGCAGCGAAGTAGCGCGCCGCCTTCGCCTCGTTCGCCGCGATCACGTTCTCCTGCTCGAAAAGGTCCAGCACCGCGAGGGCCGCGCGGCAGGCGAGCGCGTTGCCGCTGTACGAGTGCGAATGCAGGAAGCCGCGCGCGAAGCGCTCGTCGTAGAACGAGGCATAGACGTCGTCGCTCGCCATGACGCACGAGAGCGGCAGGTACCCGCCCGTGATGCCCTTGGAGAGGCACATCAGGTCCGGCGCGATCCCGGCCTGCTCGCACGCGAAGAGGGTGCCGGTGCGCCCGAAGCCGGTCATGATCTCGTCGGCGATGAAGAGCACGTCGTGCTCGTCGCAGAGCTCGCGCGCGCGCTTGAGGTATTCCGGGTGGTAGAAGCGCATGCCCGCCGCGCCCTGCACGAGGGGCTCCACGATGAGCGCCGCGATCTCGTCGCCGTGCTGCTCGAGCAGCCCCGCGAGATGGCCTGCCGCATCGAGGGCGGAGCGCAGTCCGCCGAACCGGTGGTCGTCCTCCTCGCGCGCGGGAAAGGGCGCGGTGAGGCCGCCGCGGATGAGCGGGCCGTAGGCATCGCGGAAGATCGCGACGTCGGTCACGCCGAGCGCCCCCAGCGTCTCGCCGTGATAGCCGCCCTCGAGGGCCACGAAGCGCGTCTTGCGCGGACGGTCGCGATTGGCCCAGTGATGGAACGCCATCTTGAGCGCGATCTCGGTCGCCGATGCGCCGTCGGAAGCGAAGAAGAGGTGGCCGAGGCCCTCGGGCGCGAGCGCTCCCAGCCGCTCGGCGAGACGCACCGCCGGCTCGTGCGTGAAACCCGCCAGCATCACGTGCTCGAGCGTGTCGAGCTGCTCGCGCAGCGCGGCGTTGATGGCGGGATGGCCGTGGCCGAAGAGGTTGACCCACCAGGAGCTCACGCCGTCGAGGATGCGCCGTCCCTCGAAGTCCTCGAGCCACGCACCGCGGGCGCGCGCCACGGGCACGAGCGCAAAGCGCTCGTGCTGCTTCATCTGCGTGCACGGATGCCAGACTGCCGCGAGGCTTCGCGCCACCACCTCGGCATTGCCCACGCGGGTCAGCCCTTGGCGATGCGGTTGACTTGCGCCGCGGCGGCGCTCGTCGCCTCGGTCGCGAGCGAGCCCAGCGCATCGCGCGGGAGCGCCAGCGTGCCTCCGGTCACGTAGCAGAGCGCCGTGAAGAGCGAGCGGATCTCGACCGCGGCGAGCGGATGCGGCGTCTCGCCCGAGTCGAGCAGCACGCCCGAGCCGTTCACGATCACGCGCAGCCCCTCCTCCAGCAGCGCGCTCGACCCGTTCTTGTCGTAGTGCTCGGCGAGCTTGGCGAGGATCAGCTGTTCGAGCTCGGCTTTCTCGGCGTTTCCCAGGAGCGGCACGGCGGCAACTCGGGCGGTTGCGATGGCGCCATTCTAGCGGTGAACGAAGGCGGCCCGTCGGACGTTAAGGATTTCACACGTCGGACCTCGCCCCGGATTGGCAACCGCGACGGCCGAGTGCTAGCAACAGCGCGCGTTGATTTCATGAGAAAAGCGATTTGCGTATGCAATTTGCTTCGCTTGGAGGAGGCGTAAGAACTTCCCCGAGATGATCGACTTCTCAAGCCTGGAGGCCATCGCATGCACCTGCTCGACCGCATCGAAACGCAGCTCATCGCGAACCGCCTGCCGCTCGTGGGCATCACGGTGGCGGCCGTGCCGTACGCGAACACGCCCGTGGTGCTCACGCTGCACTGGCACGGATTCGTCGAGACGCGTCTCGCCGACGTGACGGACGCGAACGTGGTCGCGTACCAGCCCGTGCCGAGCTCCGCATTGCAGATCAACGATCGCTGGGACCGCCTCGACGAGCTCGAGAACGAGGTGCTCGACGTGGCATGGCAGCTCGGCGCCTGGGACCTCACGCGAACCGAGGCGGTCGCCTTCGTGCGCCCGGGTGCCGGCGAGCAGGAGTCGCTCGAATGCATGACGGCGTTCGGCGCGCTCCCCATCGCGATCGACGGACAGGCGCCCTTCGTCGCCGAGGTGCCCGACGCGCACGACCTGATCGAGGCCGCCTCGCGCTCGGGCTACGTGAACTGGCTCTTCCGCCCGGTGCGCGGCGGAGTGTGGAACGACGTCGCCGATGACGACACGCTCGAGGAAGGCGGCTACCGCAACCCGGCGTGCCCCTATCTCGCGGCACCCACGCGAATGCCGCACGTGCAGCGGTCGCGACGTACGGTCTACCGGTTCGGACGTGGGCGCGGACTCCAGCAGTAGCCGCGCATCCCTCGCGACGCGCGTGCGTCGCGTAGCCGCGTTCCTGAGGATCGCGGCTCCCGCATTCCTGCTTGCGCTCACCGCCGGCTGCGCGAGCGTCCCCGACCTCGATCGCTACATGCTGCACACGCAGCGCGTGCGCATCGAGGGCGCGAAGGGCACGCTGAGCGCCGCGCAGACGAAGCAGATCCTGGCCGACCTCGACAAGCGCTCGCCGCAAAGCGGCATCCTCGAGCGCCACGTGGCGATCGAGGAAGCGCTCTCGGGGCACCCGCTCACCGCGGGCAACCGGGCAACGCTGCTCCAGGATGGCCGGCAGACGTATCCGCAGATGCTTGAGGCGATCCGAGGCGCGCACTCCAGCGTCAACATGGAGATGTACATCTTCGAGGACGACGAGGTGGGGCAGGCCTTCGCCGCCGCCCTCGTCGAGCGCGCGAAAGCGGGCATCCCGGTGCATCTCCTGTACGACAGCGCCGGTTGCCACAACACGCCCAAGGAATTCTTCAAGGCGATGTCGGACCAGGGCGTGCACGTGGCCGAGTACAACCCGCTCACCGCCGAGCAGTTCCTGAAGAAGGGCTTCGAGCTGCAGCGGCGCGACCATCGCAAGGTGCTGGTGGTCGACGGCAAGGTGGCGTTCCTCGGGGGCATCAACGTGAGCGGCGTTTATGGGTCGGTCGCGACCGCGTCGAAGAGCAAGCGCACGTCGGATTCCGCGGCGCCCGGCTCCGGCGTGACCGCCGCCAGCCCCGCCAGCAACAAGGACGCGAAGCCGAAATCCGATTCGGCGGCGCCGGGCTCGTCGAGCGGCTCGGGCAGCTCCAAGCCGGTGAACCACTTCGGCGACGACGTGCCGTTCGAGGATCGCCCGTGGCACGACCTGCAGGTGAAGCTCGAGGGGCCCGTCGTCGCCGACGTGCAGCGGGCCTTCATCCACCAATGGTCGAAGAGCTCGAAGGAGGCGCTCGACGAGGCGCGCCTGCTGCCGCAGCTCACCGCGCAGGGCCACGAGGTGGTGCGCCTGCTCGAGAGCGCGGCCGGCGAGGAGCCCAATCGCCTGTACGTGGCGCTCGTCTCCGCGATCGACAACGCGGAGACCGAGGTCATCGTGATGAACGCCTACTTCGTGCCGCATCCGGACCTCATGGCGGCGCTCGAGCGCGCGGCGAAGCGCGGCGTGGACGTGAAGCTCATCCTGCCCGCGAAATCGGACAACCCCCTGGTGTACTACGCGGGACGCTCGTACTACGAGGACCTGCTCGAGGCCGGCGTGAAGATCTTCGAGCGCGAGGCGCGCTTCGTCCATGCGAAGAGCGCGATGGTCGACAGCGTCTGGTGCACCATCGGGTCGACCAACCTCGACTGGAGGAGCCTCGTCTACAACGACGAGCTCAACGCCGTCGTCCTGAGCCCCGACTTCGCGAAGCAGATGCGCGGGGTCTTCGATCAGGACTTCGCGATTTCCCACCAGCTCACATCGGAGTCGTGGTCGAAGCGGCCACTCACTGACCGCATCAAGGAGCAGGGCGCGCGACTCTGGGCGATGTTGCTGTAGCCTGCCGTTTCCCGCCAAAACAGCCGTTTAACGTCGCCACGAATGTGAGCGTGCGCTCACACCGACGTTACATTTCGCATGGTCCGACGCTTGAAATTCGCCTGCGCCGGGTCTATTATTAGCACTCGTGACGGGTGAGTGCTAAAACCCGCCCGCATACCAAATCCAGTTGGCGTGACGGCTTCGATCCCGGGCCGGCGCCGGTTTTGAAGACCACTCAGGAGTGAACCCATGAAACTGCGTCCGCTGCACGATCGCGTGATCATCAAGCGCCTCGAGGAAGAGCGTAAGACCGCCTCCGGCATCGTCATCCCCGACACCGCCGCCGAGAAGCCCGACCAGGGCGAGGTGCTGGCCGTCGGTCCCGGCAAGAAGAACGAGGACGGCAAGGTCACCGCGGTCGACCTCAAGGTCGGTGACAAGGTCCTCTTCGGCAAGTACTCCGGCACCACCGTCAAGATCGACGGCGACGAGCTGCTGGTGATGCGCGAGGAAGACATCATGGCCGTCGTGAACGCCTGATCACCCCCATTCGCAAAGGAACCTGAACATGGCAGCCAAAGACGTCAAATTCCGCGAGCACGCTCGCACCCGCATGATCCAGGGCGTCAACATCCTGGCCGATGCGGTCAAGGTCACCCTCGGCCCGAAAGGCCGCAACGTCGTCCTCGAGCGCTCCTTCGGCGCCCCCACCGTCACCAAGGACGGCGTCTCGGTCGCGAAGGAAATCGAGCTCAAGGACAAGTTCGAGAACATGGGCGCGCAGCTCGTGAAGGAAGTCGCCTCGAAGACCTCCGACGTGGCCGGTGACGGCACCACGACGGCGACCGTCCTCGCGCAGGCCATCGTGACCGAAGGCATGAAGTTCGTCGCCGCCGGCATGAACCCGATGGACCTCAAGCGCGGCATCGACAAGGCGGTCACCGCCGCCGTCGAGGAGCTGAAGAAGATCAGCAAGCCCTGCACGACCTCGAAGGAAATCGCGCAGGTCGGCTCGATCTCGGCCAACGCGGATTCCGCGATCGGCCAGACCATCGCCGAGGCGATGGACAAGGTGGGCAAGGAAGGCGTCATCACCGTGGAAGACGGCAAGGGCCTCGAGAACGAGCTCGATCTCGTCGAGGGCATGCAGTTCGACCGTGGCTACATCTCGCCCTACTTCATCAACAACCCGGACAAGCAGGTCGCCGTCCTGGAAGACCCGTACATCCTCCTGCACGACAAGAAGGTCTCGAACATCCGTGACCTGCTGCCGGTGCTCGAGCAAGTGGCCAAGGCCGGACGCCCGCTGCTCATCGTCGCGGAAGACGTCGATGGCGAAGCGCTCGCGACGCTCGTCGTGAACAACCTGCGCGGCATCCTCAAGACCTGCGCCGTCAAGGCCCCGGGCTTCGGCGACCGCCGCAAGGCCATGCTCGAGGACATCGCGATCCTCACCGGCGGCACCGTGATCGCCGAGGAGCTGGGCCTCAAGATCGAGAACGCGCAGCTGAAGGACCTGGGCCGCGCCAAGCGCATCGAGATCGGCAAGGAGAACACGACGATCATCGACGGCGCCGGCAAGGAAGAAGGCATCAAGGCCCGTGTCGAGGCGATCCGCGCCCAGATCGAGGAAGCCACCAGCGACTACGATCGCGAGAAGCTGCAGGAGCGCGTGGCGAAGCTCGCCGGCGGTGTTGCGGTGATCAAGGTGGGTGCCG
>Ga0157369_10002022_pt1 | contig 24464 bp, 23 predicted proteins | sample C25metaG_FD_113461 | JGI IMG/M metagenome (GOLD analysis project Ga0157369, IMG submission 113461) | Corn rhizosphere microbial communities from Kellogg Biological Station, Michigan, USA - C2-5 metaG | ecosystem: Host-associated > Plants > Roots > Rhizosphere > Soil | place: USA: Michigan... | reverse complement strand
CCCGGCGCGTCGCCCATGTGGATGTCGGCATTCCGGATCGCGCTCGTCGTGCTGGCGGCCGTGGCCGTCGCGCGCCTATGGCGCTCGCGCCTGGTGCAGGCGGCCGCTGCCTTCGGCCTCTACATGCTGTGCGTGCACCTGCCGCTGCTCTACACGCTGCGCTATAGCGTGGGCGCAATCGACCTGCCTCTCACGCTGCTCGCCGGCATCGGCGCGGCCGAATGCGCAACGCTGCCCATCGCCGCCGCCGCCGCATTCGCCTTCCTGTCCGGCGTCGCCTGGAGGCTTCCGGCGCTGGCAGTGCCGTCCCTTGCCGCGCCGCACACCGCCCACGCTATCCTCGAGACGCTCTGGGCTCATGACGCGGCGGAGCTCACGATACGCGCGGACCACGGCGCACGGACGGGCGCGCGCACGTTCATGCTGGAGCCCGGGGGCGCGCTCGAGGTCGACATACGCGGGGGCCGCTTCGATCCGTGGGGTGTGACACTTGCGACCATCGAGTTGGCCCTTGCGCCGGCGGGTGCGCCCGCGTCCTGCCACGAGATGCGCGTGAATTTCCGCGGGCCGGACGAGCCGGCCTTCGATGCCGGCCGTGCGGTTCGTGTCGCGGTCGATGGCGACGGCGCGAGCCACGCTTACACGCTCGGCACGACCCATCCGTTGCGCCTTTTGCGCGACGGCGTGCTGCAACTGCGGTTCGACTGCCCGGTTGCGCAGCGCGTCGAAATGGGCACGATCCGGGTGAGCGAATCGACCCGCGGGCTCTTCTACTACGATCGGATTCCGCTCGCGATCCGCAACTCGAAGGAGCCCTGATGGAAGCGTCGCGCATCGCCGTCGTGGTGCCATGCCATCGCGCGCGCGACCACGTGCTCGCGACCCTCGCGGCCGTGGGCCCCGAGGTCGAGGCGATCTACGTCGTGGACGATGCGTGCCCCGAGGACACGGGAGCGCACGTGCGCGCGAATTGCGCCGACCCGCGCGTGCGCGTGCTGCGCTTCGAGCGCCCGCTCGGGCGCGGCGCCGCCATCGTGCGCGGATATCGCGAGGCGATCGGCGAGGAGATGGACGTGCTCGTGAAGATCGAGCCGGACGGGCGCATGGATCCGGCGCGCATCCCGTCGATCGTGCGCCCGCTCGTCGATGGCGCGGCCGATTACGCCAAGGGCAACCGCTTCTTCGCGGTCGAGGACGCGGCGGGCGTTCCGCGGCGCACCCTCTGGCGCAACGCGGCGACCTCGCTCGCGCACCGGGCGGCGACGGGCTACTGGGACGTGTCCGACCCCGCGAACGGGTTTACCGCATTGCACGCGACCGTGGCCAAGGCGCTTCCGCTCGACCGGCTCGCACGCGGCGATGCGTTCGAGCTCGACCTGCTCGCGCGCCTCGGCATGCTGCGCGCCGTCGTGGTCGACGTTCCCATGCCGGCGCGCATGGACCCGTCGCGCATGCCTCGCGCGCCGCGCTTTCCGGTCTTCTCGCGCACGCTGCGCCGGCTCGCCTACGCCTATTTCCTGCGCGACATGAACGCGGCGACGTTCTTCCTCGCGGCCGGGCTCGCCTCGCTCGCGGGCGGCCTCGCCGGCGCGCTCGTGCTCTGGCGGCATGCGCTCGCGCGCGGCACGCCGGTGACGGCCGGATCCGCGATGGTGGCGGCGGTCGCGGTGCTCGCGGGCCTCCAGGGCCTCATCGCGGCGGTGCAATACGAGATCGGCAACGTGCCGCGCCGGCCGTTGCACGCGCACCTGGTGAAGCGCAAGGAACCGGACCTCAGCGCAACCGGCTGGGTGCGCCCCGGCGGCTAGCCGTAACCCAGGCGCCGCAAGTCCTCGACGAGGCGCGCGCGTTCCTGCGCCGCGGCCGCGCGGCGGCGTTCGGCCGCGGGCGCGCGTCCCGCCGCGAGGCGCGACGCCATGGCGAGCGGATCGCGCGTGCTGCGCGCGCTTCGCAGGTCGATGGGCTCCACGGGCGGATCGGCCGGCTGCCAGTCGGCGAGCCGCAGGTAGGCGAGACGCAGCGGCTCGCGATGCGACGGCGCGGACAGGTGGGCGAGAAGCATCACGATCGCGTGCCGGATCGCGTCCTTCGCGAAGGGAAGCCCGGCGGCGTCCTCGATCTCCCCACGATCGGCGGGAGCGCGCCCGAGCGCCTGCGAATACGCGTGCGCGACCTCCGCGGCTTGCGCGAGGCGCAGGTCCGCGCCGGCCAGCGCCTGGACGGCGGCGAGCGCGGGCGCGAGCGGATCGCTCATCGGGTCACCTCGCCCAGTCGATCGCCGTGCGCATGAACGGGATCGGCAGGGACTTGAAGGGCGCCATGTCGACCTCCGTGCGCGCGAGGCGGTTGCGCGAGTCGTACTGCATCTGCACGAGGATCGAATCGTCGCGGTACACGCGGCAGATCTCATTGCGCACGGGCACGCGGGCATAGACCAGCGGACCGCCGGCGCATTCGACCACGAAGCGCGGGCGCGAGCGGCGGCAGCTTTCGTTCGTCACGAAATGGAAGGGCACGGCGCGCCGGCGCCAGTAATCCACGGCCCGATCGGGGTCCGGGAGCTGCGCGCGATCGGCGTCGATGCGGCGCGACTCCGCCTCGAATTCGGCCGTGCACGCGCCGCGCGTGAAGAGCGGCGGGAGGACCACGGCCCAGCCGAGGGCGAGCAGCACGGCGAGGCGCCACATCAGCCGCGCCTCCCGGGCCCATTCCCCGCCGCGACCGGCACCGCCGCCGCGGCGATCACGATCGCGACGATGGAGGCCGTCGCGCCGAGCGCGGGCGCCACCACGAGGCCGATCGCGTAGCCGAGCACGGCCGCCAGCGCGCCGAGCCCGACGAGCGCCGCGGGCCGCAGCTCGCGCCGATGCGGCATCAGCAGCCCCGCCACGCCCGCCAGTCCGACCAGCGATATAAGGGTCGCGATGAATTCCACATGGTGAACTAAGCCGCGCGCCGGCGCGGGGTGTGCCGCCAGCGCGATGAGGCCCGCGTCGGACGCGATCGTGGCCACGGCCGCGCCGGCGAAAAATGAAGCGAATTGTTGCAATTTTCCGCGCCTTGCCTGCACGTTTCCTCTCTATACTCGGCCCGATGTCGTCGAGGGACGAGCGCCCATGACAAGAAAAATCCTGGCCGCCAGTGCCTGGATGTTACCCGCGCTCGCGGCGTGCGTGCTGCTCACCGGCTACCGTGTGCACCTGGTGGACGAGGCTTACGGCCGCTACACCGGATGCTTAGGATGTCTCGACGCTTCGGTCTGGGCCAACGACGGCTACCTCGCCGGCGCGTTCGTCGCGATCTTCGCGCTGTCGCGCCTCACGGCGAACCGCCTCGCGCGCGCGATCCTCGCCGGTGCCGTGGCCGGAAGCGCCGTCGCATATGGCGTCGACGTGCTGGTCTTCCGGATGCTCGCGCACCGCCTCGTCACGACCGACGTGCTGCACTACGGCGGCGAGGGTCTGGACCTGCTCACGGTCGTGCAGCCGCTGCTCGCCCATGCCGAGGGATGGCTCCTCATGGGCGGGATCGTCGCGATGTCGTTGCTCGGCGCGATCGCGATCCTCTCGGGCGCGGCGAGCCGCAAGGCCGCGGGCGTGTGGGGCGGCGTGTGCGCAGGCATGATCGTCGCCTCCTCGGGCGTGCACCGGCCGACATACGTGCATCCCGATGCGCTGCGCAACGTGGTGCAGGTGAATCTCGAGGCCGAGCCGTCGCCTCCGTACAGCGAGGACATGTGGCTGGCGCTCCAGGGCCGGCCCGAACGCCCGCCCGCGTGCGGCGCGGGCCTGGATCGCGATGTGCCCGTGATCCTGCTCGTGGTCGAGTCGCTCTCCGCGTACCACAGCAAGCTCTTCTCCGGGCTCGCGGACGACACGCCGAACCTCGACCGCATTGCCCGGGCCAACACGTACTACCCGCAGTTCACCGCGAACGGCTTCTCGACGGAAGGCGGGCTGATCGCGCTCCTCACCGGCCATGTTCCGCTCCCGACGGTGGGGCGTGGCGGGTCCGTGATGTCGTTCACCGACGTCGAGGGCGACTTCCATCGAGAGCTGCGGCGCGAGGGCTACTACACCGCGTTCTTCACCAGCGGCGACCTCTCCTTCGGCGCGCGCGCGGAGTGGCTGGCGGCGATCGGCATCGAGCACGCGGAAGGGGCGAGCCACCCGTTCTACTCCGGCATGCCGCGCGGGCCGTTTCGCGCCGCGCCCGATGCCGCGCTCTTCGACCGCTTCCTGCAGTGGTACGACCGCGAGCGTCCCGCGCGGCCGTTCATGGCCACGATCCTCACGGTGCAGACGCATCCTCCCTATGGAATGCCGGGTGAGGCGAACGACGAGGACGCGCGCTTCCGCACGGTCGACGCCGACGTCGCGCGCTTCGTCGAAGGGCTTGGCCGCCGTGGTTTCTTCCGCGACGGCCTGCTCGTCGTCGTGGGGGACCATCGCGCGATGACGCCGCTGGACCAGCAGGAAGAAGTGGCGATGCGGCCCGGTGCGCCGTGGCGCGTACCGCTCGTCGTCATCGGCCGTGCCGCTGCCGGCCATGGCGCGCAGCCCGGCCGCTTCCAGCAGGTCGATCTCATCCCGTCGCTCAGCGCGCTCATCGGCGACCACGCTTGCCGCACCGCGTGGCAGGGAAGCTTTCTCGGTGCGGCACCCCAGCCGGCGCGCTTCGCGATCGCGCCCGATCCCCAGCAGCGCGATCGCGTGAGCGTCCTCGAGGGCGCCTCGGAGTACCGCGTCGTCCTCGATGGAGACCGGACGCGTTGGCTCGAGCCGCCGGACGACGCGGCCGCCGCGGCCGAGCTCATCGATCACGTCAATCGCGAGCGCATCTCGCGCATGGCCGGGATGCGCCCGTGATCGCGCCTTCCGCCTCGATCCCCTCCGCGTGAACGTTGCGCCGCCGCCGGCGACAAAGGAGCAAAGGGCCCGGCGCTGGGCCCGGGAGACGACCGTGGCGGAAGTGTTCTGGGTGAAGGACGGCACGCCGGGCGAGCAGCCGGCGAGCGCGCCGGCGCGCGTCGACATCGACCGGCTCGAGGAAAAGCTCGTTCCCTACGAGAAGAAATACTACGACGCCCCGCCGAGCATCAACCCCGCCCACGGCCCGTCGAAGCGCGGCGATCCGTTCCGGCACGTGCTCGTGCGCGTTCACGAAAGCGAGATCGACGACGTGTTCCCGGAGGCCGGCTATTACCACATCGTGCACCTCGCGGCATTCGAAGCCGCGGAACTGCTGGGGCTGCCTCCGCCGCCGGGGAAGCCTGCCGAGTGGCACGACCCGGCGTAACGACCCGGCGAGCGCGTTATCGGCCCAGGCCGCGCGCCATGATCACCGCGACCAGCGGGATCAGCGCCGCGATGTGCACCTCGACCATGAGAAGGCGCCGCACCTTCGCGCGCTCGCCGTCCGGCACGCGCCATTGGGCGTCATGCTCGAGCCTGCGCCGCCAGTCGATGAAGCGGAGCGTGGGAAACACGGAGATCAACGCGACCAGGACGAAGAGGAAGACCTTCACGTAGATCGCCCAGCCCGTGAGGTAGAACTCCGCGCCCTTGGCGCCGAAGACGAGGCGCGCGAGGCCCGTGGCGAGCACGACCAGCGCGGAGCCGAAGTACCAGAGGTCGAGGCGCCCCAGCAGGCGGATCACCCAGGGTTCGAGCGGGCCGCGGAAGAGGACGACCTCCGCCACGAGGAAGCCGAACAAAACGAAGATCGCGCTGAAGTGCAGGTACGCGAGGATCGCATCGAGCCACATGGTCAGCGCCCGAGGAAGCGGGCGATGCGCGCCACCGCCTCCTGCAGGCGCGCGACGGGCTGCGTATAAGCGATGCGCACATGGCGCTCGGGATGGTTGCGCCCGAAATCCTTGCCCGGCGTGATCGCCACGTGGGCCTCGGTGAGCACGCGCCGCGCGAAGGCGAAGCTGTCGTCCGTCACGCCCGACACGTCGGCGTAGATGTAGAACGCACCTTCGGGCAGCACGGGCACGCCGAAGCCCAGCGACTCCAGCGCAGGCACGAGGAAGCGGCGGCGCGCATCGAGCTCGGCGCGGCGCTGCTCGAGGATTTCGAGGGTCGCCGGCTCGAAGCACGCGAGCGCCGCGTGCTGCGCGAGCGTGGACGGCGAGATGAAGAGGTTCTGGGCCAGCGTCTCGATGGGCCGCACGAGCGCGGGCGGCGCCACCATCCAGCCCAGGCGCCAGCCGGTCATCTGGAAGTACTTCGAGAAGCTGTTCACCACGAGCACGTCCTCGCCCGCGGCGGCCCCGGTCGGCGCATCGAGGCCGTAGGTGAGGCCGTGATAGATCTCGTCGACGAGCAGGTGGCCGCCGCGTTCCGCCGCGAGTGTCGCGAGACGCGCGATCTCCTCGGCCGTCACGAGCGTGCCGGTGGGATTGGCGGGCGTCGCGACCATCGCCATGCGCGTGCGCGGTCCCCAATGGCGCGCGGCGAGCTCCGGCGTGAGCTGGTAGCGGCTTTCGGGACCCACGGGCACCGGGCGCGGCACGGCGCCCAGCGCGCGCAGGAAATGCCGGTTGCAGGGATAGCCCGGGTCGGCCAGCAGCACCTCGTCGCCGGCGTCGAGCAGCACCCCGAAGGCGAGCAGCAGGGCCGCGCTCGACCCGGCGGTGACCACGATCCGGCTCGCGGGGACGTCGACGCGGTAGTGCCCGGCGTAGAAGCGCGCGATGCGCTCGCGCAAGGCGGCCAGGCCCAATGCCGACGTGTAGAACATCGGCTGCGTGTCGAGCGCGCGCTTCGCGGCCTCGACCACGGGCGCCGGCGTGCGGAAATCGGGCTCGCCGATCTCGAGGTGGATCACGTCGTGGCCCGCCGCCTCCACCTCCCGCGCGAGGGTCTGGATTTCCATCACCTCGAACGGCTCGATGTGGGCCATCCGGGCCGCGAGATGGAGCGCCTGGGCCGCGTCGTTCATGCCCGATTTTACCGCGCCGGAACTCTGGGCCCCGGAACGGGTCGGTCGAAGGCGCCGTCCCATTCCCGGGCGGCAACTGGAGGCCCCAAAAATGGCGAATGCGATGGAAAACGGTCGGGACGACCTGATGAATAACGTGAACCAGGTGATGTCGGAGACGCAGAGCCTGCTCGACTCGATGAAGAGCGCGACCACGGAGAAGACCGCGCAGCTGCGCGACTCGCTCCAGCGCAACCTCGAGGCAACACGCCAGAAGCTCTCGGCGCTGCAGTCGACGGCGATGGAGAAGGGCACCGCCTACGCCCGCGCCACGGACGATTACGTGCGCGAAAGCCCGTGGACCGCGGTCGCCGTCGCGGCCGGTGTCGGCGTGCTGGTGGGCCTCCTCCTCAGCACGACGATGCGCGACGACTAGCCGCGCAGGTTCTGGTCCCAGAACTTCTGCAGCCGTTTCGCCGAGACGGGAAAGGGCGTGCGCAGCTCCTGGGCGAAAAGCGACACCCGCAGCTCCTCGAGGAGCCAGCGGAATTCCTCGAGCTTCGCGTCGTGGCGGCCGGCCGCACGGTCGGCCTCCCGGCGCGCCTCGTATTGCGCCCACAAGGCGGCCACCGCCTGCCCGTGACGCGCGTCGCGCTCGCCGGCGGCGCGGTACTTCTGCAGCCTGAGTCCGTAGCCCCGCAGGTATCGCGGCACGTGCTCCAGCCGCTCCCATGGGGTGGCCGCCAGGAACCCGGGATAGACCAGCCGCTCGCGCTGGGCCTTCACCTCCTGTGTCACCCGCCCGAGCGCGCCCGCCTGCGCGATCGCCTGGTTCGCCTGCTGCGCGGCCTCGCCGATCGCCTGGGCATGGCGTGACGCCGCCTCGATCACCGCGGGCAGGCGCGCCTTCGCGCGCTTCTTCTGCTCCTCGAAGGCCTTCGGCGTGCGCGGCAGCTCGTCGTCGCCGATGAGGGCGCGGTCGAGGATCGCGGCGACGAGATCGGCCTTGAGCCTGTCGGCCGGGACGATGGCGTTGAACTTGAGCGCCAGCGGGTTGAAGGACGGCAACGCGCGCTCCACGTTCTTCACCTGCTCCTTGAGCTCGAAGGCGAGCAGGCGCTTCACGCCTTCGCGGTGCGCATCGCGCGCCTTGTCGGGCGTGTCGAAGAGGCGGATCGAGACCGAGTCGCCGTCGTCGGCGAGGCCCGGATACCCCGTCAGGGTCTGGCTGCCGCGGCGGAAGCTCACCTGCTGTGGCAGCTCGCCGAAGTCCCAGGCCTTGATGCCCTCGCGCTCCATGCCCGGCTTCGCCTTCGCGAGCGTGAGGCTCGCCGCCTCGCCCAGGCGCTGGCGCAGCTCGTTCACGTCCCGCCCCATGGCGAGCTCGCGCTTCGCCTCGTCGACCACGCGCACGTTCATGAGGAGATGGGGCGGCGGCTCTTCCTTCGACCAGATGTCGCTCGCGAGGCGCTCGCCCACGAGGCGCGAGGCATATGCGAGCACTTCATCCTTCACCATGCGCTCGCCGGGCTTCACCTGCTCGAGGAAGCGGGTGACATGCTCGGGCACGGGCACGAGCTGCGTGCGCACGCGCTTGGGGAGCGCCTTCATGGTCCACGCGACCTTGTCGCGGATCATGCCGGGCACGAGCCAGTCGAGCGCGGCGTCGTCGACCTGGTTCAGCAAGGCGAGCGGCACGTTGATGGTCACGCCGTCGAGCGCGTGGCCGGGATCGAAGCGGTAGGCGAGCGGGAACACCGAGCCGCCCGCATCGAGGTGCCGCGGGAAGAGCTCCTCGGTCACCGACTCCGCGCCGTGCCGCATGAGGTCCTCGCGCGCGAGGAAGAGCAGCTTCGGCTCCTTCGCGCTGGCCGGCTCGTACCACGCCTCGAAGGAGCGCGTGTCCCGGACCCCGGGCGGCACGCGCGCATCGAAGAACGCGTAGACCGCGCGATCGTCGACGAGCACGTCGGGACGCCGCGCGCGGTGCTCGAGCTCCTCGATGTCGCCGATGAGCTTGCGGTTGTGCACCCAGAACGGGAGCTGCGACTCGAACTCGCCGGCGACGAGCGCGCCTTCGATGAAGATCTCGCGCGCGCGCCGGGCGTCGATGCGGCCGAAGCTCACCTTGCGGCGCGCCACGAGCACGAGCCCGTAGAGGCTCACGTTCTCGTAGGCGACGACCTCGCCGCGCTGCTTGTCCCAGTGCGGCTCGACATGCGTGCGCTCGACCAGGTGCGCCGCCGCCTTCTCGATCCAGTCGGGCTCGACGCGGGCGACGTTGCGCGCGAAGACGCGCGTGGTTTCCTGCAGCTCGCCCGCCATGATCCAGCGCGGGCGGTTCTTCCTGAGCCCCGAGCCCGGCCAGATGTGGAATTGCAGGGCGCGCGGGCCCACGTAATGGTCGCCGTCGAGCGCCTTCATGCCGACGTTGCCCAGGAGTCCCGTGAGCAGCGCGCGATGGACCTGCTCGTAGGTGGCCGGCGCCTCGTTGTCGCGGATCTTCAGCTCGCCCGCCATCTCGCGCAGCTGCCCGGCGAGGTCCCGCCACTCGCGCATGCGCACGTACGAGAGGAAATGCTCACGGCACGTCTCGTAGAGCTTGCGGTTCGACTTCTTGTGCGCGAACTCGGTGTCGAAGAATTTCCAGAGGTTCAGCAACTGCACGAAGTCGCTCGCATCGTCGCGGAACTCCTCGTGAGCACGGTCCGATTGCTCGCGCGCGTGCTGGGGACGGTCGCGCGGGTCCTGGATCGAGAGCGCCGCGGCGAGGATGACCATCTCCGAGCCGCAGTGGAACTCGCGGGCGCCGACGAGGATGCGCCCGACGCGCGGGTCCACCGGAAGGCGCGCGAGCTCCTCGCCGAGCTTCGTGAGCTTCCTCTCGCCGTCGATGGCGCCGAGCTCGAAGAGCTGCTGGTATCCGTCGGCGACCTGGCGCGGCGTGGGCGGCTCGAGGAACGGGAATTCGTCGATGGGGCCGAGGTCGAGCGCGGCCATGCGCAGGATGACCGAGGCGAGCGACGTGCGCAGGATCTCCGGCGTGGTGAACTCGGGCCGCTCGCGGAAATCCGCCTCGGCGTAGAGACGGATCGCGATGCCGCTCGCGACGCGCCCGCAACGTCCCGCGCGCTGGCGCGCCGCGGCCTGCGAGACGGGCTCGATGCGCAGCTGGTCGATCTTCTGCCGCGGCGAGTAGCGCTTGATGCGCGCGAGCCCCGTGTCGATCACGTAGTGAATCCCCGGCACGGTGAGCGAGGTCTCGGCCACGTTGGTCGAAAGCACGATGCGCCGGTGGGCCCCGCGCTCGAAGACGCGGTCCTGCTCCTCGGCGGAGAGGCGCGAGAAGAGCGGGAGGATCTCGGTGTTTCTCGGGTGGTGCTTGCGCAGCACCTCCGCCGCCTCGCGGATCTCGCGCTCGCCCGGCAGGAAGACGAGGATGTCGCCCTCGCGGCTGCCGCGCGCGATCTCGTCGACCGCCCGGGCGATCGCCTCGTTCATGTCGACCGGCTCGTCGTCCTCCTCCTCGACCTCGAAGAATTCCGGCCGGTAGCGCACCTCGACGGGATACGTGCGTCCCGACACCTCGATCACGGGGGCGCCGTCGAAGAACGCGCTGAAGCGCTGCGTGTCGATGGTGGCGGAGGTGACGACCACCTTGAGCTCGGGGCGCTCGCGCACGAGGCGCTTCAGGTAACCGAGGAGGAAGTCGATGTTGAGGCTGCGCTCGTGCGCCTCGTCGACGATGATCGTGTCGTAGGCGCGCAGCTCGCGATCCGAATGCGTCTCGGCGAGGAGCACGCCGTCGGTCATCACCTTGATCGCCGTCTCCGGACGCGTGAGGTCCTGGAAGCGAACCTTCGATCCCACGAAGCCCTTCGGCGCGCCGGCGAGCTCCTGCTGCAGGCGCGTCGCGAGGCTGCGGGCGGCGATGCGGCGCGGTTGCGTGCAGCCGATGAGACCCGCCGCGCCGCGCCCGAGCGCGAGGCAGATCTTCGGCAGCTGCGTGGTCTTGCCCGAGCCGGTCTCGCCGCAGACGATGGTGACCGGATGCTTCGCGACGAGCTGCGCGATGCGGTCGCGGTGCTGCGCGATCGGCAGGTCCTCCGGGAACGAGACGCGCGGTGCGCGCGCGAGGCGCGACTGGAAACGCGCGCGCGAGCGCTCGACGAGGTCGGCGAGCAGGCCCTTCTCGCGGCCGGCCGGACGGCCATGCCGCTCGCGCGCGGCGATGGCCTCGGCGAGGGCTTGCATCTTGGGATGGTCGGCGGCGACGGTGCCGGCGAGGATCTCGGGAGGGAGCGTCATGAACGTCGCGGCTTACCCGCGACGTTCATTTTAATTGATCGCGCTGCGAAGACACGGCGCCCGGACCCTGCGCGGCGCGAAACCTCCAAACCGTCCCCGGACCTTGCCTCAATCGTTCTCGAGCTGGTGGTAGACCACGTCCGCCACGCGCGCGAGCTGGCTCTTGTCGACCTCGCCCGAGAGCGCGTAGCCGCAATCGCGATCGACCCAGTAGAAGACGTTCACGCGGCCTTCCTGCGCGAAGCGGAACGCCGTCGGGCTCTCCGCCTTGCTGCGCCGCGACACGTAGAGCGTGAGGCGCTTGCCGCTGCCGTCCTGGTACATGAACTGCGCGACCGGCCCGTCGGCGCCGGGCAGCAGGCGGCCGCCCAGCAGCTCGAAGCCCTGCTCCGTCAGCACGGGGACCTTGAGGCCGATGTCGAGGCGCTTGGAGAGCCACTTCACGAGGTGGTCCTGCTCCTTGGCGTCGACCTCCACCGGATGGCGCACCTCCGGCGAATAGACGAGGTAGGCGCGCGCGGCGCGTTCGGGGAGCGCGGGGGCGACGACGCGCGCCGCCATGGGGAATTGCGGCGGCGCCTCGCGGCGCATGAGCGGAAGCGCGAGCCCCAGGCCGAGTCCCGTGAGGACGAACACCGCCGCGCGCGCGTATTCGTGCCACGCGGGATTGCGCAGGTACATGCGCGCCGGAATCGGCTCGGTCATGACCGGGTCGAACGCGCGGCGCAACATCTGCGTCTCGCGCTCGAACGGATCGGGATTGCGTTCGGTGCTCATGGGGTCACCACCCTCAGCGTGCGCGTCTCCTGCCCGTCCATGAGTCTGCGCAGCCGCTCGCGGCCCCGCGACAGGCGCGACATCACGGTGCCGATGGGAATGCCGAGCGCGCGGCTCACGTCCGCATAGCTCATGTCCTCGAGGGCCACGAGCAGCACGACCTCGCGTTGCTCCGGTGCCAGGCCCTGCAGCGCGCGTTGCAGGTCCATCACGTCCGTGCGGCTCACCGTGGGAATCCGGGCCGCCAGCGTCTCCTCGTCGATCTCGACATCGAGGCCCACCTTGCGCGACTTGAGCTGGTTCACGAAGACGTTGTGCATGATCGAGAAGAGCCAGGCGCGCAGGTCGCCGGGCCGCCACAGATGGAACTTGCGCACGGCGCGCTCGAGCGTGTCCTGCACGAGGTCGTCGGCACCGTCCCGGTCGCCCACCAGCGCCCGCGCATACCGGCGCAGGTTCGGGATGAAGGGGACGATCAGGTTGTAGTCCATTCAGGGCGATGAACAGAGCCGGGCACGCTTTATTCCGGAAAGCGCCAGGGAAGCATACGCTCGCCGGCGCGCGTGCGCAGCACCGCGCGGCCCTCGCGCCGCAAGTGAACCAGCTCACATCCCGACGCGGGCAATGCGGCGGCAGGATGCGGCCCCAGCCATTGGATCAGCGTGGGACATTTGCCGCCGCACGGCAGGTGGCCGTCGCGGGGCACGCCGATGCGCCAGCGGAAATGACGGCGCGATGCGTCGAGCACCTCGACCTCGTCCGGATACTCGCGCAATGCCGCTTCGATGTCGTCCACGCGCTCGACCCAGTGGATCAACGCCGGTCCGCGCGCGAGGAGCGCTCGCATCGCCGGCGTGTCGAGCGAGAACCAGCGCGGACGCGAGACCGGGAGCGCGTCCGGATCGATCGCGATGACCTCGAGAAAGGCGTGCGGCCCGAGCGACAGCAACGCGTTGTGCGTGCCCATGAGCGGATGCTCGCCGCCCGCGACGGGTGCCGCGCCGAGCTCGCGCTCGACCCAGCGCGCGCCTTCGTCGAGCGTACCGGCCGCCACCACGAGGTGGTCGAAGGCCATCAGTCGAGCGTGATGCCCTCGTCCTGCATCACCCTTTTCACCGCCGGGCGCGCCATCACCTTGTTCATGAGCCGCGTGTAGTTGGCGAGCTCGCGCACGGGAAGCCCCGCGCGATGGCCCCAGCGATAGAACACGAGCAGGTAGCCGTCGACCACCGTGTAATGCTCGCCGACCGCCCACTCGCGGCCCTCCAGCAGGCGGTCGATTTCCTTCAGGCAATCGTGGAACGACTGCTTGCCCTTGGCCTTGACCGCCTCGTGCGTCGACTCGTCGTCGCTGTAGCGCGCGGGCCGGACGTAATGGCGATACGCGACGTGCACCGTGTTGGAAAGCCACGCCATCGCGGCAATGGCCTTGGCCTGGTGCCACGTGTCGCCGGGCCACAGGCCCTTCTTCGGGTTGCCGCCCGCGAGGTACGAGAGGATGCCGGTGTTCTCCGTCATGACCTCGCCGTCCACGACGAGCGCGGGGACCGCGCCGCGGGGGTTGATCTTCAGGTACTCGGGGCTGCGCTGCTCGCCCGTGGAGGTGTTGATCCTCTGCGTCTCGTACTTGACGCCGAGCTCCTCGAGCGCGATGTGCGAGGCGAAGGAGCAGGCGCCGGGCGCGTAGTAGAGCTTGATGGCCATGGGTTCTCCGGTCAGAGGCGGATGATGAGCGACGAGGTGTCGTAGCGGCTGCCGCCCGCCTTCTGCACGTCGCCGTAGTAGCCGTCGACGATCTGCGTGACGGGCAGCTTGGCGCCGTTGCGCTTCGCCTCTTCCATGGCGATGCCCAGGTCCTTGCGCATCCAGTCGACCGCGAAGCCGAAGTTGAACTTGCGCTCGTGCATCGTCTTGCCGCGGTTCTCCATCTGCCACGATTGCGCGGCGCCCTTCGAGATCACGTCGAGCACGAGGTTCACGTCGAGCTGGGCCTTCTCGGCGAATGCGATGCCCTCGGAGAGCGCCTGCACGAGCCCCGCGATGCAGATCTGGTTCACCATCTTCGTGAGCTGGCCGCTGCCCGACGGCCCCATGAGCGTGACGGCGCGCCCGTAGCAATCCATCACCGGCCTGGCGCGATCGAACGGCGCCTTTTCCCCGCCGCACATCACGGTGAGCTTGCCGTTCTCGGCGCCTGCCTGTCCGCCGGAGACCGGCGCATCGATGAAGTCGACGCCCTTCTGCTTCGCCGCCGCGAAGACCTTGCGCGCGATATCGGCCGAGGCCGTCGTGTGGTCGATGAGGACGGCCCCCTTCTTCATCGCGCCCAGCGCGCCGTCGGCTCCCAGCGCGACCTGCTCGACGTCCTTGTCGTTGCCCACCATCAGCATCACGAAGTCCTGGTCCTTCGCGGCGGCGGCGGGCGTGGGCGCCGACTTGCCGCCGTGCTTCTTCACCCAGTCATCGGCCTTCGAGGCGGTACGGTTGTAGACGGTGACCTCGTAGCCCTTGGCCTTGAGGTGGCCGGCCATGGGGAAGCCCATGACGCCGAGGCCGATGAATGCCACTTTCGCGCTCATTTGTTCTCTCCTGGGGGAAATCGGACCCCGGCCCGCGCCGGGGTGACCGTCGAATGCGGTGCGATCGCTAATTTACCGGGTTCGGCGGCTCCCGGCCTTCGAGCACCGCCGTGAGGTTCGCGGCAGCGGTATTGCACATGACCAGCCGCGTCGCGCGCGAGGCACTCCCGATGTGCGGCGTCATCACGACGTTGCGCAGCCCGCGGTAACCCGGGTGCGCGTCCGGCTCGCCCTCGAAGACGTCGAGCCCCGCGGCGGCGATGCGCTTCGTGCGCAGCGCCTCCACCAGCGCCGCGTCGTCGACGACGCCGCCGCGCGCGGAATTCACCAGCACGGCGGTCGGCTTCATGAGCGCCAGCTCCGCCGCGCCGATGAGGTGGTGGGTGGACGGCGAATAGGGCGCCATCACCACCACGAAATCGGAGGTGCGCAGCAGCTCGTGGTACTCGACGCGGGTCGCGTCGAGCGCGCGCTCCTGCTCTTCGGGCAGCCGGGTACGGTTGTAGTACTGCACGCGCATGTCGAAACCGCGCGCGCGCCGCGCCACCGCCTGGCCGATGCGGCCCATGCCGACGATGCCGAGGGTCGCGTGGTGGATGTCGGCGCCGAGGAAGTACTGGACTCCGAACGCGATCTTCCAGTCGCCGGCGCGCACGTAGGCATCGCCCTCGGCGATGCGGCGCGCCGCCGCCATGAGCAACGCCCACGTGAGATCGGCCGTCGTGTCATCGAGCACGCCGGGTGTGTTCGTCACGCGGATGCCGCGCGCCTTGCACGCCGCGAGGTCGATGTTGTTGTAGCCGACGGCGATGTTGGAGATCACCTTCAGGTCGCGGCAACGCTCGATCACCTCGGCATCGAAGCGATCCATCACCGTGGTCATGGCGGCAGCCGCGCCCTGGAGGCGCTCGACGAGCTCCTCCTTCGGCCACGGGCGGTCCTCGGCGTTGTGGACCACTTCGAACTTCCGCTGCAGCGATTGCACGACTTCGGGGAACACGCCCCGGACGATCACGACACGTTTCTTCATGGGTGTTGCAGCGCCGGGCGGCTCAGTGTCCCGCGTAGAACTTGCTCGGCAGGTAGAGGACGATCTGGGGGAAGATGATACACAGGGCGTTGCCGATCGCCTGCAGGCAGATGAACGGCACCGCGGACCTGAAGATCATCGCCATCGAGATCTGCGGCGGCGCCACGCTCTTGAGGTAGAAGAGCGAATAGCCGAACGGCGGCGACAGGAACGCCATCTGCATGTTCACGATGAAGATCACGCCGTACCAGAGCGAGATGTCGTCGGGCTTCACGCCCTCGAGGCCGAATACGCCGGTGAACGAGAGCTTCGTGAGGATCGGCACGAAGATCGGCACGGTGAGGAGCAGGATGCCCACCCAGTCGAGGAACATGCCGAGCACGAAGAGGATCACCATCATGAGGAAGAGGATCCCGTAGGGCGGCAGGCCTGTCCCGATGATCGAGTTGGCGACGAAGTCCTGGCCGCCCTTCACGATGAAGAAGCCCACGAACATCGTGGCGCCGAAGAAGATCCACATCACCATCGAGGTGGCCTTGAGCGTGGCCATCGCGGCTTCCTGGATGTTGAGCCAGTTGAGGCGCCGGTTGAGCCCGCTCACGATGAGGGCGCCGAAGGTGCCGATGCCCGCGGCCTCCACGGGTGTGGCCACCCCGAAGAAGATCACCCCCAGGACGAGCAGGATGAGACCGATCGGGGCGATCGTGTTGCGCAAGAGGCGCACCTTCTCGGGAAAGCTCACGCGCTCCTCGGGTGCCAGGGCGGGGCCGAGGCTCGGGTTGATGTAGCAGCGCGCGGTGATGTAGACGATGTACATCCCGGAGAGCAGCAGGCCGGGAAAGATCGAGCCGATCAAGAGCTCGCCCAGCGATTGCTGCGCCACCACTGCGTAGACGATCGCCATGACGGACGGCGGAATGAGGATGCCGAGCGTGCCGCCGGCGAGGAGCGACCCGCACGCGAGCTTGGGATCGTAGTTCTTCCGCAGCATCGCCGGCAGCGCGATCATGCCCATCGTCACTTCGGTCGCGCCCACGACGCCCACCATCGCCGCGAGCACCGTGCACGCGAGGACCGTGGCGGAGGCGAGGCCGCCTTTCAGGGCGCCCAGCCACTTGTAGATGACGTCGAAGAGCTCCTCGATGATGCCGGCCTTCTCGAGCACCGCCGCCATGAAGATGAAGAGCGGCACCGCCGAGAGCTGGTAGTCCGTCATGAACGGGAAGATGCGCGCGGGCATCATGTTGAGGATCGCGCTGTTGCCGAAGACGAAGAGGAAGATCGTGGCGAGGCTGCCCGTGCAGAACGCCATCGGCAGGCCCAGCATGAGCAGCAGCCCCAGGCTGCCGAAGAGCAGCAGCGAAAGCCACTCGATCGGAATCTCGAGTCCCATTTCCTACGCCCTCCCGCGCACGATGGCGATGTCCTTGAGCAGCTTGCACACGCCCTGCAGCGCGATCAGCGCCGCGCCGATGGGGATGCAGAGCTTCACGGGCCAGTACTGGATGCCCCATTCGGTGAACGACGTCTCGTGGTTGCTCACGGCGTCCCAGGCGAACTTCCAGCCCGTCACCAGCATCGTGATGGCGAAGATGAAGAAGAAGACCGACGAGACGATGTCGGCGATGGCTTTCCCGCGGCGCGACAGGTGCGAATACACCACGTCCACGCGCACGTGCTGGTCTTCCTTGTACGCGTACGCGCCCGAGATCATGTACTGCATGCCGAACATGAGGAACATGCTCTCGTGCACCCAGTTGGTGGGGGAGTTGAAGAGGAACCGCGCGAAGACCTCGTAGAAGTAGACGAAGACCGAGATCACCGCCCAGTACGCGACGAATTCGCCGGCCTTCGTGTTGACCCATTCCACGACATCGGTGAATGGCGTATGCACGGCCATCGCCGGATCCTCGCCGGTGCCCTGCTGCACCTCCGGGGGCATCGGCGCGTCGACGCCGATGGGCCCGTCGCCCATCGCGCGGCGCTTGCGCACCATGCCGGGGATGAGGAACGCGTCGATGGCGAGCAGCACGAGGATCGCCATGCCGAAGCCGGTCGCGATGTTGTCCCAACGGCTCGACACCGCCGCCGCCGCGTCGAATTCCGATTTCGCGTTGGCGAGCTGCGCCCTGGCCTGCGTCATCGACCGCTTCTCGTCCTCGGTCGGATTGGACGCGTCGATGGGCGCGGCCTGCCGCACGGTGGTCTCGGCCTGCTCGCGCGCGGCGAACGTGCGCGAGACGTCGTCGCGCACGTCGCGCACCTCGCCGTTGCAGTACACGACCGCGACGAAGAGCGGCACGTACACCAACCCGAGCCAGCTCTTGAGATAGAACCGGTGGATGCCCGTGTAGCCCGCGGTCAGCCAGAAAAGATACGCGACGAAGAAGGTGGGCTCGCGCGGCGGGCCGTTGCGCCGCTGGCGGGACACCAGGTACATCGCGACCAGGGGAAACACGAGGAGCCCGCCCCAGTACATCCAGTGGGGCAGGATGAAATTCAGTGTGGGCATGCGAAGGGAGCTCCCGCGTTACGGCGGTCGAGCGGAAACGGCCCGGCGGCGGGCGCCGCCGGGCCGCGGCGTTCAGGCGCTGACGGTGAGCCCCTTGTACATGTCGGGCGTCACGTAGCCGACGGTGGGAGACTCCATGACCTGCAGCTGCAGCTTGAAGATCTTCGCCGCATCCGGATCCTTGTTCGCCCATTTGAACCAGATCGGCACCGCGACGCGCTGGAACTTGGGCAGGTCTTCCGCGGGCAAGCGATTGACCGTCGTGCCCGCCTTCGCGAACTTGCCCCACGCCTCCATGTCCGCCTTCTGGATCGCGCCGTGGTGGATGTTGGAGTAGACCTGGACCTGGTCTTCCATCCATTCCTTCATCTTCGGCGAGAGCTTGTTCCACACATCCATGCGCACGCAGAAGTCCATGAGGTCGACCGGCTGGTAGATCGACTCGAGCCCCGCCGGGCCCGTCCAGATGTACTTCGTGACCTGCTGGAAGCCCAGGTCCCAGTTGACCGCCGGACCGGTGTAGTCCGCGGCGTCCACGGTGCCCTTCTCGAGCGCGGAGAAGACCTCGCCGCCCGGGAGCAGCGTCGTGCGCGCCCCGATCGCCGCGAAGCCCTCGGCGATCATGCCGCCCGGCACGCGCAGCTTGAGTCCCTTGAAGTCCTCGATCGTGCGGATCGGCTTCTTCGAATGGATGATGTTGGGGCCGTGGTGAATGCGGCCGACGTACATGAGCCCCTGCTTCGCGAACAGGTCGCGCGCCGCCTGCAGGCCGCCGTTCGAGTAGAAGAAGATGTCCCACTCGTGCGGATAGCGCAGCCCCATGAGATAGGAGCTCAGGAACGCCGTCGCGGGGACCTTGCCGGCCCAGTACAGCGTGAACGAGTTCATCGCCTCGAGCACGCCGTTCTTCACGCCGTCGAGGAGCTCGAAGTCGCCGACGACTTCCTTCGCCGCGTACGGCTTGATCTCGAGCTCGCCCCCGGTCTTCTCCTTGATGGAGTTCGCCCATGCCTTGAAGGTCGCGAGGCCTACGCCGGCGGGCCAGGAGGTCTGGCACTTCCACGTGGTCGTCTGGGCCGCGGCCGCGTTGCGGATGAACGGCGCGCCCAGCACGCCGGCGGTGCCTGCGGTGGCGGCTGCGGCGCCGAGGAACTTGCGACGGGACGATACCGTGGGCTGCTCTGCCTGCGCCGGAGATTGCGGCGCCTTGGTGTCCTTCATGACCCCTCCTGTGTGCGTTGCTGGCCTGGTGGGATTGCGGCTGAGGCGTGCGGCTTTCGGACCCTCCTTCGAGGAGGGGATGCTAAGCCGCAGGATTGCGAAGCGCAAGGCTTGCGTAAGGTTCGCCGCCGCGGGCGGCGCGGCGCTCAGCGGGCGGGGGCCGGGGAAGCGGAGGGAGCGGCCTCCCGCGTGTGCTGGTCGTGCGGCGCCCAGCCGTGGACCATGAGGAGCACGAAGAACCCCACGACGTAGGCGATCGCGACCGCCCAGCCGTGGCGCAGCCAGAGGCCCACCGACTTCGCCTCCGGGAACGTGTTGGAGAGCGCCACGCCGGCCGAGGAGCCGAACCAGATCATCGACCCGCCGAAACCCACGGCGTAGGCGAGGAAGCCCCAGTCGTAGCCGCCCTGGTGCAGCGCGAGCGCGGTGAGCGGGATGTTGTCGAAGACCGCCGAGAGGAAGCCTAGGCCGAGCGTGGTGGGCCACGACGCCCCGGGCAGCTTGTCCACCGGCATCATCGACGCGGTGAGCACGAGTGACAGCAGGAAAATCGTGCCCTTGAACGTGGGCCCGAGCAGCGACCAGTCCGGCTTGCGCACCGGGGCGGTCACGAGGATCGCGAGCCACACCGCGATGCCGATCACCGGGAAGCGGTCGAGCACCTCCGGATAGCGCGTGTTGGCGACCACGTTCGCGATGATCGCGACCACGAGGATGAAGGCGACGATGCCGACGCGGGCGTAGTCCACGCGCACGCCCTTGGGCGGGTCCTTCATGATCGGCGAGTGCGCCTGTTGCTGCCGCGCGGCCACGACGCCGAAGATCACGAGCGCCGTGGTGGCCGCCGTGATCGCCTCGAACACGTCGAGCGGATCGACGCCCGCGATCCACATCATCGTGGTGGTCGTGTCGCCCACGACGCTCCACGAGCCGCCGCCGTTGGAGGCCGCGACGATCGCCGCGAGGTAGCCGATATGCACCTTGCCGCGAAAGACGCCTCGCGCCATCGTGCCGCCGATGAGGGCGGCCGCGATGTTGTCGAGGAACGACGAGAGCACGAACACCATCGCGAGCAGCAGGAAGCCGCCCTTCCAGTCGTCCGGCAGGATCTTCGGCAGCTCGACCGGGACGTGCGACTCCTCGAAATGCTTCGACAGCAGCGCGAAGCCCATGAGCAGGCAGAAGAGGTTCGCGAGGATCACCCACTCGTGCGCGAGGAGGCCGGCGAAGCCGCCGAGCCCCGGCCCGTAGTTGAAGCCGGTGATGAAGACCTTGTAGAGCGTCACCACCACGAGGCCGGTCACGGCCACGCGGAAGGTGGAGTTCTGGAAGAACGCGATGCCCGCGAGGATCGCGGCGAAGAGGATGAAGTCGACCGGGACCGGGCCCAGCATCACGGGTTGGGCGTGCATCGCGGCGATTCTATCTCAGGGGACGAGGATGACGTGGACCCTGTAGGGACCGTGGGCGCCGACGACGAGCGTCTGCTCGATATCGGCGGTGCGCGAGGCCCCCGAGACGAACCAGGTGGCGCGCGGCGGCTCGCCGCGCTCGGCGCGCAGGAGCGCGAAGGCGGCTTCCATGTTCGGCACCATGCGCGACTTCGAGACGATGCAGACGTGCGTTTCCGGCAGCAGCGCCGTGGCCTTCGGCGCGGCCGGGCTCGAAAGCAGCAGCACCGTGCCGGTCTCGGCGATCGCGCAGAAGCACGTGGTGATGCTCGTGCGGTCGGTGGCCTGCGCCGGTCGATCGTCGATCGCGATCCCGGCCGCGCTCCAGTCGAGGCCGGCGAGCTCGTGCCAGACGAGCACGCGCGGCTCGACCGCGATCGCATCGAGATAGCGCCGCACCTCGCCCGGCACCGCTTCGCGCGAGGCGACCTCGCCGTGCGTCGTGCCGACGCGATCGCACTCGTGCCTGAACTGCAGCACGAGGTCGGACGCCCGGCCGATGGCCGGGATCGGCCCGGCGGCGCGCTGCGCGATGTTCGCGCGCACGAGCTCGAGCTCCGCGGCCGTGGGCTCGGCCCCCGTACGCCCTTGCGCCTTGCGGATGCGGGCGAGGATGTTATCGCGTGCGCTCACGGTAGAGCTCCCTGAACGTCTTCCCCGCCGGCGCCGGCATGTCGCGGCCCTTCGTCCAGCCGTCGATCCCCGGCAGGCGGTGGATGAGCTTCTCGCGCCCACCCATCCACGCGCCGACGCGCGACGCGATGCGCGTGAAAGCCGCATAGAGGCGAGGCCGGCGCGCCATGAACGCCCACGTCTTGAGCGACAGGCGCTCCGCGAACGGGCGCTGGCGCGTCTCGAACTGCTTCTCGCGCAGCTTGCGCATGAGGTCCGGCAGCGGGATCTTCACCGGGCACACCACCTGGCACTCGCCGCAGAAGGTCGCGGCATTGGGCAGGTCGCCCGCGTTCTCGATGCCGACGTAGACCGGTGTCAGCACCGAGCCCATGGGACCCGGGTAGACCCAGCCGTACGCGTGGCCGCCCACGTTCTGGTAGACCGGGCAGTGATTCATGCACGCCCCGCAACGGATGCACCGCAGCATCGCCTGCATGTCGGTGCCGACGAAGCGTGTGCGGCCCGCGTCGACCAGGATGATGTGCGTCTGCTCCGGCCCGTCGAGGTCGCCCGCACCCTTCACCCCCGTGGTGAGCGTGAGGTAGTTGGCGATGGTCTGCCCGATGGCGCTGCGCGGCAGCAGGCGGATGAGCGTCGCGAAATCCTCGAGCGCCGGGATCACCTTCTCGATGCCCGTGATCACGCAATGGATGCGCGGCAGCGTCGTCACCATGTCGGCGTTGCCTTCGTTGGTCACGGTGAGCGTGGTGCCGGTTTCCGCGATCACGAAGTTCGCGCCCGTGATGCCCATGTCGGCCGCGAGGAAATGCTCGCGCAGCGCCTCGCGCGCCTGGCGCGTGAGCGCCGGGATGTCGGTCGAGCGCGGCCGATGGTGCGCCTCCACGAAGAGGTCGGCGACCTGCTCCTTCGACTTGTGGATCGCGGGCGCCACGATGTGCGACGGCGGCTCCTTGGCGAGCTGCAGGATGTACTCGCCCAGGTCCGTCTCGATCACCCCGATGCCGGCCTCCTCGAGGCGGTCGTTGAGGTTCACCTCCTCCGAGACCATCGACTTCGACTTGGCGACCTTGCGCACGCCGTTCGCCTGCGCGATCCCCACCGCGATGCGGCACGCTTCCTCCGCGGTCTCGGCCCAGTGCACCTTCGCTCCACGCCGCGTGGCGTTGCGCTCGAACTCCACCAGGTACGCGTCGAGGTTCGCGAGGGTGCGGTCGCGCAGCGCCGCGGCATGGGTGCGGATCGCTTCCCACACCTCGATCTCGGCGATCGCCCTGGCGCGGCCATCGACGAACTTGAACTTCAGGTTCTTCATGTTGCGCTGCAGGAGCGCGTCGTCGAGCTTCTCCGACGCGTTGCGCTTGAAGAACATGGATTGGACTTGCATCGCTATGGCCGTCGCATCAAGGCAGCGGGGGACAGATCAGCTCGGCGAAATGCGCCACCCTCGTCTCCATGTCCCCCTCGCGCCTGAGCCGCCCCTCGATGTTGAGCAGGCACCCGAGGTCTCCGCCCGCCACCGTCTTCGCGCCAGCCAGGTGGATGTTCTCGCATTTGTTGGCCGCCATGCGCGTGGAGATGTCTCCCAGCTTCACGGAGAAGGTGCCGCCGAAGCCGCAGCACTTCTCGCATTCGTTCATCTCGTGGATGCGCGCCCCCGCCCGCTTCAGCAGCTCGCGTGGCTGCGCCTTCACGCCCAGCTCGCGCAGGCCCGAGCAGCTGTCGTGGTACGTCACCTCGCCCTCGAAGCGCCCGGGCACGCGCTCGACCTTGAGGACGTTCACGAGGAACTCGGAGAGCTCGTACCACTTCGACGCCAGCCGCTCGAATTCCGCGCGGTCGGGCGCATCGCGGAAGAGGTCCTCGACGTAGTGCACCCTCACCTGCCCCGAGCACGAGCCCGACGGCGCCACGACGTAGTCGCAGTCGCGGAATTCCGCGAGCACCTTGCGCGCGAGCGCCTGGGAGACCTCGCGCGCGCCGGAGTTGTAGCCCGGCTGCCCGCAGCACGTCTGCGCCTCGGGCACGACGACCTCGCACCCGGCATCCTCCAGCAGCTTCAACGTGGCGAAGCCGATGCCCGGCCGCACGAGATCCACGAGACACGTCACGAACAATCCCACTCTCATGGCGACATTATGCCCCGCCGCGAATCGTTGACCGGCGGCAAGGCGCCCGTGCGCAAGGCGATGCGATCCTTCGTACAATAAAGGGCTAACCCCCGGAGGAAATCCCGATGTCCGCCCGCAATATCCTCATCTTCGGCGCGTCCTACGGCTCCCTGCTCGGCGTGAAGCTGGCATTGGCCGGCCACGCGGTGAAGCTGGTCTGCCTGCCGCACGAGGCCGCGCTCATCAACGCCAAGGGCGCCATCGTGCGCATGCCCGTGAAGGGCCGCGAGGGCCTGGTGGAGGTGCAATCGAAGAGGCTTCCGGGCGCGCTCACGGCGACCACCACCGACGCGGCGAATCCGGCCGACTACGACCTCGTGGTGCTCGGCATGCAGGAGCCGCAATACCGCTCGCCGGGCGTGCGCGAGCTCCTCGCGGCGACCGCGCGATCGAACGTGCCGTGCATGTCGATCATGAACATGCCGCCGCTCACGTACCTGAAGCGCATCCCCGGCATCGACGCCGAAAAGTGCCGCGAGAGCTACACCGACCCCACCGTGTGGGACGCGTTCAACCCGGACCTGATGACGCTCTGCAGCCCGGATCCGCAGGCCTTCCGCCCGCCGGAGGAGGACGTGAACGTGCTCCAGGTGCGCCTGCCCACCAACTTCAAGTCGGCGCGCTTCGTGCGCGAGGCCGATACCGCGATGCTCGCCGACATCGGCGACAGCGTGGAGCGCGCGCGCTACGAGGTGAACGGGGAGAAGATCGAGCTGCCGGTGAAGCTCAAGGTGCACGATTCGATCTTCGTGCCCCTCGCCAAGTGGGCGATGCTGCTCGCGGGCAACTACCGCTGCGTGCTCGACGACACGGTGCGCCCGATCAAGGAAGCGGTGCATGGCGACCTCGAGGCCT
>Ga0157369_10002020_pt1 | contig 24467 bp, 28 predicted proteins | sample C25metaG_FD_113461 | JGI IMG/M metagenome (GOLD analysis project Ga0157369, IMG submission 113461) | Corn rhizosphere microbial communities from Kellogg Biological Station, Michigan, USA - C2-5 metaG | ecosystem: Host-associated > Plants > Roots > Rhizosphere > Soil | place: USA: Michigan... | reverse complement strand
TATCCGACTGCGTTGTTAGCCTTTTCGCGGAGGGTCTAAGCGCCTGAACCCCGACTCGCAGGAGGAATTTTGACCAAGCAGGAGTTCATCAACAAAGTCGCGCAGAAGAGCGGTCTCTCCGCTCGGGATGCGGGCAAGGCCGTGGACGCCTTCATGGAGTCCATCACCGAGACGCTGGTGTCCGGCGATTCGGTCAACTTCACCGGTTTCGGGAAGTTCTCGCCGGCCGCGCGCGCAGCGCGCCAGGGCGTCAATCCCCGCACCGGCGAGCGCGTCCAGATCGCGGCTACGACCGTGCCGAAGTTCTCGGCCGGCAGCCAGCTCAAGGCCGCCCTCAAGGGCAGGTAAGCAGCTCAGGTTTTACGGCGGGCGGCGATGAGTCGCCCGCCGTACATCTGGGCTACCGTCCGCACGAATGGCCGTCGCCGCCACGCTCACGTTCGCGGACCGGCTTGCAGCCGACGTCGAGCGGAAGCGCTCGCAGCTTGTCGTCGGTCTCGACCCCGTCGCCGAGCTCATGCCGATCGAGCTTCGCGGTGACGTCGAGCGCTTCTGCTGCGGGCTGATCGACGCAGTCGCGCCGCACGCAGTCGCGGTCAAACCGCAGCTCGCGTTCTTCGAGGCGCTCGGTTCCGCGGGCATCGCGGCGTTCGAGGCGGTGTGCGCCTACGCGCACAGCGCTGGGCTGCTGGTGATCGCCGACGGCAAGCGCGGCGACATCGGGTCGACCGCGCGCGCCTACGCGGCCGCCTACCTCGAAGGAGAAGAGCCGCTGGCGGATGCGCTGACGGTGAATCCTTGGCTCGGCCGCGAGTCGGTGGAGCCGTACATCGCCGCGGCGCGGCGTGACGGCGCGGGGATCTTCGTCATCGTCAAGACGTCGAACTTCGGCGCCGACATCCAAGACGTCACGCTGAGCGACGGCCGTCCCATGTGGCAGCACGTCGCAGCGGAGGTCGCGGAATGGGGCGCCGACGTGATCGGCGAGGTCGGGCTCTCGTCCGTCTGCGCCGTCGTGGGCGCGACGTATCCGCGTGAGGTGGGAGAGGCGCGCAAGCTGATGCCGCAGACGATCTTGCTGCTGCCGGGCGTCGGGGCTCAGGGCGCGTCGGTGGCCGATCTCGCGCGTGCGTTCACGAGCGGGCCTGCGAGCGCCGTCGTCAACGCGTCGCGGTCGATCGACTACGCATTCCGTGAGAACGGCGGCGACTTTCGAGAGGCGGCAGGGGCGGAAGCGGCCAGGCTGAAGCGGGAGATCTGGGCCGCTTCCGGCTGGTAGTGGCCCGCGAATTTCAAGGAGATCTCCGTCGCTTCGCGGGGCCGGCGGCGTTGCTCGTCGCGGTCACCATCGCCGTCGTCCTGATCCGCGTCTTCGCCGAGCACCACCATCGCGCGTCGCCGCCGACCACGACCACGACGCGAACGGTGGCCGCGCGCCCGACCTGGACGGTGAAGGCGGGCGACACCCTGCCGAAGATCGCCGCCGCGTCCGGCGTGCCACTCGCCACGATTCGTCGTCTCAACCCACACGTGAGCGCGACGACCCTGTTCATCGGCGAGAAGATCCGCCTGCGATGAGGCTCGCGCTCGCCCTCGCCGTAGTGGCAGCGTGCGTCTGCGCGTCGGCGGTACGCGCCGCACCCGTTCCGCCGATCGATGCGAAGGCGTATCTCGCGGTCGATGCACGCACCGGCCAGGTGCTCGCGTCCTCGCACGCCGACGAGGAGCTGCCGATCGCGTCACTCACGAAGCTGATGACGGTGCTGCTCACGCTCGAGCATCACAAGCTGACCGACGTCGTCACCGTCGACAAGCGCGCGGCGCTGGTCGGGGAGTCCTCCATCCAACTAACAGTCGGCCAGAAGATCACCGTCCACGACTTGCTCGAGGGCGCGCTGATCCAGTCGGCGAACGACGCCGCCGACGCGCTCGCGTTGTCGATGGCGAAGGACTACGGCGCATTCGCCGAGTTGATGAACGCGAAGGCGCGGGAGCTCGGGTTGACGCACACGCGCTTCGTCCGCCCGGACGGGCTCGACGCGCCCGGCGAGTATTCGAGCGCCGTCGACATCACCAAGCTCGCGCGAATCGTGATGCGCAACTCGTTCGTGCGCGCGGCCGTGCAGAAGGAGACGGCGACGATCGCCGACGGCCAGCAGCTGCACACGTGGGACGACCTGTTGGGCCTCTTTCCCGGCGTGTTCGGCGTGAAGACGGGCCACACCGACGACGCGGGCTGGTGCCAGGTCGCGGCGGTGCGCGGCAACGGGGTGAGCGTGTACGTCACGGTGCTCGGCGGGCCGACGCGCACCGTGCGCAACCAGGATCTCGCGTCGCTTGCGGCCTGGGGGCTCGCGCAGTTCCGCGGCGTCACCGCAGTGCAGCTCGGTCGCAGCTACGCGACGGTGAAACTGGCGTACGGACGGAAACCGCTGCGTCTCGTCGCTCAGCGATCGCTCAATGTGACAGTGCGGCTCGGGCACCCGCTCACACAAACGGTGATCGCCCCGCGCTCGGCCCGGCTGCCGGTCAGGAAGGGCGCTGTGCTCGGCCGCGTGGAGATTCGTGACGGCGGAACGCTGATCGGGACGAGGGATCTGATCGCGTCACGATCGGTTTCACGGCCCGGCGTCCTGGGACGTCTAGGCTTCTACTCCCGGCGAACCGTGCATCACCTCGCCCACCTGCTGTGATCGTCACCGTCACGCTCAACGCCGCGATCGACCGCACGCTTACCGTGCCGAACTTTCAGCGCGGGCAGCGGCATCGCGCAAGCTCGAGTCTCTCGCTGCCGGGCGGCAAGGGGATCAACGTCGCGCGCGCGTTGAAGACGCTCGGCGTTCCCGTCGTCGCCACCGGGTTCGCGGGTGGCGCAGCAGGAGACAGGATCGTCGAAGCGCTCACGGCCGAATCGATCCTGAACGACTTCGTGCGCATCGAAGACGAGTCGCGCACCTCGACCGCGGTCGTCGATCCGACAGGCGAGACGTACACGGAGATCAACGAGTGGGGCCAGCGGTTCAAGAGCGCGAGCTCGACCTGCTGCTCGACAAGTTGCACTACCTCACGCAGGGCGCGGAGCTCGTCGTGTTCGCGGGCTCGCTGCCGCGCGACGTGCCGGACGAGTTCTACGCGGAGGCGATCCGCGATCTCGCGCGTCGCCACGTTCCCTCTGCGCTCGACTGCGACAAGGAGCCGCTGCGGCTCGGCGTCGAGGCGGAGCCGCTGCTCGTCACGCCGAACCAGGCGGAAGCCGAGAGCCTCGTCGGGCAGGAGTTTCACGACACGGAGGACTTCCGGCTCGGCCTCGAGCAGATCACCGCCCTCGGCGCGCGCAACGTGCTCATCACCACCGACGGCGGATGTGTCGCGTCGGTGCGCGAGGATCGCGAGCCGCGCCGCTTCAGCGCAGACGCGCCGCGCGTCGAGCCGGTGTCCGTCGTCGGCTCCGGTGACGTGCTGCTCGCGGGCTACGTCGCCGCGCGTAGTGCCGGCCGGTCGCTCGAGGAATCGCTGCGCGCCGCCGTCGCCGCCGGGACTGCATCGACGCTCGAGCTCGGCGCCGGCCGCTTCGACCCGCGCCAGGCCGGCCGCCTGCAGGCGGGCGTGAAGATCAGCGAGCTCGACGCGGTCGAGACCGCCGCGTAGACGCTCGTAGCGTAGTCGCGTACATCGCGTAGTCCGCGCGTCCGCCGTGTGCCGGCATGAACGCACGCAGCGTGCCCTCGTGCTCCCAGCCGAGCTTCTCGAACACGCGTCGCATCGGCGCGTTCGTCACGTCGGTGCTCGCCTGCACGCGGTCGAAGCCGTTGGCGAGCAGCCAGTCGCTGAGGAGCTCGATCGCCTCGCCGCCGAGACCTCTTCCGCGCTCGCGGATGTCGAGCTCGATCCCGAGCTCACAGACGCCGGGCGGCAGCGCGTTCTGCGAGGTGCGGGCCTCGATCGACCCCGCGAGCCGTCCTTCCGATTCGATGGCCAGGTCGAGCCTGCCGTCGTGCCACTCGCCCGAATGCTCGACACGCCGCCGCAGCACGTCCTTGTCGGGCGCGCTCACCATGTGCGTGCTCGCGACCCGCTGGCGGTAGAGCTCGTCGAGCTCGTCCGTGCGCAGCGGGCGGAGGGTGACGCGCTCTCCTGGTAGCTCGATCATCCGCACTGCAGGCTAATGTTCCTCGATGGACATCGAGAAGCTCGGGCTCGAAGCTGACGAGACCAGTCTTCCGGCGAAGTTCGCCAAGGAAGGCCTCACCTTCGACGATGTCCTGCTCGTGCCCGCGGAGTCGTCGGTGCTCCCGAACGACGTGTCGATTGCAACCCGGCTGACGCGCACGATCGCGCTCGAGATTCCCGTGATCTCCGCTGCGATGGACACCGTCACCGAAGCGCGGATGGCGATTTCGCTCGCGCGCGAAGGCGGGCTCGGCATCGTCCACCGCAACCTCTCGATCGAGCAGCAGGTGGGCGAGATCGACCGCGTGAAGCGCTCGGAGGCGGGCATGATCACCGAGCCCGTCACGCTGCAACCCGAGGCGCTGGTTTCGGACGCGCTGGCACTGATGGAGCACTACAGCATCTCGGGCGTGCCGATCACCGACCGCGACGGCGTGCTCGTCGGCATCCTCACCAACCGCGACCTGCGCTTCGAGCACAACGTCGACCAGCCGGTGTCCGCGCTGATGACGTCACGCGACCTTGTCACCGCCCCGGTCGGCACGACGCTCGCCGAAGCGGAGCGCCGGTTGCACGCGCATCGCATCGAGAAGCTTCCGATCGTCGACGCCGACGGTCGCCTGCGCGGGCTGATCACGGTGAAGGACATCCAGAAGAGCGTCGACTACCCGCAGGCGACGAAGGATCCGCACGGCCGGCTGCGCGTCGGCGCGGCGGTCGGTGTCGGGCCGGACGCGGTGGAGCGCGCGCAGGCGTTGATCGCTGCCGGCGCCGACGTGCTGATCGTCGACACGGCGCACGGGCATTCGCGCGGCGTGGTCGAGATGGTCGCGCGCATCCGGGGTTTGTCGGGTGAGTTCGAGGTGATCGCGGGCAACATCGCCACCGCCGAGGCGGCCGAGGCGCTGATCGACGCGGGCGCGGACGCAGTGAAGGTCGGGATTGGGCCGGGAGCGATCTGTACCACCCGTGTTGTCGCAGGCGTCGGCGTGCCGCAGATCACCGCGGTCTACGACGTCGCGGAAGCGTCGTCGCGCCACGGCGTGCCGGTGATCGCAGACGGTGGCATCACCTCGTCGGGCGACGTCGCGAAGGCGATCGCGGCCGGCGCGGACTGCGTGATGCTCGGCTCGATGCTCGCCGGTACGGATGAGGCTCCCGGCGACGTGCTGGTCGTGCAGGGCGAGCGCTTCAAGTCGTTCCGCGGCATGGGCTCGCTCGGTGCGATGAAAGCGCGCGGCTATTCGAAGGATCGCTATTTCCAGGGCGACGTCGAGGACGTCGAGAAGCTCGTGCCCGAGGGGATCGAGGCACGCGTGCCGTACAAGGGCGCGGTCGGCGCCGTGCTGCACCAGGTGGTCGGTGGGCTGCGGCAGTCGATGGGCTACTGCGGCGCGGCGACGATCGACGCGATGCAGCAGGCGCGGTTCGTGCGCATCACCGGTGCGGGTCTGCGCGAGTCGCACCCGCACGACGTGACCATCACGAAGGACGCGCCCAATTACCGCCGGGCCTGAGGATCGCCCGGTCCTCGTCGTCGATCTCGGCGGCCAGTATTCGCAGCTGATCGCACGTCGTGTGCGCGAGGCGCGCGTCTACTCGGAGCTCGTGTCGTACCGCTCGACCGTCGCCGAGATCAAGAAGCACAACCCGGCTGCGCTGATCCTCTCCGGCGGTCCCGCGTCGGTGTACTCCGAAGGCGCGCCGCGAATGGATCCCGAGATTTTCGCACAGGGCATCCCGACGCTCGGCATCTGTTACGGCGCGCAGCTGCTTGCGCTCGAGCTCGGCGGCCGCGTCGAGAAGACAGGCGCGGGGGAGTACGGCAAAGTCGAGATGCGCGTCGACGGCGGCAAGCTCTTCAACGCGCTGCCGGCGGAGCAGACGGCGTGGATGTCGCACCGCGACACGGTGGTCGCGCCGCCTGATGGCGCGAGCATCGTCGCCACGTCGGAGCACACGCCCGTCGCTGCGTTCGAGGACGCGGCGCGCGCGCTCTACGGCGTGCAGTTCCACCCCGAGGTTGTGCACACGCCGCACGGGCAGCAGGTCCTGAAGAACTTCCTCTACGAGGTCGCCGGCGCGGAGCCTGCGTGGACGCCGGCGACGGTGATCGAGGAGCAGGTCGCGCGCATCCGCGCGCAGGTCGGCTCGGATCGCGTGTTGTGCGCGCTCTCGGGCGGCGTGGACTCGGCCGTCGCCGCGCTACTCGTGTATCGCGCAATCGGTGAACAGCTCACATGCGTCTTCGTCGATCACGGCTTCCTGCGCAAGGGCGAAGCGGCACAGGTCGTCGAGACGTTCGACGGCCACTTCCACGTGCCGCTCGTGCACGTCGATGCGCGCGAGCGGTTTCTCGCGCGGCTCGCGGGGATCACGGAGCCGGAGCAGAAGCGCAAGCTGATCGGCGAGGAGTTCATCCGCGTCTTCGAGGAGGAGGCGCGGAAGCTGGGCGACATCAAGTGGCTCGTGCAGGGAACGCTGTACTCGGATGTGATCGAGTCGGGCGGCACCGAGGGCGTCGCGGAGACGATCAAGTCGCATCACAACGTCGGCGGCCTGCCCGAGGACATGGAGATGGAGCTTGTCGAGCCGCTGAGGCTGCTCTTCAAGGACGAGGTGCGGCGCGTCGGTGAGGAGCTCGGCATGCCTGAGCGGATGGTGTGGCGGCAGCCGTTCCCCGGGCCGGGGCTCGCGATTCGCATCATCGGCGACGTCACCGAGGAGCGGCTGGAGACGCTGCGCGAGGCGGACGCGATCCTGCAGGACGAGGTGCGCAGGGCCGGTCTCTATCGCAGCCTGTGGCAGTCGTTCTGCGTGCTGCCGGCGATTCGCTCGGTCGGCGTGCAGGGCGACTCGCGGACGTACGGCTATCCGATTGCGATTCGCGCGGTAACGAGCGAGGACGCGATGACGGCCGACTGGGCGCGTTTGCCGTACGACCTCGTCGAGTTGGTCGCGTCGCGGATCGTCAACGAGATTCCCGCGGTCAATCGCGTGATGCTCGACGTCACGTCGAAGCCACCGGCGACGATCGAGTGGGAGTAATGGCCGAGGGCGTCAAGACTCCTCCGTATCGCATGGAGACGGAGCGGCTCGTCATCCGCTGTTACCGGCCGGAGGATGCGCCGCTGGAAAAGGACGCCGTCGACTCGAGCCTCGACCACCTGCGGCCGTGGATGCCATGGGTGCAGCAAGAGCCGCAGACGATCGAGGAGAAGGTGATGCTGCTGCGGCGTTTCCGCGCGAACTTCGATGCGGGTGAGGACTTCGCGTTCGGCGTCTTCACGCGCGACGAGTCGCGGCAGATTGCGGGCTGCGGCTTGCACCAGCGCAACGGCGCCGGGACGTTCGAGATCGGCTACTTCGTGCGCGCCGACGCGACGCGTCAGGGCATCGCGTCCGAGTTGACGGCGGTGCTGACGCGCGCCGCGTTCGAGGTGGCAGGCGCCTTTCGCGTCGACGTCAAGGTCGACGTCGCGAACGCGGCGAGTCTCGCGGTCCCTCGCAAGCTCGGGTTTTCCGACGAGGTGGTGCTGCGTTCGTGGCTGCCGCCGTTCGGCGAGCAGACCGCGGCGCGCGACTGCATTCTTTTCACCATGCTCGCGTCGGAGCTCGCATCCTCCGGCTGCATGGCGTACGACTACGTCGCGTACGACGCCACCGGAAACCGGCTCTAGCGGCGGTGTGGACGAAATGTTGGGGGTCTGACCCCCGTCTGACCCCCTAGCGCACGACGACGCCGTCATCAGCGGCTCTAGCAGTGGCTTTCCGGCTTGCGGACGAGATGTTGGGGGTCTGACCCCCGTCTGACCCCCTAGACCCCCGTCTGACCCCCTAGAGCACGACGACGCCGTCGTCGTCGGCGTAGAGCGTCGCGCCCGGCGTGAACGTCGCCTCGCCGAAGGTCACCGGAACCTCGACATCGCCCGCACCGCCTTTGGCGCTCGGGCGCGGGTTCGTGCCGATCGCCTTCACGCCGAGGCCAAGCGCATCCAAAGCAACCGTATCGCGAACGCACGCGTTCAGTACGACCCCCGTCCAGCCGTTCTCACGCGCGATCGACGCGATGTTGTCGCCGAGCAGCGCGCAGCGCAGTGAGCCGCCGCCGTCGACGACGAGCACGCGTCCATCCCCGGGCCCGGACACCGTCGCCTTCAACACGACATTGTCCTCGAAACAGCGAACGGTCGCGATCGGCCCCGAGAACGACCGCGCGCCGAACGAGCGGAACCGCAGCAAACAAACCTGCGCGCCTGGATGCGCGTCGAGAACGTCGGCTGTCGACACTACGCGCGAGGCCCGCCGGCGACGTAGATCACCTGGCCGCTGACGTATGACGCATCGTCCGAGCACAGAAACGCGATCGTCCCCGCGACATCCTCCGGTTGCCCGACACGCCGCAGCGGCGTCTGCGCGGCGACCGCCTCGGTGAACTGCTCGAACGGCACGCCCATGCGCTCCGCCGTCTGCTCCGTCATCGCGGTCGCGATGAAGCCCGGCGCGACGCAGTTCACGTTGATGTTGAACGGCCCGAGCTCGATTGCGAACGTCTTCGTCATCCCCTGCAGGCCGGCTTTCGCCGCTGAGTAGTTCGTCTGGCCGCGATTGCCGAGCGCCGACGTCGACGAGATCAGCACGATCTTGCCGCTCTTCTGCTCGACCATCGAAGCCTGGACAGCCCGCACCGCGTAGAACGTCCCCTTCAGATGCGTGTCGATGACGGCGGTCCAGTCGTCGTCGCTCATCTTGAAGAGCATGTTGTCGCGGATGATCCCTGCGCACGTGACGAGGATGTCCACTGCGCCTGCCTGGGCGACGGCCGCCTCGACGTCCTCGAGCTTCGTCACGTCGCACTGCACCGACTCGCCGCCGATCGTCTTCGCCGTCTCCGCAGCCGCCTCGCCGTTGAAGTCCGCGACGACCACGCGCGCGCCTTCATCCGCGAGCCGCTTCGCCGTCGCCGCGCCGATCCCGCGCGCGCCGCCGGTCACGAGCGCCGTCTTGCCTTCGAATCTCTTCATGCGAGCGACGATATAGGTTCCGCCCATGGAGTTTCGCGACGTCCTCCGCCGCCGGCGCATGCACCGCGCGTTCCTCCCCGACCCGCTCCCGCGCGAGCAGATCGAGCGCGTGGCGAACGTGATCCGCCACGCGCCGTCCGGCGGCTTCAGCCAGGGCGGCAGCATCGTCGTCGTCACCGACGACGCGAAGCGCCAAGAGATCGCCCGCGCCTTCGGCGACGAGCACTACTCGACGGACGGCCGCAACTTCGTCGCCGACGCGCCCGTGCACATGGTGATCTCCGCGAACGAGTCGCTCTACCACGCGCGCTACAACGAAGCCGACAAGCTGAAGGCGACCGGCGGCGTCGAGGTGACGTGGCCGGTGCCCTACTGGTTCGTCGACGCAGGCGCGCTGATGATGCTCGTGCTCGAAGCGGCGATCGACGAGGGCCTCGCGAGCGCCTTCATCGGCCACCCCGACCAGAAGCGCATCTTCGACGAGTTGCTCGGACTGCCCGAAGACGTCGTGCCGATCGGGCTTGCGCTGATCGGTCGTCCGGGCGAGAGCCCCGACATCGGCTCGCGTCTCCGCTCGCGCCGCCGCGCGACGGACGACTTGATCCACTGGCAGCAGTGGTGACTCCGTCCTCCCGCTGTCTTACGTTCTGACGCGAGCCGCCCTCGAGGCGGAGCCAACTCAAGGAGGGTCCTTGAAGCCGCAGGCAATGCTCGCAGGCGTCGGTGCGCTCGCGTTCGGAATCCTCACGTTCGTTGCGTTCATCGTCGCCAACCCACCCGGTGGCGACTACAAGGTGTCCGACATCACCGACTTCCTGGCGAAGGGTCACAGGCCCGCCGCCTTCATCTCGATGTACCTGGTCATGCTCTCGGGTGCGGGTCTGCTCGTGTTCCTCGCGCGGTTGCGCGACTCGATCGACGGCGATCGCGCTTCGGTCTTCTGGGGGTTTGGTGTGGCCGCCGCCACCGCGTGGATCGCCGGATATGCGGTGGTCATCTCCCCGACGGCCGCGCTCGCGTTCAGCAGTGGCCACCTGAAGACGCTCGACCCGACGCTCGCGTGGACGATCTCCGAGGCGGGCTATGCCGTGATGTACGGAGCGGGTGGCGTGCTGCTCGGCTGCGCGCTGGTCACGTTCGTGGTCGGTCGCGTCACCGTCGCGACCTGGTTCCGCTGGGCCACCGCCGTCGCCGCGATCGCTTCGCTCGCGTCGCTGGCGTGGATCCCGATGTTTCTGGTCTATATCTGGGCGATCGTCAGCGGGATCTGGCTGCTGTTCGCGGACCGCGAGCGCGTGCCTAGCCCGTCGGCTCAGCAGGCGTAGCACTACCGGTCGGGCTGTCGGCAAACGTCGGCAGCCCGACCGGCCCATATTTCGCGCGCACGCCGTCGATGTACGCGGCGAGCTCGTCCGCGATCGCTTGATCCTTCAGCTCCAGCACGTTCTCCGCATTTCGTTCGCCGCTGCGCGAAAGGTTGAACGAGCCGACGAACACTGTGTCGTCACACACTGTTACCTTCGCGTGCATGAAATCGTGCACGGTGCCGTCGCCGTACGGCGTCGAGAGCTTGCCGGTGAACGGCCCCGCCATCACCTGACGGAGCAGCGGCAGCTTCCACGAGACGTTGCGGTTCGCGTGCCATTGCTGCACGACTTCTCGGATCTGCGTCGCGTCGACGACGCCGGCGAGGTCGAGCTTCTTCTCCGCAACGACCTCGGCAAGCGCCGCGAGCACCGGCGCCGTTGTGATCACCGGCGACGCGATGCGCACGCGCTGCTTCGCGCGGCGGATCATCTTCGCGATACGCGAGCTCAAGTCTTCGCCGTGCCCCGGTGTGAACCACGCGCGAACGTTCTCGTCCCAACGCGGGTCGACGAAGCCGCTACGCATCACGTCTCCCGTAGCCCACAGTTGATCGAAGTCGATTGAAAACCCCTTCGCGATCGCGGCCGAGTCGACGATCGAGATCACGTTCTCCTGCCGCGACCACGAATCGTCCGTCCAGTTCAGCGAGCCCGTCCACACCGTTTCGCCGTCGCGGATGACGTACTTGTGGTGCATCAGGTCGGGGATGCCGGCGATGCCCTTGCCCTCCACCGGTAGCGAAGAGATCAGCGCGACATCCGGCTCCGGCGGCGGCGGAACCGGGATCGGCGCGGCGTGGTCGATGTTGTAGGCGAAGCGGATGCGCACCCCGCGTGCGTGCGCGCGTTCGATGGCCGCCGACACGATCTCCTTCGTCTCCGCGCCGAGATTGAAGTCGTACTGCGCGAGATCGAGCGATCTCTGCGCGCCGTCGAGAAACGCCGCGACTTGTTCGGCGATGGCCGCCGGGGATTGGCCGCCGTCCGTCAGAGTGCTGATTTGGATGCGCTCGCTCATCGACAGGCTCGCCGCCGCCCGGATCGGCGGGACATGGAACTTCTACCGGGAAGGCGACCGCTCGGCGCGCCGGTGAGCTGGCGCTCCGACGTCAACGCCGGGCCGGCAGAAGCCACGGCGACAACGGGACCGAAACGAGCAACCGCGGCGGCGCTCGGAGCCCCGTATATCCGCCATCCAAGCCATGGCGGAGCCTCCGATTTCAAGGCGGGGCTGCTACAGTTCGCGCCCGGCGGACGGTCTGTTCGCCCTTTCTCCGTATGAAGACCTATTCAGCCAAGCCCGGCGAAATCCAGCGCGACTGGTATCTGGTCGACGCCGAGGGGAAGACCCTCGGGCGTCTCGCCACGCAGATCGCCGACCGGCTCCGTGGCAAGGGCAAGCCCCAGTTCACGCCTCACGTCGACACCGGCGACTTCGTCGTGGTCGTCAACGCCGAGAAGGTGCACGTCACGGGGAACAAGCTCGACGCGAAGATGTACCACCGGCATTCCGGCTATCCCGGGGGCCTGCGCTCGCGCACGCTGCGCGAGCAGCTCGATCGCCAGCCGACGGAAGTTCTCCGCAAGGCCGTGAAGGGGATGCTGCCGCGCAACAAGCTTGGCCGCGCGCAGCTGACGAAGCTCAAGATCTACGCGGGTCCGGAGCATCCGCATGACGCGCAGGCTCCGACCACGCTCGAGGTGAAGTGATGGCGACTCCGGCTCAGTACCTCGGCACGGGCAAGCGCAAGACGTCTGTCGCGCGCGTGATCCTGCGGCCGGGTGGCGGCACGACGTGGATCAACGGCAAGACGATCGAGGCGTATTTCCCTCGTCTCAGCCATCGCGTCACCGTGCTGTCTCCGCTGAAGACCGTGGAGCTTGAAGGCCAATACGACCTGCGCGTCCGCGTGCACGGCGGCGGCCCGACCGGCCAGGCCGGTGCGGTTCGTCACGGCATCGCCCGCGCGCTGGTCGAAGTGAACCCGGACCTGCGCGGCCCGCTCAAGCGTGCCGGCTACCTCACGCGCGACGCGCGCGAGGTCGAGCGCAAGAAGGCCGGACTTCACAAGGCCCGCAAGGCGCCGCAGTTCAGCAAGCGGTAACCCCGCGCTTTGGCGCGCAGGTACTTCGGCACCGATGGTGTCCGCGGCGTCGTGGGCGAGTTCCTCACGCCCGAGCTCGTCGAGCGTCTCGGCCGTGCGGCTGCGCTGTGGACCGGCGCGAGCAAGGTGTTCGTCGGCCGCGATACCCGTGCGTCGGGTAGCGAGCTCGAAGAGGCGTTCGCGCGCGGCGTCGTCTCCGCCGGCGGCGACTGCCTTGTCGGCGGCGTCCTGCCGACGCCCGCCGTTGCGCTGCTCGCGCTCGATCTCGGCGTCGTCATCTCTGCGTCGCACAACCCGCCCGAGTACAACGGAGTGAAGTTCTTCGACTCGCGCGGGCACAAGCTGTCCGACGAGCACGAGGAACAGATCGAGGAGCTGCTCGCAGCAGCACCGGCGATCGACGAGGGACGCATCGAGCACGTCGAGATCTCGGCCGACTCGTATCTCGAGCACATCCTCGAGCGTTTCGGCAGCGACCTCTCCGGCTTGCGCATCGCGGTCGACTGCGCCAACGGCGCGTACTCCGGTCTCGCACCGGGCGCGTTCGAGCGTTGCGGCGCGCAGGTGCACGCGATCGGCAACGACCCCGACGGCACGAACATCAACGTCGGCTGCGGCGCCACCGATCTCGCGCTGCTGCAGCAGACGGTGCGCGACGGCAGGTTCGATCTCGGCATCGCGTTCGACGGCGACGGCGATCGCATGCTCGCCGTCGACGAGAACGGCGACGTCGTCGACGGCGACCAGATCATCGCGGTCCTCGCGCTGGACCTCGGCGTCGAACAGGTCGCCGTGACGGTGATGACGAACCTCGGCTTCCACGCGCTGATGCGCGAGCGCGGCATCACCGTGCACACGACGGACGTTGGCGACCGCTACGTGCTCGAAGCACTGTGGCGTGAGAGTGCGGTCCTCGGCGGCGAGCAGTCGGGGCACATCATCTATCTGCGCGACCACGTCACCGGCGACGGTCTCGCTGCAGGCCTGCTGCTGTGCGCGGCGTTGCGCGGACGCAAGCTCTCCGAGGTTGCGGGCGTCATGTCCCGCTGGCCGCAAGTGAAGGAGAACGTGCGCGTCGCCGAAAAAGAGTTGAGCCCGGCAGTCGTCAGTGAGGTCGAGCGTCTCAACACGGAGTGGGGTGAGCACGGTCGTGTGCTCGTGCGCCCGTCCGGCACCGAGCCGCTCGTCCGCGTGCTGGTGGAAGCCGAGGACGGAGCGGCCGCCGCGGAGGCCTGTGCTAGCATCGCGGCGCTCGTTCGGCGAGAGCTCGGCTGACCATTCCGACGTAGGAGTGGCCGCAAAGCCGGGCCTTTTGCGTTTCTGAGGCGCCTTTTAGGGACACAAAGGATTCTTTGGCTTCAGGCGTATGACGAGGAGGGTGTATGTGCGGGATCATCGGATACGTCGGGAACCGCGCTTCGAAGCCGCTGCTCATCGCGGGACTCGAGCGTCTCGAGTACCGCGGCTACGACTCTGCCGGCATCGCGCTGATCGAAGAGGACGGTCTCGACTATGTCCGCGCCGTCGGCAACCTCCAAAACCTGAAAGTCGCCGCGGGCCCGAACGGCTCGCAATCGTCGACCGGCCTCGGTCACACACGTTGGGCGACGCATGGCGCAGTGACGGAGCAGAACGCGCATCCGCTGACGGGCTGCGACGACTCGAAGCTCGCGATCGTGCTCAACGGGATCATCGAGAACTATCGCGAGCTGCAGGACGAGCTGAAGGCGAATGGCCATACGCTGACCACCGAGACCGACGCGGAGACGGTGGCGCACCTGCTCGAGGACGTCTACGACGGTGACCTCGTTGCCGCGGTTCGCGCGGTGTACGCGCGCCTCGAAGGACATTTCACGTTTGTGGTGATTCATCACGATCACCCGAACGAGCTCGTCGGCGTTCGTCACCAGACGCCGCTTGTGATCGGCTTCGGCGACGGCGAGAACTTCCTCGCGTCGAACCTGGCTGCGTTCCTCTCGGAGACGCGCCGCGTGCAGTTCCCCGGCGACGGTGACATCGTGCGCATCACGCCGAGCGAAGTGACGGTCGTCAACGCCAATACCGGCGAAGGCGTCGCGCTCGACGAGTTGGAGGTCGACTGGGACGACGACGCCGCGGAGCGTGGCGGTTACGAGACGTTCATGCTCAAGGAGATCTACGAGCAGCCGGACGGCGTCGCCGAGACGATCGGCGACCGCGTGCGCCACGGGCGGCTCGTGCTCGAAGGCCTCGGCATGACCGAGGACGAGCTGAAGACGCTGCGCCGGATCGTGATCGTCGGTTGCGGCACCGCGTACCACGCGGGCGTCGTCGGCCGCTACGCGATCGAGGAGTGGGCACGCGTGCCGGTCGAGCCGGACGTCGCGAGCGAGTGGATCTACCGCAACCCGGTGATCGACCCCGGCACGCTCGTCATCGGCATCTCGCAGTCCGGCGAGACGCGCGACACGATCCAGGCGATGAAGCTCGCGCGCGAGAAGGGTGCGCGCACCGTCGCCGTCACGAACATGATGGGATCGCAGATCACGCGCGAGGTCGACTCGGTGATCTACACGCGCACCGGGCTCGAGGTCGGCGTCGCGGCGTCGAAGACATTCACCGCGCAGATCGCGCTGCTGTTCCTGATCGGCCTCAAGCTCGCGCAGATCCGCGAGACGCTGCCGAAGGAAGAGATCGAGTTCATCCTCGACGAGCTGTACGACTTGCCGACGAAGATGCGGCGCTTCCTCGACGGTGACCATCCGATCGAGGAGATCGCGCAACGCTTCCACCGCGAGCCGTTCTTCCTCTACCTCGGCCGGCACATCGGGCTTCCGGTTGCGCTCGAAGGCGCGCTGAAGCTGAAGGAGATCTCCTACATCCCGACCGAGGCGTACTCGGCCGGCGAGATGAAGCATGGCCCGATCGCACTGCTCGAGGAGGGCACGCCGGTCGTCGTCGTCGCGACGCGCATCCACACCTACGAGAAGATCGTCTCGAACATCCAGGAAACGCGTGCGCGCGGCGCGCACGTGATCGCGATCGCGACCGACGGCAACGAGGACATCCAGCATCACGCGGACGACGTGATCTTCGTGCCGAAGTCTCCGGCGTTCCTGCAGGCGGCGCTCGCGATCCTGCCGCTGCAGCTGCTTGCGTACCGCATCGCGCGCCTGCGCGGGCTGAACGTCGATCAGCCGCGCAACCTCGCGAAGACCGTCACGGTTGAATGATCTTGATCTGGCCTATCCGGTGAGCTGGCGGCTTTGCCGACGGCTCACTCGGTGACTTACGGTCGAGTAGCCGTCTCGATGAATGCCCGCATCGCGGGGGAGGCGTAGCGGTCGCGGTGACGAGCGAGCGCGATGATGCGCGGCGGCACCGCGGGGAGATCGACGATCTCGATGCGCGGGTCGCGTTCGTCCACCGTGAGCAGCGGCATCACCGCGTTGCCGATACCGGCTGCGACGAGGGCCTGCACGGTCGGGTTGTCGTTCGAGCGAAAGCGCCATTCCGGATCGACGCCGGCCGCGCGAAACGCATCGAGGATGATGTGCGGGTCGCGGAAGCCGACGAGCGGCTCGCGCGCGATCTCGCGCAGGGTCGGCTTCTTTCGCGCGAGCGGTGATCCCTTCGGCGTCACCAGCACGTGCGCGTCGCGAACGAGCTCGATCGTCTCGATCGGCGCTTCGCCGACGGGCAGCTGCACGAAGCCGACGTCGACCTCGCCGCGCTCGATTGCAGGCTCGACTCCGGCGTCGTCGAGCTCGACGATCGACACGTCGATGTCGGGCCACTGCGCGACGAAGCGCCGCATGATCGGCGGCAGCAGGCGCGAGCCGGCGGACTGGAAGGTGCCGATGCTGAGCACGCCGATCTCGCCGATGCGCAATGCGTGCAGGTCGGCTTGTGCCGCTTCGAGCCGCGCAACGATCGACTCTGCGTGGCGCAGCAGCAGCTGACCTGCCTCTGTCAATGCGACCGGGCGCGGGCCGCCGGGACGCTCGATCAGCTGCTCGCCGACGATGCGCTCGAGCGTCGCGATCTGCTGGCTGACCGCCGACTGCGTGTAGCCGAGACGCAGCGCCGCGCGGCCGAAGGAATGCTCGGCGGCGATCGCCTGCAGCGCCGCGAAGTGCCGCACTTCGACCCCAAGCCATGAATCAGGTTCCATAATCAACATCAACACTAACACGATTTGCACTAATAGTCCCTGCTAGGCACCATGACGACATGTTCCTCATCGCCTTCCTCATCGCCGTCATCGGGATCTGCGTGCTTGCCGCCTTCTACGGCGTCGACTCGCGCCCGGTCGAGCACGGCCGGCACCGCCCGAACCTCTACTAGGCCCTCCGGGCCTGCCCGTAGGATCCGGGCATGCCGAGCGGCAAGAAGAGCAGGCAGCAGCGGCGCGTAGCGCCGCCGCCTGTGCGGTCACAACACGCGGCGCCCTCGCGGCGCACATTGTGGCTCGGCGCAGGCGGCGCGGCCGTGGTCATCGTCGTCATCGTGCTCGTCGTCGTGCTGACGGGCGGCTCGAAGAAGCCGTTCTACGCCAGCTACGCCGGCCTGCCCGGTCTTCAAACCGGGGCTCCGCCGTGGTCGCGCGACATGGACACGCTCGCAGGGCGCGTTCCGCTGCTGCACCTCGACGCGCTCGCGCAGGAAGCGCTCGCGTTCCACATCCACCAGCACCTCGACGTCTACGTCAACGGCAAGCACGTGACGGTTCCCGCCGGCATCGGGATCGACGACAACTCGTTCATCACCGAGCTGCACACGCACAGCACCGACGGCGTGATGCACGTCGAGTCCGCGGTCAATCGCCCGTACACGCTCGGCCAGTTCTTCGGCGAGTGGGGCGTGAAGCTGACCGCGAGCTGCCTCGGCCGCTATTGCACCGGCGTGCACTGGTGGGTGGACGGCAAGGCGCAGACCGGCGACCCGGCGCACCTCGTCCTGAAGCCGCACCAAGAGATCGTCGTCGCCGTCGGCAAGCCTCCGGCGAAGATCCCGAGCTCGTACACGTTTCCCCCGGGAGAATGACCACATACCCCATTGGGGTATAGTCGAGCCGTGCACCAGCTCGTCCGCGCGCTCTCGTTCACCGGCGGCATGACCTGGGAGATCCTCTGGGCGCTGATCCTCGGGTTCGCGCTCAGCGGAGTCGTGCAGGCAGTCGTGTCGAAGCGCGAGATGCGCCGGCTGATGCCGGACGACTCACCGCGGACGCTGCTGGTTGCGACCGGGCTCGGTGCCGCGTCGTCGTCGTGCTCGTACGCGTCGGTCGCGCTTGCGCGTTCGCTGTTCAAGCGCGGCGCCGACTTCACCGCGGCGATCGTTTTCGAGTTCGCGTCGACGAATCTCGTGTTCGAGCTCGGCATCGTCATGGCGCTTCTGCTCGGCTGGCAGTTCGTCGTCGGCGAGTTCGTCGGCGGCCCGCTGATGATCGTGCTGCTCGCGATCCTGTTTCGCGCATTCCTCAAACCGGCGCTCGTCGACGCCGCGCGGCGCGAGGCAGAGCTCGACCGGCGCGGCTCGATGGAAGGTCACGCGGCAATGGATATGTCCGCCGACGCGCCGGGCTCGTGGTGGCAGCGGCTACGCACGCCGCAGGGATTCACCGCGACCGCCGACTACTTCGTCATGGACTGGGCCGCCGTGTGGCGGGACATCGCCGTCGGACTGTTCGTCGCCGGGGCGCTCGCAGCCTGGGTGCCGCACAGCTTCTGGCAGGGGCTATTCCTCGACCACCATCCGACGCTCGCGAAGCTCTGGGGGCCGCTGATCGCGCCGGCGGTCGCGATGATCAGCTTCGTCTGCTCGGTCGGCAACGTCCCGCTCGCGGCCGTGCTTTGGAACGGCGGGATCAGCTTCGGCGGCGTGCTCACGTTCGTGTTCGCCGACCTGATCATCCTGCCGATCCTCCACATCTACCGGAAGTACTACGGCTGGAAGATGGCCGGCTTCCTGTTCGTCACCTTCTACGTGACGATGGTGCTCGCCGGGCTGATCGTCGAGCTTCTCTTCGAAGGAATCGGCATCGAGCGACACGCGCGCAACGCAAAGGTGATCGAAGCAACGGTCACGTGGAATTACACGACGTATCTGAATGCGGTGTTTCTCGCTCTGGCAGCGGTGTTGCTCTGGCGGTACTTCCGGCGCGGTGGCGGCTGGAAGATGCTTCGGATGATGTGACGGGGGTACACGCGTCGCATGCATATCAAGGCAAAACTCGCGCTTCTGTTCTTGATGGTGCTGGCGTTGCTGCCCACGGCGACCAACGCGTATGCGTGCGGCGGCGGCAGTCATTCGTCCGGCATCGCATTCGCGTCTGTCCGCCACGAGCGCCTCGGCCTGTTCCGCGTCGCCGCGGACTACCTCGGTACGACGCCGTGGCAGTTGAAGCATCAGCTGAGGGAGGGCAAGTCGCTGGCCGATGTCGCCGATGCGACGACCGGCAAGTCGGCGAGCGGGCTCGTCGATGCGCTGTCGGCAGCGATCAAGACCAAGCTCGACGCGAAGGTCACCGCAGGGCGGCTGTCGTCAACGCGAGAGGCGACGATCCTCGCCAACGCCGACACGAAGCTCGCCGCGCTCGTGAGCATGACATGGCCGTGGTGGCAGCGCGACCATCACTGATCTCCGTCGGGGCGTCGTAACCGCTTCTTCTGCGAGCGCCGTCTCTTGTCGTCGAGGCGGCGCTCGACGGATGCCTTCGTGGGCGCTGTCGGCCGGCGCTTGCGGACGACCTTCGTCGCCGCCCGCAGCTGTTCGAGGATGCGTTCCGTCGCGAGCTCGCGGTTGCGCAGCTGAGACCGCTCGTCCTGTGCGACCGCTCTCACGACCGGGCCGAGCTTCGCAAGCACCTTCGTTCTTTCAACCGCGGTCAGCCCGAGTGAATCCTCGACGTCGAAGATCGCCTCTGCGCGCGTCGAGCTCTTGTTGGCGTGCTGGCCGCCCGGTCCGCTCGAGCGCGAGAACCGGAACGCGATCTCCGACCGAATAGACTCGACGTCCATGGCCGCGATTTTGCTCGACGTCGACGGTGTCCTGCACGTGTCCGGCGAGCCGATCGCCGGCGCGGCCGCTGCTGTCAAGCGTTTGCGGGCCGACGGGCACCGGCTCCGCTTCGTCACGAACTCGACGACCAGCTCCCGGAGCCAGCTCGCCGGCCAGCTCCGGTCGATCGGGATCGAGGTCGACAACGAGGAGCTGCAAACCACGGGCGGCGTCGCGGTCGACCAGCTCTCCGGCAAGCGTGTGCTCGCGCTGGTGATGAGCGGAATGCTCGAAGACCTCGCCGGCCTGCAACTTGTCGGGATGAACGTCGACGCGGTGCTGATGGGCGGCGCCGACGAAGGTGAGGAGACAGGGCGCGTGTTCTCGTATCTCAACCTGAACCGCGCGTTCCACGAGCTCGAAGCAGGCGCGGACCTCTACTGCCTGCACAAGAACCGCTGGTGGCAGACGAGCGACGGCCCGCGCCTTGATGCCGGTGCGTTCGTCGCCGGGCTCGAGTACGCCGCGGACACGGAGGCGAAGGTGCTCGGCAAGCCGAGCGCGGCGTACTACAACGCGGCGCTCGCAGCGCTCGACGCAGACGCCGAGCTGACGTGGATGGTCGGCGACGACCTCGACGGCGACGTGATCGGTGCGAGCAACCACGGCATCCACACGATCCTCGTGCGCACCGGGAAGTTCCGCCCCGACGAAGTCGAGCGCTCGCGCGTGCAGCCGGACGCGATCGTCTCGTCGATCGCGCAGGTACCGGACTGGCTCGAGGCCAACCTGTGAAAGTCGGAGTGGATCTGATCGAGATTGAGCGGATCCGGCGCGCGCTCGACCGTCACGGTGACGGATTTCGGGAGCGCTGCTTCACCGAGCAGGAGCGCGCATACTGCGACTCGAAGCCGAACCCGCCGCAGCATTACGCCGGCCGCTTCGCGGCGAAGGAAGCCGTCGGCAAGGCGCTCGGCTCCGGCGTCTACTTCACGTGGAAGGAGATCGAGATCCGCGGCCGCCCCAAGCCGGGCGTTTTTCTCACGGGACGTACCGCCGCGTGGGCCGAGCGCGTCAACGCGGGCAAGATCGAGCTGTCGATGACCCATTCGCGGGAGTTGGCAGCGGCGGTTGCGGTGGTACTCGACAGATGAGCGAAGCGAATCTGCAGCCGCTTCTCGGGCGTCGCTGGCAAAGGAGCCAAGCCCGAGGGCCGAGGGCAGTACAAGGGGTACGACCGATGGCCCGAGGGCGCCGGATCCTGCCGTCAGCGACGTCATGCGCCGGCGGAGCCCGGCTCTGCCGGGCGGGAGCCGGCGCGGCGAGGAGCGGCTGTGCGGACTGAGCCGCTTCTGACTGCTGAGGAGACCCGGGCGGCGGAAGACGCGCACACCGGGTCGCTCGACGAGCTGATGGAGCGTGCCGGCACGGTCGTCGCAGACGTCGTGCTGCGGCGGTTCCCGGGCCGCGTCACCGTCGTCTGCGGCGGCGGCAACAATGGCGGCGACGGGAAGGTCTGCGCGCGCCTCCTGCAAGCCGCCGGACGGGACGTGAAGGTGGTCGACGGGCTCGGCGATATCGGCGAGCCGGATGTGGTCGTCGATGCGCTCCTCGGCATCGGCCTGCATGACGCACCACGCGAGGACGCCGCGCGCATGATCGACCTGATCAACGCGAGCGGGCGCCCGGTCGTCGCCGTCGACGTGCCGTCGGGCGTGAACGCGTCGACGGGCGAGGTGCCTGGCGCCGCAGTGCGCGCGATGGTGACGGTGACCTTCGGCGCCGCGAAGCTCGGGCTCGCTGTCGCGCCGGGGCGCTTCCACGCCGGCTCGGTGCACGTCGCGCCGATCGGGCTGCGGCCGCGCGCGCATGAGCACGCGCTCGTCCCTGCGTCTGCGCTGCTCGACGTGCCGCGTAAGGACGTGCGCTCGACGAAGTACAACGCCGGCTCGGTGCTGATCGTCGGAGGCTCGCGCGGTCTCACCGGCGCGCCGATGCTCGCAGCGCTCGCCGCGCAACGCGCCGATGCCGGCTACGTCGCGCTCGCCGCGCCCGAGTCGACGCTGCCTGTGCTCGAAGCGCGGCTGCTCGAAGTGGTGAAACGGCCACTGCCGGAGGACTCGTCGGGGCGCTTGCTTCGGCGTTCGCTCGACGGCATCCTCGAGGCGGCCGAGAAGGCCGACGCGGTTGCGATCGGGCCTGGTCTCGGGCGCAGCGAACAGACGGTTGGACTCGTGCGGCTGCTGCTCGAGCAGCTGGAGCTTCCGGTCGTGCTGGACGCCGACGCCTTGTGGCAGCTCGAACCGTCCGCGCGCGCGGCGCCGACCGTGCTGACGCCGCACAGCGGCGAGCTTGCGGGCCTGCTCAACGCGCAGGCGCGCGAGATCGACGCGCACCGGTTCGACGCGGTGCGCCGCGCGGCGTCGATCTTCGGCTCCGTCGTCGTGCTGAAGGGCGCGGACATGCTCATCGCGTCGCCGCGCGAGGGCGTGCTCGTCTGCGACTACGGGACGCCGGCGCTCGCGACTGCCGGCTCAGGCGACATCCTCACCGGCATCGTCGCCGCGTTCCTGGCGAAAGGCCTGCCCGCGCGCGACGCGGCCGCGCTGGCCTCAGTTGCGCACGGCGTCGCCGCCGAACTGCTTCCCGTGCAGCCGGGCGCGATCGCGTCCGACCTGCTTCCGACGCTGCAGCTCGCACTGGCCGGCCACGGCTGGCAGCGCGCGCCTTTGCACGAGTGAGCAGGTCCGAGATCCGCATCGATCTCGCCGCGCTACGGGCGAATGCGCAGAGACTGCGCGAAGCCGCTGGCGGCGCCGAGCTGTGGGCGGTCGTGAAAGCGAACGGCTACGGCCACGGCGCGGTCGACTGCGCGCGCGCCGCGCTCGCCGGCGGCGCCTCGGCGCTCTGCGTCGCGACGCTGCCTGAAGCGCTCGAGGTGCGCGCCGCGCTGCCGGACGTCCGCCTGCTCGTGCTCGGGCCGGTTGCCGATGTCGCCGCGGCGCGAGTCGCGCGCGTGGAGTTGGTCGTGAGCGGGTCGATCCCGGAAGAGATCCCGGTGCACGTGAAGCTCGACACCGGCATGGGCCGCTGGGGCGTCAGCGAGCTCGCGTCGCCCGCGCGCAACGTCGTCGGGCTGATGACGCATCTGGCGACCGCCGACACCGACCCGACATTCGCGCGCACGCAGCTCGAGCGGTTCCGCGAGGCGACGGAGCAGTACGCCAACCTCACACGCCACGCTGCCAACAGCGCCGCTGCGCTTCGCATCCCGAGCTCGCGCTTCGACGCGGTGCGCTGTGGCATCGCGCTCTACGGGCTCTCGCCGTTCACGACCGATCCCGCAGAGGACGGGCTCGTGCCGGTGCTGTCGTGGCGCAGTGAAGTCGCAGACTGCAAGCTGCTGCACGCAGGGGAGTCGACCGGTTACGGCCGCCGTTTCGTCGCCGAGCGCGACACGTGGATCGGCATCGTCCCCGTCGGCTACGGCGACGGGTTCCGCCGCGATCTCAGCGGCACCGAGGTGATCGTCGCCGGGAAACGGCGGCGCGTCGTCGGCACCGTGTCGATGGATGCGTTCGCGGTCGAGCTCGAGGACGCCGTTGATGTCGGGACGCCGGTTTCGTTGATCGGCGACGGGCTCGGCATCGAAGAGCACGCACGCCACGCAGGGACGATCGGCTACGAGCTCGCGTGCGGCGTCGTCTCGACGCCGACGCGTGCCGAGCGGGTGGTCACGTGAACGCGGCCGATCGTCGCGCCGCGCTTCAGGCCGAGCGTGCCGCATCGTTGACCGTGCGCCTCGACAAACTGCTCGAGCTGCACGGCGACGAACGCGCGCTCGATGTGGGCACCGGAACGGGCGCGCTCGCGTACGCACTGGCGACTCGGGTCGCGCACGTGGTCGGAGTCGACAGCGACGCGGCGATGATCGAGCGCGCGCGCATGAACGCGCCGTCGAACGTCGAGCTTCAGATCGCTGACGGAGAGCACCTGCCGTTCGAGCCGTTCTCATTCGACCTTGCGGTGACCGCGCGCACGTTGCATCACACGGCTCGGCCGGAGCTCGTGATCGCCGAGCTCGTGCGCGTGACCAAGCCCGGCGGGACGCTGCTGGTGGCCGACCAGCTCGCTCCCGTCGATCCGTTGGCCGCGCTCGAGCTGAACCGGTTCGAGAAGGCCCGGGATGCGTCGACGTCGCGCTTGCTCTCTGACGGCGACCTGCGCGCACTGTTCGACGCGAACAACCTCGTGCTGCGCCGCGACGAGATCGTCCACGAGCAGCGCGACCTCGACCGCTACCTCGATCTCGCCGGCTGCGAGGGCGACGAGCGCGAGCGCCTTCGCGCACTCGCACCCGCCGACTACGAGGGCGTCGTCGGCTGGTACGTCTTGGCTAAGAGCTGATCCGCGCGCGCGTGCGCGCGACGAAGCCGGGGAAGAGCGCCTGCAACCACCCGGCGGGCGCGTACCAGCGCGGCACGGTGATCTCACGCTTGTCGTGGGCGATCGCGCCCATGATGCGGTCGACGACGAAGGGCGGGTCGACGACGAGTTTGCTTGCCAACGCTCCGAGCCGGACGCCTCGCTGCGGGAAGCCGGGCGTCTCGACGAAGCCGGGGTTGACGGTGTGTACCGAGATCCCGAGCGGTGCGAGCTCGACCGCGAGCGACCGCGACAGCGCGAGCTGCGCGTGCTTCGTCGCCGAGTAGGGGCCGTCGGCGACGAAGCCGGCGACGGAGACGATGTTGACGAGGTGCGAGCCTTTGCCGAGCCCCGGGACGAACGCGCGCGCCACCCATGCCGCGCCGAGGAAGTTC
>Ga0157369_10002016_pt1 | contig 24480 bp, 15 predicted proteins | sample C25metaG_FD_113461 | JGI IMG/M metagenome (GOLD analysis project Ga0157369, IMG submission 113461) | Corn rhizosphere microbial communities from Kellogg Biological Station, Michigan, USA - C2-5 metaG | ecosystem: Host-associated > Plants > Roots > Rhizosphere > Soil | place: USA: Michigan... | reverse complement strand
GTCCCTGGTTGAGGATCGCGAACACGCGCTGGCCGTTGGTCTTCGCTGCAACGGCGATTCCGATGCGGCTGCGGCCGCTGTTCGGAAGTCCGGCTTCGCCGGCGCGCGTCCAGGTGGAGCCTTCATCGGTGGATTTGTAGATCCAGCCTCCGGCGCCGGGCTGGCCGCCACCGCCGGCCGCGCCGCGATGCAGCAGCGCGGCGAACACCGTGCGCGGATTGCCGGGATCGAACTCGAGGTCGACCACCCCGGTGGAGTCGTCAACGAAGAGAGTCTTGGTCCACGTCTTGCCGCCGTCGGAGGACTTGAAGACGCCGCGGTTCGCGCTCGGCTGGAGATTGCCGGTAGCGCCTACGAGCACGACGTCAGGATTCTGCGGATCGACGAGCACGCCGCCGGCGATGTACTGCGCTTCCCCGAGCCCGATGTTCGTCCAGGTTTGTCCCGCGTCGGTCGATTTCCAGACGCCGTTGCCCGGGACTTGCTCGCCGGTTGCCGCGTAGATGATTTGGGGATTCGACGGCGACACCGCCAATCCGCCGATCGGCGCGACATGCGCCGCATCGAAAATCGGCTTCCACGTGGTGCCGGCGTCATCCGTCTTCCAGATGCCGCCGCCGGGCGTGCCCATGTAGTAGATCGAGGGCTGGTTCGGTACGCCTTGCACGGCAGTCACGCGTCCCGCCCGGAACGGCCCGATCGAGCGCCACTTCAGCCCGGAATACGTTTCGGGGCTGATCTGAGCGAGGGAAGAAATGGCCAGGAAAAACAGAGCGAACGCGACGCGGCTGGCGCGGCGGATGACATTGCGGATCATGGCGTATGCCTCGGACGGCGGAACAATGTACCATTCCTCCCCCGCGACGGGGCCGGCGAAGCTCTTCTCGCCGAGCGAGGAATGACATGCCAACGATGGTAAGCGGCTGGATGGAAACGGCGGTTGGAGACGGCACACACATGCGCTCGTGGGTTGCGAGGCCAGTGTCAGGCAAGCATCCCGCGCTGATCGTCTTGCAGGAAGCGTTCGGAGTGAACGGACACATCCGCGCGGTGACCGAGCTGTTTGCGAGCGAAGGTTTCTGCGCGATCGCGCCCGAGCTGTATCACCGCACTGCGCCGGGCCAGGAATTTCCGTATGAAAACTTCGAGGCGGTAAGACCGCACATGCAAGCTGTCACGCCGGATAACGCCGGGCTCGACCTGCAAGCCGCGTACGACTGGCTGAAAGCGCAGACGTTTGTCGATCGCAGCCACGTCTCCAGCGTGGGGTTCTGCATGGGCGGAAGAATCTCGTTCATCGCCAATTCGGCGCTGCCGTTGAAGCGCGCGGTGTCGTTTTACGGCGGTGGAATCGCGCCCGCGCTGCTGGATCGCGTGCCCGCGCTCCGTGGGTCGATGCTCTTCTTCTGGGGAGAACTCGACAAGAAGATCCCCAAGGATCAGCGCGACGAGCTGACCGCGGCGATGTTGCGGCACAACAAGGAGTACACCAACGTCGAGTTCAGCTATGCGGACCACGGATTTTTCTGCGACGAGCGCCCGTCGTACGAGCCGCGGGCGTCTCGCATGGCGCTACGCATGACCCTGGATTTCCTCAGGTCGTAGGGGACCGGACAATGCGGTGTGAGAGCCGTCACCGAATACGCGCGCGATAGCGCGTATGTTGGCTGGAGTGAAACCCCTCATCATCGGCTTCGGTAACCCCTTGCGCAGCGACGACGGCCTGGGATGGCATGCGGCCAAGTTCTTGCGCGGGCGGTTCGCACCCGAAGACGCCCAGGTCATTGCCGCGCATCAGCTGGCGCCGGAGATGGCCCGCGCCATCGCCGATGCCTCGGTCGTCATCTTCATCGACGCGGAGGAGGGCACAACGCCGGGTCGCGTGTCGGCGCGGACGGTTTTGCCGCGGGCCGAAGCTCCACGCACCTTCTCGCACGATCTCTCCCCGGCCGCATTGGTGGCGTGCGCGCGGCTCTTGTTTCAGAAGACGCCGCCGGCGCACTTGGTCACCGTCAGCGCGCGAGAGTTCAGCCCAGGCGAAGCGCTCAGTCGGCAAGTAGCCGCGGCTGTTCCCGACGTGGCGCGCGAGGTCGAGCGAATCCTCTCGTGTTCCGACGTGAAGGCTGTGCATTCATAGGTTTGCGAGATTTGCTCTTTTCAGTAACCCGGCGGCCGTCGCCGAGTCTATTGGAATAACTAACCCTTTTACCCTTCGCTCTGCGACGGGCCCGGCGCATACCCTCCGCATTACCGGGCCCGCCTTTTTTGCCCCAACAACTCCGCCAAATGCGCTGCACCGATTCCGCCGCAGCCGCACTTTGCGCACCGCAAAACCACGCAACGCGAAATCCGGACCAAACCGAGAGCCGCGGAAACCCGCTCTGCGCGCCGGTTACCAGTAATCGCCAGGTAATCGTTCCACGATAGAAAAACCATTCGCGGGACGGGAAATTTGTTGACACGTTTTCCCAAACACCTTAACGTGTCGCCACTTCGTGGGGTTCCAACAGTAGTCGGAAAGCCATTCAAGTGCACGACCGCGGGGACAATTGTGTCCTCACGCGGCCGCAAGTCGCCGCCTGTCTCCGCTCCAACATCGCGCCCCAGGGCGCATTCAGACAGGAGGCCCAGTGAAACGTTGCATTTTTGCTGTCCTGGCGGCGGTTGCCGCCGTCGCTCCTCTATCCATCTATGGGCAAGGCAGTTCCGCGGAAGTGCCGCGCGTCATTCGTTACAACGGAACGCTGAAGAACGCGGATGGCAGCCCCCGCACGGGCATCGTCGGGATTTCGATTGCGATCTACGCCGACGAATCCAGCTCCGTACCGCTCTGGCAGGAAATTCAGAACGTGACGGTGGACGAAACCGGGCATTATGCCGCGCTCATTGGCGCGTCGAAATCGGAGGGCCTGCCGGTCGAGTTGTTCTCCGCGAACACCGCGCGATGGCTCGCGATTCGCGTGGAGAACGAGCCAGAGCAGCCGCGCGCGATCCTCGCTGCCGTACCTTATGCCCTGAAAGCCGGCGACGCCGAGACACTAGGCGGCAAGCCGCTTTCCGCCTTCCTGCTGAACGACAGTCCGGCAGCGGCGGGCGTGCGCAGCGGCGCTACCGGAGTTCTCACCGTCGCGGTGCCGACGGCGATCGCCGGTTCGAGTTCGACCATAACCACGACCACAAACACCACCGTCGCGCCCTACATTCTTAACGCGCCCAGCCCGACGCAGCTTGCCAGCATTGACATCAACGGTGACATCTCCGGCGCGGGCGTGAAGGCGACGAGTCTGGCTCTGCCGTTCACCACCGCCGCCAAGTTCGGCGGCATCAGCATGGGCGGATCCCCGTTCGTCACGGGCGATGCCTCGAAGAACATCCTGCTCGGCACCGGCAGCGCCATGAACAACGGCCTGACGAATGCCACGGCCATCGGCGCGAATGCGACTGTCAGCCAAAGCAACACACTCGTCCTCGGAAGCATTGCCGGGGTGAACGGTGCGGCTGCGAGCACCAAGGTCGGAATCGGCACGGCCAGCCCGGCCTATGCGCTGGACGTACAGGGCGGGGCCATCAATTCGTCCGGCGGACTGTCCACCGCATCCAACGTCACCGCCGGCGGAGACATCTCGACGACGGCAAACGTGGTTGCAACGGGCAGCGTAACGGCGAACGCCGTCAACACGCAGAACTTGAACGGCACGCCCATCGCGAGTACCGCGCCGTCGTCCGGACAGACGCTCACGTACACCGGCGGCAAGTGGCAGCCCGGCAGCGGCCAGGTCGCGGTCTCATTGGGCTCGGGACTTTCCGGCAGCACCTCGGTACCGCTCGGCGGCACGCTGTCGCTCGCCAACACCGGCGTCCTTGGGGTGACAGCCAGCGGCGTGCTGACCTCGAGCGGCGGGCAGAATCCGGACGTCAGCCTGACCGGCATCGTGCCGGTCGGCAACGGCGGCACCGGCACGAACAGTTCCACCGGCAGCGGAAGCGTGGTGCTCTCGGCCAGTCCAACGCTGACCGGAACGCTCGCCGTCCCGAATGTCAATGCAACCACCGGATACCAGGTGAACGGCGCTTCCGTTTACACGCTCTCGAAGATCACGTACATCACGGCAACGGGCAGTTCCACCTACACCGTGCCCAGCGGCGTGAAGGCCCTGCTGGTGGAATGTGTCGGCGGCGGAGGAGGCGGCGGCACAGCCTCCTGGGTCGCCCAGCAGAATTTCGACCACATGCTGGACGCTGGTGGCGGCGGAGCCGGCGGATATGCACGCAAGTTCATCGCTTCGCCGTCCGCGTCCTACTCTGTCACTGTCGGTGCCGGCGGAGGCGGTCAAAGCATTGACGCCAACAATTTCTACCTTCCTGGCAGCCAGTTCGGATTCACCGGCGGTGATACCACCTGGGACAGCAGCGGTTCTCCCATGACCTGCTCCGGCGGGGCCGGCGGCGAATCCGACAGTTACTACAACACTGCCCCCCTTCACTTTGGCGGCGCCGGCGGCAGCGCCTCCGGAGGCGACGTCAATATTTCCGGCCAGACAGGTGGAGACATGGCGCGCCCCAGCGGCAACAATGTGCGCTACCGCGCGGCCGGCGGCGCCTCTAGCCCGTTCGGAGCCGGAGCAGTAGGCACCGTAATTGACACGCTGAACGGATGGACCTGCATCGGTCCGGACACGGTTGCGGCGGGCGTCGCGGCATCCGGCTACGGGGCCGGCGGCAGTGGTGGACACGCCTATCCCAAGTGTGGGAACACGACCTACCTCCAAGGAGTGGGAGGCGCGGGCTCCCAGGGAGTGCTCGTTATCTGGGAATACAAATAGCCTCGAAGATACGCGACGCGATGGGCCGCTCGGCGAAAGCGGTCTGTTGCGATCATTAACCCTTCTTCCTTTCGTTCTGCCGCGGGCCCGGCGCATACCCTGCGCAAATACGGGCCCGCATTTTTTTGCCCCGAACTTCGTCCGGTGCGCTGCGTCACATTCGCCGCCGGGCGAAATTTCCTAACATCGTGACCTGGCGGGCTTTACGCCGCCGCACACCCGGTCACGGAGATCTTCATGGCGACCACCATCGCGCGATGTAGCGTGCTCGACGCTATCGGCAACACCCCTCTGCTCGAACTTACGCGCATCGTCCCTCCCGGATGCGCGACGATCCTCGCCAAAGCGGAGTTCATGAATCCCGGCGGCAGCGTGAAAGACCGTATCGCGCGCCACATCATCGAGCGGGCGGAGGTGACCGGCAAGCTGCGCCCGGACTCGACGATCCTGGAAGTCACGAGCGGTAACACCGGCATCGCGATGTCGATGGTCGGGGCAGAGAAGGGATACCGCGTCCGGATCATGATGCCCGCGAGCGCTAGCGTGGAACGCAGGAGAATGATCGAGTCATACGGGGCGGAGCTGGAGCTGATCGAATCGGTGCTTCACATCAACGACGCCCGCCGCGAAGCCGAGAGCCGGGCCGCGCGCGATTCGCGCATCTTCCTGCCACGCCAGTTCGAGAACCCCGACAACCCGGCCGCGCACCGCGAAACCACGGGGCGCGAGATCCTGGAACAAACCGGCGGCGACGTGGACGCATTCGTCATGGGCGTCGGCACCGGCGGAACCTTGATGGGCGTGGCCGAGGCGCTGCGCACGGTGCGGCCGAAGGTTCAGATCGTGGCCGTGGAACCGGCGGAGTCGGCGGTGATGTCGGGCGGGCAGCCCGGACACCACGGCATCCAGGGGCTGGCGGATGGATTCATCCCCGACATCGTCAGGTTGAGCGCGATCGACCGGATCATTACCGTTTCCACGCCCGACGCGATCGCGATGGCGAAGCGCATCGCGCGCGAAGAAGCCCTGTTTGTCGGCATCAGCGCCGGCGCGAATATCGTGGCCGCCCTGCAAGTGGCTGCCGACCTAGGGCCTGAAAAGCGCGTGGTCACGATCCTGCCGGACCGCGGCGAACGGTATCTCTCCGTCTGGTCAGCGAATTAGGACGTCATTTCGCTGGCACGGATGCCATCTGCATGACCCTGCGGATGCCGTCGATGACGGCGCCCGGAGCCAGGTCCGGAATGTCGTGCCCGCTCTGCACGATCACCTGCTCTCCCCGCGTCGACAGGTGTGCCAGCCGCTCGTGGAGCTTCATCTTCCATGCGTGATCGTGATCGAGCTTCTGATCTTCTTCCTGGTCCTGGATTCCGGCGGAGAGGACCACCATCGGCATGGACCCGTAACAACTCCCGGCGCGCGCCAACTCGCCGTTCACCCAGATCGGCAGCTCCTGCGCCGCCGCAAGCCGTGCCTTGCGCAAACGGAAAAGAGCGAACAGCGTCTTCCAGTCCTGCGGGTCCCATCCGTTCTGTGGCGGCCCGGGATCGTGTTGCATCAGCCGCAACACTCCGGCGCCGGTCACGGCGCGCAGGATGAGCAGAACCGTGGGACGGTAGAGCTCATTGTGGTTATGGATATGGATCGTCATGTCCTCGTTCATCGGATCGACAAGGACCAGGCCCGCCACTTCGCTGGGATAGTAAGAACGGAACACGCGAACGTGAAAGCCGCCGAGGGCGTGCCCGACGAGAATGTACGGTGGCGAGACCTTCGCCGCCGCCAGCAAGTCATGAAGATCGTGAGCCACCGAGTCGCTGTGATTCGGAAACGGACCAGGATCGCTCCAGCCAAGCCCGGCGCGGTCATACCAGCACGCGCGCGTGAACTTTGCCACTTCGCGCTGCAGCCTGACCCAGCGGAATCCTGGGATGCCGCCGTTGCTCTCGAAGATCACCGTCGGGGAACCTTGGCCCGAGCAATAGAGATTCAGAGACCGTCCGCCGATGTCGAAGGATTGTCCGATCTGCGGCAGAGCCCTGCGATCTCGCGCCTCGCCTGACCGCTCGTAAACGATCCCGCAGAGCACGAGAGCGACAATGGCCGTGGCAAAGATAGAAAAGAAACGAGTGCGCCTGCTGAGCCGGTTCATACGATATGACGTATGATGACATATCGCGATGTGACTGGTCAAAGCCCGCCAAGGTCAGGGGATCGTCTTAGTTCCCTGGTAGTACCCGGTAGGGTCATTTCGGCCGTCTTACCGCAGCACTCTCCCGATAGGAGCTTGCGATGGCGGCGGGTACTCTCGTTACATCCCGAGCACAAATCCCTTCCGCCACACGGAGCTTTCATAACGGTTTCTTAGGAAGTTTGGGTCGACAACCTGTCGATTCGTTTACTGGTAGGCAACGGCCGAACCAGCTGCTTGTACCGCGCCGGCGGAAGCACTCCGCCGGCTCTTTTTTCTTTTTGGGACGGGTTATTTCCCTTTCTGGGAGCAGTACTCGCAGAAAGTACCTTCGTGATCTATGGTGCCGGCTGGATTCGGACGATAGTCAGGATGGAATCGAGGCTCTCGCGAAATTGCACAGGGCACGGTGCACACCGCGAGATTTTTTTCCGATGCCCGCAAACCAGGAACAAACATTTCAGCATCTGAATTCAGTACGCACGTGTGTGCGGGCTCAGCAAGCGGAAGCCTGTAAGACGTAACCGTTCTTCGAATTTTGGATGTGGAGGGCCCTCCTTCATGTTGTCGAAATGTGCGAATCCAGCTTGCGACGCCCAACTGCATTACCTGCACGAGGGCAAGATCTTCAGGATCGACACCGAGTCGCTGGCGCTGGCCGGCCGCCGTGCCAAGTCGGTAGCGTCGGCAATGGCCGAGGACGTTCGATCTTCCCGTTGTGTCAGCAGTCTCCAGGTGGTCGCCGACCGTGGCGGCGCATACCGGCCGGAGTACTTCTGGCTGTGCGCCGACTGTTCGCAGGATTGGACGATCGCAGTGAACAGCGGATCGGTCATGGTCGTTCCGGTCACTCGACAGCCCCTGGTCCTGCACGCAGCGGCGTCCTGAAAGCAGAGTTCGAAAAGAAAGCCCCGGCAAGCTCCGGGGCTTTTTCTCTTACTGTTGCGGTGAATCCGCTTACGGCCGAGTCTTCGCAATCTCGGGCGCCTTGGGTTTCACTTGGACACCGGCGAGATGGTACTTGGTCAGCCCATCGCGCAGGAACTCGAATGCCTGCCCGGGATCGTCGCAGAATTGGAAGAGGTTCAAGTCTTCCGGCGAGATCGAGCCCGAATCGGCCAGCGCCTGGAAGTTAATCGCGCGCTGCCAATAGCTCTTGCCGTAGATCACCACCAGGATCTTCTTCGCCAGTTTCTCCGTCTGCGCCAGGGTCAGGATCTCGAAGAGTTCGTCGAGCGTACCGAAGCCGCCGGGGAAGATGACCAGCGCCTTGGCGAGATACGCGAACCAGTATTTTCGCATGAAGAAGTAGTGGAACTCGAAGTTCAGCGCGGGAGTGATATACGGGTTCGGCATCTGCTCGTACGGCAACCGGATGTTGAGCCCAATGTTCTTGCCTCCCGCTTCGTAGGCGCCGAGGTTGGCCGCCTCCATGATGCCGGGGCCACCACCGGTGGTCACGACGAACCGGTGCCTCTTGAAGGGAAGCGCGCTCGCCCACTGGGTGAGCAGGTACGAAAGCCTGCGGGCGTCTTCGTAATAGCGCGCCATTTCGACGGCGGCGCGCGCTAGCTTCACCTTGGATTCCGACCCACCCGAAGCGCTCGGCTGCTGGCTGGGAGGCGCTGGTTGCGCTGACCCGGGCTTTTCCAGCAGTTCCAGCGCATTCTGTGCGTCACGGCGGCTGTGAAACCGGGCCGAGCCGAAGAAGACGACTGTGTCCTGGATGCGCTCGCGGCGGAATCGCGCGAGCGGTTCCTGATACTCGGAAAGAATGCGAAGGATGCGCCCGTCGGGGCTGTTGAGGAAAGGCTTGTTTTCGTAGGCCAGCGACGATCGGAAGGCCTTGGGTTGCGTCATGTGGTCGAACGACCTCGCTTTACGACTTTACGCTATACGCTCTACGCAAAAACGGGAAGTGGCGTAAAGCGGATAGCGTACAGGGTATGGCGCTTCATTTCTCTCTGTAATGGACGGCCTGCCAGATTCCGAGCCAGACATCGATGAGTCCCAGTCCGCTGGTGGCGCCGCGCACGAAGTTCTGGGCAAAGAACGCGCGTACGGCAGGATGACGGAGCAGGATGTTGTTCTGCGTCCAGGCATCCGTCCATGGAAGCACGGCCAGCAGCATCCCGATCCAGATGCAGAACACGACAAACACCAGCATGGAGAATCGCCGCATCCACAGTTCGGCGCGAGAAGGCGCCGGAGGCGCGGTGACGAGGACGGGTCCCGATGCGTCGGGTTCGCGATAGGAAGCGAGAGAGTTCAATCCGGGGCCGCTGGATTCCGGAGAAAGGGAGAGATGCGAGCCGTTATCTGGGGCCTGCGATCCCGCCTGGCTCCTGGGTTTGGGCGGAGCGTCCATCTAGAGCGATTCTACGCCCTCAGAGCTTTGATGCGCTCGGCGACATCGCGGTAGTCGATGTTCGTTCCGTAAACTTCCATGAAGTGCTTGAGGGCGGTGTTCTTGTCGCCGGCGGATTCGGAAACCGACCCGATTTCATAGTGCAAGGCCAGCTTGGTGTCGGCATCGATGTTGGGCAGCGCCAGCGCCTTCAGCAGCCACTTGGTGGAGGCTTCCGGGACGCCCTTTTCGGCGAAGCATCCGGCGAGCATGGTGTAGGCCTGCACCGGCTCGGCGAACGGCACGCCCGCATCCATGGCGTGGCACACCTTCTGGAATTCGCCGATCGCCTCGTCGAGCAGCGCCATTTCCTTGAACGCGACTCCGAGGTTGTAGTGCGTGTTGGGATCTTCTTCTTCCGGCTGTCCGGCTTCGACGCCTTCTTTGAATTCGTCGAAGATGTCGCTGAGCGCAGACTTGATGTCGCCGGAAGCGGCCGGAGCAGCTGCGGCCGCTGCCGCTGCAGCGGGTGCTGCCGCTGGCGCCGGAGGCGGCGGGGTCACCTTGGAGGCCGGAGGCGCAGGCGCGCCCGCAGGGGCGGCGAAATCTTCCGGTAGCGACTCGGCCAGATCGAGTGCGAAATCGTCCAGCAGTCCTTTGCCCGACTTGGCAGCCACGGCGGGTTCGGCGGGAACTTCCGGGACAGCCGGTGGAGGCTGCGGCGCCTCGAAGTGTTCTTCGACGGCGGGCGGTTCCTCGATCGTAGCAGGCTGTTCGGCCGCGGGCGCAGCGGCGACGGGGATCTCAAAAGACGGAGGTTCAGCGGCGACAGGAATCTCAAAGGAGGGAGGTTCGGCGGCAACGGGCGCGACCTCGAACCCGATGGCGTCGCCGGCCGGCGCAGCGGTGTCGATTGACCCTGTCTCGTCGAAGCCGAATCCCGCGACGGCAGGCGCGGGGGCCGTGGGCAATACGGCGATATCCCCTGCTGCCTGGGCGCGCAGCTTGGCCACTTCCGGATCGTTCGGATCGACGGCGGCGGCGCGATCGAGAGCGGCCTGAGCCTCAGCCACCATCCCTTGCGAAAGGTAGAAGCGCGCTTCATCGAGAATCTCGCCAATCTTGCCGCCGCCGGCTTCGCCGCTGACTTCGACTTCCCACTCATCGGAGATGTCGATCTCATGTGCCTGCGGCTTTGCTGCAACCGGAGGAGGCGCGGCCATCGGCGGCGGTTCCACGGGAGCAGGCGCCTCCGGTTCGGCGACCGGCATGGAAACATCGGCAAAGCTGAACTCTTGCATGGCCGGAGGCGCGGTGACGTCGATCGAGAACTCGGCGGCTGCGGCTTCGGAGGGCGGCGGCGCGGACGTGATGCCCGCGGCGGCGCGGAACTGACCCGCGATCCTGGCGTAGGCTTCGGCGTCTTCCCGGTTGCCGGCGGCCTTGGAAGCATCGTGAATCGTCTGGGCACAGCGAGCGGCGTCGGCATGGCGTCCGGCGCGGGCATACAAACCCGCAAGCCGGTGATTCAGCCGCACATCGTTCGGCGCCTGCTTCAGGATCTCTTCCAGCGGCTCAATCGACTTGCCCTGGACGTTGTACGACTCGTGCAGTTCGCAATCGGTGAGCGCGGTCTTGATCGCGTCTTCCACCGGCCCGGGATATTCCTGGACGAGGCTCGGCTCCGGCAGATCGAGGTCTCCGGCAAGCGCTGCGCTGGCCTTTTCCTCTTCCGTCAGCGGCCGGACCGTGGCGTCTTCGCCAAGCTTGGCCAGCATCTGACGGTAGTTCTGCATGTGGATCGGATTTTCAGGTTCGAGGACGGCCAGTTCCTTGTAGAGGTCGCGGGCCTTGGCAAACTGCTCCGCCTGGGCGAGAGCGTGCGCCAGCAGCTCCATGGTTTCGCCCATGTGCGACGTGTCGCCGGCGCGCCGGGTCAGCGAATAGAGCAGTTCCAGCGCGGCCGGATTGTCCTTGATCTTGTTGATGCAGCCGTTCAGCGCCGTCATCGTCTGCGAGGCGTTGTTCGCCAGGAGGCGTTCGGCATTCTCGTCGTAGACGCGAAGCGCGGCTTCGTATTGCCCGGCCGCCATCAAGCCACTGGCATAGATTGTGGCGCCGCTGAGGTTGTCGTGCACGGTGATCAGCTTGCGCGCGATCGGCTCAGCCTCGGCCAGCTGCCCCAAAGCCATTTTGCCCTTCAGCAGCGACTGCAACGCATCAGGACGCGAATCCAGATCTGCGATGCCTTCCAAGTACTTCACGCCTTCTTCGGCGTGACCGGCGTCGATCGCCACCTGCCCGCGCATCTGCAGCGCGACGGCATTGTGGGGTTCGATCTTCAGGATCTTTCCCAACGCCTCGTCGGAGGCGTCAAACGATCCGCGCAAATACAGCGACTGCGCCGCCGTCAGGTAGATGTTCTTGGCGTCTTCGGCCTTGCCGAGCCGGAGATACATGTCCGCGAGCTTCGCCTGGACCGTGGCGTTTTCCGGGTCCAGCTCGAGCATCTTCTGGAAGACTTTGCTGGCTTCATCGAGGCGCGAGCCGCGGACATGGGCGTCGGCCAGTACCATGTATTGGGCGCGGGCGTCGTTGTACAGGCCCTGCTGGGTGTAAAGCTCCGCCAGCCGCTGGACGATCTCCGGGTCACCGGGCGTCGCCTTGGAAATCTTCTTGTACATGGCGATGGCTTTGACGGTAAAGCCATCGTGCGCGTAGGTGTCGCCGACCTTCCGGAAGCACGTGACCGCCTGCTCGTTCTGGCCGAGCCGGGAGTGCAGGTCGCCGATGGTGTTCAGAATAGTGAGGTCTTTCGGGTCTTCTTTGAGCACCTTCTGGTAGTCGGCGATCGCATTAGCCAGCTTGCCCTGCTGGACGTTCTTCTCCGCCGATGCCAGAACCTTTGTTTTGTTGAACCCGAAACCAAGCGCCATGAACGGTACTCCAGGAATATCCGGGGGTGGCTGCGAATCTCCACGGGATGACCGCCCTGGGGGGCAAATCGCAGACCGAAGGACGGTGGTAAGTTAGCACAATTGGCGCATTTCCGGCGAACCATTCGGGCATGTACCCCGCCAATCGGCCCGTCAGAAGCCAGTTTGGGCCCGGCAAAAGGGATTGAACTTGTCGGGCATCTGCCTTTGAGCGTTTGGGCCAACAAGACGTCCCCGTGGGGCTCCCGATGGCTCAATGGCCCAAGCGCCATGGGTCAATTCTTCGCCGCTGCCGCGCTGCCTTCCGCTCCCCAGCCCTTCTGGATGTCGCGATAGAGCAGCCACGCGGAAACGACCGCCACAACCAGCAGCACAGCTCCCTTGGCCGGCTGATGCAGCAGGATCTTTCCTACCCCGAACAGCGCCGCGTAGACCATCGTGCAGCCCAGGATCCAGTCCCAGAGGTTGCGGCCGAGGTCGCGCGTGGGCGTGAAGTCTTGCGCCCTGGCTGCTACCGGCCCCCACCCGCGCACGTCCGGACGCACCTTGCGATAGAAGCTGAGCAGGATGGCCTCGTTTTCCGGCTGGGTCATCAGGGTGACGACTAACCACACAATCGTCGTGACGCCGGTCGTCGTCAGAGCGCTCTTGGCAAAGACGACCGTGGGCAGCCCCGAGAAGGGATTTGCCAGGCGCAGAACCAAAGAAGTCACAAGCGCGGTTGCCATGGCGGAGATCTCGCTCCAGGCGTTGATTCGCCACCAATACCAGCGCAGCAGGTACACGGCGCCCGTTCCGGCGCCGAGTTCGAGCACCCATTGCCATCCGGAGCGGATGGACGCCAGTTGCCATGCCACCAGGGCCGCCGCGGCCACCAGCAGCACGGTGGCGGCGCGCGAAGCGTTCACGTAGTGCGACTCGCTTCCATCGCGCTTCATGAACCGCCGGTAGAAGTCCGCCACCAGGTACGACGCGCCCCAATTGAGCTGCGTCGCCACCGTCGACATGAATGCCGCCAGGAAGCCGGCGATGATGATGCCGATGAATGCGTGCGGCACGTGGTCGGTCACCACCATCATGTAGCCCTTTTCAGGCTGGGGCAGGTTTGGATAGAGAACGATCACCGCCAGCCCGGTCAGAATCCACGGCCACGGACGCAGCGCGTAATGCGCGACGTTGAACCAGAGCACCGACAGCAATCCATGACGCTCGTCTTTCGCGCTGAAGATGCGCTGCGCAATGTATCCGCCGCCGCCCGGCTCCGCGCCCGGATACCAGAACGCCCACCACTGCACGAAGATGAAGACCAGGAACGTGAGCACGGGCACGGTCCACATCGGCTCGGCGGAGATCGCGTGTCCGGCATGCGGAAAGAACGACGTTGGGTTCCCGGCGTCGGGATTCGCGGCTTGGATCGCGTCGAGCTTCGCCAGCATCGCGCTCATGCCGCCGCACGCCACTACGCCGTAGTAGGCCACGCCGATCACGATTCCCATCTTCAACACGAACTGAAACAGGTCCGTCCACAGCACGCCCCAAAGCCCGCCCAGCGAAACGTAGAAGCCGGTGAAGGGAATCAGGACCAGGACACAGATGATGACGGCGGTTCCCGTCGAAACGCCGAGCAGTTGCTCGGTGATCGTGATCATCGCCTTCGTGACCCATCCGAGGATCAGGCAATTCATCAGCAGCCCGAGGTACACGGCGCGAAAGCCGCGCAACACGGCCGCCGGTTTGCCGGAGTAGCGAAGTTCGGCGAACTGCACGTCCGTCAGCAGCTCGGAGCGGCGCCATAACCGCGCAAAAAGAAACACGGTCATCATGCCGCTCGGCAGAAACGCCCACCACAACCAGTTGCCGGCGATGCCCTGGCTGTACACCAGCCCGGTGACGAGCAGCGGGGTGTCAGCGGCGAATGTCGTCGCGACCATCGAAGTCCCCGCCAGCCACCAGCTCACCGTGCGTCCGCTGACGAAGTAGTCTTCGGTGCTCTTGCCGGAGCGGCTGCGGAAATACAAACCGAGGACGAGCGTGATGATGAGGTATGCCGCGACCGCCGACCAATCGAACAATGTCAGGTGCATGAGGACCTTTCACTTCGAAGGAAAGGTCATTATCGGGCGTGGAGAAGAAATGGCAAATGGCAAATGTCAGATGGCAAAAACACCTGCCGCAAGATCAACGCAGACGAACGCGGAGCTCTGGTGTTTCTAAGATCTCGCGTTTATCAGCGTCAATCTGCGGCTAGTCTTTCTTTGCCATCTGACATTTGCCATCTGCCATTTGCTTTGCCATTTGACTACGCCGACGCGCCGGTCGTCGGGCTCCACTCTTTCACGTGGGTCTTCGGCGCGGGATCGACCTTCCGCCCGAGCACCTGTGACGCGAACTTCTCCCACCAATCTTCAGGAGGCGTGTCGCCGGGCATGGGATCGCGTTCCAGTCCTTCGGCGATTCGCTTCGCCAGCTCTTCCGCCTGCTTGAACGCTGCGTTGAAGTCGCCGTGGAAGACGCCGCGCAGGTGCTTCTTGCCGATGGCGGCGTGCAGAACCTCGTCGGCCCAATCGAAGTCGTGGAAGGTGGTGGAGAGCTTGTCGCCGGACTCGCGCGCGATCGTCCACTCCCATCGTTTGCCGCGTCGCGACGGCATCAGCGATTGCTCAATGGCAAACAAAAGGATGTGCCGCTCGAGCGGCGTGCAGAAGCGCGCCAGCTTGTAACTGAACGTGACGTTCACTGGAAGCCGCGTCCAGTCGACCCCGCGCGCTTCCAGCGCTGCTTCGCCGAGTAGCGCGTGCCGCGCCTCGTCCCACATCTGCCGAAGCATATCGTGATAGAACTCCCACGATTTTCCCGGCGTTTCGGCGAGGATGCCGGCAATGGCTTCCGGGACATCCATCTCGCGCAGGCGCTTGAACAGCAGCGCCAGGTTGCGCTCCTCGATCGGTCGCGACGTGTCGGCATAGATCGTGTCGGCGGGAATCGTCTGGTCGAAGAGCCCGCTGAAGCGCGCGTCGCGGTGAGGAAGTATCTCCGGACGGAACGGTTCGGCAGCGCGTGGCGCGGGCAGATCGTGTTCCGGCTCGGGAAGCGTGCCATCGATGCCGCGCGCAGCGGCGAGGTAAGCATGCAGGTGAAGCGCCCAGTCCTCGCTCTGCCGCCGCGCCTCCGCCGACGACGTCAGCGCCGCAAGTGTGTCGCGTCCCCACGCGATGGCTTCTTCCTCTTCCATCAGGACGATCTTCAACTCGCGGCAGCTTGGTTGATCGGCGAGCGGATTGGTGTCTTCGAGATAGCGGCGGATGGCGTCCGCGAACGCCGGGCGCAGAACACCATAGATCCCGGTGATCAACTCCACGCTGCCGCGAGCATGCAACGCTTCTTCGAGCAGAGCTGCCAGGCGGGCGTCAGGCCCGTGCTGGAGGCTTGTCGTGGACTCGCGCAACTCGGTCACGCGCTCGCGCAGGGCGGTGACGTGTTCGGCGTCGAGCCAAGCGTGCAACGCCAGCGCCGACTTGATCTCCCACTCCGGCGAGGCGTTGAGGTGCGCGGTGGCGATAAAGGCAAACCTTTCCATCGTCAGGCAAAAGCGACGAAGGCGGTGGCTGGCCTCGTTGACGGAAATGCCCGTCCGTTGCGCCTTTTCGGGCGCGCAGACGCCCGCGAACGACGGTATGCGAAGTTGCCTGGAAGGCATGCTGAACTCCCCCGGGAGCGGTTGCGACAAGTCTGAGGATGAACGGGAGGCGTGTCAAACAGCCGCCACCGTTTTTGGAAGCCATCTGGCACCTTTGGCGCGAAAAACACTGGCCTTTCGGCCAGTCATGCTTGTAGTGTTACTGCCATGAACCATGCTCTGACGCGCGTCCAGAAGATAACCGGAGAGCTGAAGGACATTCAGGCCGAGTTGTTCGAATCGAACGCCAGCGGCGAAGGGCAATCGCCGGAGTTTCTCGACGATCCCGCGTGCCTCGAGGTGCTGGGAGCGTTCAAGGCCACGGTTGACGATCTGCGCCGGCTGCTCTTCTTCTATGTAAACAACCTGACTCTGCAGATGGGCGTCGATCCCAACAAGAGCATGCACTCCTACCGCCTGCGCCGCGCCGCTGAGTTGCTCGACGTGCTTTCGCGCCCGCCGCTCCTGGTTCTCTCGGGAGACGAAGAGGTCCTGCTGGCGAAGTCGCTCAACAAGTTCCTCCGCACTTACAAGGAGCACAATCCCGGACTTGGCACGTAGCGCCCGGCTACTTGGCCCGCTCCAACGATTCCGCCGCCTGGTTGATCACCGCAGCTTCGTCCTGGAGAACTCGCCCCACGCGTGCAATCGCTGCCTCCGCTTCCGCGTAATCTTTCTGCTCAATCGCCTCGCGAACCGCGGGAATCGTCTTCACTCCGTACCCGGTGTAGAAACCTGGCGCATAGAGCTGATGGCGGAACCACGGGCGGTTCTGCAATCCCTGCTGCAACAGGAGCTTTCGCTCCGTTTCCATCAGCAGCTTGTTGGTCTCGGCAAACGTCACGCGTGACAAGCCCGACTGCTGTACCGCCGCGCTCGCCGTGTGATAGCGCTCCGCTGCCCGCGACAACGCTTCCACGCCATTGTTCAGCGGCGCGAAGTTGAGGAACGGCGGCATCGGATCGCGCTTGGGCGGCAGCATCGGATGCTTCGGATCGGAGACGGCGTTGAACAATCCTTCCTGCAACTCGCGGTCTCGCTCCTTCACGTCGTCCTGTTGCGTCTTCACCAGCGCTTCGAGTTCGCGCGCGTAGCGCCGCACCGTGTCCGCCTGGTCGCTGAAGTCGAAGGGCAGCAGATCCGCGTCGGCGAGCCGCATCACGGCCGTTCCGGTGGTTTGGGCCAGAGCCTTTCCGTAGACGAAGTCGGGATCGTCGAAGTGCGTGTACCAGTAGAAGTCGTCGTAGATCGAGTGATAGATCCCGCCGCCCGCTTCGCCGCCATATCCAAGGTTGGCGGACGCGACGCCAAGATGGTCGAGGAATACGGTGTAGTCGGAACCCGAGCCCAGCGCCTCAATGCGCAGGTCGGGACGGCTGCGCGTCTCGTCGCGCCGCTCCTGGCTCTGCGCGCGCGAGATGGCCGCCATCCTCGCCCGCTGCCACACGCTGATGTTCTTCTCCGGATCAGTGATGTCCTTTGCCACCGAGTTGAAGAAGTGCTCGAGCGAGTGCGAACCGCTGGTCCCGAGGTACCCGCGGCTGTTGGTATCGCTGTTGATGTAGACGACTGCCTTCTGGCGAAGTTCGTCGGCATGAGTCTCTGCCCACTCGGTGGAACCGAGCAGTCCTTCTTCTTCGCCGTCCCACGCGGCATAAATGATGGTGCGCTTCGGCTTCCATCCCTGCTTCAGCAGTTCGGAGTACGCCCGCAGCTCTTCCATCTCGGGGACAAGGCCGGAGATCGGGTCCTGCGCGCCGTTCACCCAACCATCGTGGTGATTGCCGCGCACGATCCACTCGTCGGGATAGGTGCTGCCGGGAATCCGCACGATGACGTCATACAAACGCTTGGTATCCCAGTTCGACGCCACCTTCAGGTGAACCTTGGTTGGTCCGGGGCCGATGTGATACGGCATCGGCAGCGCACCGCGCCACGCCATAGGCGCCATCGGGCCGGTCAGCGCGGTCAGCAGCGGCGCCGCGTCGGCGTAGGAGATTGGCAGCACCGGGATCTTGGTCAGAGTCTTTACGTCTTTCAGGTCCAACCGTTTCGCGCCGGGAACGGCGCCGACATCGGGCGTCAGCGGATCGCCGGGATAGGTCGGCATGTCCATCACGCTGCCGCGCTGCACGCCGTCCGGCGGACGCCACGCGCCCTTGGGGAACACGTCGCCCATGAAGTAGCCGTCGTCGCGCGGATCGGAATAAATGAGGCAGCCCACCGCGCCATGCTCCGCCGCGACCTTCGGCTTGATGCCGCGCCACGACTCGCCGTACTTGGCGATGACGATTGCGCCTTTCACCGAAATGCCGAGGCGATCGAGAGTGTCGTAGTCGGCAGGAATGCCGTAGTTGACGAACACCAGCGGCGCCGTCACATCGCCGTCGATAGAGTAGGCGTTGTAAGTAGGAAGCTGCTCGGCCTGCTGGTTCGACGTCGGATCGCCCGCCACCGCCGGTTCCTGCAACTTCAGGGCGAAGCGCGTCGGCTCGATCATCTCCACCGCGCGCTCTTTTGGCGTCGGCATCAGCACGTCAAAGTTCTCGATGTGCGCGTCCAAGCCCCAGGATTTGAACTGCGCCAGCAACCACTCGGCGTTGTCCTTGTCGTAGGGCGAGCCGACGTGGTGCGGCCGCGCGCTCAGCCGCTGCATGGCGTTGCGCATGTTCTCGGGCGACGGGATGGCGCGGAACTTGTTCTCCCAGTCGCGCTGCTGCCGCGCCTCGTCGTCGCGGAAACCATAAAGCGAGTTCGATTGCATGCCCGGCTGCTGCGCTGCGGGCAACAGAACAATGAGACTCAACGCGAGAACTACGGCGAGCGTAAAGCGGCGCATCCTTATCCCCTCCAAGGCAATTCGCGAACTGCGAATCATAGGAAGACCGATGGCAAATGGCAAATATCAAATGGCAAAGACCTGCGGCCGCTGATGCGAATCCCCGGCCCTGTTTGTTTGATCTGTATTGATCCGCGTAAATCCGCGGTTAAACGTCTTGCCTTGGCCAACGACCAGCGTCCACCGACCAACGACCTCTGTAAAGAATCGTAAAGCCGCATATTTCCTTGACCCTCCTCAGAGCTGCCGCGATAAGATTCCCGCACTTATCCCTGAGGCGACGGCGGAGCGCAAAGCCAGCGAACCATCTTCTCCGGCGCCGGCCCAAATAAAGGACAAGCTATGCATCGTCAAATTGGTACCCGCGTGTCTGCCATCACGCTCGCATTCCTCATGTTGGCTTCGCCGCTGGTCTCTTTCGCTCAGCAGACGGAGAAAGTCGACCTCGACGTCGTCGCCCAGATTCGCGACGAAGGCTTCCGCCACTCGAAGGTCATGGACATCATGTCGGAACTCAGTGACCACATCGGCCCGCGCCTCACCGGCTCGCCGAATATGAAGCGCGCCAACGAGTGGACGCGCGACCAGCTCTCGGCCTGGGGCCTGCAGAACGCCCACCTGGAAGCCTGGGGACCGTTCGGCCGCGGCTGGGAGCAGCAATACGTCTCCGTTCGCATGACGTCGCCGGACATCACTCCGCTGTACGCGTATCCCAAGGCATGGACGCCCGGCACCAACGGCGCCGTCAGCGGACAGGCAATCTGGGTCAACATCCAGTCGAAGGAAGACATGGACAAGCTGAAGGGCCAACTTGCCGGCAAGATCGTCTTCAACGGCCCGATGCGCGACGTGCTGCCGCAGGACAAGGCCGCGCTCACGCGTTATGACGAGAAGCAGCTCGACGATATTTACGAATTCCAGGCGCAGGAGCGCCGCGGCGGGCCACCCTTCGATGCCGCCGAACTGCGTCGTCGCCAGGCGCTGGCGCGCGACGTGCAGAAGTTCTTCGCCGACGAGAAACCGCTGGCCGTCATCGAAGCCAGCCGTGGCGACGGCGGCACCATGTTCGTGCAATCCGGCGGCCCTTACCAGGCTGACCAGCCGCAGGCCACGGTTCCGCAGCTCGTCATGACCGTCGAGCACTGGAGCCGCATCGTCCGCCTGTTGCAGAAGAAGTATGACGTCTCGCTCGAACTCGACGTTCGCACCAAGTTCTTCGACGACGCCAAGGACCAGTGGGACACGATCGCCGAAATCCCCGGCACCGATCCCAAGCTGAAGGACGAAGTCGTCATGCTGGGCGCTCACCTCGACTCGTGGCACGCCGGCACCGGCGCCACCGACAACGGCGCAGGCTCGGCCGCCGGCATGGAAGCCATGCGCATCCTCAAGACGCTCGCCGATCGCGGCGTCATCAAGCCGCGGCGCACCATCCGCATCGCGCTCTGGTCGGGTGAAGAACAGGGACTGCTCGGCTCGCGCGCCTACGTAAAGAACCACTTCGGCGGACGCGAAGACCTGCCCGGACAGAATGATGTCCCCGCATTCCAGCGTCGCCAGGGCCCGCTCACCCTCAAGCCCGAACAGGCGAAGCTGGCGGCGTACTTCAACATCGACAACGGTACCGGCAAGATCCGCGGCATCTACTGCCAGGAAAACGCGGCCGTGCGGCCGATCTTCGAGCAGTGGTTCGTGCCCTTCCACGATCTCGGCGCCCAGACCGTGTCGCTGCGCAACACCGGCGGCACCGACCACCTGAGCTTCGACGCTGTCGGCATCCCCGGCTTCCAGTTCATCCAGGATCCGGTGGAGTACGACACGCGCACGCACCACTCCAACATGGACGTCTTCGAGCGCATCCAGCCGAGCGACATGATGCAGATGTCGGTGATCGAAGCCACGTTCGTGTACCTCGCCGCGCAGCGCGACGAGAAGCTGCCGCGCAAGGCTCTGCCGCGCGACGAACCCGCCGGAGCGCGCCGCCAGCAGGCATCGACTCCGACCGAGACCGTCCTGCCGGCAAACCCGAACACCAAGACGGCGGTGGGACAGTAAATACTGGAGGCCCGCCGCCCTCGGCGGGCTCAACTTCACGGAACGCATCTTTACAACACTCGAAGGCCGGCGCATTCCGCGTCGGCCTTTTCCTTTTGCCGTTGCTTTGCCTTTTGATCCGTCCTGGTCCGCGTAAATCCGCGGTTAAGAAGTTTTTGCTCTTTCCCGCGATTCCTCTGCTTCCTCCGTGCCCTCTGTGTTGGGTTTTTGTTTTGCTATCCTGAACACAGCGATGCCGAAGCGTCTTCTCATCCTCACCACCAAGCTCGGCTACCAGACTCGCGCCTTTGTCGACGCTGCGCAGAAACTCGGCCTGGAAATTGCTTTCGGTACCGACCGTTGCGGCCAGCTCGACGATCCCTGGGGCGACCACGCCGTCCCGTTGAAGTTCGAGAATCCCGACGAGGCCGCGCGCCGCGTCCTTCAAGCTCGCGACCTTGGCACGATCGATGCCATCGTCTCGCTCGGCGACCGTCCGACGCCGACTGCCGCGCGCATCGCTCATGCGCTGCGTCTTCCGCATCACAGCGCCGCCGCGACAGACGTCTGCCGCGACAAGTACCGCTCGCGCGCATTGCTGCGCAACGCCGGATTGCAGGTGCCGCGGTTCGTTCGAGTCCCGCTCGACATCGCGCCGAGCGATTTACTCGCCAAAATCGCTGACGCCACCGGCTTTCCCTGCGTGCTGAAGCCGCTGGCTCTCTCCGGCAGTCGCGGTGTCATTCGCGCCAACGATGAGCGTGAAGCGCGCGCGGCCTTCGATCGCATTCGTTCTCTTCTGCGCAGCAGTGACGTTCGCGTGCTGCGTGAAGAGAGCAGCGACTTCCTCCAGATCGAGAGCTACATCGACGGCGTCGAGATCGCGGTCGAAGCGCTGATGGATCGCGGACGCCTGCGCGTGCTCGCCATCTTCGACAAGCCCGACCCGCTCGACGGCCCGTTCTTCGAAGAAACCATTTACGTCACGCCGTCACGCCTCGCCGACGTGCAACAGCGCACGGTCGTCGACCCGCTCGAACGCAGCACCGTCGCGCTCGGCCTCTCGCACGGCCCCATTCACGCTGAACTTCGGGTGAACGATCAGGGCGCCTGGCCGCTGGAAATCGCCGCGCGCTCCATCGGCGGCCTGTGCTCCCGCGCTCTGCGCTTCACGATGAAGGAACCTGACACTTCCTCTTCTGTCATCACGAAAGCCCCGGTGGCCCACATTTGCCCCTCTGCTGGGCAAATGTGGGAAGACGCCAATCTCCATTCCCTCGAAGAAATCATCCTTCGCCTCGCCCTCGGCGAATCGATGGACGCGGTCGCGCGCGAGCGCTTCGCCTCCGGCGTCATGATGATCCCCATCCCGGAGCCCGGCATCTATCGCGGCGTCGAAGGCGTCGACGACGCGCTCGCGATTCCGTACGTCGACGAGATCCGCATCACCGCCAAGCCTGAGCAGAAGCTCGTTCCGCTGCCCGAGGGCGCAAGCTACCTGGGCTTCCTCTTCGCGCGCGCCGAGCGTCCCGATCAGGTGGAAGCCGCGCTGCGCGCCGCGCACGGCAAGCTCCGCTTCGAGATCGGCGCAGCCCTGCCGGTCGTCTGATCGCTCTTGAGAAGAAAAAGCTCGGCTTACTGGAGCTTCGTGTACTCCGCCCGGGCTTGCTGCACAAGGGGAACGCCGGGATCGGCGTTCTTCCATTCGGCAAGAACGTCTTGATACATCTCGCGGGCGCGTCCTTTGTCGCCCTGGGCGGCGTAGGCGCGCGCGGCCGTCAACTGCGCCACTTCGTATCCAATCGTGCCCACGTTTTGTTTTTGCGCGAGCTGCCACTGGACTTCAGCCAGCGCCTTGGCTGGCTGGCCGGCCGCGAGATACGCGGAAGCACGCAACTGTGAGGTTTGCACGCCGGGGACTGCGCGGTCGTACGTGACCGCTGGAGCCAGATCGTCAATCGCCTTCGCCGCCTGGCCGTGTCTCAGGTCGAGGCTGGCTAATACCGTCGGCGCAACCATCCCATGAAGAAGGGTATCGTCTGGATGCGTCTTGATGAGTCCATCGAGGTACTGGCGGGCCTTGGTGTCATCGCCGCATTGGGCAAGCAGGACGGCAACCTGCCATTGCTGGACCGGGCCCAGCTTTTCGGACAACAGCGGTGTCACATCCTTTTGCGCCGCCGCGCTCAATCCGTATTCGCACTCGACTCGCGCGAACTGCAACCGAGCGCCAATTGCGGTCTGGCCGAATTTAAATTCCTGCGCCTTCTGCTCCTGGGCGCGGGTAGCTTCGCGCGTTGCGCTCATCTGACCGGTTCCGGCAGCGAAGTTGAACGCGCGTCCCGCGAGTGCCATCTGGCCGACGGGAGTGCGCTTGAGCGCCTCGTTCTCGCGGTTGAGCACAGCCGAGTCGTTCTGCGCCAATGCCACTGCCCCACGAAGCGCATGCAGCTGCGGCTGGTCGAACTTACGGCTAAACGCCTGCTCCAAAATCGCTTTGGCATCGTCGAACCGGCCAAGGTACATGTAAACGGCGCCGGCATCCTCGTATCCCTGAGCGCTTGCCGGGTCGATCTCGATGGCGTGTAAGTGCGCGGCCAGCGCATGCTCGAGATCGCCAAGTTGCATGTAGAGAATTCCGATGTCGATCGCGCCAGAGACGTCGCGGGGATACGTTTGCGTGAACACCTGCCACTGCTGGAGTTCTTTTTGCAGGTCGCCGATGGAGTCGTAGTAGAACGCGTTGATGTAGAGCTTTTCGCGTTCACTCGCGCGGTCGGCCAGTTCATGCGCCTTCAGCGCCTCATCCCGAAATGCCACACCCTGCCGGAGGTTGTTGTACACAATCCCCAACTTCATGTGCGCCATCGCGAAGTTGGGATCGAGCTCAATCGCGTGTTGATAAAACGGCAAGGCTTCGGTTTCCCGACCGAGCGTATGGAGTTGCTCGCCCTGAGAGTAGGACTTGAGCGCTTCCAGCGATGACGTGGTGACCTGCTCCAGCGGGGTGTCGAACTTGGCGAGCGATGCGCGCGTTTCGCCGAGCTTCTGCCGGATCTGCGTGGCGGCCTTGCCCAGCGCTGCGAGTACCTGGTCTTTGCCCGACGCCTGCTGCTCGGCTTCGGCTAACGTGTCGCCGCTCGCCACATTGGCTGCCGTCAGGGTCACAACGTACTGGCTTCCGAGGCTCGCAATCGACCCGGTAAGGATCGCTTTGACGCCGTTGCGCAGCGCGATCTCGTGGCCCACGTCGCTCGTGATGCGCTCGTCCGGCGAGCGCTTCATCAGCCTCAGCGTGCTCGCGATCTTCGAATCGGGAACGATGTTGAGGAACGGAGACTGCTCCAGGTCGACCGTCACGGCCTTGCGCAACGTGCCGTCGAACACCGCGTCGCCCGTGGTGTTGGCGAAATCCGTGATCAGGATCGAATCTTTCTCGCCGAGTGCCGGAGTGCGGCGCAGATACGAAACCACGCCGGCAGCAATCGCCGCCAGTATGACCAGCGCGACGGCGCCATAGCGGAACAGCTTCTTCCGCGGCGGAATGGTGACGACGAAGGTGCTGCTCCCGTCCGCGGCAGCGGCCGGATGAGAATCGGCCGGCGCGGCAACCGCTGCACCGGCTGGAGCACTC
>Ga0157369_10002015_pt1 | contig 24485 bp, 25 predicted proteins | sample C25metaG_FD_113461 | JGI IMG/M metagenome (GOLD analysis project Ga0157369, IMG submission 113461) | Corn rhizosphere microbial communities from Kellogg Biological Station, Michigan, USA - C2-5 metaG | ecosystem: Host-associated > Plants > Roots > Rhizosphere > Soil | place: USA: Michigan... | reverse complement strand
GCCGCCGCCACGATTCCGGATGCCTTCGATCCGTCGAAGCGTCAGACGCCGACCATGCTCGTCACGGACCTCTCGCTGCGGATGGATCCGGCTTACGAGAAGATCTCCCGGCACTTCCTCGAGCATCCGGACGAGTTCGCGGACGCGTTTGCCCGCGCGTGGTTCAAGCTCACCCATCGCGACATGGGTCCGCGCGCACGCTATCTCGGCCCGGAAGTTCCGGCGGAGGAGCTGATCTGGCAGGATCCCCTCCCGGCCGTCGATCACAAACCGATCGACGCCAAGGACATCGAGGATCTCAAGGCCAAGATTCTCGCCTCGGGACTTTCCACCCCCGAACTGGTTGGTGCCGCGTGGGCCTCGGCGGCAACTTTCCGCGGCTCCGACAAACGCGGCGGGGCGAACGGAGCGCGCATCCGTCTCACGCCGCAGAAGGATTGGGAGGCCAACCAGCCTGCCCAATTGGCAAAGGTGCTCGAAACCCTTGCCGGCGTTCAGAAGGAGTTCAACGACGCAGCCAGCGGCGGCAAGAAAGTGTCGCTCGCCGACGTGATCGTTCTCGGCGGCTCAGCCGCTGTCGAGCAAGCCGCGAAAAAGGCCGGACACACCGTGACTGTTCCCTTCGCGCCCGGCCGCGCGGACGCGTCCCAGGAGCAAACCGACGTGGAGTCCTTTGCTTATCTCGAACCGGTCGCGGACGGGTTCCGCAACTATCTCAAGGCCAAGTTCGAGATTACGGCGGAGGAACTGCTACTCGACAAGGCGCAACTCCTGACGCTGACCGCGCCGGAGATGTCGGTGCTCGTCGGCGGCTTGCGCGTCCTGGGCGCGAATCACGGCAACTCGCCGCACGGCGTCTTCACGATTCGTCCAGGGACGCTGACCAACGACTTCTTCGTGAACCTCTTGGACATGAGCACCGAGTGGAAGGCGACCTCGGATGAAAACGTGTTCGAAGGATACGACCGCAAGAGCGGCAAACTGAAGTGGACCGGCACCCGTGTCGACCTCATCTTCGGTTCGAACTCCGAGCTGCGCGCGCTTGCCGAAGTCTACGGCGCCGACGACGCAGAAGCGAAGTTCGTGGCCGACTTCGTGGCGGCGTGGACCAAAGTGATGAACGCTGATCGTTTCGACCTCGCCTGATCTCGGCTGAGCGGTTTTCGAAGACTGTTACGGCCAAGCCGCTCCAGCCATGCGGCTTGGCCGGGATGATGCGCCGGACGGCGTCAAAGCGTGCTGTCCGGATTTCTATAGCCGTTGGCAGCCCAGCCGGCCGTAATGCCCGTTGCTTTGCGGTCCGGCTCCGTGCCTCAATTTCCAGACCGGACAATAGAGTGCTTGCCATCGCCCTCCTCAATGCGCCTGAATTTCGAAGCGGAGAGAGGCCGTAACAGGGGAGACGCGCCATGCAATACAACACCAACCGCATCCGTACCTCGCATGTGGGCCGGTTGCCCGCGCCCAAAAATTTCGCCGACATGCCGGCACGGCTCGCGCGCGCGGACGTGACCGATCCCAAAGAGCTCGACGCCCAGGTGGTGCCCGTCGTCGCTGATATCGTGCGGCGCCAGGTCGAGGCCGGCGTCGACATTGTCAATGACGGCGAGTTCTGGACCGTCCACGGCATGAGCGGGCACTACGCGGCGCATTTCTCGGGCCTCACGACCCGTCCGTTGCAGCCGGGCGAAGTCGCATCCAGCAATCTGCGGACCCGCGAACGCGAGGACTTCCCCGATTTCTACGCCGCGATGGATGAACAGAAGACGATGTTCTTCGTGCCCGGCGAGCGTCCCTATGTGCGGGCACCCGAACGCACCGTCGTGCGCGGCCCCTTGAAGTCCAAGGGAGCCGAGGCGATCCAACGCGAGATCGGCGTCTTCAAGGCGGCGATCGAGCGATCCGGCGTGAAAGTCGAGGAAGCGTTCCTCGCGGTTCTGGCGCCGGGCTGGTTCGATCATTTCATCCATAATGAATTCTATGCGACGGAAGAGGAGTTCCTCTTCGCGCTCGCCGACGCGATCGCCGAGGAATACCGCGCCGTCGTCGATGCCGGCTTCATCCTCCAGATCGACGATCCGGGCCTCCCCGATTGGTGGGACATGCTAAGGCCCGAGCCCACCATCGACGCTTATCGCAAGTTCGCGAAGCTGCGGATCGATGCCGTGAACCGCGCCTTGAAGGGCATTCCAGAGGAGAAGGTGCGCTATCACCTGTGCTGGGGCAGCTGGCACGGCCCACACACCCACGATCTGCCGCTGGAGCACATCGTCGACCTCGTGTTGCAGGTGAACGCGCGGAGCTATTCCTTCGAGGCCGGCAATGTGCGCCACGAGCATGAATGGCGCGTGTGGAAGAATGCTGATATCCCGACGGGCAAGATTCTGATGCCGGGCGTCGTCAGCCACGCCACCAATCTCGTCGAGCACCCTGATCTCGTCGCCGACCGCATCGTGCGCTATGCCGAGATCGTCGGCCGCGAAAACGTCATTGCTGGCAGCGATTGCGGCCTCGGCAACCGCGTCCATCCCGAGATCGTGTGGGCCAAGCTCGCAAGCCTCGCCGAAGGCGCCCGGCGCGCCAGCAAAGAGCTGTGGGGCTGAACGACCTTTCCAGTCCCGCGTCTCTCTGAAGTCAGCGACTAACCGCAGCGCTGTGAGCACACGGCCGTAGCGGCGTCGCTTCGCGTCAGGCTTTTTTCTTCTTCGGGCGCAGCTTCTGGATGATGTAGTCGATCACCTGGCGATCGGTGCGCAGGCGCGATTTGTCGAACTGGTCCCAGTGGACGATGTCGTCGACTTCGCGGACATAGCGGTTCGACGGCGCGAAATCGGCGTAACCCACCGGAATGGTCTCGTAGCACCACAGCGGATCGGGAATGTTGAGCAGCGCCTTGATCTTCGACTGCATGTCGGGCGAGGCGGTGTCGCTCACATAATGCGAGCCGAGACCGAGCGACGCCGCGGTCAGATGCAGCGACAGCACGACATTGGCGAGCGACGACACCATGTGCTGGTGGCCCTTGTCGAGCTTGACGCGATACCAATAGGCGTCCTGCATGCGCGGATCGCCGGCGATAACGATGAGCGCGCCCGCATCGCTGAAAGGCGCCGCCGGCGTGGGAAGAGGATTCTCGCCGGAGAACCACAGGCCGCGCTCGCGTAGCTGCTCGATCTCCTGCTTGGGGCCGAGCTGCTTGACGTAATAGTCGCCGATCGCCTTTTTCTTCTCCGGGTCGCGCACGACGATGAATTCCCAGAGCTGGGCATTGCCGGCCGAGGGAGCGTAGCGGACCGTATCGACGAGGAGGCGGATGGTATCTTCGTCGAGCTCCTGCTTCTTAAAGGAGCGCATGCTGCGGCGCGATTGCATCAGCGCAGCGAATTGCTCGTACTCAGGGGTGAGATTGGGGGTTGGCACCGGACGCCTCCATGATCGATATCGGACGAACCTAGGTTCGCACCCCGACCGGCGTCAAGATCGATCGTTCAGTTATGAACGATTTTCCGATCGGGGCCGGAATCGTCGCTGAACAGCCCGTCCCCGTTGCGCGCGTCTTCCGCGAGATAGAATTCGACCAACTTATTGAGTGCGTCGGCGAAGATCTTGCGCTCTTGCCGGGTGAGGAGGGATTCGAGCCCGTCCTGGCGGCGCTGCGATACCCTCAACACGGCCTTGTAAAGGGCGAAGCCCTCCGCGGTGATGGCGAAGTAGGGCGCGCGCGCGTCGTCGGGATCGTCCTCGCGCACGACATAGCCCTTGTCGATCAGCGTGGGCAGCGCCGAGGAAATCTGCGATTTCGGCATCAGGCTGCGCTCGTACATATCGGCGATCTTCGCGGGCGAGCGATATTCGAGATGCACCAGGATGCGCCATTCCAACTGACTGATGCCGAACAGCCGGTCGAAAGCCGGCTTGGTGGTGCGCGCGATCAGTCGGCTCAGCAAGGCGATCCGGCGCGTATAGAAGTGTTCTGTCGGAAAGTCGCTGGTGCGCGTCAGGCCGTGGCCCGTGCGCGCTTTGGCTTGCGGCTTTTTGACGGTCGCGTTTTTGAATGTTTTCATTGGGCCCGGGAAGCTACGAGGGCCCAAGCTAACGACGCTGCGGCGCGAGATCAACGCCGACGGTGGACGGATGCGCCCAAACATTCTTCCGCAGGCGGATGGCGTGGCCTGCGGTGGGCGGATGCCGGCGGCGCCGGCCCAAAGACCGGCGCCGCGCGCGAATGCCGTTCAGCTCCGCTGCTTGAAGTTCCTCAGTCGATAAGCGAGCCCGATCAGCGAGCCGCCGGCGAGGATCGCATAGATGCCGATGATCCAAATGAGCGCGAGCGCGCCCGCGCCCGGCTGCACGAACAGAATCACGCCGAAGAGGATCGACAGCGCGCCGCTGATGATCAGCCACCATTCGCCTTCGATTTCCTTACGCAAATGAATCGCGCCCACGATCTCGAGCACACCGATGATGATTGCCCAGGTCGCGATGAGCAGCAGGAGGAAAAGCGCGGTCATGCCTGGCAAGGCGAAAGCGACGATCCCGGCAAGGATGCCGATGACGCCGACGACCGCGAGCCACCAGCGCGGCACCATACCGCCTGTGTGGCCGAAGATCGCGGCGCCTAGGGCACAAACGCCGTCCACCAGCGCGTAAACAGCGAAAAGATAGGCGAGCGCCAGCAGGGTGATGCCCGGCCAGAAGATGGCGAGGATGCCGAACGCGATCGCGGCGATGCCGCGCAACAAAAGCAGCCACCAATTCTCGGCAAGCGACCGCAGGAGCGGCAGCCCGCCAACGGGAAACGCTTGTGTACTGGTCATGAATAAGCCTCCTTGCGCCCACGCTTTTGAGAGAGAAAGCCGTTGTCCGCAGCGATGACGCCCGAGGCTCACAACGCAGACTGTCGAGCGGCTAGAGCTGCACTCGATTTCGGTGTGTCCTTAACGAGCTCGGCTCGCGAATTGCGCGAGACGTTCGGCCGTCAGCGCGCCCGCTCATCCGTGGGCGGCGAGGCTGTCATACCAAAAAGAGCGATTTCGCCCCCATCGGGCTTATCCCGTATTTCGGGGTGTTTTCGTGCCCCGAGCCCGTTCCGGCGCCGCCTCGTCCCGACCGTCCTCGAATGGCGTCGCGGACGGACCAGCTTAGACTGAGCCGGGACGAAATGCCTCGGCCTCTCATTATCCGACCGGACGGCGAGTAATCTTGTATTTCCAGTGTATTACAGGGCGAACTCTTGCTTTTCGGGCGGAATTGTCCTATTTACCCGCCGCTTAGCTTTAACCCACACGCGGGGATGCGATTTCGGTCTGGTCCAGGGCCGAAGGCGCCTTCCGGTGTCGCTCTCTCGGGAGCGATGAAACCCCGCGGCGGCTCAACCGGAGAAAGGAATTCGATTCATGGCACTCCCGACCTTTACCATGCGCCAGCTGCTCGAAGCCGGCGTGCATTTCGGCCATCACACGCGGCGCTGGAATCCGAAGATGAAGGATTACATCTTCGGCGCGCGCAACGGCGTGCACATCATCGATCTCGAGCAGACCGTGCCGCTGCTGGCGCGCGCGCTGCAGGCGATCCGCGACGTCGCCGCCGGCGGCGGCCGCGTGCTCTTCGTCGGCACCAAGCGCCAGGCGCAGGAAGCCGTCGCCGAGGCCGCCAAGCGCTGTGGCCAATATTACGTCGACCATCGCTGGCTCGGCGGCATGCTCACCAACTTCAAGACCATCTCGGCCTCGATCAAGCGGCTGCGCGAGCTCGACGAGCGCGTCAGCAGCCCAGAGCAAGGTATCAGCAAGCGCGAACTCCTCGAGCTGACGCGCGATCGCGACAAGCTCGAGCGCGCGCTCGGCGGCATCAAGGAGATGGGCGGCTTGCCCGACATCATCTTCGTGATCGACACCAATAAAGAGGCGATCGCCGTTCAAGAGGCGAACAAGCTCAAGATCCCGGTGGTCGCCGTGCTCGACAGCAATTCCGATCCGCTCGGCATCGATTATCCGATCCCCGGCAATGACGACGCGATGCGCGCCGTGCATCTCTATTGCGATCTCGTTTCGAGCGCGGTGCTCGACGGCCTGCAGGCCGAGGCGGTCGCGTCCGGTGTCGATATCGGCGCTGCCGATCGGGTCAGCGAGGATCTGCCGGCGGCCGCGCATGGCGATGCGCGCGGCTCCGACGCCGAAGCACAACCCGACGCCTAACGGAGGCGATAGATGGCAGAGATTTCCGCAGGGCTGGTCAAGGAACTGCGCGAGAAGACCGGCGCCGGCATGATGGATTGCAAGCGCGCGCTCTCCGAGACGCAGGGCGATCTCGAGAACGCGGTCGATTGGCTGCGCAAAAAAGGCCTCGCCGCTGCCGCGAAGAAGGCCGGCCGCACCGCGGCCGAAGGGCTGATCGGCGTCGCCGTCAAAGGCAATGTCGGCGCCATCGTCGAGGTCAACGCCGAGACGGATTTCGTCGCGCGCAACGACACCTTCCAGAAGTTCGTCGCCAATGTCGCCGAGCTCGCGCTCACCCATGTCGATATCGAACGGCTGAAGCTCGCGCCTTATCCGGGCGGCAGTCGCAAGGTCGAGGAAGAGCTGACGCATCTCATCGCGACCATCGGCGAGAACATGTCGATCCGCCGCATGGCGCGGCTCCACCTGCCGCATGGTGTGGTCGCCTCCTATGTGCACAGCGCCGCCGCGCCCAATCTCGGCAAGATCGGCGTGCTCGTCGGGCTTGAATCGACCGGCTCGCCCGAGCGGCTAGGCGGCGTCGGCCGCCAGATCGCGATGCATGTCGCGGCAGCGAAGCCGCAATATCTCGACATCGCCTCGGTGCCGAAGGCCGATCTCGATCGCGAGCGCGATGTGTTGCGCGAGCAGGCGAAGGCCTCGGGCAAGGCCGAGGCTGTGGTCGAGAAGATGGTCGAGGGTCGGCTCCGCAAATTCTACGAAGAGACCGTGCTGCTCGAGCAGGTCTTCGTCATCGATGCCGAGACCAAGGTCGCGAAGATCGTCGACGCGGCCTCGAAGGAACTCGGCACGCCGGTGAAGCTGGCGGCGTTTGAGCGGCTGGTGCTCGGCGAGGGCGTCGAGAAGGACGCCACCGATTTCGCCGCCGAAGTCGCCGCGACGCTGAAGCCCAACTGAGCCGAATCGCGTTTTCTGTCGAGTTTGTCATGCCGGGCGCAAGCCCGGCCATGACGTGACGCCTTGCTTACGGTATAGTCCGCCACATGCCGGACGACGCTGGGAATGAGCCGAAATACCGCCGTGTGCTGCTGAAGCTCAGCGGCGAGGCGCTCATGGGCGATCAGACCTCAGGCATTGATCCCGACATCGTTGCGCGCATTTCGGCGGAAGTGAAATCGGTGCACGATCTCGGCGTGCAGGTCGCGCTCGTGGTCGGCGGCGGCAATATCTTCCGCGGCCTCTCGGGTTCGGCGGTCGGCATCGAGCGCGCGACCGGCGACTACATGGGCATGCTCGCCACCGTCATCAACGCGCTCGCGCTGCAAAGCGCGCTCGAGAAGCTCGGTATCGAGACGCGCGTGCAATCGGCGATCTCGATGCAGGAAGTCTGCGAGCCCTATATCCGCCGCCGCGCCATGGCGCATATGGATAAGGGCTATGTCGTGATTTTCGCGGCCGGCACCGGCAACCCGTTCTTCACGACCGACACCGCCGCGGCGCTGCGTGCCTCGGAGACCGGCTGCGAAGCGCTCTTGAAAGCGACCAAGGTCGACGGCGTCTACAGCGCCGATCCGAAGAAGGATCCGAAGGCGCAGCGCTACGACCAACTCAAATACATGGATGTGCTGACGCGCGACTTGCAGGTGATGGATGCGGCGGCGATCTCGCTGGCACGCGAGAACCGCATTCCGATCCTGGTCTTCTCGATCTACGACAAAGGCGGGTTCGCCCAAGTCGTCTCGGGCAAGGGACGCTTCACCATCGTGACCGATTGAGGCATAGAGCATCAGCGAGGAGATGCGGCCATGAGCGAAGAGAAGGTGGTCACCGATCTAAGGAAGCGCATGGATGGTGCGCTCGAGGTGCTGCGCAAGGAATTCAGCGGCCTGCGCACCGGACGTGCGTCGGCCAATCTGCTGGAGCCTGTCCATGTCGAAGCCTATGGCAATCGCATGCCGTTGGCCCAGGTCGGCACGGTGAGCGTGCCGGAGCCGCGGCTGCTCATCGTCCAGGTCTGGGACAAGGGCAATGTGAAGGCGACGGAGAAGGCGATCCGCGAAGCGGGGCTCGGCCTCAACCCGCAGACCGAGGGCCAGACCATTCGCGTCCCGGTGCCCGATCTCTCGGAAGAGCGGCGCAAGGAGCTGACGAAAGTCGCCGCCAAATATGCCGAGCAGGCGCGCGTCTCGGTGCGCAACGTCCGGCGCGACGGGCTCGATCTCCTGAAGAAGCAGGAGAAGGACAGCGCGATCACGCAGGATCAGCATCGCAAGCTCGATAAGGACATCCAGGCGCTCACCGACGCGACGATCAAGCGCGTCGATGATCTTCTGGCGCAGAAGGACAAGGAGATACTTCAGGTCTGATGTCGGGGGAGCGGGATTTGCGGGAGGTGACTGGGCCGGCGCCGCCGGCGCATGTCGCGATCATCATGGACGGCAATGGCCGCTGGGCCAAGGCGCGCGGCTTGCCGCGCATCGCGGGCCATCGCCGCGGTGCCGAATCCGTGCGCCGCGCCATCACCGCCGCCGCCGAGCTCGGCATCTCCTATCTGACGCTGTTCGGCTTCTCGTCGGAGAATTGGAAACGGCCGTCGGATGAGATCAACGATCTCATGGGGCTGCTGCGTCATTATCTGCGCGGCGAGATCGCCGAGCTGCACCAGCAGGGCGTGCGCCTCAAAGTGATCGGCGATCGTGCGCGGCTCGCGCCCGATATCGTGACGCTGATCGACAATGCCGAGCACCTCACGCGCAACAACACGCGCCTGACCTTGATCGTCGCGCTGTCTTATGGCGGGCGCGACGATATCGTGCAGGCGTCGCGCAAGCTCGCCGAGGATGTCGCCGCCGGCCGCATCAAGGCGTCGGAGATCGATGAGGCGCGGCTTTCGGCGTCGCTCTTCACCGCGGGTATTCCCGATCCCGATCTGCTCATCCGCACCAGCGGCGAGCAGCGCATCAGCAATTTCCTGCTGTGGCAATCGGCTTATACCGAGCTCGTCTTCATCGACACGCTGTGGCCGGATTTCGGCCGCGCCGATCTCGAGAAGGCGATCAGCGATTACCATGGCCGCGAACGCCGCTACGGCGCGTCGGCCGGCTCGGGCTGAGTGGAGCCGGCGAACTCGCCCAACCCGCCGCCGTCATCGGCCACGCCTCATTCGAGCGGGCTGACTCTCCGCATCCTTTCCGCCTCGGTGATGGTGCCCGTAGCACTCGCCGCCGTGTGGTTCGGCTCGCCCTTTCTCCCGGCGCTCGTCGCGCTGCTTGGGGCGGGAATGGGATGGGAATGGGCGCGAATGTCGCGTCTCCAATCGCCGAGCGCGGTCTTGTTCGCCATACTCGGGCCCTTCGTCGCAGCCTGCGCGATGGCCTTTCAGGAAGGTGTCCTATCGGTGCTGCTCGCGATCGTGTTCGCGGCCGGTGTGGCGATCGCCGAGAAGGATCTGCGCTTGCGCCTCTGGGGCGCGGCGGCGACGCTGTGGATCGCGCTGCCTTGCGCCGCGATCCTATGGCTCGACCGCGGTGCGGGGGGCCGAGAGCGCATCATCTATCTCTTTGCCGTGGTGTGGGCGAGCGATATCGGCGCTTACGCTTTCGGCCGACTCATCGGCGGACCCAAACTTGCGCCGGCGCTCTCGCCGAACAAGACCTGGGCAGGCGCGGTCGGCGGTCTTGCCTGCGCGATGGTGATCGGCGGCTTGGCCGCGGCGGCATACACGGCGGACCCGCCGGCGCTGCTGCTCGCGATCAGCGCCTTCGTTGCCATCGCGGCGCAGGCGGGCGATCTTATCGAATCCTTCGCCAAACGCTGTTTCAATGTGAAGGACTCCGGCGGGCTCATTCCTGGCCATGGCGGCCTGCTCGACCGGCTCGATTCGCTGCTTGCCGCGGCGCTGGCGCTGGCTGTGGCGCTAACCGTCGCGACCGTCGGCGGATCGCCGTCCTAAGCCGCCTTCGGACCGTAAGCTTTTGTCGCACCTCAGCTTTTTTTCATCTTGGCGATCGTTAAAGTTTGCTATCCTCTGGCTTGGTTTAAAGGAATAGGTGGCTATGGAGGCCATGGCGGCATTCACCGGCGGCGCCGGCTACTTCATCTTCTGGTTCCTCGTCGTCCTGACCGTTCTCGTCTTCGTCCACGAGCTCGGTCACTACCTCGTCGCGCGCTGGAACGGCGTGCGAGTCGAAGTGTTCTCGATCGGCTTCGGCCCCGAGCTCTTCGGCTGGAACAACCGCGCGGGCACGCGCTGGAAGATCAGCGCGATTCCTCTCGGCGGCTATGTGAAGATGTTCGGCGATGCCGATCCCGCGTCGATGCCCGCCGCCGATCTGCCCGAGATGACGGCCGCCGAGCGCGACGTCGCTTTCCATCACAAGCGCCTGCCGCAGCGCGCCGCGATCGTTGCCGCCGGGCCCGTCGCCAATTTCATTTTCGCCATCGTCGCGCTGGCGGGCTTGTTCATGACCGTCGGACAGCCTTTCACGCCGCCGCAGATCGGCTCGGTTCAGCAGGGCAGCGCCGCCGAAGCGGCCGGCATGCAGGCCGGCGACAGGATTGTTTCCCTTGATGGCCAGCGGATCGAGCGTTTCGAGGATGTGCAGCGCATCGTGCGCCTCGATCCCGGTCAGCCGCTCGCCGTCGTCATCCATCGCGGCGACCAGAACATCAGCCTGTCGGTGACGCCGAAACTCAGCGAAGTCACCGACCGATTCGGCAACAAGCATCAATACGGCCTTCTGGGAATCGTGGGGCAGGGCGTGCAATACGTCCGCTACAACCCCTTCCAGGCGCTGGTTCGCGCCAATACCGAGACGGTCGACATCGTCGGCGGGACGTTGCAGGCGGTGTGGCAGATGATCATCGGCGCGCGCTCGACCGATGAGCTCGGCGGGCCGCTGCGCATTGCGCAAATGTCGGGCGAGGTTGCGCAATATGGTTGGTCGGCGATCGTACCTTTTATGGCCGTGCTGTCGATAAACCTCGGATTGATCAACCTTTTCCCGATTCCTGTGCTTGACGGTGGGCATCTTCTGTTTTATGCCGCTGAAGCCTTGCGGGGACGACCGCTCGGTCAACGGGCGCAGGAATACGGGTTCCGTTTCGGACTGGCCTTGGTGTTGACGCTGATGGTATTCGCCACCTGGAACGATCTGGTTCACCTGCGTGTCGTTGAGTTCTTGAAGGCATTGGTGACTTAAGACGGTTGCCGCCAACCGGCACAGAACACGCTCGGGGACAGGGGGACATAGTTGCGGATCGTTCTTGGCGTTGCCCAGCGCTTCGCTTTCGCGATTGCCCTCATCATCAGCCTGATCTCCCTGGTCGCGGGCATCACCGCGGTCAAGGTGGTCGCGCAGACCTCCAGCGATGTCGTCCGCGAGATTCGTGTCGACGGCACGCAGCGCGTCGATCCCGACACCGTCCGCTCTTACCTCCAGGTCCAGCCCGGCGAGGCTTACGACTCGGCGAAGCTCGATGCCTCGCTCAAGGCGCTTTACGCGACCGGCCTCTTCTCCGACGTGCGCATGCAGCGCCAGGGCGATGCGCTGATCGTCCATGTCGTCGAGAACCCGGTCATCAACCGCATCCAGTTCGAAGGCAATTCGAAGCTCACCGACGACAACCTCAATAGCGAGGTTCAGCTCCGGCCGCGTCTCGTCTTCACGCGCGAGAAGGTGCAGGCCGACGTCGTCCGCATCCTCGAGCTCTATCGCCGCTCCGGCCATTTCGCCGCGACGGTGCAGCCGAAAGTAATCGAGCTGCCGCAGAACCGCGTCGACCTCGTCTTCGAGATCGACGAAGGGCCGTCGACCGGTATCCGCGGCATCACCTTCCTCGGCAATGAGCAATTCAGCGAGAAGACGCTGCGCGACGTGATCTCGACCAAGGAATCGCGCTGGTGGCGCTTCCTGTCGAGCGACGATACTTACGATCCCGACCGCCTGACCTACGACCGCGAGCTGCTGCGCAAATTCTATCTTTCGCAGGGCTATGCCGATTTCCGCGTCGTCTCGGCGATTGCCGAGCTCGCGCCCGACCGCTCGGGCTTCCTCATCACCTTCTCGGTCGAGGAAGGCCAGCGCTACCATTTCGGCAAGGTCACGCTGACCAACGCGCTGAAGGATGTCGATCCGAAGCTGTTGCAGGCGCTGCTCACGACACGCGAGGGCGATTGGTACAACGCCGATCTGATCGACAGCTCGGTGAGCGCCGTCAGCGATGCGCTGGGCGATCGCGGCTATGCCTTCGTGCAGGTCACGCCGACGGTCAAGCGCAATCCCGAGACGCATACGATCGACGTCGCCTATGACGTGAAGGAAGGCCCGGAGGTCTATGTCGAGCGCATCGACATCACCGGCAACCTGCGCACCCAGGACCGCGTCGTCCGCCGCGAATTCCGTCTCGTCGAGGGCGATGCATTCAACACGACCAAGCTGAAGCGCTCCGAGCAGCGCATCAACAATCTAGGCTTCTTCAAGAAGGTCGATGTTACCAACACCCCGGGCAGCTCGCCGGACAAGACGGTCATCCGTGTCAATGTCCAAGAGCAATCGACCGGCGAGTTCCAGGTCGGTGTGGGCTATTCGACCTCGGACGGCCCGCTCGCCAATATCGGCATCCATGAGCGCAACCTGCTCGGCAAAGGCCAGGATCTGCGCATCGATACGACGATCGCTTATCGCACGCGCCAGGTCGATCTGAGCTTCACCGAGCCGTATTTCCTCAATCGCGATCTTGCCGCCGGCTTCGATATCTTCGCCTTGCAGCGCGACTACACGCAGTTCGCCGGCTACATCGAGACCTCTTACGGCGGCTCGCTCCGTGCCGGTTATCAATTCAACGAAGCGCTGCGCCAGACGCTGAGCTACACGATCCGCTCGGATACTGTGTCCGACATCGTCCAAGGCGCATCGCCCTTCATCGTCGCGCAACAAGGCACGCGCTTGGCCTCGATCGTCAGCCAGGTGCTGCTCTACGACAAGCGCGACAGCCGCTTGCAGCCGACCTCGGGCTATTACGCGTCCTACAGCACCGACGTCGCGGGTCTCGGCGGGCAGGTCTACTTCCTGCGCAACGGCATCAACGCCGGCTACTACTATCCGATCGCGACGAACTGGGTCGCGAGCGTCACCGGCGAGGCCGGCTATATCTTTGGCCTCGGCCAAGGCGTGCGCATCGAGAATCGCTACTTCATCGGCGGCGACAATCTCCGTGGCTTTGCCAACGGCGGCATCGGCCCGCGCGACATCACGACCAACAACGCGCTTGGCGCCAATGCCTATTGGCTCGGCTCGCTGCAGCTCAGCATGCCCTTGGGCCTGCCCAAGGAATTCGGGCTGCTCGGTCACGTCTTCACCGATTTCGGCAGCGCGTGGGGCTTCGACAGGAACACCGCGCCGCCCAACACCGATGTCGTGAAGGACATCAATTCGATCCGGGTGTCGGCTGGATATGGCTTCTCCTGGCAATCGCCGCTTGGCCCCTTGCGCCTTGACCTGGCCGTGCCAATCATCAAGGAGAATTTCGATAAAAAGGAATTCTTCCGGGTTGGATTCGGGTCGAATTTCTAGATGCGCTTCGGAACTCGTTTTGGCGTCGCCGTCGCCCTGGGGTTGACGGCGCTGTCGCCGTTACCCGCGCGCAGCCAGCAGGTTGCGGCGCCTGTGATCATTACTGTCGATGTCCAGCAGATCCTGCGCGACAGCCTCGTCGCCAAGGACGTGCAGTCGCAAATGGATCAGCGCACCGATCGCTACACGAAGGAAGTCACCGGCCAGGAGAACGAGCTGCAGAAGACGCAGGAGGAGCTCGAGAAAGAGCGCACCACCCTGGCGCCGGACGCTTTCAATGCGCGGATGCGCGATTTCCAGCGCCGCTACGACGCGCTCGACAATCGCGTCCAGCTGACGCGACAGGCGCTGCAGCAATCCTATAATGACGCGATGACCAAAGTGGAGAACACCGCGCTGCAGATCATCGCCGACATCGCGGCGGAGCGGAAAGCCAACCTCGTCGTCGCGAAGGCGGCGGTGCTGTTCGAGGCGCCGGAACTCGACATCACGCAGGAGGTGATCAAGCGGCTCGATGTGAAGCTGCCGCAGGTCCAGCTCGCAACGCCGCAAATCGCGCCCAACGCCGCCGCGAAGGCCGCTCCGAGCAATACCGGCGGCACGCCGCTGCCGCAGCCGCCGCGCTGAGCCATGGCCGACCCGCGCTTTTTCAAAGTCGCCGGGCCGTTCACGGTCGCCGAGATCGCGAAACGCATCGGCGCCGAGGTTGGCGGCGCGGGGCAAAGCGACCTTGTGCTGCATGACGTCGCGCCGCTCGATACCGCGACCGAGCGCGATCTCTCTTTCCTCGACAATCGACACTATGTCGATAGCTTCCGCGAGACGCGCGCCGGCGCGGTGATCGTCAATGCGAAGCTCACGGGCGAAGCGCCGAAAAGCGCGACCTTGCTGATCACGCCGCAGCCCTATCGCGCTTATGCGATGGCGGCGCAGGCCTTTTATCCCGAACCGCCGCCGACGCCGGGCCTCGCCGCCACAGCGGTCATCGATAAGAGCGCGACGCTTGGCGAGGGCTGCGCCGTGGAACACGGCGCCGTGATCGGTCCCGGCGTCGCCATCGGCAAGCGCTGTGCGATCGGCGCCAATGCGGTGATCGGCGCCTCGGTCGTGCTCGGCGACGATGTGCGTGTCGCGGCCAATGCGACACTCAGCCACTGCATTGTCGGCTCGCGCGTGCGCATCTATACCGGGGCGCGCATCGGTCAGGACGGCTTCGGTTTCGCGCCCGATCCCAACGCGCCGGTGAAGGTGCCGCAACTCGGCCGCGTCATTATCGGCGACGATGTCGAGGTCGGTGCGAACACAACGATCGATCGCGGTGCGGGACCCGACACGATCATCGGCTCGGGCACGATGATTGATAATCTGGTGCAGATCGGGCACAACGTGCAGATCGGTCGCTGCTGTGTGGTGGTCGCGCAGGTCGGCATTTCCGGCAGCACGCGGCTCGGCGATTATGTGATGGTCGGAGGCCAGGTCGGGATGGCGGGCCATTTGACGATCGGCGACGGCGTGAAGATCGGCGCCCAGGCGGGGGTGATACGCGATATCGAAAAAGGCGAGGCGGTGCTCGGGTCGCCGGCGATCCCGATCCGAGAGTTCCACTACGTGACCGCCTATGTGCGACGTCTCGCCGCGAAGAAAAGAGGCGAATGATATGACAATGACCGACACGCCCCAAAAGAGCGACCAGCCGGTCGTTACTGCGGAGATCGATCTGAAGCGGATCATGCAGATGATCCCGCATCGCTATCCGTTCCTGATGATCGACAAAGTCATCAATGTGGTGCGCGGCCAAAGCGCCGTGGGCGTCAAGAGCATCACCATCAACGAGCCGCATTTCCAGGGCCATTTCCCGCGCTGGCCGGTGATGCCGGGCGTCCTCATCATCGAGGCGATGGCGCAGACCGCCGCCGTGATGGTGGTCGATGCGATCGGCGATATCGCCGCCGGCAAGCTCGTCTATTTCACCAGCATCGACGGCGCGCGCTTCCGCCGCCCGGTGGTGCCGGGCAGCACGTTGCACCTCCATGTCGAGCGTGTACACAGCCGCGGCACGGTGTGGAAATTCCAAGGTAGGGCGATGGTCGACGACAAGCTGATGGCCGAGGCGACCTACGGCGCCATGATCATGGACAACAACATCAATACCAATGAGTGACGTTCATCCGACAGCGCTGATCGAGCCCGGAGCGGAGCTCGCGGCGACGACCAAGATTGGGCCGTTTTGCCATGTCGGCCGCCACGTTCAGCTCGGCGAACGTGTCGAGCTGATCTCCCATGTCGTGGTCGCCGGGCGCACGACGATCGGCGACGGCACGCGCATCTTCCCCTTCGCCTCGATCGGCCATCAGCCGCAGGATCTGAAATACAAGGGCGAGGAATCGCGCCTCGTCATCGGCCGCAACAACGTCATTCGCGAGCAGGTGACGATGAATCCCGGCACCGAAGGCGGCGGCATGCTGACCAAAATCGGCGATGGCTGTCTCTTCATGGTCGGCGTCCATGTCGCGCATGATTGCACCATCGGCAACGAGGTGATCATGGCGAACAACGCGACCCTCGCCGGCCATGTGAAGGTCGGCGATTTCGCGGTGTTCGGCGGTCTCTCCGCGGCGCATCAATTCGTGCGCATCGGCCCGTATGCGATGGTCGGCGGCGTCACCGGCGTCGAGCGCGATGTCATTCCGTATGGCTCGGTGGTGGGCGACCGTGCGCGTCTCTCCGGCCTCAACATCATTGGCATGCAGCGCCGCGGCTTCTCGCGCGAAGAGATCCAGGGCTTGCGTAGCGCCTATCAGGCGCTGTTCGAAGGCGAGAACGGCACCTTTGCCGAGCGCGTTGCCGATGTCGCCAAGCGCTTCGCGGGCGTGCGTCCGGTCGAGGACGTGCTGCGCTTCATCAAGGAAGACTCGCCGCGCGGCCTGGTCCAGCCCAAATCCAACAACGGTAATGCCGGGTAAGCTCGGCATTCTCGCCGGCTCCGGCGAGCTGCCGCTCAAGCTGATCGAGGCCTGCCGCGCCGAGGGCCGGCCTTATTTCGTGCTCGGTTTTGAAGGTTTTTGCGATCCGGCCTCGCTGACCGGCGCGCCGCACGCGTTCATCCGTATCGGCGCCGGTGGCGGCGGGTTGAAGCTTCTGCGCGAGAATGACGTCGAGGAACTGGTGCTGGCCGGCGGCGTGAGGCGGCCGACGCTCAGAGAATTGCGGCCGGATTGGCGCGCGATCCGTTTTTCGCTCAAGGTCGGCCTGCATATGCTCGGGCATCGGGGCGATGACGCGCTCTTTCGTACCATCATCGAAGTTCTCGAAAGCGAAGGATTTCGCGTCGTCGGCGCCGACAGCATTCTTTCGAGCCTGCTTGCACCGCGAGGCGTGCTGGGCCGCATCGTGCCGGACGCTGTCGCCGAAGCCGATATCCGCGCTGGTATCGAAGCGGCGCGCGGCCATGGCGCGGAGGATCTCGGCCAGGCGGTGGTGATGCGCGCGGGCGTCGCTGTCGACCATGAGGATGTCGACGGCACCGACGCGCTGCTGCGCCGCTGCGCTGGCTCGGGTAATGCGCAAGGCGGCGTGCTGGTGAAGATGGCGAAGCCGCAGCAGGAGCGTCGCGCCGACCTGCCGGCGATTGGCGCGCAGACCGTAACGGGCGCGGCAGCGGCGGGGCTTAAAGGCATTGCCATCGAGGCCGGCGCCTGTCTGGTGCTCGACCGCGCCGCGGTGGTCGCGGCGGCCGATCGCGCCGGGCTTTTCGTCGTTGGTGTTTCCGCGCCCCCATGAGCCCAGCATGAGCGAGCCGATGCTGATCTACATCGTCGCCGGCGAGCCATCGGGCGATCTCCTAGGCGGACGGCTGATGCGCGCGCTGAAAGAGCGCACGGGCGGCGACGTGCGCTTCGCCGGCATCGGCGGCGAGACGATGGCGGCGGAAGGCTTGCAGAGCCGCGTCGCGCTGTCGGAGCTCGCGGTGATGGGCGTGCTCGAAGTGCTGCCCGCGGCGCGGCGCATCTTCCGCCGCGTCGCCGAGACGGTGGAAGATATCCAGTGTCAGAAGCCGGCGGCGCTCGTCACCATCGACAGCTCCGGCTTTACCTGGCGCATCGCCCAGCGGCTGCGCAAAGCCGGCAGCACCTTGCCGATGATCCATTACGTCGCGCCGATGGTGTGGGCGTGGCGCGGCGGCCGCGCCAAGCGCATGGCGCGCTGGTACGACCATCTGATGGCGCTGCTGCCTTTCGAGCCGCCGTATTTCACGGCGGTTGGCTTGTCGTGCGGCTATGTCGGCCATTCGGTGGTCGAGAGCGGCGCCGATCGCGGCGATGGGCCGGGCTTCCGGCGCCGGCACGCGATCCCGGACGACACGCCGCTCCTGGCGATGCTGCCCGGCAGTAGGCGCGGCGAGGTGGGCACCTTGCTGCCGATCTTCGCCAAGGTCGCGCAGCGCATCGCCGACACGCATCCCAATTTGCGCATCGTCGTGCCGACGACGGCGAATGTCGCCGATGCCGTCGAGGCGGCGCTTGCCGCCTGGCCGCTGCCCACCATCGTGCTGCGCGGCGTCGCCGAAAAATACGACGCGCTTGCCGCAAGCAACGCGGCGCTCGCCGCTTCGGGCACGGTGGCGCTGGAGCTCGCCATGGCGAAGCTGCCGACGGTCATCACCTATCGCATCAATCCCATCACCCATGCCTATGTCGACCGCGTGGTGAAGGTCGATTACGCGAACCTCATCAACGTGGTGCTGAACCGCGAGGCGGTGCCGGAATTGCTGCAATATGACTGCACGCCGGAGAAGCTCGCAGCGGCGGTGACGCGGCTGCTCGACGACAAGGCTGCCGCCAGCGAGCAAATCGCCGCTGGACAGGAGGCATTGAAGGTGCTCGGCTATGGCGGCGTATCGCCGGCTCTGCGCGCCGCCGACGAGGTGCTCGCGGCGATCGCGCGCAAAACGCAGCGCGGCTGAGGAGAGAAGAGATGGACACCGCGACGAGTGCGAAGCCGGCTACCGGCATCGATACCAGCCGCTTCCGGCTGCTGCACACGATGATCCGCGTCTTTGACCTCGATAAGTCGATCGATTTCTATTGCCGCCTCATGGGCATGAAGCTGCTGCGCAAGCGCGAGGTCGAAGCCGGGCGCTACACGCTGGCTTTCGTCGGCTACGAGGATGATGCGACCGGCACGGTGGTCGAGCTCACCTATAACTGGGACCAGAAAGAGGCTTATGCGCTCGGGGCCGGCTTCGGCCATCTCGCGATCGGCGTGCAGGATATCTACGGTCTGTGCAAGACGCTGGAAAAGGAAGGCGTGAAGATCCCGCGCGCGCCGGGCCCGCTGAAATTCGGCACCACCGTCATTGCCTTCATCGAAGACCCCGACGGCTACAAGATCGAGCTGATCGAGCGGCCGTAAGTCATATCGTGATTGCGAGGAGCGCAAAGCGCGACGAAGCAATCCAGTCTGTCTCAATCACTGGATTGCTTCGCTCGCAATGACGTAGTTTTTACTTCCGTGCGTTTAGAGCTGCGTTCTCAACGCGGATGCGCCACGAGAGCAGCGCGGCGTTGAGCAGCGAGAACAACACCGCGACCGCGTATTCGCGAAAGGCGAGAGGCAGCACCGCGATCTCGGCGATCACGACCGCGTAATTCGGATGGCGTAGGAAACGGTAGGGGCCGTGCGTCACCACCGGCGCATTCGGCATGGCGATGAGGCGTGTCGTCCAGTAGCGGCCGAGCGTCGCGATCACCCAGTAGCGCGCGGCTTGCAGCAGCAGGAAGACCGCGATCCATCCCCAGACCGGCGGCGTGTCCGGCGCGGCGGCAAGATAGATCGTGACCAGCCACGCAGCATGCAGCAGCACGATCAGTGGATAGTGGCGGCGGCCGATCTCATGCGCGCCTTCGCGCAGCAGCGCCGCCGTGTTGCGCCGGGCATAGACGAGCTCGGCGAGGCGCTCGAGCGCGACCAGGCCGACGATCAGGCCAACCCAATTCAATAGTCACCTGCTCACGCTTCGATGAGCTGGAAGCCCGCGGTGAAGCCGGGGCCGAGCGCGGTCATCAGCATGCGGCCATGCGCGCCGGAAGCGAGCACGCGCTTGAGGACGAACAGCACCGTCGCGGCGGACATGTTGCCGTAATCGCGCAAGGTCGCGCGTGCATGGCCGAGCGCGCCGGGCGTGAGACCGAATGCCTCTTCCAGCGCATCGAGCACTTTGGCGCCGCCCGGATGGCAGACGAAATAGTCGATATCGCCGACCGTGAGATCGTGGCGCCGGAGAAAATTCTCGGTCGCTTCGCGCAGATCGCGCTGCACCAGCGTTGGGATATCGCGCGAGAAGATCGCTTTCAGCCCGTCATCGGCGACATCCCAGCCCATGACGTCGAGCGATTGCGGCCAGGTGAACTCGCCGCCTTGGCTCAGCGCCGGACCGTTACCCTCGCAGGAAATAACGGCCGCCGTCGCGCCGTCGCCGAAGAGGGCGGTGGCGACGAGATTGCTCTTGGTGAAATCGCCATGGCGGAAGCAGAGAGCACAGAGCTCGACGACGAGGAACAGCACGCGCGATTTGGGCGCAGCGCGGGCAAGATCGGCGGCGCGCGCCAAGCCGAGCACCCCGCCGGCGCAGCCGAGGCCGAAGACGGGCAGGCGCCGCACATCGCTCCGGAGCGGCAGGCGGTTGAGCAGCAGCGCATCGAGGCTCGGGGTGGCGATGCCCGTGGTCGAGACGGCGACCACCTGGTCGATGTCCTCGGGTTGGAGGCCTGCCTCCGTCAGCGCCTGGCGCGTAGCTTCCTCGATCAGCGCGAGCGCGTGTTCGAGATAGAGATTGTTGCGATCGGTCCAGCCATGCGACCGTTGGTACCACTCCACCGGGACGGTCGAGTAGCGGCGCTCGATCCCGGCATTGCCGAACACGGCGACCATGCGCTCGAGATCCGAGATGCGGGCCAAAACGAGGCGTGCAGCTTCGGACACGTTGTCCTGGCCGAGAACATGCTTCGGCACGGCGGTAGCCAGGGAAAGGAGGTGCGGGACAGGGGAACGGTTCGCGGACGTTGGCTGCATCACTGGCGGTGCTTTCCCGGCGCGGTTACAGTGCGGATCGTCGGCGCTGCTGCACCGCAAGCTAGTACCAAGACGATCCTGGCGCACATCACATGTTCGCGTGTTTCAACGAAATAACGGTTGTAGAGTAAAGAATGTCGAGCGCCGAGACCCCCCCGCCGCGCCGCCGCATCCGCTGGGGCATCCGCGAGCATCTGCGCGGCTATTTCATCGCCGGCATCGTCGTCACCGGGCCGACGCTGCTGACGCTGTATATCATCTGGCTCATCGTCGCCTTCATCGACCGCTCGGTCGGCGCCTTGTTGCCGAACGAATACAATCCCCAGACCTATCTGCATGTTCCCGGAATCGGGCTGGTCATCGTCGTCCTCTGCCTGACCCTGATCGGGGCGATGACCGCCGGCGTGCTCGGCCGGGTCTATGTCCGGGTGACCGACCGCATCCTCGCGCGCATGCCGGTGGTGCGCGGCATCTATGCCGCGGTGAAGCAGATTTTCGAAACCGTGCTCGCCAAGCAATCGAACAGCTTTCGCGAGGTGGTGCTCGTGCAATGGCCGCGCGAGGGCATGTGGACGATCGCCTTCGTCACCGCCGGGGTCGAGGGCGAGCTGAAGCGCCGCACCGGCGAGGACACGATCGCGGTCTATGTGCCGACGACACCCAACCCGACCTCGGGCTATCTCATGTTCGTGCCGCGCAAGGACGCAGTCACCCTCGATATGTCGGTCGAGGACGCGATCAAATACGTGATCTCGACCGGCATCGTGACGCCGCCGGAGATCACCGCTCCGACGACGGAGCTGGTGAAGACGATTTAGTCGTTTTTATTAGTTGATGCTCTTCGACAGCCGACTCCCGTTCTCGCGCTCTCCGCGCGTGAACCCGAAGGGGCTAATCCCGAAGAGGGATTGGCCGGGTTGGCCAGGACGAGGACGGTATGAGCCCCGGCGCTAAGCGGCGCATGAAGAATCTTAGAGAGGGAGGGTCTAATGCCAGCACCCTGTATCCCGCCAAACATCGTCGCCAAGCAAATCATCGATAGCTGCGAAGCGAGCTTTCCGGCGCATCGCGGCGACTGCAATCAATTCGTTAAAGCCGCGCTCGGCCCGTTTCTGGTCGTCGATTATTTCGGCGCTCTCAACGCGGATGGCATCGTCGGTAAGCTAAAGCAAGCAAGCGAGGGCTGGACCTGCTCGCGCAAGATCGCCGACGCGATCGCAATGGCTAAAGCAGGGCATGTTGTTATTGCCGGCATGACGTCAATCGCGTTGGGCCAGCATCATGGCCATGTCGCGGTGGTCGTCGGTTGCGATGGCCAGGCTTCCGGCGAGGTGACGGTGCCGGTCGGCTATGCCGGCTCGATCGAGAATCCGGCGACGCAAATCGATGGCGCCCGGCTCTCCGGCACCTTCGCGGCGACGATGGTTCGCAGCGAAGGGCTCGACTACTACTTCAAGCCGCCGGATCGCGTGCCGGTCTAGGCAATCAAAACCAAACGAAAGACGAACCGTTAAGGCGCAAAGACGCCAAGATTATTCTTCGCCCGGAGCGCGGATTTTTCTTTCTTGGCGTCTTAGCGGTTCAGACTTTTCAGCCCTTGTTCAGCGCTGCCTTGAAGGCGGCACGGGTCGGGGCGCCGTGGATGAAGGCGTAGTCCTGCGAGGGCGGCGGGCCGGCGACGAGCTTCAGCGCGACGAAGACCGGGCCGGGCTCGGCGAGAAGTCCGGCGATCTTGGCCTCGAAATCGTCGAGCGTCGCGATCGTGTCGGTGCGGCGATAGCCGGCGGCGCGTGCGAGGGCGGCGAAATCGACCTGATCGCGGCCGGGGATCGGATGGCCGCCATTCGCCTCGTATTCGCCATTCTGACAGACGAAATGCAGGAGGTTCGCCGGCTTCTGATTGGCGATGGTGACGAGCGTGCCGAGGTTCATGAGCAGGCTGCCATCGCCATCGAGCACGACGACGCCCTTGTCGGGCCGTGCCAGCGCAAGGCCAAGCGCGCAGGACGAGGCCTGTCCCATCGCGCCGATCGAGTAATAGGTGAGGGCGTGGTCGGGCGAGATGCCGTGCCATTCCTGTGCCGCTTGATAGACCGGCACGATGATCTGATCCCGAATGTGGCGCGCGAGTATCTTGAAGCAGAGATCGCGGCGCATGGCGGAGCTTTGGGCGTTGCTAGGGGCGTTGCTCACATCTGCCTCCCGATCAGCAGCGCGGTCGGATAAGAGCGCGCATAGGCCGCATCGATCGCCGGGCGGATGTGGCGCTCGTCGCCGGCATCCTCCATCAGCGCATGCGGGATCTGCATCGTATCGAGGATCGGCTCGACGATGCGCACACCGAAGCTCCTCGATTGCGTCGGCGGTACGCCCGGCTCTTTCGCCAGCAGCCCGGCCATGACGCAGACCGGCATCTTGTATTCGCAGCCGGCCGAGCGCAGCGCGTTGATGCTGTCGAGCAGGCCGGTGTATTGGATCAGCAGCAGCGCGCGCTTGTCGCACATCGACATCGCGGCGCAGATCGAGACGCCTTCATCTTCCTTGCAGACGCGAATGAGGCGGAAGCGCTTATCCTCGACGATGGGCCAGAGCAGCCCGGCGCTGGTGGTGATGTCGGGCACCGAGACGATGAATTCGATGCCGCTGGCGGCGATCTGATCGAGGATGGCGGCGCCGGTGATCGGGGCGCCGCTCATGCCGCTTTTCTCTCCATAGCGTCTTTATCTCCCTTATCTCGCGGCCATCTTGCATGGCGATTGCGCGCGAGGCAAGGCGCGGCGCTTGAGGACGAAATTCGCCGCGCATATAGTCTTATGCCGAGATGAAGACGCTGCCGACAGAGTCCGATATGTCGAAATTCTATACCGCGAAATTCCTGCCAAAGGCGTAGGCTCGATGTCGATCATCTACCGTCCGGCGCGCGCGCAAGAACTGGCACGAGCCGAAGAACTCGTCGCCGCGAGCATCAATGATCTCACGCAGCGTCACGGCTTCGGCCGAATGGCATCCGCACGGCCGCCGCATTTCCAGCAATTCTCCCTGAACAACGATCCCGACGGTTTGTGGATCGCTGAGGAAGGCGGCGAAATGCTCGGCTTCGCCTTCAGCTGGGTCTGCGACAGCCTGTGGTTCCTGGCGGAATTGTTCGTGGCGCCCGACCAACAAGGACGTGGCATCGGCAATGAATTGCTGAGTCGCACCATGGAGCATGCGCAGAAAGCGGAAGCAAGCGAGAAGGCTCTTATCACCTTCGCGTTCAACACGGTTTCGCAAGGAATCTACATTCGGCACGGTCTTTTTCCGCGAATTCCGCTCTATCTGTTCAGTGTGCCTCGCGAAGCTTGGCGTACGCGCGAGCGCGATACGCGATTGGAAGCAGCCGCGATCACCGAGAGCGATCTGCCGGACCTCGTCGCGATCGATGCTCACGCCCTCGGCCTATCGCGCGAGAAGCATCATCGCTATCTCATCGGTGAAAGCGAGCTGACGGGATTCCTGTTTCGGGACGGCGGCGTCAGTGTCGGCTACGCCTATATCAGCCCCGAGGGACATATCGGGCCCCTCGCGGCAAGCCGACCGGACGCGATGGGCCCGGTCTTCGCCGCGGCCCTCAAACGAGCGAGCGAAGCGGGCAGCGCGCAGATTTCGGGATTCATTCCGG